>Ga0310786_10002496_pt1 | contig 28049 bp, 19 predicted proteins | sample AusTroGonzalo_MG_FD_203881 | JGI IMG/M metagenome (GOLD analysis project Ga0310786, IMG submission 203881) | Bovine rumen microbial communities from tropical cattle in Woodstock, Queensland, Australia - Gonzalo_03 (v2) (version 2) | ecosystem: Host-associated > Mammals > Digestive system >...
TTCGATGGCGTTCCGCCCGATGTCTTCCGGGTCGGCGTCTTCTTCCTCTCCGCCCGCTGCCAGGACATCCTCGCAGTTCAGCGCGGGTTCGTTTTCCATCGCCACGCTGGTGATGCGGATCGGTCCCTCCTTCAAGCCGCGGATGACCGGCGAGCAGTACCGGAAGATCTTTTCCTTCAGCAGTTCATACGCGCCCGGCGTCCATTCCGCCCGGATCCGCAGTTCGTCGCCTTCGCGGAACAGCGTCCCGAATCCCATCGCCGCCACGCCCGACGGGATCAGCTGCAATGCTTCGCTCTCCTCCACCCCGTGCTTCTCCGCCAGGATGTGGAGGTAGTGGTTCGAGTCGATCGGGATCGCCTCGCCCTTCTTCGCCTGATATGCCGCGATGGCATCCAGGTCCTCTACGCTCAGATGCAGTTCATAGTCCTTTCCGTTTTTTACGAGCCGGTTCACGCCCGCATGCAGCAGAGTCCATTCCTCCGGGACTCCGTTAGCGTCCTGTTTTACAGTTCCCATTTCCTGCTCCTATGTTTGGTTTGTCTTATCCCCACGGATTTGCAGTTGAGTCCGCGGGGGATGTTAATGCTTTCCCGTGTCCGGGCGCAGCCGGACCCTGCTCGACACACACTGTGTGTGCCCAAGTACAGCCGGGCGCTGCATCAGTGGATGACTTGTCCTCCTACCAGCCGAATATATTTGTTTCCATGCGCCGTTCATGCGGCGGCAGCGGGTCGACTCCGCACGGCGGTTCATTTCCTCGTCCCGCCGCATGCACCGCCAGCGCGAGCGCCCAGAACCGGTCCGAATGCCCGGATTCGTCGCGTTCGGCATCGTACCGCACGTTTCCGGCGGCAGTCACGCTCCGCACGATCTTGTGCAGGTCGTGCCGCAGCACGTCGTCCGCGATGATCCTTATGCCGCGCGACTCGAACGCCGCCCGGACCGGCATGGCCAGTGCGGCTTTCACGGGGGCGGTGAACGTCACGCTTTCCACGCGGTACTTTCCGTGCCGTTCCTGCATCTCCTCCGCCAGCATCATACCGATCCCGGTCGCGTCGATGCAGAGTCGTTCCAGACGGGCGTCGTCCAGGCGGCGCGCCAGTGCGTCGGCCTGCATTCGGAACGGCGTGTTTTCCATGACTTCGTATCCGCTTTGCCACAGGATGTCCCCGATGCGTGTCAGCTCGAAATACACGCCGACATCTTTTTTCCGCCCCACATCGTATCCTGCGTAGCGGACCGCCTTCGGGTGTCCAGCCAACGCCTTTTCCAATTCGGCGGCATCGTTCTCGCATGCGCCGATCATGCCGTAGTCCAGCAGGGCCGCGCCCGCCTCGGACGCCTCGATCAGGTATTGCGTCCGCCAGGCGTCCTCCGTGCGGCATTTCGCCCGCATCAGCTTCAGCCATTCTTCCCGGCTCAATTCGCACCCGGTCACGGCGTTGACGCGTTCCACGAATCCGTCTTCCACCGCGTCCAGGATGCTCGTCCGGTGTACGCTCCATCCCATTGCGTTCGTGCCGTGTTCCGCCTCGTGAAGCATCCGGCAGAACGGCGATTCGCTGCTTCCGTCCACGCTCAGCGCGGACACCATTTCCAGCTGTCCGCCCCATGTGGTGCACGGCAGCGCCATGTCGATCACCTTCCCGCTGTCCCTGTGCAGGTCAGCTTCGTCGATCAGGATATCCCCGCCCTTGCCGGCGAACGCCTCCGGCGTGCTCGACAGGCTGATGACCCGGCTGCCGTTGCCGTATTCCGCCGTGTAGGCGCGGATCCCGTGCAACGGGTCGATGACTGTGGCATTTTCCCCGGCGAGTCCGCGGCAGACCGTGTTCGCCGCCGCCGCCCATTTCGCGATATAATCCGTGATGAATTCACGGGCGGTGAATTCGTCCCGGCTGGTTACCCACTGCACGGTCCCGGGCCGCCGCAGACACTTGTCGTTCACGCGGAAGCTCGTGGCGTATGTGATGCCGATCCGCCGCGATTTCGCGTACAGTTTCATCCGGGCATCGTCCAGAATCCAGCGTCTCTGGTATGGCAGAAAGTATTCCGTCAGCTTCATTTTTCCCGGTCTCCGTTTTGCTTGTTTATGATTCCTTTGTTTCGGCGGATCAGAGTCCGTGCGGACGCCACCGGGGCATCTTCCCGCCTTTTTTTCCGCGCGGTCCTTCGTCTTCCTTGTCCCTTTTCCGAGGCTTTCCTTCCGGATCTTCCCTGCCGCGGGAAAACTCGCCTTCGGTCCCGGTCGCGCCGCACGGACTCTTTACCCAAATCGCATTTTGCACACTTTCGGTCTGTGGTGCGCCGCAACTGTCTGCATTTCTGTTGCTTGAACTGGACACACATGCTGTTGCACCGGTATCCTGTTTGCCGCTGCGGACTTTGTTTCCGGTCTTGAAAAACATCTCGTTTGGAGCTATATTATTTCTTCTTTTCTATCACGCGTCTAATTTCTTAATAAATGCCCTTATGTGGAAAGCGCTCAGCCAGCCTGCCAAAATCATCATCCCGCTCTTCATCGGACTCTGTTTTCCCTGGATGTCCCGCGCATCCTTCATGGTCCGCTGGCTGCTCGTCGTCATGCTCCTGAATGCCTGCCTCGGCATCAGGTTCAGCGGCCTGAAAGTGCGCCTGTACCACTGGTATCTGCTCGCCGCCAACCTCGCGATCGGCGTGCTGGCATGGCTTCTGGCCTGCTGGTTCTGCGGCGGCAATACCGAGGTCGCGAAAGCCGTCTTCTTCACGGCGATCTCCCCCACCGCCACCGCCGCCCCGGTGGTGATCGCGTTCCTGGGCGGAAACGTCGCCACGGTGCTGATGGGGTTCCTCATCAGCGACCTCGGCATTTCGCTCTTCCTGATCGGACTGCTCCCGCTCGTCACAGGCCAGCTGAAATGGGAATTCGTGAACGAAGTCTTCCTGAACATAGCGTTCGTGATGGCGCTTCCCGTCTTCCTCTCGCGCGTCCTGCTGCATTTCTGGCCGTGGCTCGCCGATTTCGCGAAGTACAAGATCGCGCCGCATGCGCTCTGGGCATGGTCCATCATGCTCCTCATCCTCGGCGGCATGGCGCGCAAAACGTTTGACGAGCAGGAGATCAGCGCCGTCACGATCCTCCTCCAGATCGGCTGCGCCACGCTCGCTGTCTGCATCCTGAACTTCTTCACCGGATGGCTGATCGGGCCACGTCGCTGCAAGCTCGAATCCAGCCAGCTCCTCGGACAGAAAAATACCTCATTCACGATCTATCTGGCGATCACATTCGCCTCGCCCGTCGCCGCTCTCGGCCCGCTTTTCTACATCCTCTGGCACAACAGCTGGAATGCCATCCAGATGTTCCAGTTCGAGAAACGCCGTCAGCGCAAGGCGGCGCGATTCCTTTCCGCCAAGGCTCCGGCCGCCCATCACGAGGCGAATCGCAGCACAACCTGAACTCACACGAAACGGACGCGGTCATCATGCAGGACATCATCATCCACGGCGCAGCCGAACACAACTTGAAGAATATCGACGTCACGATCCCGCGTGACCGTCTTACCGTCATCACCGGGCTCTCCGGCTCCGGCAAGTCCTCGCTCGCCTTCGACACGCTCTACGCCGAGGGCCAGCGCCGCTACGTCGAGAGCCTCTCCGCCTATGCCCGCCAGTTCCTTGACCGCATGGGCAAGCCGAAAGTCCGCCATATCGAGGGGCTTTCCCCGTCCATCGCCATCGAACAGCGCTCCGCCGGCTCCAACCCGCGTTCCACGGTTGCGACCGTCACGGAGATTTACGACTATCTCCGCCTCCTCTATGCCCACGTCGGCACTCCGCACTGCCCCAAGTGCGGCAAGGTCCTCGCTGCTCAGTCCGCGCAACGCATCCGTGACCGTCTGCTCCAGCTCCCCGCCGGGCCCGCCATGATGATCCTCGCGCCCGTCGTCCGCGGCCGCAAGGGCGAACACCGCGATGTGCTGGACAAGCTCCGCAAGGACGGCTTCGTCCGCGCCCGCATCGACCGGAAGATTGTCGCGCTCGACGAGCAGATCGCCCCGCTCGACAAGAAGGTCAAGCACAACATCGAGGTCGTCGTCGACCGTCTCGTCTGCGGCAAGCTCGAACCTTCCCGTCTCAACGACTCCATCGAATCCGCCCTGAAGCTCGGCGACGGCGTCATACTGCTCCTGCTGGAGGACCGCGACGCCACGTTTGTTTCCGGCGAAAAAGTCTGGCGAGAGGAGCTCATCAGCGAACACCTCTCCTGCGAGGACTGCGGCATCAGCATCTCCCCGCCCGAACCCCGCAATTTCTCGTTCAACAGCCCCTACGGCGCATGCCCCGTGTGCAGCGGCATCGGCTCGCTTCAGGTCATGGACCCCGCGAAGGTCGTCGAGGACGAAAACGCCACCCTCCGCCACGGGGCCGTCCCCGCCTGGCGCCGCGGTGCGCACCGCCTCATCATCTACTACAACCACATGCTCAAGTGCATCGCCGCCCACTACGGCCTCCCGAAGATGCTGGACACCAAATGGCGCGACCTTCCCGAGCACGTCCGCCATGTCCTGCTGTACGGCAGCGGCGACGAGATCATCGACTTCAGTTTCTACATGCGCGGCAAACGCCATGAGATGAAGAAGCCGTTCGAAGGCATCCTCGCCAATCTCCAGCGCCGCAGCCAGGATTCCGAGTTCGAGAGCGTCCGCGCGCGCCTGATGGAGCTGACCATGCGGAAGACCTGTCCCGCCTGCCACGGCGCGCGCCTCCGTCCGGAGAGCCTCGCGGTCGAGATCGGCGGCGCCAGCATCCACGATTTCAACTGCAAGAGCGTGTCCGCCGCGCTGGATTTCCTCGCAAATCTCAAGCTCACCGACGTACAGGACAAAATCGCCGCTGAACTCCTGAAGGAGATCCGCAGCCGCCTCATGTTCCTGAAGAACGTCGGCCTCGGCTATCTCTCCCTCACCCGCGAATCCGGCACACTTTCCGGCGGCGAAGCCCAGCGCATCCGTCTCGCCACCCAGCTCGGGTGCGGCCTCGTCGGCGTCATCTACATCCTCGACGAACCCAGCATCGGCCTGCATCAGCGCGACAACGCCAAGCTCCTCGCCACGCTCAAAAACCTCCGCGACATCGGCAATACCGTCGTCGTCGTCGAACACGACCCGGAGACCATCCAGAGCGCCGACTACGTGATCGACCTCGGCCCCGCCGCCGGCGTCCACGGCGGCGAGATCGTCGCCGCCTGCCCGCCCGCCGAGCTTGTGAACTGCCCGCGTTCCCTCACCGGCAAATACCTCTCCGGCGAAGAGTCCATCCCCGTCCCGGAGAAACGCCTCGCGGGTTCCGGCAAGTTCCTCGAAATCCTCGGCGCCACGCACAACAACCTCAAAAACATCAACGTGAAGATTCCGCTCGGCGTCTTTACCTGCGTGACCGGCGTGTCCGGTTCCGGCAAGTCCTCGCTCGTGAACGGCATCCTCCGCCGCGCGCTGGAACACCGGTTCGAGCTCGCCGACGCGGGCGAGGTAGGCGCGCACAAGGAAATCCGCGGCCTCGAGTTCATCGACAAGGCGATCATGATCGACCAGACCCCGATCGGCCGCACCCCGCGTTCCAACCCCGCCACCTACACCGGATTCTTCGCCGCCATCCGCAATCTTTTCGCCTCGCTGCCCGAATCCAAAGTGCGCGGCTACGGCCCTGGGCGCTTCAGCTTTAACGTGAAGGGCGGTCGCTGCGAGGACTGCCAGGGCGATGGCATCCGCCGTATCGAAATGCAGTTCCTGCCGGACGTGTACGTGGAGTGCCCCGTGTGCCACGGCCGCCGCTTCAACGAGGAGACCCTTTCCGTTACCTACAAGAAGAAGAATATCTCCGAAATCCTCGACATGACCGTGTCCGAGGGCGTCGAGTTCTTCTCCGCCGTCACGCCCATCGCCCGTAAGCTCAAGACGCTCGAAAGCGTCGGCCTCGGTTACATCTCCATCGGGCAGAGCGCCACCACGCTCTCCGGCGGCGAGGCCCAGCGCGTCAAGCTCGCTACCGAGCTCGCCAAGATACCGCGCGGCAACACCCTCTACATCCTCGACGAGCCCACGACCGGCCTCCATCTCGCCGACATCCGCCAGCTCCTCCAGGTCCTTATGATGCTCCGCGACAAAGGAAACACCATCCTCGTCATCGAGCACAACCTCGACGTCATCAAGACCGCCGACTACATCATCGACCTCGGCCCCGAGGGTGGCGACGAAGGCGGACGCGTGATCGCCACCGGTACCCCGGAGGAGGTCGCCGCCTGCAGGAAGTCCTACACCGGAAAATTCCTGAAACCCCTGCTGAACAACCTGCTATGAAAGGAAAGCTCCCATGAAACGAGAAGAACTTCCCGGATTCGTGAGGGAACTCCCGGTCACGATCCTGACGATCCTGATCCTGGCAGTGATCCTTGCGCACGTTTTCTCGCCGCTTATTTCCCACTACTACAAAAAGAGAGCGGAAGGAAACCGATCCCGCGACGCACAGGAAATTCTGCTCCCTGATGAATCGGTCAAAGATGCCCCCGGAAACGTCGATAAAGCGAAAACGAACGAAGATTCTGACGATCCCGCCGATTAAATCTTTCCCACGTGCTCAAGCGAAGCTGAAAGGAGAGGCTTTGCCTCCTTTTTTCATAGTCTTTCCCGCGCGCGGGGGTTGTATTTCCGCTGAAAAAGGTTATAGTATTTCAGAATGATTCATTTTCTCCCGCAACAACTTCTCCGACCCCGTCCCGGCTTTCCCCCATGAACCAGCAGACTTCCGCTCAATCCCACGCCTTCGGCTGCACCATCCTCGGCAGCGGCAGCAAGGGCAATGCCTCGGTCATCCACGGCCCGGAAGGCAATCTGCTGCTTGACGCCGGATTCTCCGCGAAGGAGCTGATGTGCCGCCTCGAACGTGTCGAAATCGACCCGCGTTCGCTCCGCGCGATCCTTATCACGCACGACCATTCCGACCACACCAGCGCGTGCCGCATCGTCTCGAACCGCCTCGGCATCCCCGCCTACTTCCTCCCGGAGACGTTCTGCGAGCTCTCGAAATGCGCCAACAAAGTCCCGGAGCACAAGATTCTCATCACGCCCGGCTCTCCGCTCGACCTGTGCGGCATCCGCGTCGAACCCTTCTCCGTTTCGCACGACACGCCCGCCGTGGCGTACACGTTCTCGGTTCACGCGCACAAGATCGGCTTTGCTACCGACCTCGGCTTCGTCTCCAACCTCGCGAAGGCCAAGCTCAGCGGCTGCGAGCTGCTGGTGCTGGAGACCAATTACGATCCCGGCAAGCTCCGCGCCTCGGCGCGCCCGATCACGCTCAAACGCCGCATCGCGGGCAAACAGGGCCACCTCGGCAACCCGGACGCCATGGAGGCGCTCGCAGAACTCCTCTCCCCGAACACACGCAGCCTGGTGTTCGCGCACCTCAGCCAGGAGTGCAACGACCCGGCACTGGTCGCCGAGCTCGCCGAAACCCGCCTCGCCGAACTTCGGCGGCAGGACGTTTCGTTCCGCATCGCATCGCAGTTCGAACCCCTTGAGACCTTCTGGCTGGAGTGAACGGACTTATGGCGGAGCAAACCCCACGCAGGATCAAGATCGCATGTCCCGGCTGCGGACAGAAGCTCGACGTTTCCGAGATGCCGCCCTTCTCCCGCGTGAACTGCCCTGCCTGTTCGTTCGAGCTCATTGTCCCGAAGTGGTTCAATAACTATCTGCTGGAGGCGCCCGAGGGGACCGGCGGCATGGCGACTGTCTACCGTGCGCTCGACATCGCCCTCGACCGCGAGGTCGCCATCAAAGTCTTCGATCCGGAGCTCGCCTCGAAGGGCGTTTCCTCCGATCTCTTTTTGCACGAAGCGCGCGTCGCCGCCACGATCAACCACCCGGCGGTCGTACCCATCTACTCCTGCGGGGAGTGGGACGGCTCCGCGTACATCGTCATGCAGTATATGGGCGGCGGCACGCTTGAAAGCCGTCTTCGCAAAGCAAATGGCCGTCTGCCCGTCATGGAGACCTGCCGCTGGATCCGCGACGTCTGCGAGGGGCTTGATGCCGCCCGCGAACACGGCGTGGTCCATCACGACGTCAAACCCGCGAACATCCTGCTCGACCTCGACTCCAATGCCAAGGTTTCCGACTTCGGACTTGCACAGGTCGTTTCCGGCAGGTCCGCCTCGGCGTTCCTCGATTCATCCAAAATGTGGCTCAGCCCGCAGTATGTCAGCCCGGAAAAAGTCCTGACCGGAGAGGAAGGCCCGGAAGGCGACGTGTACAGCCTCGGCGCGTCTTTCTACCACCTGCTTGCGGGCGAACCGCCATTCCGTTCGGACGACACGCAGGAGCTCGTCCGGATGAGGACCGAGCGCGACCCGGTCCCGCCCGACCTTGTCCGCCCGGACATCACCCCTGCGCTTTCCTCCGTCATCCTCGACATGATGAATCGCGATCCCGCCGCCCGGCCCTCCTACAAACAGGTCGTCGTGCGCATCAATGACGCGCTCCGCGCCATCATGCGCCCCGCGCAGTCCGCTTCCCCGGCGGAACCCTCCTCCTCGTCGCAAGCGCCCCGGCATAAGATATTCAGCGTCCCCGCCGGACGCATCGACCCCGCGAAAAAGCATTCTTTCCGTGCCTCGCACGTCACATTGCTGCTGATCCTGCTTTTCCTGATGTGCGGGCTCTGCTTCCTTGTCTTCCTGCCGCGCTTTGTGGACCAGCGGTCCCTGCTGGACGCCGCGCCCGCCCTGAAGGCTCTCTACGGAGACCTGCCTGCGGAATCCTTCCCCTTTCTGAGCGATACCTTCTACGACTCCCCGATGCTCGACGCCGAGCTCGCTTTCGCCGATTTCGATGCTTCGCTTGAAAGCCGTTATGCCGCCGCCTGGGTTTCCGGCGTCTGCCAGCTTCTTGACGCCGAACCATCCGCTGTCGCTTCCGTTGCGGACATGGGCGACCATCTCCGCTCCGCCGCGTCCCTCGCCGGGACAACGCCGCCAGCTGCTGATATGTACTGTCTTGCCGTCCTTTCCCGCCTCGACCCGAATCCGCCGGACGTGTATTTCTCGGCGGAACAGCAGGTCCGCGTGCTGCTTGGCCGTCTGGTCCGTTCCCTGTACGACCTGGATCCAGACTCGCTGGACAATGGCCGCGTCCCGGACCGTGTCCTTTCCCAGTTCGGCACGCTTCGTTCCGCCTTCCAGTCCCTCCCGGACGGCTCCTGGCTCGCGAAACTTTACGGCCCGCGCCTCAACGACTGGCATGCCGCCCTGTCCGGCGATCCCGCTTCCGCAGGAGAGCTCGAACCCGTCTTTCGTCGTCTGTCCGGCAAAATCGGCCCGGTGAAAAGACCGGGAAACATCCTTCCCGGCACATCCGGGACAGTCGACTCTCCTTTTGGCGTTCCCTCCCGCACGACGCCCGAGGACGACGACGATCCAGTCAGTTTCTGAGTCGTTTCCTCTGCGCGGCACCCGTGGAAGATGCCGGGACGGATTCTTGAGCATTTTCCTTCCCGCGGTTGCATTTCCGCCGTCTTTATGCTATATTAATTGAATACGGAGCATACGGCTCCGGTTTCTTTTTTTACCGCAAACTCGACAGAAAGGCTTCCCGTTGAAGACATCCCGCATTTCCGAGGGCATCCTGGAACACGCTCTCTCCGCTCTGACCGCCTGGGAAAATGACGGCGTCTCCCTCGACGACTGCCTGGACGACCTCCGTACCGGGGATTTCCCCGCAAAAGCCGCCGTCGCATCCCTCCTGTTCGAGTATTTCCGCCACAAATATTTCCTGGATTCCCTGCTCATCAAGCACGCCCGGAAAGGCAAGGTCAACCAGCAGATGCGTCTTCTGGTCTCCCTTGCCGCCGCGCAGGTCTTCTTCCAGACCGGGCTTCCCTGGCAGTCCGCCGTGAACATCGCGGTCGATACCGCCAAAAAGCTCCGCGGACCCGGTGGCGGCGCGTTTGTGAACGCCATCCTCCGCGCCTATGTCCGCGACAATTCCTTTGACCGTGCGCATATCCCCGCCGACTGCCCGCCGCTCCTCCGGGAACGCTGGACCAAAGCCTACGGACCCGAACGTGCATCCGCCATACTCGGCCAGTTCGCCTCCAATCCGCCAATCTCGGTGCGGCTCCGGCCCGGCGCGGACGTCTCCCTGCTGGCGGACTGCGGCCCGGAACCCTTCGATCCAGACTTCGACACGGGCGACTTCCGTTTCTTTACGTTGAAAAGCACAGCCGGCCTCTTTGATAATCCGCTGCTTCAGGACGGCTCCCTCTACGTTCAGGACCCCGCCACCTCCATGGGGCTCGGCCTGCTGGAATCCCGGCCGTCCGGGGCCATCCTCGACCTCTGCGCTGCGCCCGGCGGAAAGACCATCATGCTGTCCGAGCTCGCCGCGCCCGGCGCGAAGATCACCGCCGCGGACCGTTCCCGGAATCGCGTCTCCACGCTGAACATCAATCTTCGCCGCGCCGGGGTCAAGGCGAAGACGATCGCCGCCGATGCCCGCGAACTCCCGTTCCCGCCGCAGTCCTTCGACTTCATCCTCGCCGACGTCCCGTGCTCGAACACCGGCGTCATCCGCCGACGTCCCGACGTCCCATGGCGTTTCTCGAAAACCCGCCTTTCCGAGCTCGCCGTCCTCCAGCACGCCATCCTGAAAAGCGCGGTCGACCTCCTCCGGTCCGGCGGCACGCTCCTTTTTTCCACATGCAGCCTGGAGTTCGAGGAAAACCTCGGACGCGTTCAGCTGCTTCTTTCCGAGTATCCCTCCCTTACGCTCGTCCGCGAACAGACGCTTCTTCCCTCCGATACGCACGACGGCGCTTTCTCCGCCGTTCTGAAGCTTGCCTGACGGACCACAACTTTTTTCCGTCCTTTTGCGGACGGCCACGTTTCATTTCAGCGGAAATCGACGGGGCTGTTGCCGTGTCCGAGCGAGAGCCCGCGGGCAAGGGCGTCGGAGAGGCGTTCCTTCGCACGGCGGATGCTTTCGAGCATGGGCAGACCGGACGCCAGACCGCACGCGATGGAGCTGGAGAGCAGGCAGCCTGTGCCATGATTGCCGCACGGCGGCGCGGTCCGCGTCGGAAGCCAGACTCCCACGCCGTTTGCAGGCCGGAAGAAATCGTCGAACGAACCGTCGGAGCGGTGTCCGCCCTTCAGCAGGATCGCGGTGTGGAAGCGTTCCGCAAGATCGTTCGCGGCGGATTCGATGTCGTCCGGCGTCGCGGGTCCCTGCGGGTCGCGGCCGAGGAGCTTTGCGGCTTCCGGCAGGTTCGGCGTGAGGAGCGACACGCACGGCGCGAGGAGTTCGACGGCTTCGACCGTGCCGAGCGCGGCGCCGCTGGTGGATGCCAGCACCGGATCGAACACGACGTTCGTGATCCCGAATTCCTTCAACAGTTCAGCCGTGACGCTGGCGTGGCCTTCGCCGGGCATCGCGCCGATCTTCACTGCGTCGGGCAGGATGTCCGATAGTACGGCGCGGAGCTGCTGCGCCAGAAACTCCGGTTCCAGGACCAGTACCCCAGTCACGCCCAGCGTGTTCTGCACCGTGAGCGCGGTCGGCACGGCCATCCCGTAGAGACCGTGCGCGGAGATCGCGCGCAGATCGGCCTGGATCCCGGCTCCGCCGCTCGGATCGGATGCCGCGATGGACAACACAGTCTTCATGATCGGAACCAGTCGTCGAGGCGGTTCAGCACACGGTCGGCTCCGGGGAAATCCGCCCCGGAGAAGAACATGTCCGGCACACCCGCCGTACGGAGCCCGCACGAATGCGCGGTCTCGATGCAGAACGGCGCGTCGTCGAAAAGCCAGGTGGCGCGCCTGCGCGTGCCGAGGCGTTCGAGCGCGATCCAGTAAAACGCCGGGTCCTTCTTGTCGAGGCCGGTCTCGCCGGTGGTGATGATGTCGAGGAAGAGGTCAAGCAGGCCGTGTTTGGAGAGGATGGCTTCGACTGCCTTGCGGTCGCTGGCGGTGCCGATCACAAGGCGGAAACCGCGCCGTCCGGCCTCGCGCAGAAACTCTTCCGCACCGGGTTTGAGCTGGCACGCCATGTAGCGCGCGTTCAGCAGGTCGAGCAGGCCCTGCAAAGTCTCCTCCGGCGTGATCTTCAGACCATATTCCTGCTGAAGATACGCCGCGCCTGTGACCAGGTCGGCGCAGTTTGCGAGTTTGTCGTCCAGGTCGGGACGCGGCTCGGCGCCGTTCGCGAGGAGGAAATCCTGCGCGAGGCCGAGCCAGACCTGCATGGAATCGAGCACGGTCCCGTCGAAATCCAGGATCATGCCGGTCTCGTCCGGGAGCGAGAAATCAGCGCGGTCGGCCAGAGATTTGAGTTCACGGGCCGCCGCCTTCACATCCGGCGCGCCGAACACGGCGGATACGACCGAGACGCCCGCGATACCGCTGTGTTCGAGCTGGAGCAGGTTGCCCGCATGGATGCCGCCGATGGCGACCGCGGGAATGTCCACCGCGCCGCAGATGCCCCGGAGCGCGGTATGCGTCACATGGCTGGCGTCGAGCTTGGTCGAGGTCGGGAAGACCGCGCCGACGCCGAGGTAGTCCGCGCCGTCCTGCTCCGCCTTGACCGCCTCCGCCACGGTAGCCGCGGAAACGCCCAGGATGGCGTCCGGGCCGAGCGCGCGCCGCGCCTCGCGGGCGCCGGTGTCGCTCTGGCCCACGTGCAGGCCGTCCGCGCCGATTGCCAGCGCGAGCTCGAGCGAATCGTTCACGATAAACGGCACATGGAATTCGCGGCAGAGCGCCTGGATCGCGAGGGCATCGGCTTTTGCTGCCTCGAACGACGCACCCTTCGCCCGGTGCTGGATGCAGGTCGCGCCGCCATCGAGCGCGAGGCGAACTCGTTCGAGCAGGTTCGGGCCGTCGTCGGTGATGGCGTACAGTTTGAGGTAATCAGGCCTGACGGACTTCATAATCAAGCCTTTCGTGGAGTGCGGTCACGTCCAGGTTGCCGACGGCGTCGAAGAGGCGCACTGCGAATGTGCCGCAGCCTTCGCCCGGCTTCAGGGATTCGTAGGCGATCTGCCCGCAGACGCCGTAGGCCGCGAGCGCGGCGGCGACCGCCTCGAACACGAATTGCGGTTCGGCTCCGGCGTAGGCGGCAGTCAGGGCGGACAGCATGCAGCCGGATCCGGTGACCTTCGTCATGATCTCATGGCCGCCGCGGATGACCGCGACGCGTCCGTCCGTGCCGCCGACAAGGTCGATCGCGCCCGTCACAGCAAACACGCATCCGTACTTGGCGGACAGCGCGCGCACGTCCTCCACGGCACGGTCGAGCGTCTCCTCCGTGATCGCGTCGTCCGGCGAGGCGTCGACGCCATGCGTGGTGGCGGCGAGCCCGAGCAGGGCATTCGCCTCGGAACGGTTGCAGCGCACCACGGAGACGCCGCGTTTCAGGATTTCGAGCGAGAGCTCCGTGCGGGACGGCGCGCACCCCGTGCCGACCGGGTCGAGCAGGACCGGGATGTCGCGGCGGAGCGCGACCTCCTGCGCCCCGCGGATGGCGTCGCGGAACGTGGGCGTAAACGTGCCGATATTGATCGAAAGCGCATCGGCCTTCTCCGTGAACTCGATCGCACCGACCGGATCGTCGGCCATGACGGGCGAGGCTCCGGCGGCGAGCAGCATGTTGGCGCAGCCGTTCGTGGTGACGACGTTCGCAAAGCACTCGACGAGCGGGTGTTTTTCCCGTACTTTTGAGAAGCAGCGGATCAGCATGGCGTCCTCCTCATTCCTTCATCCCTTTGAGCTTGTTCGAAAGGCGGACGGAGCAGAAGTCCGGGCCGCACATCGTGCAGTATTTGCCGGACGCGGCGTCCTCGGCGCAATGGCTCTCCTGAAGCGCGGCGCGGCGGTATTCGCGGGCGCGGTCCGGGTCGAGCGCGAAGCTGAACTGGCGTTCCCAGTCGAAATCCGCGCGGGCGTCGGAAATGGCGTTGTCGCGTTCCTGCGCGTGGGGCCTGCCGAGTGCGATGTCGGCGGCATGGGCGGCGATTCTGAACGCCACGACGCCGCGGCGCACGTCCTCGGTGTCGGGGAGCCCGAGGTGTTCCTTCGGGGTCACGTAGCACAGCATGGCCGCGCCCCAGTACGCGCCGGCGAGGCCGCCCATTGCGGCAACCATGTGGTCGTAGCCGGGCGCGCAGTCGGTGACGACCGGTCCGAGGATGTAGAACGGCGCATCGCCGCAGACCTTCTGTTCGCGTTTCATGTTCATTTCGATCTGGTTGAACGGCACATGGCCGGGCCCTTCGACCATCGCCTGGACGTTTGCCGCGCGGCAGCGCTGCACCAGCTCGCCGATCACGTCGAGTTCGCCGAACTGCGCCTCGTCGGAAGCGTCGGCGATGCAGCCGGGCCGGAGCCCGTCGCCGAGGGAGAGCGTTACCTCGTAGTCGCGGCAGATCTTCAGGATGTCGTCGAATGCGTCGTAGAAGGGGTTCTCCATCTTGTGGTCGCCGATCCAGGCGGCGATGAGCGCGCCGCCGCGGCTGACGATGCCGAGCTTGCGCTTCAGCGCCGCAGGGATATGCTTCGCGAGGAGCCCCGCGTGGATGGTCATGTAGTCGACGCCCTGTTTCGCCTGGTCCTCAACGACCTGCAGGATCGTGTCGCGGTCGAACTTGCTGGCGCCCGCGCGGGCGGCGATCTCGTAGACCGGCACGGTGCCGACCGGGATCGGGGACAGCCTGATGAGCTCTTTGCGGAAGAGCGCCAGGTCGCCGCGCGTACTGAGGTCCATGATGGTGTCCGCGCCGTACTTGAGGGAGACGTCGAGTTTTTCGAATTCGTTTTTCGGACAGCTGGAGGTCTGGGAGTTTCCGATATTGGAATTGATCTTGGTGCGCAGGGCGCGGCCGATGCCCATCGGCTTCAGGCTGGTGTGGTTCACGTTCGCGGGGATCACGATCGTGCCGGCGGCGACGCCGTCGCGAATAAACTCCGGCGAAAGGTATTCCGAGGCGGCCACTGCCGCCATTTCGGGCGTTACGACGCCTTGTTTCGCGGCGTCCATCTGGGTCTTGTCTGCTTTCATGCGGGACTCCTTGTCGTTGTTGAGCAGGAAAGCATCCATCGGCAAATCCCTTCGCCGGCATGATCCGGATCAGGTCTCATGCGCCGTTTCGGCGCATACGGGTCGAAGCCCTTCGGCTTCCTCTCAGCCCGCCTCGGCGGACTCCCCTGCTCATGTGGTATCTTGTTGTTTCGTTGAGTTCAGTTGGCGATCGAGTCGGTCGACTCCTTCTGGTGTTTCTGGAAACTGCCCGGCTGAGGATAGAGAAGGCGTTCATCGAGCGCAAAGATCCAGCCTTCTTCCTTGCCGGGTTCCAGATACGACTGGACGATCTTCCAGCCGTGTTCATAGAGGTAGGACGCCTGGGAAATGCGCGGCCAGAGCAGTACAGCATACTTGGACCCGAACGCCCGGTAAACGTCCTCCGGGTACGGATCTCCGCCGAGGCCCGGCGTAGTCGAGGTCAGCAACAGTGTGCGCCGCGGGTCGTGCGAGTACGAGAACATCGGGTCCATGCCCCATTGCCACAGGTGCTCCTGATCGTTGTAGAAGAGCGCAGGGAAATCGCTCCAGTCCAGATTGACGACCGGACGCCCCGCGGGTACGTTTTCCTTCAGAAACGCGACCATTTTTGGCAAGGGCTGCACCAGTACCATCGGGCATTCCTTGCGGAAGTAGAGCGAGGAATAGATGCCAAGCCCGACCGATAGCACCGCCAGCAGGCACGGCACGCCCCATTGGAAGCGGCTCAGCGGCAGCCGGAATCCTTCACGCGTCATGTGCTCCAGCAGAAGCAGAAACGCGATCGTGACGAACGGTCCGGCGTATTCCACGGCGCGCGCCGCCATGAAGATGCCCGCCGTGAAGCCGCCAGCGAGGGCCGTGACCGCAATGATGTTCGGATCGATCTTCCAAAGTCCCTTGCGTTCGGTCAGGCGGATGAACATCATCAGGACGCACCAGGCGATGAGGTAGAGCGGGGCGACGGTCTTGTTGAATCCGAACCGCGGAGCCAGCATTTCGCTTGGTTTCGCCAGGCGGATGCCCGCCATCATGGGGGCGATCAGGGCGTCCCACGACTGGACTTTCCAGATGATGAACGAGTTCGGGAACTGCGGATGGAGCATGAGACCGAGCATTACCCCGGCGAGCGACAGCACCGGAAGCCAGAGTTCGCGCCAGCCGCCGCTTTTCAGCCGGGAAACGGCAAAGACCAGCGGGATGAGCACGATGAAGTGCGGGTTCGAGTAGCTCCATGCGAAGCAGAACGACAGCACCCCCATCGCGGCCAGGCGGAACCTGAACGATCCTTTTGCCAGAAGCCCGGTCGTGAACGTCAGAAAGGCGATGGACAGGATGTGCGGACGCAGCACGGACAGGCGGAACGTGTAATTCGGCACGATGACCGAGAAGAATGGCGCACCTGCCAGAAGATAAAGTGGACGCACCCCGAGCCGCCAGGCCGCGAAAACACAGCCCAGGATCGCCAGCGCGGAATAAAACAGGGCAGCGGTGTGGAACGGCGGATCCAGGACCGCGCCGAATGCTTTTTCAATCGCGAAAATGACATTGATCCCCGCGTGGTACAGCAGCTCCTTGTCCGCGAAATGGTCCTTCCACACGGACATCTGCGTCCACGGGAACTGTTTCGCCGCATACACCCCAGGACCGAGTTTCGCCATCATCGCATGGTACAGCGCGTCCTGCGAGTTTTCACCGGTCTTCATCACGCAAACGCGCAGGGCGCCAAGCCAGACGAACGGGATCAGAAACGCGAATACAAGCATGATCCGTCCGGCACGGCCGACCCCCGCACGCGGACGTGCGGAAGACTCCGGAGCCGGAGCTTCTTCCTGCGGCGTTTCAGCCGTCTGATCCTGCGAAATTTCCTGCTGATCCACGGAACGATCCTTTTCCCGATAGAATCTTTACTAGTAGAGACTGCCCATTGTGCGGGCGCGAAAAACATAAACCTAATAAGATACAGCCGGAACGCCCGAACTTCAACCGGAAAGCGGAAGATATTCTTTCTTTTTTGGAAAAAAAGGCTGCTTTCGCGTCGGGACATGTTTCGTCGAATGTTTTTTGACCGCCCTCCGGAAAAAACATCCCGGAAAAAAACAAAAAAACAGCGGAAAACATGTTGAAAAATGCAGGAAAAGATGTACATTACCTTGTTATAAAGACAACTTAAACTATCACCTTCCTCTCTAAAATGCCGAAACGTCCACTTCACACTGCTGATCTCCTCCCGAAAGGTTCCGGTCCGGCGTTCCGTCGAATTTGGATCCCGGCCTTTTTCCTGATCATGCTCCTGTTCGCCTCTGCCCCGGTTTTCGCACAGGACGCGGAGGAAGGATCCGAAACGGAGATGGAAGAAGCCGAATACGACGAAGACGAGGAGGAAGCACGGAACGGGGAGGAAGAGAATGAAGGTTCCTCCGTTTCCTCGGAAAACAAGGGGATCGAAGAGGCGGCACCCGCCGAACGGATCATGGACCCGGAATCGAAAGCCTCCGCTTCGGCCTCCGCAGTCCGGAGCCCCCGTACCGTCCTCCTGCTTTTCCCGTTCACCTCATCCTGTGCGGAGCATGTTTACGTTTCAAACACCGTTTCAAAGCATGTAGCCTCGCTGGGCGATTCCTTCATCGTGATGCAGAAGGAATTCGATATGTTGAATTCCTCCCGGGAGGATGTCCAGGCCAAATTCGAATCCATGAGACCTCTTCTGGACAGCGGCGAAGTGGCGGCTGTGATCGGCATCGGGCAGGACCTTCTGCCGCTTTTGAGCCGGAACCGCGACCTGATCCCGGAAAAAGTCTCCCTCCTGCTTTTCACGGAGAACAAGCCGTCGGAAGCTGATTTCGCCGGACGTAAGAACCTCGGAGGCGTGTTCCTGAACAATCCGGTGGAGAATTCACTGGACGTGATATTCCATGTCTTTTCCAGTACAAAGCGTGTCATCCCGCTGGCCGGTCGCACGGAAATGGGGAGCAAATTCATTGAGGAAGTGAAGGCGTATCTGGGAAAGACCCACCCGGATGTGGAATGCGTGGTCATCGACAATCACGAGGTGGACACGCCGGAAATGATTCGTCGCGTCGGTCAATGCGGCAAGGATTCCGTCGTCCTGTTCCATTCCTGGTACGGGCGTGATGCCATGAATCTGGCATCCCTTTCATTCTTCCTCCAGCGTCTTTGTCTCGATCCCGACGTCCCGGTATTCGCACTTCATGATTCGATGTTTGCGTTCCCCGTCGTCGGCGGTACGGTCTGCTCGTCCGAGGCTGCAACCGGCAAGCTGATAGAGCTGCTTGACCATTGTCTGCTGGATCAGTCCGGCGCGGAGGGCAAGTGGGAAACGGTCGATGCGAAAAAGATCATCACCGCCAGCAGTTTCCAGCGGTTCGGGATCAGCCGGCTTTTCAATATGGACAATTTTGTGATCGGCGCGGACGCGCAGTCGATGTTCCGCAGGGAGAACGCCCGTGCGCTGGTCGCCGTAACGTTTTCCGTGATCCTGATCCTGGCGCTCCTCGCCTATATCGCCGTCTGGGATTTTTACCGGAGACGCCTGCTGAAACTCCTGCGTGCCGTGTTCAAGCAGATCCCGAGCCGCATCGTCGTCGGAAGCCGCAACGGTATCGCTCACTTTATCCATGTGGGTAAGTTCGGCGAGGGCAGCGGTGTCGTAAGGTTCCCCGTGAACGAGCTCCCGGAATATGCGGACGAGACCTTCCGGCATGCCTGGGAAGAGGTTTTTGCCACTGGCGAGACGCAGAAATTCCAGATGGCTACCGGCAGCCGGCATCGTTCCGTGGAAATGGCGCTTTTCGAGGATAAAAACACGTTCGGACGCGATACCGCGTTCTGGATTTCGCACGACATTGAGGATCTGCTTCAGGCGCAGAACGAGCTGAAGGCTGGCCTGGCGAACCAGGAGAAGCTGAACGACCTCTTTGCCGCCTCCCTGAAAATGCTATCCGCCGACGCTACTGCTGTTGACATGACCAATGACGTGCTGTCCTTTATCGTCCGAAGCGTGAAGGAGCATATGAAAGCGGATTTCTGCTGCATCATGCGGTACAACTACGAAAAAAACGGCATGGAGCTTTTCGTCAGCGAAGCCTCCGAAGGCATAACGATAAACGAGGAAAAACGCTTCATCCCGTTCCCCGATCAGAAAGACGACAAGCTGATGGCTCGTCTGGAGAAACACATGCCGGTGGTGCTCAACGATTTCTCTGCCTCGCTCTTTATGAAGCCGGACGCCGCCGCGCAGACCGGGAGCAAACGCCCGAAAAGAGTCAGCATGTGCTTCTCGCCGGTTTTCATCGACGGCAAGCTCTGGGGGCATCTTGCCTCCGTCCATCAGAAGGGGAAATATGAATTTTCCGACCTGTATCTGCAGTTCCTGCAGGGCACGGCGCATGTCGTGGAAGCCATGCTCGAATACCGCTTCATCCACAGCCGGCTGGAGCGCGGCGAATACGAGAAGCAGCTCATCATGGAGAACCTGCCGTTGCCGCTTATCCTGCTTGACCGCAAGCTGAATCTGATCCAGCGCAACTCCGCGGCCCAGAAAGACCTGCTCGGGTTCCCGGACGCGCTCCGCGACAACCTCTGCCATACGTCCTTCTGCAAGGCCAAAGTCCCGCCGGAAGACTGCCCTGTTCGCGGTGTGCTGAACGACTTCAAGCCGCATGTGAAAGCGCTTACGTTCAACGGCAAGGATTACATGGTCAACGCCTACCCGATCATGATCGGAAACGAACTTACGAACATCCTGCTGGCGTGGTTCGACGTGACTGCGGAAAACGAAAACCAGCGCAAACTCGAAGCCGCGTTCCGCGAAGCGAAGGATGCCAGCAAGGCAAAGAGCCTCTTCCTCGCATCCATGAGCCACGAGCTCCGCACGCCGCTGAACGCAGTCATCGGGTTCTGCGAACTTCTTCAGAACAGCTCGTTGCCACGTGAAAGCCAGCTCGAATACCTCAAGTCCATCTCTGTGGCCGGTCATACCTTGCTTGACCTCATCAGCAACATCCTCGATACCTGTAAGCTCGAAACCGAACAGGTCGAGCTCCAGAATGAAAAGACCGACGTCCGCAAGATCGTCACCGACATGGTCAGCATGTTCAAGTCGCTTGCCGAGAAAAAACAGCTCGCGCAGCCGCTGGTGGTCCCGGACGATCTTCCGTACGTGGTGCTGGACCGCATGCGCCTGCGTCAGGTGCTGGTTAACCTCCTCGGAAACGCGTTCAAATTTACCGATCGCGGCTACGTCGGGATCAAGGTTACATGCAAGATCCTGGAACAGGGCAAATGCCGCCTCGCCATCGCCGTGCGAGACTCCGGTATCGGCATCTCGCCCGACAAGAAGCAGAAAGTCTTCGAACCCTTCGTTCAGCAGGATGCCGTCCGCGACACGCATGTCTACAAGGGGTCCGGACTCGGCCTCGCCATCTGCGACCGCTACATCAAGGCCATGGGCGGCCGGATCGACCTGGACAGCGACGTCGGAAAAGGCAGCGTATTCACCATCGTCTTCGAGAGCATTCCGTACATCACTCCGACCGAAGAGGAACGCGCCGCCGAAAAGAACGGCGATGTATCCATCGCGGAACAGCAAATCCCGGCGAATGCGTTCAGCGGATCGGCAACACCTCAGAAGCCTACTCCGAAAGTCGATCTGAACGGATATAACGCGCTCATCGTCGACGATGTGCCGATCAACCTGAAGGTCCTCGGCGCCATGCTGAAGGGATTCCATCTCAAAGTCGTTCAGGCGAACTCCGGCTCCGACGCCCTCTCGAAGTTGCCGGACGTCAACCCCGATCTGGTCCTGACCGACATGTGGATGCCGGGTATGTCCGGCGAGGAGCTCGCGAGGGAGATCCGGTCTACGCAGAACGGCGACAACATTGTCATCATGGCCGTGACCGCGGATGTTGAGAACCAGAACAATTTCGACATGTCTGTGTTCGACGGCATCCTCCTGAAGCCCGTCACGAAGACCTCTCTCGCGTTCGCGTTCCAGGAAATGATCGACAAGGGACGGATCAAACCGAGGAGCTGACGCGTTCTCCGTTTGCATTTCCCCTTCCGTGTGCTATATTTATTGCTGACTTTTTTCAGAACCAGAAAGGACTCCGCACGTCATGTCACAGGACAACTTCCTTCAGCAGAATTTCGCCGCCAGGATCGGCGGTTCCAACTTCGGCAAAGACACCAAGATCTACAAATTCGAGAAGATCAAACGCGCCAAACGCGCCGCGGCCGCCGAGAATCCCGGCGTCGAGCTGATCGACATGGGCGTGGGCGAACCTGACGATATGGCGTTCCCGTCCGTGGTCGCCCGTCTTGCGGAAGAAGCCGCGAAATGGGAGAACCGCACCTACGCCGACAACGGCTGTGCCGACTTCAAGGCCGCTGCAGCCCGTTACATGAAGGCGCTGTACGGTGTCGAGCTTGATCCCGATACGCAGATCGTCCATGCGATCGGCAGCAAGTCCGCGCTCACGCTGCTTCCGTCCTGCTTCATCAATCCGGGCGACATTGCCGTCCTGACCGTCCCCGGCTACGGTGTCCTCGGAACCTGGACCGAGTATCTCGGCGGCGAGGTCGTCAAGCTCCCGCTTCTTGAGGAGAACGGTTTCCTGCCCGACCTGGATTCGCTCACGGAGGACCAGCGCAGACGCGCCAAACTCCTCTACCTGAACTACCCGAACAACCCGACGGGCGCGTCCGCCACGATTGAATTCTTTACGAAGGCGGTCGAATTCGTGCGGCAGAACCATATCCTTATTGTGAGCGATGCTGCCTATGCACCGCTGAATTTCTCCGGCAAGCCGCTCAGCATCCTCTCCATCCCCGGCGCATTCGAGTGCTGCGTGGAGCTCCACAGCATGTCCAAGGGATTCAATATGACCGGCTGGCGTCTCAGCTGGGTTTGCGGCAATCCGCTCGCCGTGAAGGCGTTCGCGACGGTGAAGGACAACGCCGACAGCGGCCAGTTCCTGGCGATCCAGAAAGCTGCCATCGCCGCGCTCGACGACCAGGCCGCCATCACCCCCGCGATCTGCGAGAAATACCACCGCCGCCTCGCCAGCATGGTCGAAACGCTGAAAAAACTCGGTTTCAACGCCAAGGTACCTGCCGGCAGTTTCTACCTCTATGTGAAGGCGCCGAAGGCCACCGCCGACGGCACTCAGTTCGAAAACGGTGAGGCGTTCAGCCAGTGGCTGATCCGCAACAAGCTCATCAGCTCTGTGCCGTGGGATGATGCGGGGCATTTCGTCCGCTTCAGCGCCACGTTTGTCGCGCGCGGCGGCATTGAGGACGAAAAGCGCGTCCTTGACGAGTTTGCACGCCGTCTGAGCGATTGCAAGTTCGTCTTCTGACCTGCGCTGTTTCTCCAGTCTCACGCGCAAGGAGCCGGTTCCACGATGCATGCGTTTCGTTTCGACGATCTTGCCTCGACAGGACCCGGCTCGTCATTCTGCCTGGATTCGAGGGAGGAGGCGCATCTTTTCCGCATTCTCCGGGCACGTCCGGGCGAAACGGTCGCGGTCATGGACGGACACGGCACGCTCGGAACAGCGGTCGTCGAACAGAACCGTCAGCTGCGTCTGGAATCCAAACGCACCGTGCCGCCGCCTGCGCGCCGTCTGCATCTCTTCTTTGCCCCGCCGAAGAAACAGAAGCTCGACGCTCTCCTGAAGCAGGCGGTCGAACTTGGCGTGTATGAACTTGTGCCCGTTCTTTGTGAACGGTCGGTCGTTCAGCCGGACGGGAATTCCGTCGCCGGGCGTTGGATGGATCTTCTATTCGAAGCCTGCAAGCAGTCCGGCAACCCGTTCCTTCCTGAAGTCGCAAATCCCATGTCGTTTTCGGCGGCGCTTTCCCGCGCCCGGGAGACCTGTGGCGTGCTGGTCGTCGGTTCCAACCGTACCGGTGTTTTCCCCGAACTTGGCGGGGCCTCCAATGTCGCGTTCTTCGTCGGCCCGGAAGGCGGGTTCACGGATGCCGAGACGGAAACGATGTTCGAGGCCGGTGCGGTTCCGCTCCGGATCGGGGACTGGACGCTCCGCGTGGAAACAGCCGCGATCGCAGGGCTGGGCGTACTGAATGTTTTGATGAACCGGGAGGCATAGCCTCCACGGCGGCAGTGTCCGGCTTTGCTCGGACACGTGTTCTCGCGTAGCAGAACACTACTTCGTCTCCACTTGCGGTGTGCGCAGTATGATCTCCGTGATCTCGGATGGCACGCCGAGCCGGAACATGAATCCGTTCCAGAGGCCCGCGCCGTTGCTTACGTACAATGTCATGTCATCCACCCGGTATTTGCCGGAGACAAAGCCGTTGTTTGCTTTTTTCACCATTAGCGCGGGCAGACCGACGATCATGCCGCCGTGCGTGTGCCCGGAGAGCTGGAGCGAAACAGGGTATTTCGCATAATCGGGTGCAAATAGCGGCTGATGCGACAGAAGCACGACCGGAGCCCCCGCGGGTGCGTCTGCGAGTGTCTTGTCCAGGTCGGGCATCTCGCGTCCGACATACCATTTGTTGTCCCGCATCAGGTCCGGCAGGCCTGCGATCACGAGCTGTGAGCCGTCTCTGTCGATTACGATATGGCGGTTGAGCAGCGTCTTGATGCCGACCGAATCCAGGAATTCGATCCACTCGTCGAATCCGCGGAAATACTCGTGATTTCCGGGTGAGGAGTAGACTCCGTATTCCGCGTGCAGGTCGCCGAGCTGGTGCATGTATGACGGGATCTCATCGGGAGTCAGGTCGCCCAGATCGCCGCCGAGCAGGATCAGGCCGGGTTGCACGGCATTGGCACGGTCGACGACTGTCCGGAGATAATGCGGCGAACTGGTCTTGCTGATATGGGTGTCGGTGATGTAGACAATGCGGAATCCGTCGAACGCTTCCGGCAGATCGGGGACCGCGATCTCCACGGGCTTGACGTTCGGCGGCATGATGGCGCAGTATTCGCCCCATGCCGCCAGCAGTCCGGCGAGGACCAGGATGATGGCGATGCTGTATTTCTGGTCCGGGATGCGGCGTTTGCCGAGGCGCAAGACGAGCAGGACCATGTCCCGCAGGAAAAAAAATGGTGTGGAAAAGATAAGCACGCCCGAACACCAGGCGGCGATCAGAAGCGCGGACCGCGGCAGGAGCCCTGCGAAAAGAAAAACCTGGAGCACGATGGCAAGGAAGAACAGCCCCAGCGCGATTAATGGACGGTATTTTCGCCTGACAGGCAGGGACAACCCGATGCTGCACGGGGCATAGGCGACAGCAAGAAGAAGCAGCGTGATCCAAAACATGAAAAAAGCTCCGGGAAAGCTTGGAAAAACAAAAAGAAAACGGCTGAAAAGAGCCGGGATATGGAATTTTCTTTAATTTAAACGCCTTTTCTTTTTTTTCAAGGTTTGATTTTTTGATTTTTCATAGTATATTGTTGGAAAAATCATTTTTCCGACTACCCTGCATGACCTGAAACACGAGGTGCGATATGAAATTGTTTACCGCAGTCGCCGCAATCCTGTTCGCCGGATCCGCTGCATTTGCCGCGGACTCCGCTGACGTGAAGGAATTCACGTTCTCCAACGATGTAAAGGTGTACGCCATCCGCGACAAGGCCACGACGATGAAGTCGTCCCTCTTCACCGACTACACGAAAACGTCCACCCTTAAAAAGGACAAGCTGAAGAAGGAATACCCCGCCTCCGTCAACTGTTTCGTGATGCGTTACAACTTCAAGACTTTCCTGATTGACGCGGGCAACTTCGATCCGAAAGGTTCGCTCCTCACCAAGCTTGCGTCCGTCAACATCCGCCCCAAGGCTGTCGATTACATCCTGCTTACCCACCTTCATCCGGATCATGTCGGCGGTCTCGTCGATAAAGACGGTGCGGCGGTCTTCCCGAACGCGAAGGTGTACCTGACCTACGAGGAATGGAAACACTGGAGTCCGATCATCGCCAAACAGAAACCGACCGAACTCCTCCGCCAGTTCCGTGACGCCTACAACGGACGCATCCAGACCCTGAACTTCGGTGAGCCTGTTGTACCCGGTCTGTTCGCCGTGAAGGCGGTCGGACATACTCCCGGCCACTGCTACTACCGCCAGGGCAAGCTCCGTTTCGTCGGTGACGTGGTCCACGCGGTCGATCTTCAGGTCGAACACCCCGAGTATTGCGCTTCCTTCGACAATGACCAGAAACAGGCTTACCAGACCCGTGTGGCGTTCCTGGAGACTATGAGCAAGGAAGGCAATATCGTGTTCGGCGCCCATATCCCGTTCCCCGGCGTCGGTTATATCATAAAGGTGGACAACGGCTACAAATTCGACCCGTATCAGTCGAAATGACGATACGGTGCCTGGCTGCCGTCCCTCTTCCAAAACAGGCTGAAACCGCATTTTTTTTTCTGAATTCTACGGTTTTTTCCGCTTTTTTGGCGATTTGCTATTTGCATTTCTCCGGAAATCCGGTATAATATATAATGCGCGCAATTTTCCATTCGGAAGATGCGCCTGAATCCCGTTACGATACAAACATAACATAAACAAACACCACCAATCGAAAGGTAAGCTCAAAATGAAACATTGCAAACAGGCGTTTACCCTCATTGAGCTGCTGGTCGTCATTTGCATCATCGCGATTCTGGCGTCCATGCTTCTTCCCGCTCTGCAGAGCGCCCGTGAAAGTGCGAGTACCGCTACGTGCATCAACAACCTTGGCCAGTTCGGCAAGGCCTATCAGGCGTATGCCACCGACTTCAACGACTACATGCCTGCCCTTACGGCCACTCAGACCGGCGGCAGCTGCGGCTGGGAAAATGCCCTGATCGACGCCCTCGGCCAGGATAGAAACACCTCCCCGTTCCGGAAGGCCTTCTTCTGCGATGCCGACGCCTCCAGCGACAGCGTGAACTCCAATAAGAAGTCCTACAGCCTCAATAACCTCAAGGATGTCATCCATCCCCGCATCGACCTCACGCTGAATGCCAGCGGCGGCGTTGTCACGGGCACTGGCGCCGGCTACATCAGCGGCAACAAGATGACCTCCGCCAAGTCCGCCTCCGACCTCATCGTCATCGGCGAAAACGTTTCCTCGAACAATACCTTCGGCGCGGCCTCCTTCTCCTCCACCAGCCTCGACAGCCCCGGCTCCGCCAGCGCTGTCCACCAGCAGGTCTCCATCTACAAGCGTCTCACGTCCCACCTCACCGCGGGCGAACTCTTCCTCGACGGCCACGCCAAACACATGAAGCCGCAGCAGACCTTCCCGACCAAGAACGGTCAGACCGTCGGCAGCTTCAATATTTCCAAGAAGACCTCCTACAGCAACTCCGGCCCGACCGGCGGCGCCACGGAAGGCTGGGGCTCCTGGACAGACTGCCCGATGCGCAAAGTCGGCGACAGCTGCACCGGCGGCGACAACTGCCCCCGCGTCAAGAAATGATCTGCTTATCACCTGACGGGACGTTGCGGCTTGCGGCGTCCCGCCCGATTGGATAAAACATTCGATTTAGACGGCATTCCATTCTTTTTGGAAGCCGTCTTTTTTTCACTTCTCACGATCAGGAGGTCCGACATGAACCGAAGAGAGTTTCTGAAAAGCGCTGCCGCGCTCACCGCGCTCGCCGCGATGTCACGTCTCGCCGCACAGACCGGCGTGACCGACGCGAAGTCGACCGAATCCGCAAGCGGAAATTCAAGGAAGGTCAGCCGTCGCAAGTACAAAAAGACCGATTTCACAGTTCCGCTCCTTGCCTTCGGGCTGATGGGGCTGCCCCGGAAAAACGACGTGATCGATCAAGAAGAAGCGCAGAAGCTCGTCGACACTGCCATGGCCGCCGGGGCGAACCTCTTCGACGTTCTGCCCTACAATAGTGATGTCCGGCAGTTCATCGGCGAGGCGCTGAAGAAATATGCGCGCGACTCCTATCTCCTCGCGGCCGGGCTTCCGCTTTCGTCCGCCCGGACCCTCGCCGACGCCGAATCGTTCCTGAAGGCACAGCTTGCGGCATGCAAGGCCGACTATTTCGACTTCTACCTCGCGGACGAACTCGATGCAAACAGTTCCCGCACGTTCGAGGACCTCAAGCTGTACGATTTCCTCAAGAAACAGAAAGACGCCGGGAAGATCAAGCTGCTCGGATTCTCCTTCAGCGGCGCGCCGGAAGCGCTTGAGGCCATCGTCAACGCGCATGAATGGGATTTCTGCCGGATCCCGCTCAACTACGTCGACTGGGATGCCAAGAACATCAAGCGCATGTACGAGTTCCTGACCTCGAAAGACATCCCCGTCATCGCGGCGGATCCGCTTCAGGGCGGCGCGCTCGCCACGCTCAATCCGGCGGCGGTCCAGATCCTGAAGAACGCCGACGGGAAGGCTTCCCCGGCTTCCTGGGCGTACCGGTTTGCCGCCTCGCTCCCGAACGTCCTTACGGTTCTCGCCAGTCTGGATACGATGGAGTCACTGGAAGACAATATTAATACGTTCAATCTCTTCAAGGAGCTCACCGATGCCGAGCGTAAAACGCTTGACGAGGCCCGTGCCGCGCTCCAGACAGTAAGCGCCGAGAAAGTCCCGTGCATCAACTGCAGACGCTGCAACGTCTGCCCCGTCAGAATCGACATCCCCGCGGTCTTCGCCCTCTGGAATACCTTCTGCGAAAAGAAGGATGAAGCCGCGTTCAAGGAAGCCTACAATCAGCTCGCCGCCAAGCCGAGCGCCTGCATCGGCTGCCGGCGGTGCGTCCGCGCTTGTCCTCGGCAGATCGACATCCCAGCCCAGTTCACAAAGATCGCGCAGGCCGCGGGCGATAATGCCGGCGGCGGCCGTGGAGGACGCGGCGGTCGTGGGGGCGGTATGGGCGGTCGTGGCGGTCAGCCCGGCGGTTTCGGCGGCGGCTTCGGCGGCGGTCAGCCCGGCGGCTTCGGCGGCGGCTTCGGCG
>Ga0310786_10002497_pt1 | contig 28048 bp, 24 predicted proteins | sample AusTroGonzalo_MG_FD_203881 | JGI IMG/M metagenome (GOLD analysis project Ga0310786, IMG submission 203881) | Bovine rumen microbial communities from tropical cattle in Woodstock, Queensland, Australia - Gonzalo_03 (v2) (version 2) | ecosystem: Host-associated > Mammals > Digestive system >...
CAGAATGGTGTTATGATGAAGGGACGAAATTAAGTAAAAGCGAATATAAAAAACGAATTAAAAAGTATCAAAATATGTCCTTAATACCAATTCAGTAACCGATAGGTGATATTTATTGGTAGGTCTTACTAACGAGTTGTTTATGAAACAAAAACTCTATATCTCTTTGGCAATCCTTATCGGCTACAGCTTATTTCTTGCTGTAACCTATAATAATGTACGTAAAGAATATTATGATAGTGGTGAAATAAAATCTATAACAACGTATCGTTGGAATGCTAAAAATGGTAGGTTTATTAGCTACCACAGCAATGGTCTTGTCGAAGAAGAAGGTCAATATAAATATGATAGCCTTGACGGAATATGGAAAAGGTGGAATTATAACAGACGATTGATAGAAGAAAAAAGTTATAAAGCAGGTCGCCGCGATGGCGCTTGGAAAGTGTGGGATTATAGTGGCTATGATTTGCAAAAGGAGGAATTTTATAAAGATGGCGAACCTGATGGCTTGTGGAAATCGTGGCATGATAATGGACAATTGAAAGAAGAAGGCTTTTACAAAGCTGGTAAATTGGAAGGAATATGGAAATCGTGGTACGAAAATGGAAATTTGAAAGAGGAAGGACCTTGTAAAGACGGTAAACGCGAAGGCTTATGGAGAGAATGGTCTTCGGATGGATTTTTGCAGGCTGAAGGAAATTATAAAGAAGATCGCAAAGAAGGCGTTTGGAAAATATGGCCTCAAAAAAACATGTCGGGACAGGTCAACGAGAAAATAAAAAGGAGGAAAATTGGTGCCTATAAATCTGCTGAAGAAGATGGCGTCTGGAAAATATTGGATGAAAATGGCGAATTGATAGTGGAAAAAAACTATAAAAAAGGCCTTCTTGATGGAGTATGGAAAACTTGGGATGAAAACGGTCAATTAAAATCGGAAGGAATTTATAAATCCGACAAACCGGATGGAATCTGGAAATTATGGTATAAAAATGGAAAGCTGCATGCTGAAGGGCTTTTTAAAACAGGTTTACTGATTTCTTATAAAAGTTGGTTTGAAAACGGTAATCAAAATGTTGAGGCCTATTTTAATGGGGAAAAGGGTTATAAAAAAAATGGTTATGGGTGTTTGGATTATGCAAAACTCGTATCGTCTTCTCCTATTTATTGTGATTATGGCTTTTATCGTGATAGCGTATATCAAGAATGGTATGAAAACGGTAAAATGAAAGAACTTGGAAACTATAAATCCGGTGCGCGAGATGGTCTTTGGAAATCATGGCATAAAAACGGAAAGTTGAATGAGATGGGGGCTTATAAGGATGGTTTTCGAGATGGCGTTTGGAAGTTTTGGCATGAAAATGGAAAATTGAAAAGCTCAACGCAGTATTATGCCGAAAAGATAAAAAAGTTTAGGATAGATTGGAAATATAAACGAGGCCGCTTTCTAAACCGCACGAAATAAAAATGTTGTCACCCCGGCCACGATGTCACCCCGCACTTGTTGCGGGGACGCCATCTCCCTAAAGAATTTATTAACTTGCAATAAACGATTATGAAACCGAAAATACATCTCCCATTCGCGCTATTCATCGCCTTCGCCATCCTTCTCACGGCCTGTGAAAAGAACGAGTCTGTTCAAGAACGCAAAGAATATTTCAATAACCAAACCGTAAAATCCATCACGACATATCGCGATTCTGTAAAAGATGGCCCATACATCTCGTTTTATGAAAATGGAAACCTCGAAGAAAAAGGTTTTTATAAATCTGGCAAGCGACAAGGTGTATGGGAAAGTTTGTACGAAGATGGTGAATTGGAAATGAGGTGTAAATACAATGAAGGTAAATACGATGGTGCTCGAGTAGAGTGGTTTGCAAATGGTCGATTGAAATCGATAATAAATTATAAAGCCGATAAGCGGATTGGTTTGTGGCTCGAATGGGACGAAAATGGAAAAATATCCGAGGAAAAATATTATGAAGACGATAAATTAGAAGGAACTTGGAAAGAATGGTTTGCAAATGGTCAGTTGAAGACCTTGAAATATTATGAATCTGGGAAACCGATTGGTGTTTGGAAATACTGGGATGAAAATGGGCGATTGAGTAATGAAGAAATTCATAAAATTGGAGTTAGACAATCTGTATGGAAAACGTGGGACAGCACAGGACGACTGAAAGAAAAATGTGAAATGGCGTATTATGAAAAAGATGGAGCTTGGACAGAATATTATGAAAATGGGAAAATAAAGACGGAAGGAAATTACAAATATGATAAACGAAACGGTATTTGGAAATATTGGCTTGAAAATGGTGCGTTAATATCTGTAGAAAGCTATAAAGAAGAAAAAAAGGATGGCGTTTGGCGTCTGTGGCATGAAAATGGACAATTAAAACAAGAGAGTGTCTATAAAGATGATGCTTTGTTTGCTTCAAAAAATTGGTATGAAAGTGGCAAATTAGAAAGCGAAAGTAAGTATTCTAATGGTATGATTGTGAACTTGTGGTGTCTGATAAGGGGTGGGGAGGGGAAATGTAAAAATCATTCCGTTGGTGATGGCTTTAGAAAAACATGGTATGAAAACGGACAAATTAAAAGTGAAAAATATTATAAAGATGGAAATGTGGTCGGTGCTACGAAAGAGTGGTTCGATGATGGTCGATTGAAGTCGATAGACTTTAAAGGTGTAAAAAAGGAATGGTTCGATAATGGAAAAATGAAGTCAATAGACTCTGGTGGTGTTTGGAAAAAGTGGCATGAAAATGGAAGGTTGAAAGAAATAGAAATTCATAAAGCTGGCAAGGACGATGGTGTATGGAAATCGTGGTATAAAAATGGAAAATTAAAATCAATAGAATGTTACAAAGATGGTATGAGAAATGGCCTATGGAAAGAATGGCGAGAAGATGGAAAGCCTATTTCAGAAGAAATTTATAAATCGGATAAAAAGGATGGAGTTTGGAAAGAATGGTATGAAAACGGCAAGTTGGAATCAATAAAAACGTACAAAGACGATATTGAACATGGTCTTTGGAAAGAGTGGTATGAAAATGGAAATCCGAAAGAAGAAAAATACTATAAAGCTGGTGAATTAAATGGAATTCGGAAATCTTGGTACGAAAACGGAAATATGGAAGATTTTGAATCTTTCAAAGCAGACGTGAATGATGGCGCTTGGAAAACGTGGCATGAAAATGGGAATCTGGAAGGAAAGGGCTGTTACAAAAACGGCAAAAAAGTCGGTCTATGGGCTTATTGGCACGAAAACGGAAATTTAAAAGAAAAAGGAATTTATAAAAATGATGGACGAGAAGGTGTATGGAAATGGTGGCATGAAAATGGAATGCTTGAGTCGGAGGGAAATTTCAAAGCGGATGAAGTGGACGGCAGTTGGAAAGATTGGTATGAAAATGGCAATTTAAAAGCGGAAGGATATGTCAAAGATGGGGTGGGTTCTTGGAAAATGTGGAGTGTAAAAGGATCGCTAAAATCGGAATGGCAAACTAAATCTGGAAGGAAAAATGGTACTTGGAAAGAATGGTATGATGATGGTAAATTAAAAGAAGAAGGAAATTACAAAAATGATAAACGTTATGGCTTCTGGAAAATATGGAATGAAAAGGGAATGCGTGAGGAAGGCCTCTTGAAATCCGACAAGAAAGAGGGCCTTTGGAAGGAATATTATGAAGACGGAAAATTGAAATCGGAAAAAGGCTATAAAGACGGGGTCCGCGATGGAATATGGAGAATCTGGTATCGCAATGGACAATTGAAAGTTGATGGCGCTTACAAATCTGGCGTTAAAATCGGCGAATGGAAATCTTGGTATGACGACGGCCTCCCGCAAAATGAACTGTAATTATTAGCTTGACCTAAATGATTATGACATTAAAAAGAACGTTCTCGTTTGCATTATTATTCTCTCTTGCCTTGCTCTTTATCGCCTGCGACAAAGACGTTGCCTGCGACAATGGCTTCGTAGAGCGTAAAGAATATTACGCAGACGGCACTGTAAAATCCATCACGACATATCGTGACAGTGTAAAAGACGGCAAATACATCTCGTTTTATAAAAATGGAAATAAGCTGCAAGAAGGACAATATAAAGATGGGAAAAAAGATGGCGCTTGGAAGGAATGGTCAAAAAATGGATCTTTGTTAACTGAACAAAATTGCAAAGCTCTAGAAGATGAAACTTGTTTTGTAAAATCATGGTATGGAAAAGGTCGATTGGAAGGAAAATACAAAGGGGGGCTACGTGAAGGCGTATGGAGAAGGTGGCATGAAAATGGTCAAATAAAAGAGGTGGAATTTTATAAAGGTGGAAAATTATTTGCTCATAAATACTTTGATGAAAATGGTAATCTATTAGAAGAAAAAGAGTCCTCAGGTGGATGGGAGGAACGTTGTCGAACGGTGATGGTGCATGATAGAAGGACTTTGCAAAATCATTGTGACGCTTATTTTATTGGAGATGGCTTTGAAAAAAAATGGTATGAAAATGGTCAATTGAGATCCGAAGAGTATTACAAAGAAAGCAAGAGGGATGGCGTATGGAAATCATGGCATGAAAACGGACAATTGCGTTCTGAGGAAATTTATAAATCTGATAAATTAGATGGAACATATAAATTGTGGTATAGAGACGGATCATTGAAAGTGGAAACATTTTATAAGGTGGGTAAAGAAGACAGTACTTGGAGAGAATGGTTTAAAAATGGCAAATTGAAATCGGTTCGTTTTTATACAAATGGCTTGAAAAAAGGCTCTTGGAAAGAATGGTATGAAAGTGGCAAATTGAAATCGGTTTGTTTTTATAAAAATGGCTGGGAAGAAGGTTCATGGAAAGAATGGCAAGAAAATGGTAAATTGAAAAAATTGGAAAATTATAAGGCGGGTAAGTTGAATGGCGTTCAGAAAGCGTGGAATAATGATGGCTTGTTGATAGAAGAAAGAAATTATAAAAATGGAAAACTTGATGGCTATTCGAAATGGTGGAATGAAAATGGAAAATTGAATGAAATCAGAACTTATAAAGACGATGAACTGGATGGAAATTGGAAAAAATGGGATGATGAAGGTCGATTGTATGAAGAAGAAAATTATAAAGCCGGAGACCTTGATGGCCCCCGAAAAACATGGTATAAAAACGGAAAGTTAAACGCTGTTGAATATTATAAAGCGGGCTACGAAGTTGGCGTTGGAAAATGGTGGTATGAAAGTGGTAAATTGAAAAATATCAGAAATTGCAAAGATGAAGGTAAGGTCTGTAATTGGAAAGAGTGGAATGAAAACGGCAAATTGATTGCTGAGGAAGAATGCAAAGTGGGTATGGAAGGTTGTGTACGGAAAGAATTTTTTGACAGTGGTAAATTGAAATGGAAAGGTCTTTTCAAATCAGATAAACGAGAAGGAATTTGGAAATTATGGCATGAAAGTGGACGATTGGCTGCTGAAGGGAATTACAAGGGCGGTCAGCGTGATGGTGTATGGAAATGGTGGCATGAAAATGGACGGTTGGCAAGTGAAGGAAATTACAAGGACGGTCAGCGCGATGGCCTGTGGAAATTATGGCATGAAAACGGCCAATTGGCAGAAGAAGGTTTTTACAAAAAAGGCTCTGAAGTTGGTGTATGGAAGGAATGGTATGAAAGTGGAGAATTGAAAATAGAAAAACGATGGGTATTGCTTAATGTTTGGAAATGGAAAGCGTTGTATGAAGATGGTCAATTATGGTATGAAGGTTCTTATGATAAAGACAGAAAGAATGGTGTATGGAAAGTGTACCATAAAAATGGCAAGTTGGCGTTTGAAGGCGCATATACATTAGACGAACCCGTCGGCATCTGGAAAGAATGGGATGAAAATGGGAATCTGACAAGAGAAGATCCTTACAAATCAAATGAACAAGCCTGGAAAAAATGGGAAGAAATCGGAATACCTAAATATCGTCATCCTGAGCCCATTCGACAAACTCAGGATAAACTCCGTCGAAGGGATTGGGACCCTTATCGTATCAGAAAAGTCCTGAAGGATCTGATCCACCATATCTATAATGAATAATGTAATTTACAATAAATGATTATTTTTATGAACTTAAAGACCTTCATTCGCTTTACATTCCTCTTTTCCTTTATCCTTCTCTTCCTCGCCGCTTGCGACAAAGAAGAACGCAAGGAATATTACGGTAACGGTGCGTTAAAATCCATTACGACATATCGTGATAGTGTAATAGATGGCCCGTACATCTCGTATTACGAGAATGGAAACAAGGAAGAAGAAGGACGATATAAAGATGACAAACCAAATGGACTTTGGAAAAGTTGGCATGAAAATGGTCAATTGAGAAAAATAGTGGATTATAAAGACGGGAAAATGTATGCTTCTAAAAGCTGGTATGAAAATGGTCGATTGAAAGAAGAAAAAGAATCTTCTAATGGCTGGCGTAAAGAGGAACGCAGTTGCTGGGAAAGCGCGTTTATAATTGAAAGTGATCGTGTTTACCAAGAATTAATTTGCGAGGATTTTTGTGATGGCGATGGCTATTGGAATGAATACCATGAAAATGGACAACTGAAATCAGAAGTTTATTTTAAAAATGGTAAAAAAAATGGTTTTGTGAAATCTTGGTATGAGGATGGACATCTGCAATCATTTAGGTTTTATGAATCAGGCAAACTTGATGGTGTTTTTAAGGCATGGTACCCCAATGGGCGTTTGTCTGTAGAGGAAACGTACAAATCTGGAAAAATATTTGCTCATAAAAGTTGGTATGAAAATGGAAATTTGAAAAAAGAGAAAAAGTCTTCTATGGGCTTTGATCGTCGTTGTGGCTCAAATCGTACAGATCTTTTTACGAACTGCAAATATGTTTTTGTTGGAGATGGCTTTCTGAATGATTGGTACGAAAATGGACAAATGAAAGAGGAACAAAATTACAAAGCCGGTTATTTGGAAGGACTTCTCAAAAAATGGTATGAAGATGGAAAAATTAAAAAAATCGAAAGTTATGCAAGGGGAATAAAGGACGGCAATTGGAAAAAATGGGATAAAAATGGGCTGTTGTATGAGGAAGAAAATTATAAAAATGGAAAGCTTGATGGTGCTAAAAAAACTTGGTATGAAAATGGCAAACTGGAAGAATTTGCCCATTATAAAGTCGGAGAGTTCGATGGCGTTAGCAAAAAGTGGTATGAAAATGGTCGATTAAACGTAGTTGAAAACTATAAAGCAGGAAAACTAGATGGCCCCCGCAAAGAGTGGCACGAAAACGGAAGATTGGCAAGTGTAGAATATTACATAGATGGGCTAGCAGATGGCGTCAGTAAAAAATGGTATGCGAATGGGAGGTTGAATGAATTACATAAGTATAAAAAAGGTGAGTATGTTGGTATTTGGAAAGAATGGTATGAAAACGGGAAAATATATAGTATAACAAACTATGAAAAATGTGAGGACCAAAATGGAAGATTGCTATGTCCTCAACAATATTGGGATGTTGACACAGGTGAGCCTGGTTTTGTTGAACTAGTTCCTAAATGATAAATCAATATGAATATTTTTTGGATTCTCGCTTTCGCGAGAATGACGATTTATCTCTACACTTTCATCGCGTCGACTTGGTTCACGATGGTGGTGACCGCTTCGATGTACTTGTTGACGTCATTTAAAAGAACGTTCTTGTCACTGGTCGCATTGGGGATGCGCACGCCAGGGAACATCTCGTAAACTTGATCGTGGCTTTCGGGATAGTTGCCGGTTGCAAGGAAATAGACGCCGTAAAGCAACGGCAAAAGCGTCGGCATGGAGCGCACATAAATTCCATGAGGATGGCGATCTTCTTTGATGTAGAGGAATGCACGACGCAAATGCACTAGCAAACCGCGCAGTTCGCGTTCACATTCGATACGCAGTTCCGCAAGATTCGGGCTGAAATCTGCGAGCGGCGTTTCGCCACAAAGCGTGACGTTCTTGCTCTTGATATGCAAGAATTCCAGCGGGAACACGTCCTGCGACGACTTGATTTCAAAACGCGAGAACACGTGATTGAATTGGATGTTGTCGTACTTTGCCTTTTGCGTAAGCTTCTGCAACGGCAGCATATCCTCGACGGAATTGGACTTGAGAATAAAGCTCACGGTCCACGGGGATTCCAACGCAGAGAACCCTTCCATAAGGCAATCGCCATGAACGAATGCCGAAACGAGATTGTCGCCGAGCGCTTCTTCAAAAAGCTTCGGCCATTCCGAGTTCTGTAATTCCGCTACGCTTAAATTCTTCTTCATAAGGGAACCTCTAAATTACCAACTTCCGCCGGAGCCGCCTCCACCAAAGCCGCCTCCACCGAATCCACCGCCGAATCCGCCACCGCCAAAACCGCCAAAGCCTCCACCGAATCCACCGCGTGGCCCGTGATGCCCACGGCTGCTATTGCTGAGCGCATTTCCGAGCAAGAACCAAAGGCAACCATTTCCGCGACCGCCGCCGTTTTTCGAGACCAGCAAGAATAAAATCACGAAAATGACGAGCGGGAGCCAAAGCGGATCTTCTTCTTCTTGCGGGAGTTGGTCGGTATTGACCTGTAGCGTAATACCTTTTTCTTTAGCGACGACTTGAGCGATTTCCCAAGCAAGCGTTATAACGCCTTGGCCATACTTTTCAACCTTGAATGATGGCACAATCGTTTTTTGCTGGAGCCGTTCTACAAGCACGTCGGGCAGGTAGCCTTCGGCGCCGTAACCGACCTCTACGCTCCTGCGGCGTTGCTTCATCGCGGCAAAAATCAAGATGCCTTCATCCGTCTTGCCGCCAACGCCCCAGCTTTGGGCGATGTTTACGGCGTAATCTCGAAAGTCTGCATAGCCGATATCATGCACAAGCGCAACGGCAAGCCCGACTTTAGCCTTCTTGTAAAGCTCTTCGGCGAGTGCATTGAAAAACTGCACTTCTTGCTTCGAAAGCAAACGGTCTTCGTCGTACACGTAGCTGTTCTGCGGGCGCTTGGGGAGCCCGGCTTTGTTCACCTTGAAACCTGCCGCGACAGGAATCGCGAGCAAGAGAATGAACAACAGTGATAAAATTCTTTTTGGCATATAAAAAAGCCGCTTTGCCGCGGCTTCGTAAAGATAATAAAGTTATCTAAGTTCTAAGAGCGCAGCGGTCTATGTTCTACCAACTGCGCCTCCGGCGCCTACTTGCACAACGGCAACAATTGCTTTTGGAGAGGCGAGAAGTCTGTCTTGTTGATGGCGCTAATTGTTGCTGCAGCTTCGGTTTTGCCAACGCCCTTTCCGGTGGTGAAGAAGTTGACATGGTCACCCTTGATGGCGATGGTGAAATCGAAGGACGAAATGAATCCGAGTCTACCTTTGAACGTATTTTCGATTTCCACGGTGAGTTCTGGAACATCTGCTTCGTCATCGGTTGTTACAAAGATGGATTTCTTTGAAAGTGCGTTTTCAACTGCGTTGCAGGCATTGGCAATCATGTCGCAATTGAGCTTGACATCACAACGGGAAAGACGTACACGATAAGGAACTTCAAGAGTGTTTTTCAAGCCCGCCTTCTTGAGGATTTCGTACGGGAAGTTCGGTTCTACGACAATGACGTATGGTCCCTTTTCAAAGTTCACGTTGCGCAACTTGAATGTGGCAATGCCGTTTTTCTGTGTGCGACGTTCAGAAAGTGTTTTGGACTGGCGTGCGACCAGCGGGAAGCTCGGCACCGGTCCGATGGAATCCTTGACGATGACATTCCAGGACGGCATTTCAGCTTTTGTAAGCTCGAAATTGGGTTCGGTTGTAGTCGTAATTGTGATGTTTGTCAGTCTTTCGATGAGAGCGTTTTCAATTTCAGGAAGCCCGTGCTGCAAGCGGTGGCTGTCGTTGAGCGGGTAGACATCGGCTAGCTGCTGCAAGTAGAAATTGTATTCGTTGACTTTGTCTTCGGCTTTGGTCAAGTCGTTTGCGGCATTGATATAAACGCGAGTGTCGATGGCTTTCCTTGCCGATTTTTCGAGCTTCGCAATGTCTTGCTGGAGCGTTTTTAAACGGAACTGCAAACTTGCTGTGAACTCGTCCATGTCGAGAGTTGCTGTTGCTTTAAAGCCCTTATCCACCTTGATGGGTACAATCTTGACGCCTTTGAGAACCACTTTGCTCTTGACGTCGCTTTTGGATCTGTAAGTTTCGCCAAGGACGCTCTTGCCGTCGTTGATGTCTTCGTACTTGGTTAGTGTCTGAGTTGCTGAAACTTGAGACTTGACCTGCTTTGCCACACCGGCCATTGCAGTATTGTTTGCATCTTCTTGCGACACTGTTGAAGTGGCGGTGTAGGTGACGATTTTCCCGGCCATGGCTGGAATCACGGCGAGACAAGCGCAAAGGATAAGGGTTTTAATATTCATTACTAGTTCAGCTCCATCAAAATCAGCTTACGAGTGATGTTGTTTTTCTTGGTCTCGGCGATTGGCTTGAGAATCTGCCTGATCTTAGAATACACTTCCTGAGAATCCCTGTATTTCAGAGGATTGGCGTAAATGACGAAGTCCAAGGTCTTTGCAGTCATGACATTGACTTTCACGGAGTTGAAATTGCTCTTGAGGCCCTTCATGATGGCGTCATGCAAGTCTTCGGTCTGGCTGTCGGAGTATTCGCCCTTGATGTTCACGACCACTTTGTACTGGGTACCCTTGGCGAGGTCCATTTTCCAGTAGTTGAGAATTTTCTGTTCAAGTCCGGGCATGGCCTTGCGGACGGCGGCCCCGATATTCGAGTTCAAGTTGATTTTGGACGTGTGTCCGTTGTTGCGGACAACGGAAGACTGCGAACCGAGGAGGCGTGCCGTCGAAGTTTCGTAAGCGGAAACTTCCACAGAGACTTCATCATTTGTAACTTCGGGCGTGTACTTGATATAGATGTCTGCGTCAAGAGCCACACTGGCAAGGTAAGACAAGTCGTCTTCGGTATTGGCGATGTCACTTTGCATCTGGAGGATGTTATTCAAGTCGGTCTGGCCGTCAAAGGACTTGACCTCGTAGTTCTTCTTGGTGAGGTAACTATTGATGGCTTCGGATGTTGTGCGGGAATACGGACTTTCCGAGGAAAGGTCCGGTGCACCGTCCTTCATGGTCAAGTTCGGAGAAACCATGATAATGGGCTGGGCGATATCCTGGATGGCTTCCGGATCGGCATACGTTTCTGAAGCGGCTTCTGCGTTTGCCACAATCTTTTTGCCGGTGGAGTTGGCTTGAGCGTTTGCGGTTTTAGCGACATTTGCGGTTGCTGTACCAAAGTTGTCCAGTTCGTTGTAGGCGCTTTCGGCTCTTTGGCGCGTTGCAGCGTTCTTTTGGCGCACATCAGAATCGTTTCTTTTTGTGGCGTGTGGTGCAGAACAGGCCGTTTCTGCCAAGAAGAGGGCTAAACAGAGAGAAGGAATTAAATGTCTCATATTTCAAATTCTCTTTAAGGGTTTCCTACATTTTGTATACAGATAATATACAATGTTTTGAGTTCGGAAGTAAACAAATAATACGAATTGTAAAATACTTTTTTTAAAAGTTGCTATCAAAGAGAAATTTGGATATATATATCCATAGAGCTACATTTGTTGAAAATGTTTTATGGATAATGGAAAATTTATAGACAATTATGTAGTTTGGAGTGTGTGTTAGTAGGCTCTTCACATGAAGTGAGGTGGAAAATGAGCGAAAAATGGATCTGGCTGCCTGATTGGGCCTCAAATCTCGGTATTTGGGAAGACGATCTGATGGACGTAGCTCCTTCAGTCAGCCATTTTTATGTGCCTTACAGTCAAATGGCTGATTTTTTGGAAAAGCCGGAAGAGATTCCGGAGTTTAAGAAGTCTTCTACGGTCGTTGCTTGGGGGCTTGGAGCTCTGTCGCTTATGTGCTCATCTGCGGATGGCCCTAAAAAGGGGCAAAAGTGGATTTTGCTTTCGCCATATGCTGATTTTTGCGATGAAATCGGCAATTGGACTGTGCCGAACCTGCATTTCATGGCGCATCAACTCGAAACGACGACCGAACCTGCACTCAAGGCCTTTATGGAGGTTTTCGAGGAAGATTTTGGCGACTGGCAGGACGATTGGTTTTCTGAAGCCAAGAAGTATAGTGCGGAGTCGCTTGCTAAAGGGCTGATGTACTTGGCCTCGCACCGTGTGGAATCTGTAATCCCGAATAGCGAGAATGTCCAAGTGCTTTATGGAAGGCTAGATGCAACGGTCCAACCGGAATGGACGTTAAAGCTCAAGGAATTTTTGCCTAAGGCGGAATTTAAGGAACGCCCCAAGGCCGGTCACTGGCCCCCGATGTTGTTGCTGTAACGGGTCAATGGTTATTGGTCAATAGTCATTAGTTAGTAGCGATAGCAAAAGCTGTATCAATAGCAATAACTAATAACCAAAGACCAACAACTAATGACCAACAACTAATGACTAACTAACAACTCTCTTTTGCAATCTTGCGAGAATAAATACTGCAATTAAATAAATCGCAAAGAACCATAGCAGTGATTTTTCAAAAGCGTTGCCAATAGATGTGTAGAGTGTGCTCCTCGTTTTGAGGGGCATTTTTCTTTGTATAATCTTGGTTTCAAAAATCTCGGTGTTCTGATCGTAGTGGCCGTACTGGTCGATGAACGACGAAACGCCGCTGTTGGCAAGTCGTGCAACCGGATAGCCGTATGTGATGGCTTGGTGGCGCACGATGTTCAGGTGCTGGAATGGGGCGGTGCTCCGTCCAAACCAACCGTCATTCGTGATATTCACCATCAGGCGAGAACCTGCATTGATTGCCTCGCGGATGAGGTCTCCGAAGATGGCATCGTAACAGATGTAAGGGGTCCACTTGTAGGGGCCGTAAACGGGAGTCTCCTTTCCGGGGACAAAGTCGCCTTCGCCAAGATCAACGTAGTTGAGGATGGGGAACACGTCGTCAAAGGGAATGCGCTCGCTAAACGGAACGAGATGTTTTTTGATGTAACGCTGCGGGAAGCTAGGATCGCCGGGCGTAAAGAGGAACGAGGCGTTGTAGATTTCGTAGCGGCGCGGATTGTTTATGTCCATCGAAACTCGTGCGAAGTCGAGAGCTCCGGTGAGTATACTTGCGTTCCGTTCATCGGCCATGCTGTGCAGTTGCTTGATGACCTGGGGCTGCCTGCGAATGTGGTCCGGGATGGCGGTCTCTGCAAGGAGGATTAAGTTGGTTCCCGCTTTGGGGCCGTACATAGCCATGTTGAAGGTTTTCGAAATGATGGAATCAAAGCGAGCCTTGCTCCATTTGGCGCCTTGGGCAATGCTTGGTTGGATCATTGCAATGGACGGATTTTCAGAAGCTTGGGCGTTGTGGAACGGAGCTGCTTCAGGTGCCGAAAGTACGGTACTTCCGTGAATCAAGAGTGCTGCGAAAATTAAAACCGGAACAGTAAATAGCAAAATTTTTTTTCGGCTCTTTAGCAAGAATGCGTAAGCGACAATTTGGTTTGATGCGATGATGAGGATAGTGTAGCCGAATATGCCAATAATCGAAAGAGCTTGAAGAAGTTCGAGGTGGTTTCCGAACGTGTATCCGAGGTGGTTCCACGGGAATGCGAAATCTCCAGTTGTGCGATGGACTTCGATGGAGGCGTAGAATATGGGGAAGAGGATAAGCAAGTACGCTTTGCCTTTAATAATCAAGTTCTTGGCGGTGGAGTAGATGAATGCGGCGAGAACGTTGAATAGGCTTAGGTATGCAATGAGGAGAATGAGTCCGAGAAAAATGAGCCCTGCTGGAGCTGTCTCGACGTTCATGACATTGCGAATCCAATAGTAATTGACTGTGTTGTAGACCATGCTTGCCCAGAATGTCGCAAAGACTGCTGTCTCGCGATTGTACTTGTTAAGCATGACGAACCATGGAACAAGTAATATGAGCATTGCTGGGCCAAGAGGGAGCGGCGGGAATGCAAATGCGACAAATCCCCAAGAAATAGTAGCGAGTGCAAGGGCCGTAAGAGCTTCTTTCTGCTTAAAGAGCTTGGCGTTCCAGCGGGCAAAAAGCGAAAACCAGTAGAGCATCATCGGGATGAATGTGGCTACAATCTGGAAAAGTCCTGCGTGGCTTCGGGTGAGGTAGTCCAGGGCTAGGAACGCAAAGACGATGATTCCGTAAGTGTTCATGAACCGCGAAAACGGACGACGAGCGGTTTTAACAAATAGGAACGGGAGTGCGGCAATCATCGGCAACAATTGCATGTGCTGCGTGTAAAGCCCTGGCGTGTCGGGACGCACGAAAAACAGGACAAATTCTATAGCCGCAAGAACAGAAGCGTAGATTTTGTAAGCCTTCGGAAGAGCTTTAAGTTTAGTTAGAAAATCGTTTGGGGTCATTTTTCTTAGATTGTGTAAATGCTTACATCGTCATTCTGACACCGTAGGTGGAAGAATCCAGGGCATTTCTGTGATAATTCACTGGATCCTTCGACTTCATGCCTTGGGCATTTCGCTCAGGATGACGTATTATGTTTAACTCATTGCTCAAAGCGTAGCGACCTCAGAGTGCGTAGCACGGCCTCATGCCTCACAGTCCGCTTTTATCTTTTGGATTGAACACGAGGACGAATTCACCTTTGGGCGGGTGCGCCTTGAAGTGCGCTGAAATTTCCGTGGGCGTTCCGATGAGGTGTTCCTCGAACTTCTTGGTGAGTTCGCGCATGAGAGCTATCTTGATGTCGCCAAAGACTTGCTTGATTTCTTCGACGAACTTGTCAATGTTGTGTGGACTTGCGTAAAAGATTTGCGTCGCTTCTTCGTCCTTCAGCTTTTCGAGCAAGTGGATGCGCTGGGCGCTTTTCTTGGGCGAAAAGTATTGGAACGTAAAGTGGTCGGTCGGCATGCCACAAGAGACGAGTGCGGTAATCATGGCACAAGGGCCTGGAATGGCGCGTACATCAATTCCTTCGCGCACGCATTCACGCACGAGATTGAATGCCGGGTCTGCAACACCGGGCGTGCCTGCATCGCTTACAAGTGCAATGTCACCAGTGTTCTTCAAGTATTCGATGTACTTCGGCGTGACTTTTTCTTTGTTGAAGTCGTGGTAGGCTTCCATGGGGGTCGTGATTCCGTAATTGTCAAAGAGAATTCTCGAATGACGAGTGTCTTCGGCAAGGACTAGGGGGACTTCCTTGAGAATGCGCACGGCGCGATAGGTGATGTCTTCCATGTTCCCGATGGGAGTTGCAACAATATATAAAGTATAGGCCATGTAATAAAGATAGATTTTTAGAACTTAGAGCTTAGAACTTAGAACTTAGATAATTCGGAATTAGGGGTTCGGAATTAGGAATTATTTAATTAAGCGGCCGCGCCGCGATTATTACAATTCCGAATTTCTACTTCCTAATTCTTAATTAATTATCTACCAACTAAGTTCTGCCAACTGCCTACTGCGGCGAAGCCGCCCAATCGCTGGCGCTGTTCAGGTCGGTGAGCCTGTTCGAATTGAGTTCGAATGTCAGGCGCTGCACAAGCTTGCGGTGCATTTCGTTGGAGGCTTTATTCACTAGGTCAGTGCGGAGTCGCCCATATAAAATGGCGTTAATGTCCTGTTGCTCAATAAATTCTACGTGTCGCACGAGCGTCCCGTTGCAGAAAATACGTGCGGAAAGGGCGTAAGTCCAAGATTCATTAACGGGAAGTATTGGCCATAGCGGGATGAGTACGCCTACAAGCCATGCCGATGGTGGTTCGTTTTGCACGACCTTTGCTTTAATCACTGCTTCACCGCGGCAAGATTCTCTCGGAAATTCTGTGCTGCTTGCGGCTTGTGTGTAGGCTCGCAAAAGGTCTTGCGAGAGTTCCAATGTGTCGCCTCCGTAAACGAAAGGGATATTTCCGAAAAAGCTGAACTTTTCATCGGTTAAGGGAATCCCTTCGAGGTCGCCTTGTGTGAGCTTCATGGAGCAGCCGGATAGGACCATGATAATAAAGGCTAGACTGTAAAACTTGACGATGGAGTGCATGCGGTAAAGATATAAAAAAACAGAAGCCATCAATTTTATTATGATTGATGCTATGGAATTGCCTGCTTATTTTATTAGTGATGCCCATTTGGGTATTGAGCCACCGGGTGCAGTCCCGAACAGGGAGCAAAAATTAATCCAGCTTCTTTCATCGTGGAAAGGCAAGGCGAGCCATGTCATTGTGATTGGCGACCTTTTTGAATTCTGGTACGAATACAATTATTATGTGGCGTCTGCGCACTTTGACCTTTATCGAGCCTTTGCAGAACTCGTAGAATCCGGTGTCGAGGTGCATTTGTTGCAGGGAAACCATGATTTTGCGTATGGAGATTTTTTCCCGAAGACTTTAGGCGTTTCCGTGCACAAGTCGGTTGTTCTTGAAATTCAGGGCAAGCGCGTGTACCTGACTCATGGTGATGGTGTTCCGAAGTCGGATCGTGGCTACCGTTTTTTGCGCAAGGTTCTTGACCTGCCGCTCAATCGTTTCCTTTTCAAACAAATCCACCCGGACTGGGGGATGGGGCTTGCTCGCTTTGTCGGGCGTAACAGCCGTAAGTATGGTGAAAACCGCGCTATCAAGATTGAAGAATATCTCGAGTGGGGCGATAGCATGCTGAAAAAAGAAAACTGCGACTATTGCATTCATGGCCATCACCATATCTCGGGCATCTGGAATACACCGAACGGCGTTGTGGCGTCTCCTGGAGAGTTTATAAAAAAGCCCGCCATCCTCTGTATGGAGAATGGCGGGTTGAAATTGGTTTCGCTTTAGGCGGAGCTGAAGTTATTCGGTTAAGTCGCTTGCTCGACTTTCTGTGGAATTAACCATCTTTTTCTTAGAGTTAGTTCCCCAGAGTTTTGCAACAAGGTCAACTGATGCAAAACTTTGCCAATATTCTTCTACCCAGCACCAATGGTGCTTTTCACCTTTTTCGTCGATAATTTCCCAATTCTGTTTTACAGAGAAAGTCAATTTCTTGGCTTGCGGTGTATAATAGGGATCGGAAGATTTTTCTGGCTCGAAGGTTATGGTCCAAGCCCTATCGGCGGTACGCTTATAAATAAAGACGTTAAATGCCACCAACAGGATAAGGAATATAATGCTCCACTTGAAGTTCTTCTTCGTCAGCAAGTATATCACAAGGAGAATCAATAATATACTGAGAGCCGCGAAGTTGTAGTGGGTCGGATAAAATACTTTGAATACTTCAATCATTTTATCTTACCTCTAGAACATTCGAAGAATTACTTCTTCTTAGCGGCCTTCTGCTGAGCAACGAGGGATGCAACACTGAACGTGAGGACGTTCTTGTCGACCTGGCTTTCAGTACGGAAGCTCTTGAGCGGAAGAGCGATACCGTGAGAAGAAAGCGTACCCATGAACGATGCGTTGGCATGGCTTGCAATTGTACGGACATTGATGAAGCCCTTGTTCTTGCTGAAAGTGAGCTTGAAGGTCTTCTTGGCTGCATCATATTCTGCAACCATCGTCTTATTTTCCTTGGTATTCAAAGCATTCTTGGTGTTGTGGTCAAAAATGATTGTACCGCGGGTATCGATGGAGAGCATGGTCTTGTTGCCAACTGCGTTACGGCAAGCAAGAGTCGTCCATTCGCCTTTCTTCTTTGCGCCCTTAGCGGTGAAGACATACTTGTTGCCTTCCTTGACGAGCGTGTATGCGCCAGTTGCGATCGGAAGACCGATTGCGTTGAATGCGCCCTTGAAGTAAAGGAATTTGGACTTAGAGCCAATGATACCGTTAATGAAACGGAAAGAAGTGGCTTTCGGGGTCTTGATCGGCGTGATTGCTACGCGCTTACCGACCGGGTCGACTTCGACATCGACATACGGACCGACGTCGACTGTTCTGCCGTCATCAGTTTTAGTCTGAGTGGCAAGCTTGTCGAGCTTGAGAGCCTTGACAGCTTCTTCCGGGAATCTAATGAATCCACGGACATCCATTTTAACGATTACGTTTTCCATTTACACCTCTTTTGTTTGTTTTGATTGACGATAAAATAAAAATTTATAGTCCAAATGTCAAAGAATTTCACGAAAAAAGCATGTACAAATGATAAAAATAGCTTTTTCGTAACCAATAACATTTGTTGTATAAAAAATAATAATAAAAATGTAAAATGTTGCAACAAATGAAAAAATTTTTTCTTTATTTGCTGAATATCACGCTAGATAGGCTTTCTGAAAGGGTTTTAGAGTCTCGATATGACTCTTTTATGCCTTGAAATTGGCTTTTGACAGCTTGTGTGCGGTCTTTAAAGCGCGCTCTATCCGAGAGAATTATTACGTTTTGTGTTCCAGAGATGTCGTTTGCATTGATTTCTATGTTAGCTCGAACGAGAAATTTAGGGTAAAGAATGCGGTATTTGTCAGAAATCGCAACGGCAATACTCAACACCGGATCGATTAAAAGAGTTGTTTTGGCGCTTTTGGCGTATCGAGAGGCTAAAATGGCGCCTGTGCCGCGTCCGGCAACGACTTTGGGCGCGTTCCCGTTTATCTGCGTTGCGCATTCGTAGATCATTTGCGCGTCGGATTCGAAGGTCTCTTGCGATGGAGTGCCTTTGTTGTTCCCGCTGCCGCGGTAGTTGAACGTGGTAGCGGCGTAGCCGGGGAGGCTGTCGAGCTCGGCTAGAAATTGTGCGGCGTCTTCGTCGGCGTCGGGGTAGTATAAAAGAACTCCGTTTTGTTCGTTTCCGACAACGAAACCTTCGAGTATTGTGCCGTCGTCAAGAGTACAGTTGATGTTTTTTGCCTTGTCGGCAATGGCGGCGCGGGCTTCGTTGTGGGTGATTGCTCGTGGGAAGGCATTCCTTCGTTCGGTTAGAGCAAGGTAAAATACCATACTAATATATATAAGGAGAAGGATTCCTGCAAAGCGGAGTATGCGGCTGAGTGTTCCCAAGGCGAATTCTTTGAATTTCATAGTAGTTATTGGTCAATAGTCATTGGTTACTAGCGAGTTCATTTGTAAATCTAGTATTTCTTTAATAAAGGAGTTGTGACTTGGTCACACGTTGTAAGAGGGGAACTGTAACTGGATCCTTCAGCCCTGCGGGCTTCTGGATGACGTCGTAAGGTGCCCCCGACATGGTGCCGGGGTGACAATGCAGTATAAGAATTCACACATGTGTAAGCCAATAGGAAGTGAAAATAGCACAAACACCTGAAAGGCGAGTGATGCAGGATTGCTTGCAATCCTATATCCGAGCCGCAAGGTGTTGCACGAAGTGCAAATGCGTAGGCCGAGAGTCGCGCCCAAGCTTGCTTGGGCATGACCGAGACAAGCATTTGGTTTTTGTGCTCCGCGAAAATACACAAACACGCAAGGCGAGAGAAGCGGGGCCGCTTGCGGACCCATTGTACAAGTACCAAACCTGTCGCTCGAAAATAGAAATGTAAACATTTCTGCTTTACTCGCTTATAGGTTTGTTCCGAGCCGTAGTGTTTGGCGTAAGAAGCACAAATGCGTAGGCCGAGAGTCGCGCCCAAGCTTGCTTGGGCATGACCGAGACCAGCATTTGGTATTCGAGCGATAGCGAGAATACAAAAGGACTCCCGGTGGAGTACAACCGGGAGTCCGAGGGATGGGATTGGGTGTTCCTTTAAATTACGCTATTTTTTTCGAAAGCGTATCACTTCGAAAACAAAAAGTGTTCCCAAGGTGTTCTTTTTCACACATGCCGCAAGGAACGAGCGCCGTTTGACGTTTATTTTTCAAAAATAGGTGTTCCCAAAAAAATCAAAAAAAATTAGATTTACTCCTGATGAACGTATACGCCTATTATAATTATCGAAAGTACCTTCAGGACTATTACGAGTATCGTAAGTCCGTGCAAAGGTATTTCTCGTATCGGTCTTTTGCAAAGAAGGCTGGATATTCCTCGTCCGGTTTATACCTGGATTTGATTCGCGGCCGCAAGTCGCTCACCCAGCAGATGATCCCGAAGTTTATTGATGCTCTCGGGCTTAATGAAAGAGAAGGCCGCTACTTTGCGTTGATGGTGGACTTCACGCATGCGACGACCGCTTCATCGAAGCAGCAGATTTTCGACCAGATGTCTGCACTCCTCCCGCGCACCATCAAGAACTTGACCAAGAACCAGCAGGAATACTATAGTAAGTGGTATTACGTTGTGGCGCGCGAAGCTCTTGCCGTCTTGAAGATTAACGACAAGAATATTCAGGAACTTGCGCTCTTCTTGAATCCGAAAATTTCTCTCCCGCAGGCTAAGCAGACGATTCAGCTTCTTCTCAATTTGGGACTTATCGAGCTCGGCGAAGATGGATACTACCATTCCGTAAATAAGGCGATTACGAATGGCAGTGAAATCGCCCCGCTTTTCGTTCATCAGTTCCAAAAGCAGATGATTGATTTGGGAAAAGATGCATTAGATCACTACAGTACGGAACGTAGAAATGTATCTTGTATGACGATGAGTGTCTCGGCGCAGGGCTTGGAAAGAATCATCAGCAAGATTGATTTGTTCCGCAAGGAGATTGTGGATATCGTCCGCTCGGATGAAGGCGAATCCATGGTTTGCGAATTGAACATCCAGTTCTTCCCGCTGAGCAAGGAAAAGGTGGCTCTACCTCCGGAAACGGATGCCGAGGAGGGTGTTGATGAAATTGATTAAGTCATATACTGGACTGCTTGTTGCGGTTTGTGCAGGTATGCTTGCTTGCTCAGGCGATAATGATGTCGCTGGTACTGTTACGGATACTGGTAACACGATTGCTTTGAGTGGTGTTGTGACTCGCACGGATGGATCTCGCGCTGTTGCTGCAATGGTTCGCATTGCCCGTGAACCCGTCGTTGGTGATTCTTTGACTGAACCGGAATTTATCGAAACGGTAACGAATTCGGAAGGCTTGTTCTCGTTTGATTCTGTGTTGGCGGATACGTTCCAGCTTGCGGTTGTCGATGCTGAATACAAGGAAATTTCGTACAAGCCGCGTGCTACGAAGGTTGCCGCTGGTGTTTTGGATAGCATCAAGCTTGAAAAGGCTGCCGTGTTCAGCAGTGTGCTTTACTATGAAGACGTGACCGAACCCTCGGTGGCGGTTGGGGATCACTTTAAGGTGTATATGCCGGGAACACCATTCTCCCAGAGCGTTTTTGCTGGGGATTCTTTCTCGATGCTTATCCCTGCAGGCGAATGGTGGTTTGGTTTCTGCCCGGGCGATCCGCAGATTGTTGCACGACTTACTGATTCCGGTGTCGCGGACTCGTTAATTTATCGTACATGGAGCATGGACGGTAAAGTGAAGTCTGGTGAAACGATGACGAAGGGACCGTTTATTTGGAGCCCGAAGGTTCCTGTGGATTCCTTGATCAAGCTTGAAGAAAAGGAAGCTAAGAAGCCTTATTTGTCCGGAGTTGTCTATTGCAAAATCGATAGCGCTTGCTCTAATGTTCAGGTCCAGATGATTACAGACCTTTACGGCTTTGACTTTGTCGATGGCGATTCTACAGGCTTTGTTGCTCAGACCGAAACGGATGAATCTGGTCGTTGGTTCTTGCCGGTGCCGGAATCGGTGCCGTACGACAGCCTCCGCATGGAATACCGTTTGCTCGACAAGGATGGTAAAGTGGCTTTGGCTGGTGTTAGCCGCTATGTGCTTGCTTCGGAACTCAATAAATTGAAGGACACGCTTTTGGTGGATACGACGACTCTTATCAAGCCTTCGGCTCTTGTGAGTGGCGTGATGTTGGCTGTTAATGCTCCTGTAAAAACGGATTCAGCCCAGTCTGAAGAAGGTGTGAGTGAGTCCAATAGCTGCAAGGTGAATAGCGTGAACAGCGTGGTTGTGGGTCTTAAGGGAACATCTCATTTTGTAAGAGATGTAACCTGCAACATGCTTAAAATCAACAATCTTCCGACGGGTGGACATGACCTCGTCCTTTACTCGGGCGACCCCAAGGTGGTCAAAACGCTTAGGGAGGCTAAGCTCGCTTTGGATTCCTTCGTGACGATTACGCATGTGCAGTTGCCAAAGGGCGATACGCTTGACCAACAATGGATGACTTTTGAACCGCCAATTTTAAAGTCTGAGAAATAATTTTCAAAATACCCCTTGCAAGACTGAAAATTTTTTTCTAAAATTGGTGCGCACTGATGAGCTATGGTGTAACGGTAGCACAACAGATTCTGACTCTGTTTGTCTTGGTTCGAATCCAGGTAGCTCAACGAAAGACTCTTTGCTCTTACTCCTGAGCAGAGAGTTTTTTTATTACATTGGTTGTTGGTCTCTGGTCAATGGTCATTAGAAGATTCTGAAAAAATGGCTAAAAAACAACAACTAATGACTATTGACTAACAACTAATAGCTATCATGGAATTTTTCGACTACTTTGAAAAGCTTTATGCAGAACGCTGGCCTGCACTTTTGGAATCGCTGAAGGGCGAAGGCTGTGCGACTGAGCTCCGTTTTGGCGATGGACTGGAGCCTTACTATTTGGACAAGGCGTCAGTTTTTGCTGCTGAATCTCTCGGGGTGGAGCCCGGAGACTGCGTGCTTGACATGTGTGCGGCTCCTGGCGGCAAAACGCTTGTGCTTGCATCGAAGCTGAAGGGCGAGGGCTCTTTACAATGCAATGACCGCTCGCCGGATAGAAGGCTTCGCTTGCAGCATGTTCTTGAAAATTCCTTGCCGGAGGCTTGGCGCTCGATTATCAACGTTACTGGTTACGATGGCGTCAAGTTTGGCATGCACAAAAAGGAATGCTACGACCGCATTTTGCTCGATGCTCCGTGTTCTTCGGATCGACATGTGCTGAATTCGCCTTCGCATTTGGAAGTGTGGTCGGTAAAGCGCGTGAAGCGTCTCGCGGTGGAACAGGGTTCGTTGCTTGCTTCGGCAGTAGATGCGCTTGCTCCGGGTGGTACGGTCATATACAGCACGTGTGCGCTCTCGCCGATGGAAAACGATGACGTGGTAAAGAAAATTTTGAAGAAACGCAAGTCGATGGAATTTGTTCGTATTGAGGATGTGCCGGAGGGTGCAGACCGCACTGAATTTGGCGTGCATATTTTGCCAGACCGGACTCATGGCTGCGGCCCCATTTATTGTGCGAAGATGCGGAAGGTGTGTTAGAGCTTAGAACTTAGAGCTTAGAACTTAGAACTTAGAACTTAGAACTTAGAACTTAGAACACTCCTTTTGCTCTAAAAGAAAATAACTAAGTTCTAAAAGCGAAGCGGTCTAAGATCTACCAACTGCGGCTCTGCCACCCTAAGCTTTACCAACTAAGTCCCGAAATTGCTATATTCCCATGCGAAAATAGGAGAATTTTTATGGCAGCTTTGAATCTTACTGCAGAATCTTTTGATAAGGTTATTTCTAGTGGTCAACTTGTGCTTGTTGACTTTTGGGCCACTTGGTGCCGCCCGTGCATGATGATGGGCCCTGTTGTCGAAGAGCTTTCTAACGAATTTGATGGTCGTGCTATTGTCGCAAAGATCAACGTCGATGATGAAGGCGTTTCGGATATTTGTGCGCGCTTTGGCATTACGAACATCCCGAATATGAAGTTGTTCAAGAATGGTGTCGAAGTGGGTAACGTTGTTGGTGCAGTGCCGAAGGCTACTCTCAAGAACGCTATCGAGAAGAACCTGTAACTAGAACTTAGAGCTTAGATCTTAGAACTTAGATTCCTTCTAAGTTCTGCCAACTAAGTTCTACCTACTGCGCCGAAGGCGATAAGTATAAGCATGCTCACAAAACGTTTGATTGTCTGCTTGGATGTCCGTAACCGCAAGGTCACGAAGGGTGTAAAGTTTAAGGGTAATATCGACATTGGCGACCCGGTAGAGATGGGTGCACGTTACAGTGACGATGGTGTCGACGAACTTGTTTTTTACGATATTACGGCTAGTGCCGAAAACCGTCCGTGCGATATGGAAATGATTCGCCAGATTGCAAAGCGTGTGTTTATCCCGTTTGCTGTGGGTGGCGGTATTCGCAATTTGGACGACATGCACGAGGCTCTTTTGGCTGGTGCCGAAAAGGTCAGCGTGAACAGCCTAGCTGTGTTGCACCCGGAAATTATTGCCGAAGGCGCGAAGGCCTTTGGACGCCAGTGCATTGTGCTTGGTATGGATGCAAAGTTCGTGGGTGTTTCGGACAAAATTCCGAGCGGTTACGAAGTGTTTATCCGTGGCGGTCGCCAGGCGATGGGCATCGACGCTCTGGAATGGGCGAAGCGAGCTGAAGATCTCGGTGTGGGCGAAATTTGTTTGAACTCCATCGACACCGATGGCGTTAAGAACGGTTACGAACTCACGATTACCGACATGATTGCAAAGGCAGTGCAGGTTCCTGTGATTGCTAGCGGTGGTGCTGGAACTCCGGCACACATTGTGGATTTGTTCCGCAAGACGAGTGCTGACGCGGCACTTGTCGCTTCGATGGTGCATTTTGGCGATTACACAGTGCCGGGAATCAAGGGCGAAATGCTCGCTGCTGGAATTCCTGTGCGCAAGAAGATGAACGGCGAGGTTTAACGTGAATCCAGAAGTTGCCGTCAAGATTTTTGAAGCTGGCAAAAGTGCCGGTGCAGACTTTGTCGAAATTTTTGAAGAAGAAACGCGAAGCTCGAGCCTCGGCCTGAAAGACCGTCAGATTGAAACGGCAACTGCGGGTACCGAATACGGTATCGGTGTACGTCTTTTGTACGGAACGGAAGTTTTGTACGGCTTTACAAGCGATGATAGCGAAGAGGCTTTGGTTAAGCTTGTGAAAACGCTTGCTTTTGGGCGCATTGCTGCGGCCGCAGGTGGCACGGGCTCGGCATCGAAACCGTTTGAATTTGCTCCCGAAAAGCGTATTTGTGATTTTAATGCTGCTGCATACCAGGACCCGCGTGTTCTGGGGCAGGCAATGAAGCAGGATTTTTTGTTCCGTGCGGACAAGGCGGCTCGCGCTCTCTCGTCAAAGATTGCGCAAGTGGGCGCAAGTGTGACGGACAGTTGCACTGCGATTTCGCTTATGAATAGCGATGGTTTGCATTTGGAAATGACGCGCGGTCGCTTGCGCGTGAATGTGAACGTGACGGCAACGGACGGCACGGAACGTTTGACAACACACGAAGCTCCGGGTGCTTTGGGCGGTTATGAACTTTTAGCAAACTATTCGCCGGAAGCGCTGGCCACGGAATGTGGCGAGCGCGTGCTGCGCATGCTTGATGCCGGCTACATCGCGGGTGGCCAAATGCCGGTCGTGATGGGCAATGGATTTGGCGGCGTGATTTTCCACGAAGCTTGTGGTCATCCGCTCGAAACGGAATCCGTGCGCCGTAATGCAAGTCCGTTTTGCGGAAAGATTGGCGAAGCGATTGGCCAGTCGTGCCTTACCGCTATTGACGACGGAACGATGGACGGCGTGTGGGGAAGCCTCAAGTACGATGACGAAGGTTCGCCTACGCAGCGTACAGTGTTGATTGAAAATGGCATCTTGAAAACTTACATGAGCGACCGCGTGGGTGCCGCCGAAGTCGGCGTGGCACGCACGGGTAGTGCTCGCCGTGAAAGCTACAAGTATGCACCTGTCAGCCGCATGCGTAATACGTTTATCGCTCCGGGCAAAGATACGCTTGATTCCATGATTGCAAGCGTGGATAATGGTCTTTATGCCGCTCGTATGGCGGGCGGTTCTGTGAACCCGGCGACTGGCGAATTTAATTTTGCTGTTGATGAAGGCTATGTTATCCGTAACGGTAAGATTTGCGAACCTGTTCGTGGTGCAACGCTTATCGGTAAAGGTCACGAAATTATGCCGCGCATTAGCATGGTCGGTACCGACTTTGAACAGGCGGCTGGCGTTTGTGGCGCCTCTTCGGGCCATGTACCGGTGACCGTGGGGCAGCCCTCCATCAAGGTTGATCAGATTCTCGTGGGCGGAAGATAAGATTCTCGCTTTACTTCGTCTACGCTCACTTTCGACTAAACTCAGTGCATGCTGCACAGGTCGCAAGAACTACAATAGCGCTCGCTGGTGCATATAATGGAAAAGCCCTCGTAAGAGGGCTTTGGAGTATTATGGGTTGTCATCACGTGCAAAGTACAAAACGATTTCGAATAAAACAAGAAAACTATGTAAAAAAAGAAACAACGGCATCTCGCAAGAGGTGCCGTTGTTTTGGTGTATGGGATGTTTGGTTTTGTATCCATAAAATAGTTTAAATTGGAATATTCGTGGTACTTTTTGTTTCTTTTTCTGATGTAAAGGTTTACAACACTTTTAACGTTTTTTTGCGAAAATTTGGCGAAATTTGATAAAAAAAAGGCTTTTTTAGAGAAATTATCCCGTTGTATTGATATACATTAATGAGAGTATATAGATTTCTACAATAGAATAGGCTTTGTTTCAAAAAAATCCCTTTAATCGTTATTTTTGAAACGTAAACAGGCTTTTTTTGAAATGTTTTCCGAGTTGGATTCGCTAATATGGTCAAAAAAGGGGCAAAAATAGGGTGTAGCCCTGTTTTTGGCACGCTATTTGCATTGTTTTTGCGAAAAAAAAGAAAAGCGAGGATAAAATGTCCGATTTTACTAATGATGCAGAAAAAGTTTTGGCTAAAGCGCAGAGTTTGCGCGACCGTTGCTCGCATTCCTACTTGGGTGCGGCGCATTTGGCGGTTGGCCTTGTGGAAGGCCCCGATGCAACCCTGAAGAAACTTTATAAGTCTAAAGGCGTAAAGACCTCGGAACTCCGTGGGCGTTTGGAGCCGTTCGTGCAGAAGATTCCGCGCATGGAAGGCGTGAACCCGGATGTAGAACCGGATAGCGACTTGAACCGTATTTTGCGTGCGGCTGTGCAGGCTGCTCGTCAGGTGAGCCGTATGGTGACGCCGGGCGATTTGCTCGTGGCTTTGATGAAGTTCTCGGGCGACCGTGCGCTTTCGAAGGTGTTTGCCGATGCGCTTGGCTCGACCGAAGTGGTGGAAACTTGGCTTTCGGATCCGTTTGCGGGTGCCGCGAATGCCGAGGAACAGTCTCCGCTGAAACTTTATGGCCGTGAACTTGTGGAAATGGCGGCGGACGGAAAGCTCTCGCCGGTGATTGGCCGTGAAGAGGAAATCCGTCGTGTGATTTTGATTTTGAGCCGTAAGACAAAGAACAATCCGTGCTTGGTCGGTGAACCGGGCGTGGGTAAGACGGCTATTGTCGAAGGCCTTGCCGAACGTATTTACCGCGGCGACGTGCCGGATGCGTTGAAGGGCAAGAAGGTCTTTGCGCTGGATTTGTCGGCCTTGATGGCGGGTGCAAAGTACCGTGGCGACTTTGAAGAAAGGCTCAAGAGTGTGATTGACGCTATTGAAGAAGATGGCAATACGCTGATGTTCATCGACGAACTCCACAACATTGTGGGTGCTGGAAAGACTGAAGGCTCGATGGACTTGGGCAACATGCTTAAGCCGAAACTCGCTCGTGGCGAACTCCATTGCATTGGCGCGACGACGACTCAGGAATACCGCAAGTACATCGAAAAGGATTCCGCTTTGGAACGCCGTTTCCAGCCGGTGCAGGTTTCGGAACCGAGTGAAGACGAAGCAATCTCGATTTTGCGTGGCATTAAGGAAGGTTTTGATGCTCACCATGGCGTGCGTCTGCACGACAACGCGCTCGTGGCGGCCGTGAAACTTTCGAACCGTTACATCAGTGACCGATTCCTCCCGGATAAGGCGATTGACTTGATTGACGAGGCGGCAAGCTTGGTGAAGACGCAGATGGACACGGTGCCGGAAGCTTTGGATACCTTGCAGCGTAAGGAACTCCAGATGAAGATCGAGGAGCAGGCCTTGGCAAAGGAAACGGACGAAGCGAGCGTGAAACGCTTGAAAGAACTCCGTGAAGACCTTGCCGTGACGGATGCTGCGGTCAAGAAAATGCAGGAACGCTGGCAGGATCGCCGTGCCGCATTTGCCGAAGTGCAGGACTTGAAGAAATCCTTGAAGGCCGCAAAGGACGAGATGGAACAGGCCGAAGCCCGTTACGACTTGAACC
>Ga0310786_10002498_pt1 | contig 28046 bp, 41 predicted proteins | sample AusTroGonzalo_MG_FD_203881 | JGI IMG/M metagenome (GOLD analysis project Ga0310786, IMG submission 203881) | Bovine rumen microbial communities from tropical cattle in Woodstock, Queensland, Australia - Gonzalo_03 (v2) (version 2) | ecosystem: Host-associated > Mammals > Digestive system >...
TATTTCTTACATTATTTATGATACCCTTTACGATATAGGTATAATCCTCAACATAACATTCCTGCAAAGAATACTTGTAATCCAGCGCTGCATAGTCTACCATGTCTAATTCTAATGTTGCCTCCCAAAGAAGCTTATCAACTTCGCTTGTAAATTCCGGTATCTCAACAACCTTATAAACATCTATGCCTTTTTCGTTTACTCCATAAATGAACTCTCCACTCATATCATCATAAGTGACTTCTTCATCATCTAAATCAATCTCGTTTTCCTTACAGTACGTCTCTACCATTTTCTCGAACTGTTCAAGTGCCTGCTCAAATGTTTCATATTGCTTGAAACAAACTTCTGCCTTGTAACCATAAGATAAAATTTTATACATAATTATCACTCCTTTCATGGTTCAATATGTTTGTAATAATAATCTTCATAATCATTATAGAAGTCTTCTTTCCCGAATTCATCGCACAACTCCATGCCACCCTGCAAATACTTATCAAGATATGCGTAACTATCAGCGCCAAAACCATAGTCAAGATGCCTTTCGCCCCAGTCTTCACCACCATATACAGCTAAAACACAAGCGCCACGAGCAATTTCCTTGAGCTTATATAAGAACTCAAGACATTTCCTTGCATCCTCGTTTACCATGTCATCTTCTGACAATTTCTCTTCGCTTGCGTTGCCAATCCGTTTCACTAAATATTCCATACAGCCGATTACGTTATCGACCTCATCATCAAAAGTTAAACTCATCGTCATCTTCCTCCTCTTCTTCATCATCGTCATAATAACAAATAGAGCCGTCTTCTCTATAGATTTCCCTAAGATCTATACCAAATTCTACCTCAACAGGCAAATCTTTGATTGCCTTCATAATCTCGTCGACTCCCTTTTCATACGCTTCGTCAAAGTTGTCAGCTTCGACATCAAATGTGCCGAATGTTTCATAGAAATTTAGCTTAAATTCATATGTCTTCATACGCTCACCCCCTTTACCATATAATTTCTTCATCTCCGTAAATCCAACAAATCTTACAATCAGCAGGAAGAACATCTTCTAAATCGTCACTACAATAATCGTCAATTGTCTTTTCCATTTCATAAATAATATCCTGCAACTCCTGTGCAGTAGTCGTTTCCGTAGTTATCATTGCTGACGGATTCATTTTGTTATCCTTGTCTAATAATAAAAATATCATAATTATACCTCCTCTTCCCAAGTAATTTCACATTCGTCTTCAGTTGCTTCTTCTCCGTAATGTTCATCATCATTAAAAAAATTATCGATTGCTTGTATTATCGCAACCTTTTCGCTTTTTGCATATACATCATAAGTTTCCTCTCCTCTAACACATACTGAATATCTTTTCATAATCATATCACCTCTCAATCTGAACTAATCGGCGGTTCGCTTGCAGCGTAACCTTCATCCGTCCATGTTGCTTTCCATGCAGAACCAAGCACTGTAAAATCCTGTCTTTCAAGTGCGTCTGCAACCTCGTTTTCAAACTGGTAACTGTTGTATCTGTTGTATTCATCTTCAGTTACCGCTATATCTACACTAATCTGTACTACCATAATCTCATCTCCTTTCAACTTAACCTATTGCAATTTCAACCACATCAGGATATTTAGGTTCGTCATGACATGAATATGGCTTTGTTTGTGCAATATCTGTAATAATGCTATAACGCACTGGTGTTGTAATCTTATCGCTTGGAGCAACTATTACAACTTGAATATCTTGTGGACAAGTTTCTAAAAATTCTCTTAATTCTTTTACAGTCATAATTATCACGCCCCTTTCACAAGTTCATTCCAGATGTTCATTCCGTCATCTGGAGTTATTTTGCCTTCAAGTTCCAGTACTGTCAGCACTCCGTTCCAGAATGCCTTAGCAACCTCGTTTGGATTGCTTACGTAGAACTGCGCCAAGTCATAACCCTGACGCTTACATAAGTATTTCCATACCTCATTTAATGTTTTCATAACATCACTCCTTTCAGCCAAATGGTAAAGCGCTTTCGCTCCAATCTCTCATTTCCGTTGTCATTTCATACTCGCCCCAACCCTCCCAATAAGGCGTGTAAACTCCTGCAAACATAAAGTCAACAACCCAATATATGTTATCATGACAATTGTCAATTTCGGGATATGTATCAGAATCTAACAAAAGGTCGCCAAACTCTTCCCACATAAGCTCATTTACTTTATGTGCAACATCTTCTGATTGTATATAAGCACAACGCTGTCCAGTTGTGGGATAATCGTCAACTGCTATTTTAACCAAAACTTCCCAAATAACTTCTTGTTCAGGACAAAATATAAGATGTCTGTACGCATCTGCAAGTTCTTGCATGAATTTGCGTTGCAATTCGCACAATTCATCATACTTATTATGTACTGCTTCGTAATCCGTAGTGTCGTCCCGTAGATGGCAATACTCAGCAATAAGCTTATACAGTTGTCTTTCGTATATCCTTCTGTTCATATAATCACCTCATCGTCATACTCGTCATCATCTTCGTCGTTATCATAGATGACTCCAATTTGACTTCCCAACATAAGCATTACAGCATTGTCGATATTTCTTCCGTAAAACTTATTAACTCCATGTTCCTCAATATCCTCACAGATACTGTAAGCAAAATCAGAACCGTAATTCTGTCGCTGTCCAATGACGATTTTCTGTTCGTCATCATAGCAATCAAGCAACGCCTTTAAGTTTCCTACTGTCATGTTAAATCCTCCTTTCCGATTACCACCACTCGGTGTATTCAACTACTTCAGTATCAAAATCTGTATGGTCTAATATTTCTTTAACCTGTTGAATAGTATCACGCAGGTTTTCAAAATACCATTCGTCATACTCCGTACCGCCAAAAAAGAATCCAGAAGATGTGGGCATAATTTCTGATGCACGTTCAGGATTTGCAAGCACCTCTTCGCAATCCTTAACAAGCTGTTCTAATAATTCCTTTGTCATTGGAATAATTTCGCAATTATCTTCTTTCTGCATTTCCGTATGGTCAACTATCCATTGACGCACCTGATTAGCTTTACGCCAATATGCAACTTCCTTTGCATATTCACCATTAACATCTGTTTTAAGTCTTCTATTCATATACATATCTAATCCCATTTTGTTTTCTCCTTTCAATATTTGCTTAACGTTACATATACTCTTGTATTAAGTATCCTTTAAGTTGCCTACCGTCATGTCACTTCATCCTCCTCTTCATTATGTACAATTGTATAAGCCCAAAATCTTAACTTTCCTTCTCTATTAAGCTGGCTATACCAATAATCTACAAAAGTTGTTTTAATATTTTTAACGGTGTCCTTTCCAACGCCTCGCAATGAACCAAGCGTAGGTAATTTTTTCATTAAAACCCCCATTGTATCAATCTTTGCTCTTCTAAGAGCATTATTAGCACGAGTGGTGAGAAACAACAATTCAACAGGATCGTCTGGCTTAAAGTTCTCAAACTGCATTTTTAACTTTCCGTGAAAATCCACACCTGTCTTTGTTACAATTTCAGTATAATCCGCTGCAAAACTCATAATTATTTCCTCCTTTCATATCCAATACGCTCTCTTTTTGAATTTCTCTTGAGCGTACTTAACATCATCTTTGTTGTCCACGCTAACTATCAATCCACGATTCATAGTCAGCTTTTCATCAATCTTTGCTTTCCAATAGAAAAGCTTTGCTACATATGTCTCGTCCTTAATATGAACGAAACAGCCATAAACTCCGTCTGCCTTGGGTGGCTCAAACTCAACGAGATCATACCCATTAATCTGCTCCAATTCGCCATGCAGATAAACTCCATTGGTTACCTTGCCACCACCGTCCTGTGTTAATGCCTTTACTATCATGCACTCGCTCCTTTCTTTTGCAAACGGAAGGTGTGGGTTACCTTCCGTTCCGTTGCAAATACACCTAATACATGTCGCGTCTCTTTCATTACCAAATTGCGATATGCGTTAGCTTCATCTTCTGTTTCAAACACGCATTTCCCACAAAGATAGTTCTTCATATCAATCGCTCTCCTTTTTAGGGTGGAAGAACTTTGCTATGTCTTTTTTGAAGTCTTCTATTAACTGTTCTTCTGTACGGGCAAACCAACCACAATCATAATTGTATTCGTTGCCAATACTTACCAATATGCGCTTTCCGATTACGTCAGGACTTAATGTTCCCTTCTTGTGGATTTCCCCAAACATATTAGCGATACGCAAGTCTGCTTCATCCTTAATTTCGATAACCGCCAGACTAAAATCATCGCTTCCATATCCATAGTTTTCCCATATCTGATTTTCCGAAAACGTATCGCCACCTACCATAAGACGCTTAAAATCATTGTAGATAACCATTTCTGCGGTCTGCTCATATTTCTTGCATTCCGCTTTATCTTCAAAAAACTTTCCGTCACTTGCCTGATATCCGTAAATTTCCTCAATAGTCTTGGTTGTTTTAAGTTCTTTCATAGTTATGTTCTCCTTTCACATTGAATAAACCATTTTAAGCATATCCATATACTCATCTACGTTTTCCTTTGGTAACTCGTTGAACACATATACATTATTGCTTAACACATCTACATCCTTAACTTCCTGCATGTTTACTGCGCCTACCATACTGGATAATGATGCATCGGCTTCAGGATATATCAGCACCTCATGCACTGATGCGGGTAGAACTGTAAATCCGTTGGGATATCTTTGTTTTAACTCATTTAGCTTAATAAGAATACCAATTGCGCCAAACTGGTGTGATGTATTACTTATTATTTCCATATCAGGAACTACAAAAGGTAAGTCATCAACAGGTATACCCATAAGTTCTGCAATAGTTTCTCTGAATGGACGTCTTGTTACTTCTTCTTTGGAATTAATAAGTGCATCTGCGATAACTTCCAAATCACACTTATTCCACTGCTCAAGCATCCAGTTGTTTACCTTGATAGCTGCGATACCGTCCTCTGCGTTAGCACTGATAACAACATATGGGATAACAATGAGGTCATCAAATCCCGCATTTTTAGCAGACATGAACACCTCTGCCTTAGTTGCTTTGTTGTACAACCTTGCTCTAAGCATCGGCTTTACCTTGAAGTAATCCTTGATAAAGTCTAAGTTGATATCAGGGACAATTGCGTTCTCGAATACATCCTTTACTGCCTCTACAACCTCATCTACATCGATAAACCCCTCATGCCAGTATGGATCAATGTATACAGTAGGTGATATGCCTGTTGTTTCTTTTACGATACCTATTGCTATTATTCCGTTTGCCTTCTCAACCTCTCTAACAACTCCGCCAACTTTTTCTGCTACTACTGTAGCTAATTCCATTTTTGTCATAATATTATTCTCCTTTTATTCATTTTTTATGCATAATTATTCATTAGATTGCTCTGCGTACTTCTACCATTACGCGACTTATTGTTGCAACTGACGGGGCACTCATAATCCGTTCTATAAATGAACGTGAACGCTCTCTGCCTAACAGTTCCCTTACTGCCTTTGCGGAGAACTCCTTATGGTTCTCCAATGTTTTAATCTCATCGTATGCCATTCATACCACCTCCTTTCTTTTGGCGTTTCCGTATGTATCCATAAACTCGTCCTCATCATAGATTTCCACTATCTGTCCCCATGACAGATTAGGGTTATCCATGAGAAAACATCCTACCGCTTCCTCTAATGTGTCGCCAGTTGATGTGTAGCAATTGCATGACTCATCAACGAACACATATGATTTCCAACCATATGTGATGTTCTTGGGTATAACGCCCCAATCTGCGCTGTTCCACCAAGTACAAGAATACTTCTGCTCAATATATTCCCAAGGCTTCTCCAGTTCCCTTGAGGCTTCAATAAGCTTCTTAGTCACTTCGATGCTGTTTAACATTTCATTAAACATTACGTACTCAATCGGCTGGTGTGCCTGATAGTAACCACAACTTATATTTACTCCTGCGATACCCGATGCAGGACAGAGTTCGCTTATATCACTGAATGAACCAAAATCCTCGTAATATCCAGTAATTTCTTCGCACCACAAATGAAATTCCTTGTTTCCGTCTTGATAGAACACAAGATCATCTTTATGCGCTCTATCTAATTCTATATACAGATTGACAGGCATATTAATATACTCTGTCTTGCAGAACTTGCTTGAGCCAACTCCGCCTATTTCCTCGTCCTCGCAAAAAAGAACATACGGGCGATAGCCTTGCTTGATGATGTCGCATATCATATATATGCCACATCTATCATCTCCGCCTATCCCTTGCGGAGACGATATCTTGTTTCCCTCTACCTTAACTTCCTTTGGAACACCCCTCGGTATCTCATGAACGGTGTCCATATGCGCTGTTAAACAGACAGGTTCAATGCCCTCTGCGAACACGAACCCGTCTTCCTTTATGGGTGAATATCCCATTGACTTCAAAAAGTCATACAAATAATCCTTTAACTTCATCTGCTTCATCTTGCAGATTTTTATGAAAGATTTGATTGCCTTATTCATCAAACCACCTCCTCATAAGGAATTTCTTCCTCTTCTTCTTCCTCGTATGTGTACAAATCTCCGTCAAAATGCCCATAGGTCTCTTCCTCATGTACCCATACCCAATATCCGTCTTCGTTTCTTGCTTGCACATATCCTGCGTGTTCTGCGTTGTACTCTGAACGGTACTGACATCCGTCTTCGCAGGTAACTTCGCAGTCGTCGTCATAATAATATTCCTCTGCGAAGTCATCCCAGAAAATATCTGGATTGCTTGTCCAGCAATAATCATCGTAACAATCAAGTACATGATAACATCCGTTACGTTCTGCACAACGAGGACAGCAGTAGTCACGATCTCCGTACTCATCGTATACATGGTCATCGCTTTCCGGATCAAAGCGATGACCACACCAGTCACACTCAATCCAATTGCTATCCTCGTCACAGTCTCCGCAGACAAGGTGGTCTTCGCGAGTGTGTTCACATCCACATACAGGACAGATAGGTGCTGCGCCAACAACAATCCTTTCGTAGGAATCAAACTCCTTGTTGAAGGATATGCTACAATCGTTGTAGCAAGTCCAGTCAGAGTAACAGACTGCATCGTTGTCTCTGATTGCGTAATCTCCTGTGTGTGCAGTTCCCTTCTTTAAAGTCCAGTTATTAGGAATTTCCCAACAAGTAGCAACTATGTCTTGCATAATTGCTCTGAACTGTGTTGCGATGCCTGTTTCTCCGCCGTCACGTCCGTCAGGATATACACGGGACTGGACGAGAATGCTTCCATTATCGGGATCGAGATAGAACATATTTCGTCTTATCTTGTCTGCTTTCCACATTTCGGAAGGATTATCATATGCTCTATCTACAGTGTAGAGGATAATTGATACCCTATCTACTGCATATGATAGACAACCTGCACAATACATACCATGGTAGTGACATTCTCCATTCCCGAAACGGATGTTGTGAATATCGATTGTGTGGCAACTTGCCCAGTTCTTGCCGAAACTCATTGTTAAATAATCAAGCAGATTTACGCTGATTACTGTGTAAGTCTCGTAGTGTAACGGGTTACACCCGTCCGCAAACTGCGCGAATTTTGCGTTGTAATCCAGTTTCGCATCAATCTTCATGCTCCTACAGATTGCGTTTACAACCTTGGAGCATTTCTGCCCTACAACGCAGTTGATATTAGGAAATGCATTCTTAACAACCGCGCATGTCGTTTCCGTTACAAGCTGGCTCTGTTCATCGGCCACGGAGTCGATTACCTTGATAAGGAACGAGTACTGCATAAGCTTATCGTATTCATCCCCAAGATAATATCCGTCATACCAACGGTTGTCGTTAATTTGAATATCATCGAGCCATGCACTGATTTCGATGTTTTCAGTGTACAACTCGCCAAGACGGAGCAATCCGTCATAGTTATCGGGCATTACCACTCTTTTAAGGGCGCGATACTGTTCACGTCCCTTGTGGTAACGCTCTGTCATTCTGCCACGTTCTGCGTTTGCGTTGCAAGACTCCATTGCGACTTCACGCAGGCTCATAATCCATGAGCTAAAAATCGCAATCTTGCTTCTGTCAAAGTCTCTTGAATAATCAGACTTCAATATGATTGCGTTCTGCTCCTCATCCCAATGAGGATGCTTCCGGAGCCTTTCGATTATCTTCGCCTTTGCGCGAAGATTTCTGTCTGCGATAACACCAACACCTTCGTTTGTGTTGGCATGCCCGTACTTATCGAGGAGTTCCATTGTCTCCTCTACTAAATAATTCCTATTCATTTGTTTCCCTTTCCCCTATTTTACGCATAGGTGCGGTACATAATTAATAGAGTGAATCTTTGTTTCCGTTGTTGATTATATATAGAATCAGCAGTGAAACGCTGAACAAGAGCGCACCACCACCGTTCACCTTAATTAATGACGTGATAGGAGCTTCCGTTGGAAGCTCCGTTACCATAAGTATCATGCCAGCGATTACGCCAGCGATAAGAATAAGGGACAGAAATCCCTTAAATATACGTGTCATTTTACTTCTCCCTTCTATGCGCCCATAACGTGGGCATAATTAATAGTACCATTTGTTCGCGCTAATGTCAAGCATAATTTTTAGCGCGATAAAAAAAGAACCGTTTCGCTTGTGCGCCCAGTTCCCTTTAAAATTCCTTTGTGTTTCGCTTTAAATTTCCTTTAAAATCCGTGCCTGCTTTATCCCTTATTAGCGAATATAGCGCATGACTCGCGCCACTTCGACATTACAGACAAAACCACCACGCGGAGTTCTTCGGGTGTAGGCTTCACTTTCAGCCTTGCGCACTCCGCTATTACATACGCCTTCACCTTCTCGCGCCCGTTATTGTCGGGCGTAATCTTCTTTACGCGCTTGTCATTCTTCAGAATAGAGTTCTGAATAGCGCGTGTCTCAATACTGGTTAACATACTTATACCTCCTTTATGATATATGTATACTCAATGCTTGCAGGCACTATGCCCTCTTCTCTATCGAGATCATCGGCATGCATACGGCGCTCCACTTCATCGCGCGCCTCTGACTTATAGTCAAACGTGCCAACCTTCTCGTAATAGCTATAATACTTGCGTGTCCTGTCGTTATACGCCCCGTCAACGCGACGGGTAACCTTATAAGCCATACTATACCCCCTTTATCTTGTGACCTTATAATACTTGCACGTAACCTTTGCATAATAGTTGTCGTGTGTCTTATATACAACCATGTTGCTATCTGCCTGTTGTGTCTGCTTTACAACCATTTGTGACGCGAGAATGATATCGCGATACGGAATAACCTTACGCAATCCACGCGCCTTAACAGCCTTATAGATATCCTTACGGAGCGCTTCCGTGTTCTTCTCTGCGCTCATTGTGCCAATAATCTCAAATAATGCCTTATGCATAATCATACCCCCTTCTTGCCATACTTCGCGATTGTTATATCTGTATCCCACTCTATGATATCTTCAAGTACTTCTATTGCATGAAATTCCCATGTCTTCATGCTTGCTACATACATAAGCCACTGGAGTATATTGTCCCCGTCTTCCTGATACTCGTTAGGGATATACTTTCCGCGCTCAACGTCGTCCTGATAGCAATGTACGGAGTCAGGGTGCTTTGTTGACGCACCCCAAAACTCCACGTATGTTCTATGTGTTTCAATGTTACTGTAAAGCTTCATATAATCACCCCTCTGTTGCCTGTAAAGACTTAAACCATGCGTAACCTAACATAGCAAACATATACTCGCGCATATTATAATCAGCTTCTGCCTTAATTGCGCGGTATACTTTGCGCCATATAGTGCGCCCGTCCTTTGCACATCTATAGGCGGACTCCGCCCTTGCTTCTGCTGGTGTTAATATTCTAACCATGCCTATACCCCCTTTATCTAATATGTGTGATACTTTCAACGTCGTCCTCGGTCAATTCCTCACCCTGATAATTGATTGTATCAACCTCACCTAATAACGGATACGCCATAATCTGATATAAAGCCTTGTCGATAATACGCGGGCGCGTATCGTCGTAGCCCTCACCCTCATATACCGCTACAGTAACATCGACAGTGTACGCGCCAACTACAACGCGATAATCCTCAAGAGAATACTCGCGATGTGGCGCGGGTGTATAATCCTCATGTGTACACGTACGCTTATAAATACTGTTAACCCATTCCATATCCATATAATATGCCTCCAAAAATATATTTAATGCTACACGCATTATAAAAAGCCCACTTCTTGCGTGTGTCTGAAGCGAGCCTTTTATCATGAGTGTATTCAAAAGAGTCTTATTGCGTGTGTTAAAAAAAAGAGTGCTTAAGTGCGCGCGTAAAAAAAAGAAACTTATACACACGCACCCGCGCACAAAAAGAAAAAAAGCACAAAAATAAGAGGGCTTTTAACCCTCTTATTTTCGCCTTTAGGTGTTTGAATTACTTGTTAGTTTCAATGGGCTTGATACCAGTTTCGGTCTTATTCCAAACATACGCGCCGGAATTAATGCAATAATTAGCGCAAGCTACAATAAATAACTCTTTGTATCCGTACTTATTAAGACCTTTTAATAACTCCGCGTTTTTGGGTGAAACTTTCACGCTATGCATAACTTTTACGAAAGATTCAAACGGGCCAGCGTTTTTAACATACATCCGCTGAAAACCTAAAAGGTCAAGTGCGCGCTTGATATAGTCCTCATAAGAAATAACCTTGCCCGCGTCGTTTTTGGGCAATTCATAAGATTTCTTGCCGATAACAACACAACCATTATCAATTTTGTTAGTAGTAGAAAGATAGCCAAAAGTATAGATATCGTCAGATAATAAGCTATCTAATGCTTTTTGCTTATCCTTATTTAATGCTTGTCTATTATCGTGATACTTGTTAGCAAGGTCTGACAATTCCTTGTTAACATTAATAAGCTTGTTATACTCCGCGATATATTCGGGCGCGTCAGTCTTGATTTTCTTATCTTCCATAACATGAAGAGACTTCTCAATATCGGCCTTATCACTTTCAAGTTTACCGCGATTAATAGCGTAACCTTTAGTTAAAACTTCAATATCTTTTCTAACCTTTAAAACCTTATTCAATCCTTTGAAATTTACATCCGTAACCTTTAATTCTTTTGACATAACTTTTTACCTCATTTCTTTAAAATTTTGTTTCTTCGCCTGCTATGAGTAAAGGCTTTTATATGTGTCTATAACTTTAAACGGGCCGACCGCTTACTATATCCCGTACTTCTTTATCTAACTATTAGCTAACTTTTGCTAAAGGGATTTTTTCACGTTTACAAGCAACGCTTTATAATCAAAAGTATGCAAGGCTTTTAGAGTGCCGAAAGTGTTTTACCACTTAAGAATGGTTAGTAGCTTGTTACCGCCTATATTGGAGTTGTTGCGGTAAAGCTTGAAAGAATGAAAGAAAAGCTTATAAACATAAGCTTGTACAAGAAGTACAGAAAAGAAAAACTCTAAAAGTACTTACACGCTTATCCGTGTCGATTAAAGAAGTGTTATTTTGTTGTCAATGTGCGATTGACACATACGGACTTTACTATACGTAAAATCAAAAGTCTTTACTATACGCAAAAACTATAATGTAGTGCCACTTATAGAATACCACTTACAGAAACAAAAACAAAAATAGATTTTTTTATATAATACATATTAGATATAATAAAATAAGCTTTTTAAAGTGGGGATATTAAAAACCTAAAACCACTTTCCGAGCTGTAAAGCCAGACACGTAATTTCATCCACACACCCCAGCCGAAATCCCCATCCCATCGCAGCAACACCAAAATAATGCCATTTTACGCTCATTTCCCCGCATAATACCCACCACACCGCAACATACTCACCTCACCAAATAAACACCAAATTTATACCATTTCTCCATAAACCCCCACCCTACCGCAAAAACAACGATGATATCAAAATGATATCACTAAACAAAATATACAATAAGCAAATCCCAAAACAAAAAATAGCCTTCAGCCCTTACACAGCAAGGCTCAAAGCCACCTTCGATTAAGATAACCCCTAAATTTTTTAAGATCGACCACCCCGCGCAAACCCTTGCCACACAAGGCTTCAAGGCACGTTAGTCACCCTGAAAAAACAGAAAAAGTTGCAATATATATATAAATATATATTATATAATAATTATTATTATATATATTAATTAATATATTGCTTCCATGTGACGCAAAATTTTATCGACTGACCACCTCTCCAGCCGCATAAAATAAGGCTCCGTGCCACATGTCTGATCTTAAAATTATCACTCTAAAAATTATGTAGTTGACAGCCAGCAACTTTACTGCTACAATTTGTGTATACCAAAGAAAGGAGATGCAATATATAGTGGTTGGCTTATATTTGCCAACCGAGATTGATGATCTAGCAGAAGAAATTGAGAACTGCCTGTTAGCGTTCAGCGACAAGGCGGGCATCCCCAAAGCCGCAATCATGGAGTTGGCGGGGGATATAAAAGACATTTTAAATGACCACCTCTGGGACGGGGGTGTCTAAATGTCTGAGTACGGAATAAAAATTAAGAATTATGAGGCGGCGAGCCTGTATGAATGTTATTGGGGCTTTAGGCAGTATCCTGATACGGAGAACGCGATGTTGTCTAATAGCCTTTTCAAGGATTTTCTTGTGGAGTCTGGCATGGAAGTGTGGAAAGATGGCAGCTCCAGAGACATAATCTGTTTAGCATTCTCATATAAGACCAAGGCATATAGGGAACTGTATGAGAAGATTCCCAAGATATACACAGATGAAACGGTTAGAAATCAAATACTTGCCAATCTTGAAACGAATATAGACAAGTGTGTAGAGATAAAAAAGGAACGCCTGAGAGAGATGGCGTATGAGGACGGAGTAATTGTCAGATATAAGGACACGGAGATCCATTATAAGATGTTGTATCGTACTCCGGGCAAGGCGAAGAAGGGGACATGTATGTTCATTAGGGATTCCCTATATGATAAAGCCCATGAGTTTTTAACAATGGGGATACAGTTGCCTGAGAAGAATGCACCGATAATCCAGCTTGGGGCATACCAATCTCTCATCACATCGGGGACGGTGGGTACGATTGAGATTGATCCCGATCAGATATTAATGCTCAAGGATATTGATTCGTATATGACCACCCCTGCGGTGACTATTGAACTGGACGAGGATAAGCACTGCGTTGCAAGGAAGCGCGGCTCATATGAATTAAAGAACTGCATATTTGATGGGCAGGCGCTGATAGACATGAGCATATTCCCCAAATGGGCGGATGGATATATCCTGCTGAGAAACCATATGACCAAGTGTGCAGCGTTCAATACCAATATCGAATTATTCATGCGTGAACATTTTGGTGCAGATTATGACACTGCGACAGTTAAGGATATGTTTGGGCGGGATATCAAGGTGTCGAATATAAAGCTGATATGCACAGAGTCGGTTGCCAAATGGCTTAATTTCAACATATCATTTGATTATTGGGCATCGTGGGTACGTAAGAATCATAATCGTTGGGGCATAGTAAAGACCACGCATGAAAGTAAGCTGGGTGATGTACAGAGGATGTCATATCAGATGATCAATGCACTTGACCTTGAGACAATGCCAGAGGTAACGGCAAGGAGTGTCAATTATATTGATAAGCTGAAAAAGGACAATAAAGTATTTCTTGAATACTTAAGAAAGAATACGAACTTTGCAAACGATTATGACGTGCTGGTTGCACTTACGGAACATAACCCCGACTTTGTATACAGTTCGTATTTCAGAGATAGAAAGAGAAAGATTATTGAAGCATATGTATTAAACTTCAAGTCGGGCAAGGTAATACAGAATGCGGATAACCTGACCATTGTTGGCTCACCATACGCAATGCTTTTACATGCAATAGGCGAGAATGTTGAAGACGATCCGACATTTATTACAGAGGATGGAGCGATACAGTGCTGGACAGAACGCTTTAGAGATAATGAGTTCTTGGCGGAGTTCAGAAGCCCGTTCAATCATATGTCAAACTTAGGGCATCTGCATAATAGATATCATCCGTTCTTTGATAGATATTTTAGACTTGGCAAATTATGTATAGCGGTCAATATGCAGCATACGTGTTTCCAAGATAGGAATAACGGCAGTGATATGGATTCGGATAGCATTTATACCACCAATCAGCCCGACATTGTTGAGCATGCGAGAAAGTGTTATATTCAATATTCAACCGTTGTTAATAAAATACCTAAAGAGAAAAACATATATGATAACACGCCAAAGGATTTTGCTAAGGCAGATATAGCACTGGCTAATTCCCAATTAGGAATTGGCGAATCGTCTAATCTTGCACAGATTGCACTGTCATATACTTATAATTTTCCTGACCAGAAGTATCAGGATATCGCCATGATATTGGCGGTTGTTGCTCAGATATGCGTTGATTCAAGTAAGCGAAAGTTTGATCTGGATACCACTGAAGAGATACGTTATATCAAATCTCAGCTTGATATTGAGGAAAACGGATTGCCGCTTTTCTGGCAGATAACCAAAAAGGATAAGCGCAAGGCGAGGACAAACGAACAGCGCAAGCAAATGATCAAGGCGAATAAAGAAAAGATTGAAAAGAAGATCAATCCAAAACTCGTATGCCCGATGAATTATATGTATCAGTTAAACTTAAATAAATACAGGTCAGATACAAAGACGATACCGATTGAGCAGTTCCTTGTTCCTGTAACTATAAAGGAAAAGCGTAAGCGTAGTGAGAAGATAGAAAAGATGATTGAGAAGTATGCATTGACCGTAACCAATATTGAATCGTCACAAGAAACCGATTGGTATGATGGTACTAATCTCCTACTCATGGATAATTTTGAAGAGTTAATTAAAGATATCCGTAAGACTGGAATATCAAGCAATTATGTTGGGCTTATGCATTGGCTTATCAATCGTGCATTTAGGATTCCTGAGCAGACTAAAAATAGCAATAGCAAGACAAATGCGAACAAACCTGTATTGCTTAAAGTGTTGTATGAAGTAAACCCCGAAGCGTTTTTGTCTTGTTTTACAAAGGAGTCACAGGTACAAAGTGCGAGAAACACGGAGCAGCAGGGGATATCTTGATGGTTTGTGTTTCTCCCATATTATGGGGATATTTATTATATCATTTTTAAGTCCATAATAAAGGAACAAAATAAAGATTATAAGGAGATAAAAAGATGTTGAAAAAGAGAGATTTGGTTAGACGTGCAGCTAAGAATGCAGGTGAGATTCAGGCACGTACTGAAAGAGTAATTGATGCCGTGCTTGAAGAGATAGTCAAAATGCTTCAGGAGGGTGAGCAACTCTATCTGTATGGATTTGGAAGGTTTGAAACAAAAATTAAAAAGGAACATAACAAGAAAATGCCTGATGGAACAATCGTAGTTGTTCCAGAACAGACACAACCCATATTTAAATTTTTTGAATCTGTAAGAGGCACTTTCTAACTGGAGGTAACGGCATGGAAGAATTAATGGAATTTATACTCCCTGAAGAATTAAAGAATGTTACTTTACCTGATTCAAAGGAAGTTGAATATTGGAAACTGGCAAAATGTAGGACATTCTTTATTGATTATGAAATCGAGGACGATTATAGTCTTATAGAACTTTCTAAGACAATAATCCGTATGAATCTTGAAGAAATGGAAATTCCCGAAGAGGAATTAAAGCCAATAATATTAAATATTTTTTCATATGGAGGATGTTTAGATCAGGCTACTGCTTTTTGCGATATTATTGAAGCAAGTCGTATTCCTATTATTACAGTTTGTATGGGAGTAGCTATGTCCGCAGGATTTCTTATCTTTTTGGCAGGTAAGCGTAGATATGCATTAAAGCAATCAGTATTTTTGGCTCATCAAGGAAGTGCTGAATTTAGCGGTTCTGCTTCTGAAATAGAAGAATCGCAAAAGAATTATAAAAAGCAATTAGATAAAATGCAAGAATATATTCTTTCACATACGAAAATTGATCAAAAAACTTTTGCTCGTAATAAGAAAAAAGATTGGTATATTTCAGGTAAAGAAGAAATTGAAGCATTTGGTATTGCAAAAATAATTACTTCATTAAGTGAGATTAAATGATGGATAAACAGAAGAAAATATATTGTTGTTTTTCAATGAACCTTAAAAATTTTTTGTCAGAACATAATGTTAGATATGAACTTGAAGCTTTAAGCAAAAATACTCATAAAACTTTTTGGATTTATATTGTTGATGATAAATTAAAGCAACTTTTACAAGAGTGGACTATAAATAAATAGTCCACCTGTTTTTTAGAAAGGTGAATTTTAGAATGAGTATATGTGGTATTTATTGTATTTTTAACAAAGTAAATCATAAAAGATATATTGGTCAATCAGTTGATATTGAAAAACGATGGCGACAGCATAAATATTTATTATCAAATAAAAATTTCCAAATAGAAAATCAACATTTGGTTAGTGCATGGCATAAATACGGCAAAGATAATTTCGAATTTTTTATTGTTGAAAAATGTAATGTAAAAGAACTTGATGCTTTAGAAAAATTCTGGATTGATTATTATAATTCTAATAATTCTAATAAGGGATATAATAAAACATTAGGTGGAGGACAATACACTAATGTTTGTAAAAATGACAAGGAACGCAAAGGTCATACTTTATCGGAACAAGATGTTTTAAAAATTGTAGAATGTTTTAATAAAAAAGAATCTAATACAGAAATAGCAAAAAAGTTTAATGTATCTAAACCGATTATTGCATCTATTCGTAATCGTAAAAGCTGGACATATTTAACTGATGGATTAGATATTCAATATTCGCATTTTTATGATATGCATAAATTTACAAATGGTATTGCCAAATCTGTTGATATGTATAGTTTAGATGGTAATCTTATAAAAACATTTAATAGTGTTAGTCAAGCCGCTAAAGAATTAAATATTACGATTACAAGTATTTCTGATGTATGTAATGGAAAAAATGTTTCATCAAATGGATATGTATTTAGATTCCATAATTATCCATTTGATTTATATAGGACGGAAAAGAAACGAGATCCAAAGTCAATTCCTATTGATCAATATGATTTAAATTGGAATTTAATTGCTACTTATCCTTCAATTAAATTGGCTAGTTGTGAAACTAATATAAAAGCTGATATGATTTGGAGAGTTATATATGACAAAAGGAAATCAACAGGTGGTTATTATTGGCGTAAACATGAAGAAAATGCTTTTGCAAAAATAGTATAATTTATATTTTTTTTATAAAAAAGGAGATAAAATGAGTAATTATTTTAAAAAAACAACAAATATATCTGCAAAATTTAAATATTTAACTATAGCAAGTGGCGGCAAATTTATCAATACCGAAACCGGTGAAGAAATACCTGTGGCAGAATTGATTGAACAGGCAATGGGAACCACGCCCTTTGACCTTAGCATAACTACCAAGTCTGAAGAGGATATTTAATTGACGGACGTTAAGCGAATGCCTAACGAAACCGAAACTCAATATGTGTGGCGTATATGTTCGGCAAAAGATGTCGGCACTTTAGATATAACGTGGGATGAAGTTGCCGACATACTGAACAAGGAGCTTCGGGATGAGGGTGAGTATTATACCAGCTCTGCATATCGAAAGAAATATCAGCAGGCAAAGTTGTTTAAGGATGAAGTGTTTAGCAAAGAAACTGATGTTGAATCTGCGCAAAAGTACATGGAACAAAAGCGCGAACTTGAACAGCTTAAGATAGCGTTTCGTGATGAGCGCCGCGGTTGGCAATTGCAGAACTATGCTACTGCTAGATTTAATCAACAGATGGATTATTTAGCTGAACAATTACAGACGATTGGACGTAAAGAGTTTGTAGTATTCGATTATGTAGATAGAGACAGTACACGTAGCATGATAATTTGTTTATCCGATACACATTTCGGAGAAACTTTCAATAGTGCGTTTGGGCAATATAACTCTGATATAGCTAGGCAAAGGCTTGAAGAATATCTTGATAAGATCATGGAGATTGCAGAAATATATAATATTGACACCGCTTATGTTGCTGTGCTTGGAGACAATATTAGTGGTTCTATTCATCATAGCATTCAGGTGTCAAATCGTGAAAACGTAATCGATCAGATTAAGATCAGTGCTGAGTATATCAGTAATTTCTGTACAGAGTTAGCTAATAGGTTTAAGTCTGTTGATGTATATGGTGTTTCGGGTAATCATTCTCGATTATGTGCTAATAAGGAGTTAGATATCAAGGATGAAAAGTATGACCACTTAATCATGTGGATTATAAAACAGATGTTAAGTCATATTTCTAATATCAATATTCATCTTGATAATATCGATACTACCATTGCTAAGATGACAATTAAGGGTAAGGATTATGCTCTGATCCACGGCGATTATGACCGATGGACTCCAAATGATATCAGTAAACTATCTTTAATGTTGCATGAATTTCCTTATGCTATCATTAATGGACATCGACATACTCCTGCATATACAGAAATTAATGAAATTAAATGTGTTCAAAGTGCATCGCTTGCTGGTTCAGGTGATGACTATACAATTAAATGCCGTTTAACTGGCAAGCCAAATCAGACTATTTTAATAACAGATGAAAATGGCGAAATAGACGCAATCTATAATGTAGATTTGAGTTAAGACAACAAGGGTTTAGGCGTAAACCCTTCACGCCGAGATTGATCACTCGGCTTAGATATCTAACAGAGGTTTGGCAGTACCCGATTTAAACTGTTGGCGCGAGCAGCTACGTACACACTGCTCTTTTAAAAAGGATATGGTTCCAAAAGGAGAAAGAAGCCTTATTAGTTAAGGACGAAGTGTAGGTGCATCGTATATGCGGTGCATCTAATTTCTTGAGGGGTTTGTTTATGTATGATATTCATGGAGTATATTTAGTTGATTTAAAAAAAAGGAATTGGTGGAGAATTGTCTGGGAAACATTATTCTATCATAATTACTGATATTAAAAAGTCGGATAATACGTTAGTGGTTATTCCTCTTACTAGTAAAAAAAGAAATAAAAAATTTTGAGTGAGAAAACATTTATGTTTGCTGGGCGGCGTTTCCTGAGACGTTTGCCCGGTTTTTATTTGATTACAAGGAGATGAACAGATTTGAAACTTATTACGCCTCGAACTGATTCATCAATAAAACGTTTAGGAGTTGAAAGTGTTCGTAAAGAATATATGGAACTTGCACAGCAAACAAATTCTATTATTCAAAATGAAATATACCGTTGTCCTATGTGTGGTGAATTTTTAAGTGCTGATAGATTTTATTTATATCCTTCATACGCATTAGGTATATTTCCAATTTGTAAAAGTTGTTTGTTAGATATGGCAACTGATTATGATCCTAAACTAAAAAAACAAATTGATAATCGTGAAAAGACGTTGCGTGTTTTTAGTATACTTGATCTCCCATTTAATGAACAGATATATCAAAAGTATTTAGATAGAATACAAGATGGTCAAAATACAAGAGGTGGCACTGCGTATCAGCAATTAATTGCAACAGTACAGAGTTTGCCACAGTTCACTAATATGCATTTTAAGGATAGTCAATTTGGCAATAATGATGAAATTGGTTATGAATTTGAAACAAATCGTAAAGCAAGGAAAGAGATAAAGAAACTGTTTGGTGTCGGATATAGTGAAGCTGACTATTTGTTTTTGCAAGATCAATATGATGATTTTCGTGCAAGGACTCAAGTAGACAGCAAATCACAAGAAATATATGTGACTCAAATATGTCAACAGTTGTTGGAAATAGATAAAGATAGAAAAGCTGGCAAAGACGTTACTAAAAAGTTATCGGCATTAGATTCATTTATGGCAAGTGCAAAACTTCAGCCTAAACAGAATGTTGGTAATGGTATTAGTGATGCTTATACTTTTTCTGAATTACTTGAACAATGGGAAGACACAAAGCCAGTGCCAGAGCCTGATCCTGAATTTAAGGATGTTGATGGCATTGGACATTTGCTTAAGGTGTTCTTTGGTTGGATATGTGTGGCATTAGGTATTAAAAACGTTTATGCATCTGAATATGAAAAAGAAGCAAGACAGTTAGAAGTGCAGCCGCCTAGCGAAATGGATGAAGCACTTAGCGAAGATAATTACGCTCGTATTTTTGGTAAGGATGGTGATTAAGTATGGCTGTAAAAAAGTCAGACCGTCAGTTACAAGAAGATAAGACAACCAAGATAATGAATACCATTGCTTGGCGAGCAGCTTATTATCGTGCAAATCCGCAAAGATTTGCGGCAGATTATTTAAACATTAAGCTTAAGTGGTTTCAGAAAATCCTATTGTGGTGCATGATGCACTTTGATAATTTTTATTATGTCGCTGCTCGTTCGCAGGGCAAGACATATTTGGTAGCGGTCTTTTGTGTTATTAGGTGCTTATTATTCCCTAAAACAAAAATCAAGGTTGCCAGTGCCACGTTTAAACAAGCAAAGTTTGTTGTTAAAAAGATAACGGATGAACTGATGCATGAAAGTCCATTGTTATGTGCTGAGATAAAAAGATTTTCGACGGGTGATAATAACTGTCTGATAGAGTTTAAGTGTGGTTCAAGTATCGAAGTTGTTGTTGCGTCAGACACCGCCAGAGGTGGACGTGCAAATATTTTGATTATTGATGAATCACGTATGGTTCCCGATAGGATTGTCGCAAGCGCATTGCGTCCTATGTGTGGTACGCCCAGACAACCCGGATACCTTGATAATCCTGAGTACGCACATTTGCAGGAAGTAAATAAAGAGATACATATGTCTTCAGCTTTTTATGCACAATCAGAAATGTTTGAAAAGGTTAAGTCATATTTTGCCAATATGCTTGATCCAAACTTAAAGTTCTTTGTGTGTGACCTTCCATATATGCTTTCAATTAGAGAAGGTTTATTAATGAAACAGACAATCGAAAACGAAATGGCAGATGTAACTTTTAATGAAGTTAACTATGCTATGGAACGACTTGGTTTATTTTATGGTTCGGCTGAAGACGCATTATTTACATATAAGATGATGGATGAGCGCAGAATTTTAAATGATGCTCTTCTACCGCTTGAATATTATCGTGTTAATGGTGTCAAAATTCCTGAAAAGAAAAAGGGCGAATTAAGAGTTTTGTCCGTGGACGTTGCTCTTATGGCATCAAAGAAACATGATAATGATGCGTCTGCTCTTATTATTCATTCGGCAATGCCTACGAGTTCACATAGATATATGGATAATATTGTATATCTTGAAACGCAGGAAGGTTTAATTACTGATGAGTTGGGATTACTTATAATGCGATTCTATTATCAATATAATTGTGATTATTTAGTACTCGACTGTGCTGGGACGGGAAGTGGTGTATACGATTTTCTTATGACAGATAGATATGATCCATTATATGGTGTAACATATTCGGCATTAAGTTGTTGTAATAATCCTGAGATGGCAGAACGTTGTAAAGTTAAAGGTGCGCCTAAAGTTATTTGGGCAATCAAGGCAACTGCACAATCTAATAGTGCAATGATTCTTGCATTGCGAAATGGATTGCAGAATGGATATATAAATCTTTTAAAGAATGAAGAGGTTATCGAACCGCAATTGCCAAGCATGATTAATCACTTTAAGAAACTTACGGATAATATGCAGATGCAGATTAAACTTCCGTATATACAAACTACGTTTCTTATCAATGAAATGATTAATCTTGAACATGAGATGTCTAATAACTTAATTAAGGTTCATGAAAAGACTGGCATGCGTAAGGATAGATACTCTTCATTTGAATATGGTTATTGGGTAATTCAAGAACTTAGTAAGAACTTGAAACCCAAAACAAAAGATGCATCGAAATTAATTGATAAATTCCAAATTAGAACACCCGAACTTAGACGGTACGGGATAATGTAATAGAAAGGGAGGTAGCCAAGTATGGCAACAAAAACTACCAGTGCCAAGACCGGCACCTCTGCAGCAGAGTTAAGAGCGTGGTATGAAAAACACCGTTCTGCTATTGAGAATTTTGAAAAGGCTCAAGCAGCGATGAAGCTGATTGATGTTAGCAAGACAGAAACAAGAACTTATACTGTTTTTAAGAGAGAAACACTTAGAAAGTATCTACAGAACCCAGCTCAGAACTATAAGAATCTTATAGAGTTGAGCCGCTTTTTGTATACAAGGTCGCATCCGTATAGAAAGCTGATTCAATATAATGCTTTTATGGTTGATGTTAATCTTCGTGTTATCATCCCCATTATGGATATGACAAAGAAAAGTAAGGATAAAAATAAGATTCTAAAAGATTATTGGGCAATAGCTAATATCCTTGAACGTTCTAATATTCAAGGCGAAGTTAGCAAAATGAATATTATTGCATGGCGTGAAGATACTGCATATGGCGTATGGTATTCAGATGATACTGGTATTTTTATTTTACCATTGCCATATAACTATTGTAGAGTTGATTCTATTTATCCTGATGGTTCATTAGGTTTTGCTTTTGATATGTCTTATTTTGATAATAGACAGGATTTACTTGAGATGTGGGGAGAACCTTTTACACATCTTTGGAAAGAATATCAAAAGGATACAAGGACTAATCGCTGGCAACATATGGATGATGACAAGGCTTATGTTATAAAGATAAACATTGACGATCCTACCATGCCTCTTCCACCCTATGTAGCTTTATTCAATCAGGTTATCAATCTTGCCGATACAGAAGATTTACAGGCTAACAAAGACGAAGCGTCTGTATATAAGCTGCTGAACTTTAGGGTTGAACCTAAAGGCGATGAGCCTGATGATTTTACTGTAGATATTGATACTGCTATCGGATATTTTAACAAGGCTATTGAGACTCTGCCTAAATATGTTGGTGGATTTATCAGCCCGTTAAAGGTTGAGCCTATATCATTTGAGAAGGATCAAGCTGCTGATACCAATATTATTGAAAATGCTACAAAGAACTTATTTAACAGTTCTGGTGGCGCACAGATTTTACATAGTTTAAATATTACTACAACTATTGGTTGGTTAAGTGTTCTTATTTCTGATACTGAATATGGTGGACGATTAGTCAGACCACAAGTTGAGAATAACATTAACCGATTGATTAACTTTGAGAAAAAGAATAATTGTAGAATTAAACTGTTACCTATATCTCCATATTTAAAGAATATGTATAAAGAAAGTCTTGAAAAAGATTTTCAATATGGTGTTCCTGTTAAATTAGCATTAAATACGCTGAATGGATTCACAGAAGTTGAAACTGTATCAATGGGTAAATTAGAGCAGATGCTTGGATTAACCGCATTGTTTGAACCACCTCAGAGTGCTAATACCCAAAGTGGCAAACAGGATGGTAAACCTGAAAGCAACCCTGAAGACCTTAGTGATGAAGGCGATGCAAGTAGAGATAAGGGGTAATTTAAAACAACTATCATTTTGTTAAAAGATAGAATCTCCGGCGGATACTCCGGTAAAGTTTGAAACCGCGTGTGCTTTAAATCTTATACTAATGAGGTTTAAGGTTTCATACTTTGGTATCAAAGAAAATAAGCAAATGACACTTACAGGCATGTGAGTGTCTTTTATTTTGGAGGAATTGAGATGGCTAAAAAGATTCTTACAGTAGAAGACCTGCTTACATTCTGTAAGCAAAATAAACTCTACAGCTTCGATAGCCAAGATAACGATTATGAAATTGTCCTTGATATGCCAGCTACTTTTGATAAGCAGGAGGATTCTGAGGATAAGCATTTAGAGGGATTAGCACCTTTTAAATCAAAAGCATTTCATGATCACGTAAATCTCAATCAGAGCAATATAGATGAAGATACATTTGAAGAAGAACTTCCGTCTGCCAAGTTTCGTCCTATCCTTGCACATATAGTTGAGGAAGATGGCGAAAAGGATTTTGGCGCACATGATTATCATGTAGTCGAAGAAGATGGTGAAAAGATTGTTGTTTATGATGAAAGACCTATAGGAACAATTGTTGAGGTTTCATCTGAATATGATAAAGATGCAGATGTAAATCGTGCCATAGTTACTGGATATCTTTTTGCAGAGTATTGTGATGATGCTATGCAGATATTAGATAGACGTGGCACAGTTGATTGTTCTGTAGAATTGTCTGTACGTAAGTTTTCGTATGATGCTAAACGACAAGTAATTAATTTGGAAAGTTATTATGTATCTGGTCTTACATTGCTTGGTGCAAAGCATAATCCCGGAATGGCGGGAAGTGATTTCGGTCTTGTTGATGAAGTTAAGACCGAATTTTCTAAAGATGATAAGTTAATTGAGATTTTGGAGAAGCTGAATAATACACTCTCCAGTTTCAAGAAATTGGAGAAAGGAGGAACAACTGTGACTAAGTTTGAAGAATTACTTCAGAAGTACGAAAAGACTGTTGAAGATATTACTTTTGAGTATGAAGGACTTTCTGATGAGGAACTTGAAGCAAAGTTTGCAGAGGAGTTTGAAACAGAACCTGAAACATCTGAACCTGAGCAACAGTCTGTATCTGTAGATTACTCTGTTGTAATGGGCGAAGTTAACAGAACTTTCTCATTAAGTTTGGATGAAAAATATCAGGCAGCCTACGCATTAGTAAGTGCAACATATGATGACGATTGGTATTCCGTAAACATGTACGATGAAGATGGATATCTTGAAATGTATGGATGGTTTACTGGAAAGAATTATCGTCAGAAGTTTACCCGTGAGGGTGACAATTTTGCTCTTGATGGCGAACGTGTTGAAGTGTTTGCTAGGTATCTTACACAAGAGCAGATAGATAAACTTGATGCTGATAAGGCTGAGTTCGAAGCTGTTAAAGCTGAGTGTGCCGAACTTAAGCAGTATAAAGCAGATAAAGAATTTGAAATTGCTCATAACGAAAGAATGGCAGTTATAGCCGACTATGCTTCAATTGAAGAAACTGATGAGTATAAAGCATTGGTTAATGAGATTGATACATATACTGTTGAGCAGATAAGAGAAAAGGCTGACGCAATTGTTGGCAAATATGCTCGTCAGGGCAAGCAGTTTAGTTTTGAAAAGAAAGCTGAACCCGCTTATAAGCCTGTTGTTCGTATGACAATTCATGAAGATGTAAATGTAAATGCTCCCGCCTATGGTGGGATTTTTGATTAATTAGGGAGGAATATAAAATGGCACAGAGTGTTATTAATATCGTTAAACACGCCGTAGCTGGTAGCACAAACCTTACAGCTACAAAAGGTTTTGGCGGACATGGCCCTATAGATATTAAGATTTCTAAGGATCTTGATAATGGTTCTATCGTTGGCAAGGGCGACAATATTTCTGGTCAGGTATATGCTATGGCAACACCTACCACTTTCACAGGTAAGATTTTAAAGGAGAGAGCTGCAAATGGTAATTTCTATGTACAAGTTCTTACTGCTGCTAACGCTTATCTCGTACTTACCACACCTACTACTTATTATGATTATACAAACGCAATGAGAGCAGAAAGCACATTCTACAATGCTAAGGATGACATTGTACGTGCATATCCTCTGTTCCCCGGTGATGTTTTTGAACTTTCAGCAGAGGGATTCGATGGAACTCCCACTACTGAAGCATCTGTATCTGTTGACACTTCTAAGTATCAGGTAGAGGTACAGTAATCTAGGAAAGGAGGATAAAATATAATGGCTAAGATGATTTTTACAAATGAAAATACAAAGGCTATCTTTGAACAGCCTAATCAGCTTAATTTTGAGCAGTTTGTAGACCTTGCAACTAATGCTGGACTTGGAAGAAAAATCTACAATTCCGAAGGCAAGGAAGTTGATACCAAGAATGTAAATGCTGAACTTCGTAAGAAATTCTATGAGGTTCTTGGTGTTGAGGAAGGCACAAAGGGTAAGGAACTCAGACGTGCTTTCAGAAGACATATTGTTGATGTTTTCGAAGTTACCGAAGATGTTCTTGCTAACCTTGTAATCACAGGTTGGGGCGCAAATCCTTTCTTCAATGAATTCGTTGAGATTAAGAACGCTGAACTTGGCGAGACTAATGAGTTCTATACTCCTGATCAGGTTATTCTTTCTGTATCTGAAGTATCAAATGACCATACAAATATCTATCGTCAGAGACTTGGCGAAGGTTCAACCTTCTCTGTTAAGGTAAACAAATATGCTTGCGGTATCTACGCTGAACTTGAGAGATTCCTTGTTGGTGCTATTGACTGGGCGCAGATGGTTCAGAAAGTTTACGAAGCATTTGATAAGAAATTCAATAACATGATTTATACTGTTCTTGGTTCTGCTGGTGATTCTCTTCCCGCAGGCGGACAGTGGGTAAAGACTGGCCCTATTGCTGCTGAGACAAAGGATACTCTCCTTCAGCTTATTGATGACGTTCAGACCGCAAATGGTACTGAGGTTGTTATTATGGGTACTAAGATTGCTCTTTCTAAGCTTGCAGCACTCAAGGAGACTTCTTGGGTAAGTGAGCAGGAAAAGACCGAAAGATATACTACAGGTCGTCTTGGATTCTTCGAGGGCGTTAAGCTTGCAGAGATTCCTCAAGTATTCGCTGATGGCGACACAACTACAAGACTTGTATCTAACGACAAACTCTTAATTATGCCTGTTGCTGATAACAGATTTATCAAGGTATTCTATGAGGGCGATCCTGAAATCAAGGAAGATACTACTGGTGATGTTAATACTGACAGAACTATTGAATATCAGTACCAGATTAAGATGGGTATTGGTGTTATAATTGGTCGTATGTTCGGTATCTGGAATATTACTTCTAACATCAGTGGCTGATAATGTTTATTTTGGAGAGGTTGGGTAAGACACCCAATCTCTCTATTTTATTTTAAGAATTAAAAGGAGATAAAATGAAATGGCTATAAAGACAACAACAAATAAGAAACCAGTTGCAAAGGTTATTAAAGAAGAACCTAAAGAGACAATCGAAGTAAAGCAGCCCGAAAAGAAAAAATATGCACCCGATGATGAGATTATGACAACATCATGTACAGCAGGAGAACTGTTAATGATTGGTGCTAAAACACGTAGGGTTTATACATGGTCAAACTATGGTGATCAGACACCAGTTGAATATCAGGATATTAAAGCTGCTCAGTATATACAGGGTAATCCGCATATATATAGTCCTCTTTTCATTATTGATGATGAGGAGTTTGTAAATTTTCCTGAGAATAAAAAGATTGCTGATGTATATGCACATATACTTAAAGCGGATGATATTGATCAGCTATTTAGTTTTGATAATATTTCATTTGAAAGAACTGTTGATAAACTTCCAAAAGGTATAAAGAACAGTCTTAAGGCTATTGCGGCTCAGAAGATTCAGGATGGTTCACTTGATAGCGTTAATAAGATTAAGGCTCTCGACAAGATTTTAGGTACAGACCTTTTCAACTGTTATGTAGCTTCGTAAAGGATGGTGTAGGTTATGCTCTCTGTCACTTATGATGCCGCCTTCTCTCGATTCTTGGCTCAAGTTCAAGCATATGACTTGGTAGTGGTCGATGAGGTTGAGGCTAGGCAAAAGCTGAACTCTTGGTTAGAGTCGGTCAAATCAAACCCCAGAGTGCGTAAACTTTTTACCTCTCTGTCGCTTGATAAAAATATTGAAACTATACTTTTTGAATTAAAGAATACACTTAAAGATGACGAAGCAGATGTAGATTTTGTTAGTGAAGTTTTTGGACTTGGTGTTGCTTGGAAATGGGCAAGTGAAAAATATAATTCATTGCTTAATGCTGCTCAATATTTTGGTAGTGGTGAGAAGAAATACTTTTCACAAGCTAATCATATGGATCAATTAAATGTGATGGCAACTAAAGGTGAAAGTAAACTTAATGGATTTATCCGTGATCATGGTTCTTATAATAAT
>Ga0310786_10002499_pt1 | contig 28038 bp, 23 predicted proteins | sample AusTroGonzalo_MG_FD_203881 | JGI IMG/M metagenome (GOLD analysis project Ga0310786, IMG submission 203881) | Bovine rumen microbial communities from tropical cattle in Woodstock, Queensland, Australia - Gonzalo_03 (v2) (version 2) | ecosystem: Host-associated > Mammals > Digestive system >...
CGGTGCCGGGCTCGGCTCCGCCGATGTCGTACACGATCTCGCCGAGCGTGATGCCCATGGGGACCTCGACGAGGCCCGGGGTCTTCACGTCGCCGGCGAGGGCGAAGATCTTGGTGCCCTTGCTCTTCTCCGTGCCGATGGCGGCGTAGGCGTCCGCGCCGATCTGGAAGATGATCGGGATGTTCGCGAACGTCTCGACGTTGTTGATGGCGGTCGGGAGCGTGTTCCAGCCGCTGTCCGTGGGGAACGGCGGGCGGAAACGCGGGGTGCCGCGCTTGCCTTCGAGCGAGTGGATCATGGCGGTCTCCTCGCCGCAGACGAACGCGCCGGCACCTTCCTTGATCGTGATCTCAAGCGGGGCTTCGCGGCCCGGGAGCTTATTGAGGCCGGCCTTCTTCATTTCCTCAATGGCGATCGTGAGGTGCTTGATGGCGAGCGGGTATTCCGCGCGGCAGTAGATGAAGAGGCGGGTCGCACCGGTGGCGTACGCGCCGATCAGCATGCCTTCGAGGACCTGGTAGGGGACGCTTTCCATCATGGAGCGGTCCATGAACGCGCCCGGGTCACCTTCGTCGGCGTTGCAGATCTGGACTTTGTCCGGGACCTTCTTCGCCGCGAGGAAGCTCCACTTCATGCCGGTGGGGAATCCCGCGCCGCCGCGTCCGCGGAGGCCGGAGGCCTTCACCGCGTCGACGACCTGTTCCGGGGTCATGGCGAAGACTTTTTCGAGGGCGGAGAATCCGCCGTTGGCCTTGTATTCGTCGAGGGAGACGGGGTCGATGCGCCCGGCGAGACGGGTCACGAGGAGTTTTTCGAGCTTGGAGCGCTTCTCCGGGAAAACGAACCGGCCTTCTTCGCTCTGGGCGAGGATGGCTGCTGCTGCCTCGTCGGTGCCTTTCACGCGGCCGTAGAAGATGCTGGAGCCGTCGGTGAGTTCGAGTTCGACGATCGGTTCGGCGTAGCAGTGGCCCATGCAGCCGGCTTCGCTGACGGGGATGCTGCCGGCCTGCTTGCGAAGGGCTTCCAGGACGGCGCCCGCTCCGGCTGCCAGACCGCAGGAGGCGGTCCCGACTTTAATGCGTTTGATGTCTGCCATGGCGGATCAGCCTTTCGCTTTGTACTCGTTGAGGATCTTCGTCAGGCTTTTGCGGTCGAGCTTGCCGTAGACGCGTCCGTTGATGGAGAGGACGGGGGCGAGGGAGCAGCAGCCGAGGCATGCGACGGTCTCGATGGAGAAAAGTCCGTCTTCGGTGGTCTCGCCGTCGCCGATGCCGAGTTCGGCGGAGACCCAGGCGCGGATCTGCGTGGAGCCCTTGATATGGCAGGCGGTGCCGTCGCAGACACTGAGTTTGTACTTGCCGGGTTTGGTGCGTTTGAATTGGGCGTAGAATGTGAGGACGCCCTCGACTTCCGCGGCCGGGATGCCGAAATGCTCGGCGGCCGCCAGGATGCCGTCGTTCGAGACGTATCCTTCGCGGGTCTGGATGAGCTGGAGCCCCTTGATCAGGTTGCCCTTGTCGGGCTCCACTTCTCCGAGGTAGGAAAAAGCACTGTCCATGATTTCCCCTTGGGTGTGTTGATGGGTGGGTAGAATGTGCAGGTTGTTTACGTATGCGCAAACTATAATATAGCATCTTTTCGCGAATTAACAAGCCGGAAAGGGAAAGATACGGTCTTTATCTTCGCTGAAAGACGTTTTTCGTCGCAGAACAGCGACAATTTGACGCTCCCGGTTCAGTTTCCCGGTCTCGGCGAAATCTTCGGGGAAATGAGCCGTTCGTGGACGGGCGAGATCAGGACAGGGGTCTCATCGACCTTGATCTCCTCCTGTGCCGGAGTCTCTTCCGCCCTCCAGAGGGGGTCGTACAGGGAATCGTCGGGGGACAGATAGCCGACGCGATCCTCGAAGCCCGACGAATCCGCCGGGCGCGGCGTGAAGGCCATCCAGGCGGCGGCATGGCCGTCCACAAAGGCTGCGGCACATGCTCCGGAATGCCGGAAGTCGGCATAACCGCCCCTGCCCGAAGACGGATTGTATAAAAAGGCGGTCGGCGCGGGACGACCATCGGTCCCGGCGAGGAAACATGCGGAATCCGCGAGGAGGACCAGGCGCGACGGCGTCCTGACAATCTGGATGCGACAGGGGCGGTAGTTCGGGGGCTGCGCGGAGGGGTCGCTGAAGGAAAGCTGGTAGTTCATGCCGTACCCGGCATAACGTGCGGTCCAGGCGAGGTTGGTGTAGAGGGCGGCCTTTGCGGCGGGACACTCGAAGACGCGCCCCTTGGCCGCACTGGAATCCGGCACGACGCGCGAAAGGATGCCGGGCCCGCGGTGGTCCGCGGAGGATTCCCAGCTCGCAAACGAGGAATCCCAGGCGGGACAGAAATACCCGCCGCTCGCATCGACATAGAAGAGGTGCATCAGCGTGACCTCGCGGATATTGCCGAGGCAGAGCGCCAGCCGGGCGCGGTCCCGCGACGACGACAGCGCGGGCAGGAGAAGTCCGGCCAGGATCGCGATGATCGCGATCACGACCAGGAGTTCGACCAGGGTAAACCGGCGATGCGAGGTGGAACCGGAAAACATACGAAAACGCTGCTTCTTTCTTTTGCGTGAATGACGGCGGAAAATACCATACACCCGGAAGACGGAAAAAGCAAACGGAAAAACCTTTTCCCGGACACGACCTCGCGCATCTATGCACATGCGTGTATTCGAGCTCTCTCGCATCCGCGCATACACGCTCGCATGTTTGCACGCATACTCGCATTTCCCGCACAAGTTTCAGTTAAAACAAGTTCATTTTAACTGAAACTTGGATGAAACCCGGAAGATGATCTGTTCTCCTGGATTCACATAAACTTCCTCTGTTCGGGAAATCGGCTCTGCTTTCTTTTCACTTGCCGAAGGAAAAGAGGAGTTCCGGCCTAGTCTTCCGGGGGAACGGCGAGCACTACGGCCTCTTTGTGCTGGGTGCGGAACCAGGATGCCTGTCTGCGTGCATACTGGCGCGTCGCGATCACGATGGACTCCAGCAGTTTGTCGTACGCCGTCTTTCCGGCGAGATAGTCGCCGATCTGGGCGTATCCGATGGCCTGCCACGCGGTCGGAGCCTGCAGCAGCCCTTTCGCGAGCATGACGTGTGCCTCTTCGATCCAGCCGGAATTCAGCATTTGTCCGGCGCGCCTGCGGATCCTGTTCACCAGATCGGCCCGGTCACGGACCAGCACGAACTGCGCGAACGCCGGATCGGGGGCGGATCCTCCGGATTGCAGCTCGGTGATCTGTTTGCCGGACAGAAGAAAGACTTCACGGGCCCGGATGAGCTTGCGCCGATGAGGAAAAAAACGCTTGAAATCGAGCGGGCATTCACGTTCCATGACGGTTGCGAGCTCCGGGAAATGCTCCTCGTTGTCGTAGGCGGCGTCGAGTTCGTCGCGAAGACTCTGTTTTGCGGGGAGGATGTCCAGCCCATATACGAGCGCATGGAGATACAGTCCGCTGCCGCCCGCCACGACCGGAACGTGCCCGCGCGCCTTGATTTCCCCGATGATGCGGAGTGCGTCGGTACGGAACCGGAACACGTCGGCCTTTTCCGAGATGTCCATGGAATCGATCAGATGATGCCGAACCAGGCGGCGTTCCTCTTCGGTCGGCTTGGCGGTGCCGATATCAAGTCCGCGGTAGAACTGCATGGAATCGGCGGAAACGATCTCCCCCCCGCATTCACAGGCGAGGGCGAACGCAAGTTCGGATTTTCCGGCGGCGGTCGGCCCCATGATGACGGGGGTCCCGGGCGTCCGCCGGACGACGTCAAGCAGGCTTCGCAGTGTTGCCGGCGTCATCCCGTTTCGCCTCGGATTTGTTTTCTGGCCGGAAGAACGAGGAGATCACGAACAGCGTCACGCCGCAACAGATCGCCGAGTCGGCCACGTTGAACGACGGCCATTCGGCGGCGTCCTGCCAGTGGAACCGGAGGAAGTCGATGACCGCGCCGTGCCAGAGACGGTCTGTACAGTTGCCGACGATGCCGGACGCGACCATCAGCAGGGCGAAACAGCGTTCCGGCCATCCCGAGCTGAGTTTCCGCAGGAGGACGATCAGCAGGACGAATGCGGCGATCGAAACCCCGAAAGGGATCCAGGGGAGATTGTGAAACATGCCCCAGGCCGCGCCTTTGTTCGTGAGGTGGGTGAGGTCAAAAAAGCCCGGTATGACCACGATGCGTTCATGCAGCCCGATATGATGCAGGACCAGGAGTTTGGTCGCCTGGTCCAGGATGGCCAGGACCAGCGCAAACAGCGCGGCCGAGAGGATGACATGCCGTTCCCGGGGCGAACCGGGCGTCATGCGGGCTTCGGACGAAAAAAGCTTCATGTCAGGACAGGAAAGCGGGATTGGCGGACGGGAATCGCGGCGGGAGACAGAGACATGTCCATATCCGCCGCAACGTTCCCGGTCGCGGATCAGATATGAAGCACGCCTTCGCTTTCCTTCTGAGCCTTGCAGTCAACGCAGAAGCGGGCGTAAGGCTTGACTTCGAGGCGCGCGGCGCCGATTTCATTGCCGCATTCAAGGCAGATGCCGTATTCGTTTTCGTCGAGGCGGGTCAGTGCTTCGTCGATCATTTCGATCACCGTGCCTTCATCGGTAAGCAGTTTCAGCTCGAAATCATACTGGAAATTGTCGCTGCCGAGATCGGCCATGTGGGTCGCCATGCCGGCACTGGGACCGGGTTTCCGGTTGGTCAGGGCGTCGTCGCGGTGAACATTCAACTGCTTCAGATAGGAGGCTCTCAGATTCAGCAGAAGCTCTCTGTAGTGCTGCTTCATCTTCGCCGAAAGATGGGATTTCCGGTTGACGTGTCCATTGGCTTCCGCCTGGTTCTGGAACGCCAGGAGCTCCGCCTTCGTGACAACGCGGCCATGATGGGAAGCCTGGATCTCTTTGCTCTTGATGGCCTTTTTCCTGGTGGAAGTGGCGTTCGATTTGGAAACGGGTTTTTCCTTGACACGGGACACAGCCGGAGCGGCCTTTTTTACGACAGGTTTGGCGACGACGGCCTTCTTCGCGGGGGCTTCGGCCTTAACGGGAGCCTTCTTGGCAGCAGGTTTGGCGACGACAGCCTTCTTCGCAGGGGCTTTGACTTCAGCCTTGACCGGAGCCTTCTTCACAGCGGCTTTGACTTCAGCCTTGACCGGAGCCTTCTTCACAGGGGCTTTGACAGCGGCCTTGACCGGAGCCTTCTTCACAGGTGCGGCCTTCTTCACAGGGGCTTTGACTTCAGCCTTGACCGGAGCCTTCTTCACAGGTGCGGCCTTCTTCGCGGGTGCTTTGACAGCGGCCTTGACCGGAGCCTTCTTCACAGGTGCGGCCTTCTTCGCAGCGGCGGCCTTCTTCGCAGCGGCGGCCTTCTTCGCGGGTGCTTTGGCAGCAGCCTTGACCGGATCCTTCTTCACAGGTGCGGCCTTCTTCACAGGTGCTTTGGCAGCAGCCTTGACCGGAGCCTTCTTCACAGGTGCGGCCTTCTTCGCCGCGACGGCCTTCTTCGCGGGTGCTTTGACAGCGGCCTTGACCGGAGCTTTTTTCGCCGGGGCGGTTTTCTTTCCAGAGGCTTTGACTGCCTGCTTGACGGGAGAAGTCTTCGCAACAGTTTTAGCCAGAGGCTTGGAGGCCGATCTTTTGGCCTTCTTCGGATCATTTTTATTCATATGTCGCAACTCCTGGTTTTCGGCTGTGATGGCCGGATCAATGTGTTTTTTGAAGTCGATCAGTTCTGCCGGCGGAACACATCAACTATCTGCGTATGAACGTGTCGGCCCGAAAAGATTTCATCGAACTATTTAAAATAGCACTAAAAGAATGATAATCAAGCCGGATGAATTGAAAAAAACGATTTTCGCTGTATATTTTTCGGATAAGGCTTTCCGCCGCCCCCGAATCCCGGACGGCAAACACTACCCCGGACTTTTTTTGGAGAAGACATGATCGACCTGCACATGCACAGCAGCTGTTCCGACGGCACCATGACGCCGGAGGAACTTGTTTCCACCGCTCTGGACATGGGACTGGAGGCTGCCGCGCTGACGGATCATGACACGGTTTCGGGTGTGCACCGGTTTTTGTCCGCCGCGTCCGGGACACCGCTTCGTGTCGCGCCCGGCGTCGAGCTTGCGAGCATGCTGTTCAGCAAGGATATTCACATCGTGGGACTGTTCATCGATCCGGACAGCGCCCCGTTGCTTGCGGCGCTGGAGCAGATGCGGCTCTGGCGTGAGGAACGCAATGCGGAGATGGTGGAGAAGATCCGGTCGAAAGGGTTCGAGATCACGATGGACGAGGTGCTGGCAGAAGCGGGCGGCGAGAGCGTCGGACGTCCTCACATGGCAACCGTCCTGCTCAAAAAAGGCTTTTTCCCGGACATGCAGAGTGTGTTCAACCGTCTGATCGGACGCGGCGGCTCGTGCTATGTCGCCCGCAAGTATTATCCCGTCGATGCCTGCATCCGCCTGATCCATGAGGCCGGCGGCCTGGCGATCTGGGCGCATCCGCTTCACGCCGCGCACGGAGCCCGGGCTGCCTTGCGCAAGATCGGATCGCGGCTGGTCGGATATGGACTTGACGGCCTCGAATGCTATTACTCGATGTTTGCGGAACAACAGCAGGCCGACGCACTGGAATTTGCCCGCGCCCGCTCGCTTTTGATTTCCGGCGGAAGCGATTTTCACGGGGGGGCCCATCCCCGGGTCAAAATGGGCACCGGGATCGACGGCAACCTCGCGATCCCGTTGGAGGTATACGAACGGCTCCTCACCGCAAAGCAGAACAGGGATTCTCATGACAGCGAAAAAACAAGTTGACGGCATCGTGATGCTTCATAATCTTTACACCCGGCTGGAGAACGTGGTCCCCATGCCGGACCCCGGGACGCGCGTTGAGCTTGATCTGGGGTGCGGCGACGGGGAGTTCGCGCTCGCTCTGGCGGAACGCCGTCCTGCTGTGTATGTGATCGCGGCGGACATGCTGCTCGGCCGCGTGCGAAAGGTGCAGAAACGTGTCCTGCGCGACCATATGACGAATCTCCATGTGCTGAGGAGCGAATCGCGCGTGCTGATATCCCGGACGATCCCGGATGCATTCGTCGACCGCGTGAATCTGCTGTGCCCGGACCCGTGGCCGAAGGCGAAACACCGCTGCCACCGACTCATCACCTCGGACATCATGATGCAGTTTGCACGCATCCTGAAGCCGGACGGTGTGTTCCACTTTTCCACGGACAACGCGGATTATCTGGAGATCGCGGACCGGACCGTAGCGGGATCCGGGCTTTTCGCGCCGTCCGACACCTCGCTCATCGCCGACGTGGCGGACATCAAGACCGGATTCGAGCTTTTATGGGAATCCGAAGGGAAAAGCGTGACGCACCGGGCCTGGCGGAAACTCTGATCCGCCTGCGCCATTCGATCCATGCCGGCGGATCGTTTTGCAAACATCGGACTCCGCAAAAGAGCCGGACGCCGGAGACCCGCCGGTGTTTTTTCCGCTTTTTTTGGAAAACTTTGGCAAAACGACTTGATTTGACTGCCGGAGTATGATATATTGCTTTATAAAGTATACGCCTAAACACAACTCAATCATCAGGAGACAGATTACATGAAAAAGTCCCTCAAACTCGCCGTTCTCTCCGCCTGCGCCGTTCTCGGCGCCCTCGCCGCCACTTCCTGCGCCACTCCGTTCCCCCTCGGATGCCTCTACACCGATGTCACCATGCCCGGCAGCATCGGCAGCGGCGATTTCGAGGCGAACCGCTACGGATCCGCTTCCTGCTACAGCATCCTCGGCTGGGTCGCCGGCGGCAACGCCTCCATCAATGAAGCCGCGGTCAACGGCGGGATCGATCACGTTTCCTGGACGAACCGCAAGGTCACGAACTACTTCGGCATCTATGGCATCTACAAGACCGAAGTCTTCGGCACCGGCAAAGCCCTCGGACCGGATCAGTCCCTCGCTCCGAGCAATAAGCAAAAATAATCATTCGCCTGGCCTGAATGAAATATTCCGTGCGCGAGCGCTAACCGCGCACTTTGATGGCACAGCTTGCTGTGCGGCGGCTTTCACGGCGGCGCTAGGGAGTTTTCTTTCTCCGGCGCCGAGCGGATGCCGCCTTTTTTTTGAACTTCGCCAAGCCCCGTTTTGTTGCACCCATGACTTTTCTTGAGCTGAAAAAAGAGTTTGCGGAACGTTTCTCGCAGGCCGGATTCGAGGCGACGGACCTGGAGGCGCTTTTCATCGTCTGCGAGGCCGCCGGGATCCCGGACCACGAATTCGCGCTCCATGCCCATGAAGAGATCCCATCCTGCGTCCGGACCCGGGCGGATTCCTTCCTGGTGCGCCGCCTCGCGAACGAACCGTGGCAGTACATTTTCGGCCATGCGCCGTTCCGCGACCTGGAGCTGGCGGTCGGTCCCGGCTGCCTCATCCCGCGTCCGGAGACGGAATACTCCATCGACCTTATGCTCGACGGCCTGCCGCGGGGGGCGTCCGTCTGCGAACTCGGTGCCGGCAGCGGCGCAATCTCTCTGGCGCTTGCCTCGGAGCGTCCTGACCTGAAGGTCGTCGGTGTGGAGCTTTCCACGGATGCCCTGAAGTGGGCAGAGCTCAACTTGAAAAAATATGCCCTGCCGAACGTGACGTTTCTGCACGGGGATCTGTTCGGCCCGGTCACCGGACGCCAATTTGACCTTGTTGCGGCGAACCTCCCGTACATCCCGGAGGGCGACCGCGGGAAACTCCCGCCGAACGTGCGCGATTTCGAGCCTGCCGAGGCGTTGTTCGGCGGAAGCGACGGACTGGACGTGATCGCCCGCGCCCTGGAACAGATCCCGGATTTTTTGACCCCGGGCGGCCGCATCTTTTTCGAGCTTGACTCGTGCAATGCGGACCGGGCATTCGAACTCGCTTCAAAGTGCTTGCGCGCTCCTGAGCTGCTGCGCGACCAGTTCGGCGCGGTACGATTCCTCTCGGCGAGACGTTAAAAATGCCCGGACACACAACGTGTGCCGGGCAGTGCGCGGCTGCGCTCGCGCACAAAACGATTTTTACCGATTGGTCCGTTATCTCTTCAGAGGCCGAGCACCATCCGGATGAACGCATCTCCGGTCATGAACCCGAGCGAGCCGTTCGGCGCGGCTTTTTCCGAGTATTCCGTGACGGAGTCAGGCTGGATGTGCGGGCCCCAGATGCAGACGGGCACCGGTGTGCGCGTGTGCTGGCGCATGGAGAGCGGCACGGGGTGGTCGGGGAGGACCGCGAACGTGACGCCGCGTCCATGAAGCGCCTCGACGACGGGTTTGATGATGCGGTTTTCGAAGTCGCGGATCGCCTGCATTTTGAGGTCGAGACGGCCTTCATGGCCCGTTTCATCGATAGCTTCGAGGTGAACGTACACGAAATCATGGTCCTCAATCGCACAGATCGCCGCCGCCGCCTTGCCTTCATAGTTCGTATCGATATAGCCGGTGGCGCCCTCGACGGGGATCACGTCCATCCCCGCGCATTTGGCGATACCGGAGATCACGTCGACTGCCGTGATCACCGCGCCGCTCTTGCCGCCGTAGCGTTCCGTGAACTTCGGGAAGGACGGCGTGCGGCCGGGGCTCCACGGCCAGATCGCGTTGCCTTTCGCCTCGCCGGACTTCACCAGCGGGTGTTCGGCCAGGAACGCCGCCGCGTCCGCCCAGAGCTTATTCAGGAACTCCACCGTATGGGCGGCCTCCTTCGAATCGTCCAGTGCGGTCCACGGCAATTCGGCGACCGGGATATCCTGCGAGGAATCCGGCTTGTAGTAGCCGACGTTCGGGGAAAACTCCGGCCCGTGCAGGATCAGCAGGTTGCGGTAGCTGACGCCGGGATAGAACGTGAGTTTGTCGGAGCCGAAATGCTCCTGAAGCGCCTCCATCAGGATGCGGGAGTGTTCTTTTGTGATGTGGCCGGCGGAATAGTCCTTCAGCACGCCGTTCTCCACCGTGATCAGATTGCAGCGCCACGCGACATCATCGGCCGCGAGCGGGATGCCCTGACTGACTGCCTCGATCGGGCCGCGGCCCGGATAGTACAGCGACGGCGCATAGCCGAGGACAGACATGTTCGCCACGTCCGAAGACGTCGGATAGCCTTCCGGCAGGGTCAGGAACGTGCCGGACGCACCGTTTGCGGCGATCATGTCCATGGTCGGGGTCGGGACGGCTTCCAGCGGAGTTTTTCCGCCGAGTTCGGGGATCGGGAGGTCGGCCATGCCGTCGCCGAGGAAGACGACAGCCTTGCCTTTCAGGTCGCATGCGTTCATGGTAGGATCATTTCCTTTTTTGTCATGCAGTGGATGAATCGTTTGTTTAAATAAAATACCATGCCGCCGGCGAAAAGTCAAGGGGGGTTCCGTCGACAGAGACGGATGGTTTTCCGGAACGGTCCGGAAAAATGACACGAAATGCCAAAAAGCGTTGCGTTTTTGAACGGTTTTTCGCAATTTCGCTTTTGCTTGTTTTGTCCGAATAAGATTCTGTCAATCAATGTGTTAAATTGGATTATGCGCCATTTTTCCGACACATATTTGTGTGTAAAAATTGAAAATACTTTCAAAAAAGTTGCAAAGATTGCTTGAAAGCTGCAACTTTTCGTAGTATTGTATTTCTGCACCAGGATTCTTCCTGTTTTCTGCTCGACTCGCCGGGTTTCCGTTCTTCCTCTTCCCCGGCGTACGCCAATCCACGACCCGACCCCAGGACTCCGACGAATGAAGAAAATTACAAAACGGCAGTTTGAGATCGCGGGGTTTATTCGCGATTTCATCAGTAAAAATGCTATTTCTCCCACGCTTTATGACATTGCCGAGTACTTTTCCATCAAACCGTCCACCGTTGCGGCGCACATTGCCGCCCTGGAGCGCAAACGTGTCATTGAGCGGCAGAAAGGACGCCGCCGGAGTATCCGTCCTGTCGGAATGGGGCTCGGCCTGCCGCAGAAAGTCCCGGTCAGTGTCCCGTTTTTCCTGAAGGACTTCAACCTCTCCGGGGCTCCCGCCTCCTATTATCTCGTCGATGACAGTCTGCTTCCCGAAAAAGTCTGCGCGAAAGACCTTTTCGCAGTACGTTCCGGGCTTTTCAATGCCCTCTCCACGGAGACCGATGTGGACCCCGGCGACATCCTGATCGTCTGGACGCAGCCGGGGCGCCTGCATCCCGGCATGATCGTACTGGAGCGGACCGACGGTGTGCCTGCTTGCCGTCAGGTGAACATTGATTCGGATCCCGATTCGAAGACCATGGGCCAGGTGATTGCCCTGCTCCGTTCGCTTAAGTAAGATTCCCGGGACAGCGGGTTTTCATGGGGGGGGGACGTGATCCGGGTAACTTTTTTCTGCATGCGTCCGGTCGATCCTGTTCGCGGCGACGCCTGGCGGAAATGATCCGGCGTCCGGATGACCTGACACCGGGCGGTGTTTTCGCTTTTTTTCTCTATATACACTTGACTTTGCGGAAAATGCCTCTACATTATCATGTTAAACTTTTTTCCCGGAGAAGCCAGCCATGTTCAGATCAATATGCATTCTTTTCGCCGCCGTCGCGGTCATCCTTTGCAGCGGCTGCAAAAGCAGTACCGTTGACAACCGCAACCGTACCGCGCAGGAGCTTTGCCGGTACATGATGCAGCAGACCGGCGGCACATTCGACGGCATGATGGCGGTCGAACCGATCCATGCCTCGGAAGGTTTCGCGCTCAAGGTCGCCAACCGTCAGGTGGCGTTTTATAAATTCGACATAAAGTACAAGAAGCCCCGTTCGAAGATCGAATACGTGGACAAGAACGGCTTCATCTACATCTACGGTTTCAAGTTCTCCGCCGTCTCCCACGGTTCGTTCATCATGGTCGACTACGAGGACAACCCACTGAAGGACAAGCTCCTCGAAGCTTTTAAGAAATTCTGACCGATCCGGCATGGGCCAGGGATCGCACTTTTTTCTTTGATTGTTTCCGGCAGCAGCCACGGGTGTGATCCTCCGGGGATGTTCCTGCTGTCCTCTCGGCTTCAAAACCTTCCGGCGCACCGGGGCAGGCGCGTCCGTGACGATGCATGAAACGGCGTTTTTCGTCAAAACTGGCGTTTTTTCTTGAATCCGGCTCGTTTTCGTGCTATATTAACTATTGAATATTGACTTTTTGAAACCTCTCCCCGGAGATATCCATGAGCAGCACAACAGACAACGATTCCAATTTCAAGGCCCAAAGCTATCTGCGGCTCCTGAAATATACCGTGCCGTACTGGAAACGCCTGACGTTCGGCATTCTCTGCGGTATGCTCGTGGGCGGATCGCTGTTCTTCGCGCTGCTTCTGGTCCCGCAGCTGGTCGGCCTGGTGGATTCCGGCGGCAATATCGGTGCATCCGCGGATCAGCGGGAGATCACGTCGGAGGAAATCGATCTGCTGCGCGAAATCGCCGTATCGCCGGAATTCTCCGATGAGGAAAAGGACAAGCGGATGGCGGATGTCCTGTCCGGCCCGCCCGACGACGATCCGAAGCTCACGCGCCTGCTGAAACAGGCGGACGACGCGATCAACCGCTTTCATCTGCCCTGCGCCATCGACGGAACGACGATTCGGATCGAATGGCCGGTCAAGAAGAGTTTCGAGGTCGTGACGCCTGACGGACGGATCGCATGGCAGCTATTCGGGATCTACATCACATCGTTCGTACTGGTATGGTTTCTGCGCAGTCTGGGAATGTACCTCAACGGCTACTGCACACGCTATGTGGGCATCCGGGTCGTCGCCGACATGCGCAACACGATCTTCCGCAAGCTCACCAGCCAGTCGCTGCGGTTCTACGGCGACATGGATGTGGGCCACCTGATCAGCCGGTGCACCAACGACACGTCCGCGCTGGAGTATTCCGTGTCGCATTCCATCGAGGACCTGACCAATGCCCCGCTTCAGATCCTGGGATGCGTGGCGGCTATCGTGGTGGCCTGCCGCCAGTTCGATGACTACGGACTGGTGATCCTGCTGGGGCTCGGACTGGGGATCGTCATCATCCCGATCGTCGTGGTGAGCCGTATCGTCCGAAAGTACTACAAACGGAGCTTCGCGCGCATCGCCGACGTCTTCTCCCGGATGCACGAGGTCTTTTCCGGCATCCGCGCCGTGAAGGCATACTATGCGGAGGAACGTGAAAACGAACGGTTCCGTGCCGTAAACCGCAAGTATTACCGCCAGGCGATCAAGGCGATGCGTCTGCATATCATGTTCACGCCTCTGATGGAAATGGTCGGCGTCACCTCGACCTTGATCTTCCTGCTCTATTCCTACAAGCACGGCATCACCGTTACTGAGCTGGCGGCGCTCCTGACGCCCGCCATGATGGCATTCCGCCCGATCAAGGACATTTCGAAGGTGTTTGCCAGCCTGCAGCAGTCGATGGCGGCGGCGGACCGTTATTTCGCGCTGCTCGACACCGACACGTCTGTGCCCGAAAAGGCCGATGCGGTCGAACTGAAGGAGTTCAAACAGGGCATCGCCGTGCGCGATGTCTGCTTCTCCTACGACGACCGGGTGGTGCTGGATCATGTGTCGTTCGACATCCCGCACGGCAGCATGGTCGCGGTCGTCGGCGAGACCGGGTCCGGCAAGTCGACCATCGCCAACCTTCTGGCGCGCTTCTACGACGTCGATTCCGGCTCCATCTCCATCGACGGAGTGGACATCCGGGATTACAAGATCGCCTCGCTCCGCCGCATGATCGGTGTGGTAAACCAGGACGCCATCATGTTCAACGAGACCATCGCCGCCAACATCGCCTACGGCAAGCCGGACGCCACCATGGACGAGATCATTGCCGCCGCAAAGCTCGCGAACGCCCATGATTTCATCGTGAACGGGCCGCATCCGAAGGGATATGAGACCGAGGTCGGCGAGAAGGGCTTCAAGCTCTCCGGCGGCGAAAAACAGCGCGTATCCATTGCGCGCGCCATCCTTCGCAATCCGCCCATCCTGATCCTGGACGAAGCGACAAGCGCGCTCGACACGGTCACGGAGAAGCTGGTCCAGGAGGCTTTGAACCGCGTGATGTCCAACCGCACGGTCTTTGCGATCGCGCACCGCTTGAGCACCATTCGCAATGCCGATATGATCCTCGTCATGCAGAACGGCCGGATCGCGGAGTTCGGCAAGGAAGCCGACCTGCTCGCCCGCGAGAACGGCATCTACAGACGTCTGCACACCACCCAGTTCAGCCAGTGAATCGGCCCGGCACGATGAAGAGTCCTCTGGTCGCTTCGGCTTTCTCCCCGAACATGATCCGCCTGCTCCGTTCCTGGAGCTGGGTGAGAAGCGATTTCGCGGACGATTTTAAGCGCCTGTCGGATGCTGGGGCGTTCCGGCCGGACGGGGGATCCGAAAAGATCTGGACCACACGCACAAAATTCGTGCTGCGGGTTCCCGCGTCGCAGGGCTTCGATGTCGCCTACAAAAGCTTTTTCAAGATCAAGTACGCCTGCAAATACATCCTGCGTCCGTCGCCTTGCGCCTCCGAGGCGGCAAACTACACCCTCCTGACGGAAATGGGGTTCCCTCTGCCCGACTTGCTGGCGGCCGGGGAAATCCGGTCTGGCGGCATCGGCATTCTGAACAATGCCTTCATGGTCTCCCGGTTCCTTGGAGAATACCGCAGCGGCGTCGATTTCTATGTCGGCGACCAAGTCGGCAACATCCCGTTGCTGAAGGAGTTCTGCCGCGGACATCTTGCCCTGCTGGCGAAACTTCACGACCGCGGATTTGTCCACGGCGGCTTCACGCCCGCCAATCTGCTGTACAGCCAGGGGCCGGACGGAATGAAGTTCTGCTGGATCGACGTTGCGGAATGCGCCAAATCCAGTCTTACGGTCCCCGTCATCGCCGACGACCTGATCCGGCTTTTCCGCTATCTCAGGATCTCCGCCGATGTCCGCCGGGAGCTTGAATCGGCCTATCTGGAAGCGGCGACTGTCCGCCGGACTGATGCGGAGGAGCTCTTCCAGGTCTTGGAAAAGCGGATCGCGAACAGGATGAAAGTGTTCTGATCCCCGCCTTCGCGCAGCCCCGCGACAATCATCGGCGTACGGGAAGCTTCATGGTTCGTTGGATTGCAACCTGATGCAAATCAACGGATTGACGGAATGACGGATGTCTGACGGAACGTTTGACGATTGAATTGACGGATGTTGATTCCGGTCGCCGGATGCGGGAAAAGAGAATCGCGCGGGATTATTCTTCCGCCTGGAGTCGGTCGAGATACGCGCTGAAGGTCTCAAACGTGCCGGCACGTCCGAGACTCGCGATCAGCCGGCGCAGGCGCATGCACTGGGATTCGCCGGCATGACGGACGATGTAGCCCGGAATATGCCACTGCGCTTCCGCGGCGCGTTCGTGGTATTCCCATGGATGCGAATACATATTGAAGAAGCCCGTGGCAGACATGGCGGTCTTTGCCATCGGGAGGTAGAGCGCCAGCGGGAGATTCTTGAACGAGAGCCAGAAAAGCGGGAACCGGACGACGGGAAGGGCGGACACGGGCATCTGCCACAGGCTGCACGATTCCCGGAAAGGCTTCAGCGGCGCGTTGAAATTGCTGTAGCGGCCGGGCAGCCAGACGGGATTCAGGGAGGATTCATAGTCATATCCGGCTTCCAGGATGTCCTGTTTGCCGACCTTCGCGAGGCGTGCCATGCGGAATCCGCGGACGGACGAGCCAGTGATCTCCTCCAGCGCTTCGCGGGAGCGCTTCAGGTCAGCGGGCTCGAACGTGGTGTGGGAGTATCCGTGGGAGGCGATCTCATGGCCGGAAGCCTTCATTTCGCGCACCAGATCGGGGAATTCCAACGCGAAAGCGGCAGTCACGAAAAACGTGGTGCGGATGCCGGCCTCGTTCACGATCCGGAGAATGCGGCGCGTCCCTTCGCCTGCGATCGCGAACATGTCGTCGCGGGAGACCTCCACGCCGAACTCGGTCGGCAGGTCGAATTCCTCGATGTCGAACGAAAGCAGGATGCTTTTCATCGGGTCAGCCCTGCGCCGGACGATGTTGTTTTTTACGGAACCAGTGCGCGGGCATGATCCGGAGGAAATGACCGAACTCGCGGAAGAGGACGCTCCAGCCCATTTTCGAGAAGGAGAGGCCGGACCGCAAGGAGAGCGGGATGGTGTCGATGCGGAGTCCTCGGTCCCAGGCAAGCAGGATGAACTCGGTGTCGAACAGGAAGGTGTCCACGGTCGTGTCCAGAAACGCCTGTTTTCCGGCGCCGCGGAATCCTTTCATCCCTGCTTGCGTGTCGAGGTAGCGTTCCGGCATTCCGAGCAGGAACCGGTTCAGACGGCGCACTCCCTTCGAAATGAATTTGCGGAGCGGGTGCAGGGCCTGGCCGTAATCGGATCCGCGCACGCCCATCACGACGTCCGTGCCGGAACTCAGGCGGTCGAACGCCTCGGCGGCACACTGCCAGCCGAACGGGAAATCTCCGTCGGTGTAGATTTGAATATCGCCGTCCGCCTGTGCGACAGCGTGCCGCAGGCAGTAGCCCTTCCCGTGGTTGACGTCGTATGTCGCAAAAATGAACTCATCGGCGGCCGCGCGGATGGCGTCCAGGGCATCGTCCGGGTAGCAGATCTTCGGCGAGCCGTCGTTGGCGAGGATGACGCGCAACGTCGAGCCACGTCTGTTTAATACATGTTTGAGAGCCGTGACAGATTCGAGCAGATGGTTCAGCCAACCCTCATGGGGGTTGTAAAAGGGAAGGATCAGGTCGGTTTTCATGGAGTATGTGAAAAAAAGGAACTCATCTGTGAGGATTGGGCCTATGGAGATGGGGTGAGGTTGATCACTGGAAGAAATCGGGCTGGTCGGAATCGCCTTTTCTGCCGGAGGAGCCTCGTCCGGTCAGCCTGTTTTTGGCGGTGAGGCCGAAGAGCGACCAGGATTTATCGGTGGCGATGCGTCCCTGCGGCGAACGCATGAGGTATCCTTCCTGGATGAGGTACGGTTCGTAGACTTCCTCGATGGTGCCGGGGTCTTCGCCGATGGCGACGGCGAGGGAGTTCAGGCCGACCGGGCCGCCGTTGAAGTTTGCGACGATGGTCTCAAGGATGCGCTTGTCCATCTCGTCGAGGCCGTTGCTGTCGATTTCCATCATGGAGAGCGCCTTGCGGGCGGTCTCGTCGTCGATCGTGCCGTTGCCGCGGACCTGGGCGAAGTCGCGCGCCCACGACAGCAGATTGTTGGCGATGCGCGGTGTGCCGCGGCTTCTGCGTGCGATCTCGAACGCCGCCTCCGGTGTGATGCCGACGTTCAGGATGCCGGCGGACCGCTGCACGATCTTCCGGAGGTTTTCCGGATCGTAGTAGTCGAGCCTCGGCGCGAGCTTGAACCGGGCGCGGAGAGGTGCGGAAAGGAGGCCCTGACGCGTGGTCGCGCCGATCAGCGTGAACTTAGCGAGGTTCAGGCGGACGGAGCGTGCGCCTGGCCCCTGGTCCAGCATGATGTCGATGAAATAATCTTCCATGGCGCTGTAGAGGTATTCCTCCACGGCTGTGTTCAGACGGTGGATCTCGTCGATGAAGAGGATGTCGCCGTCCTCCATGGACGTGAGCAGACCCGCCAGGTCGCCGGGTTTCTCGATGACCGGGCCGCTGGAGGATTTGATATTGGCGCCTTTTTCGTTTGCGATGATGTAGGCGAGGGTAGTCTTGCCGAGCCCGGGCGGACCGTAGAGCAGGAGATGCCCGAGCGGTTCGTTGCGCTGTTTCGCGGCCTCGACGTAGACCTTAAGGCGTTCCTTGACGCTGTCCTGACCGGGGAAATCCTCGAATTTCTGCGGACGCAGAGTCTTTTCGACGGTCTCGTCGCGGCGATTCAGCGTTGAGGTAATATAACGTTCGGTTTCAGCCATTTTCGGTTGAGCGTCAGAGCTGGACGTTGTTGCTCAGTTCCTGCAGGACTACGCCGGTTCCTTTCACAACGGCGTTCAGAGGATCGTCAGCTACAAAGACCGGGAGATTCATCTCTTCGGAGATCAGGCGGTCGAGGCCGCGGATCATGGCGCCGCCGCCCGCGAGCATGATGCCGCGGTCCATGAGGTCGGATGCGAGTTCCGGCGGGCAGTGTTCGAGCGTGGAGCGCACGGCGTCGACGATGCTGGCGATGGGCTCCTGCAGGGCGGTCCGGATCTCCTGGGAGGAGACGCGGATGCTCTTCGGGAGACCGGAGACGAGGTCACGCCCCTTCACTTCCATGGATTCCTCGATGTCGGGCACCTGGTATGCGCTGCCGATGCGGATCTTGATGTCCTCGGCCATGCGTTCGCCGATGAGCAGGTTGTACACGCGCTTCATGTGCTGGATGATGGACGAATCCATCTCGTCGCCGCCCACACGGCAGCTGCGTTTCTCCACGATGCCGGCGAGCGAGATCACGGCCACTTCGGTCGTGCCGCCGCCGATGTCGACGATCATGCTGCCGGTCGGTTCCGCCACAGGCAGGCCGACCCCGATCGCGGAGGCCATCGGCTCTTCGATGGTCTGGACTTTGGCGGCGCCCGCGTGCATGGCGCTGTCCTGCACGGCGCGGCTTTCGACCTCGGTGATGCCGGACGGGACTGCGATGAGGACCGTCGGGTGGAAGATGCGCTGGTACGGCGCCATGAAATCTTTTGCTTTCAGAATGAAATAACGCAGCATCTCTTCCGTCACGGCGAAGTCGGCGATTACGCCGGCCTTCATCGGACGGATCGCCTTGATATTCATCGGGCAGCGGCCCAGCATGCGTTTCGCCTCGATCCCGACGCTCACGACAACGTTGTCCTTGATCGCGACGACGGACGGTTCATTAAGCACGATACCGTGGTCCTTGACATAAACCAGACAGTTCGCGGTACCAAGGTCGATCCCGATGTCGCTAGAGAAGAATTTAGAAAATCTGAACTTCATTTTTGTTGTCTCCAAACTGTTTCGTTCCGGGCTGCATCATCTTTGCATAACCATAATTTAGCCCGCGTTTTCAGGAAGTAAAGCCTGTTTTATATTTTTTTTGTTATTTTTTCAAACGCTCCGGTACATGGGTATGGCTGACCATGTCGTCGAACGTCTCGCGGTCGCGGATCAGAGTCGCCTCCGAACCGTTTACCAGCACTTCGGCGGCCCGCAGGCGTCCGTTGTACTGGTAGCTCATGCCGAATCCGTAGGCGCCGGCGTTTTCCACCACGATGAGGTCGCCCGGACCAAGGCTGGCGGGCAGGCTGCGTTCCTTGACCCAGTAGTCCGTGTTTTCGCAGAGCTGTCCGCAGAGGCCCATTTTCTGACGCGGCTCGTTCTCCTTGCCGTCGACGTAGATGTGATGGTATGAGCCATAGAAGGCCGGACGCACGAGCACGTTCATGCCGACGTCGGTGCCGACGATCCGTGTGTAGGACTCCTTCACGGCGTGGACGCGGCCGATCACATAGCCGGCATTCCCGACGAAGTAGCGCGCAGGTTCCATTTCGAGGCGGGGCGGCTTCATGCCGTACTGTTCCACGAAGGTCTTGAAGACCTCGGCAGTCTTCTTTGCGGCGGCTTCCAGGTCCAGGGACGCTTCCCCGGGTTCATACGGGATGCCGAGTCCGCCGCCGAGGTCGATGAACTCGAAATCAATCCCAAGCTCCTTGCCCGTCTTGCACACGATTTCCATCAGGAGCTTCGTGACGAAGGGGAAATAGTCCGCGTCCGTGATGCACGAGCCGGTCATCATGTGTACGCCGAACCGCTTCACCCCGGCTTCTTTTGCCATGCGGTACGCGTCGGTGACCTTGTCCGGGTGGATGCCGAACTTTGCCTTCGGTCCGGCGTTCGTCACGTATTCGCCCACGTTGCTTTTGCCGTAGCCCGGGTTCACGCGGAAGGAGATGACCTCCGGCACGCCGAATTTCAGGAGACGGGGGAAAAGGCTCTCGTCGTCGAGGTTGATGACAGCTCCAGTCTCGATGCCCTGGCGCAGGTCCTCGTCCGAGAGGAAATTGCCGCTGAACATGATGTTTTCGCCCGTGAGGCCGACGGATTTTGCCAGCAGGATCTCGTTGACGCTGGCGCAATCCGCGCCCGCCCCCTCCTGGCGGAGGATGTTCACGATGGCCGGATTGTTGCAGCACTTGACTGCATAGAACATGCGGAAATCCGGGTAATACTTGCGGAAAGTCGCAACGGCGTGTCTGTAGTTGTCGCGGATCTTTTGTTCGTCATAAACGTAAAGCGGGGTCCCGAACTGTGCTGCGAGCTCCGCGACGGGGATATCTCCGATCTTGATCTTGTCCTGTTCAAATCTCATTGGGTCGATGCCTTTCAAAAATGGATATTTGCCTGCTCAGTTTCCAATGCCGACCCTCTGCCCGAACGTCAGGCCGGGCATGGCCGTGAGTCCAACGGAGACGGCAAGGTAATTTTTCAGACGCTGCGAGTATTCACCGTTTCTGTGGCGGTCCCAGCGTTGCCCAGTGCCGCACTCCGCGGAAACATACCAGCAGTGGAATCGTTTGGTAATGCCGACACATGCCCTCGTGACCAGGTTGCGGTCGATGTCGTAGGAGCATTGCGTGTAGCCGTGAAGATCCTTGTCGATGAGCAGGGGGAATTCAAAGCCTCCGCTGATCGTCTGGGACCGGGTCGTAGGCGTGAACATCATGGAGGTCGCCGTCACGGTGGCGAACTGGTCCCCCATGGAGTAGATCGAACGCTGGGTATATGCGTCCGAATACACATAGCTGGCATAGATGCGCCACTCCGGCGCGAACCGGTAGTCGATCGAGGTCGTCAGGCGGTTGATGGCAGTGCCGCCGATGCCGGGCCGGCCGGATTTTTTGCCGGCGCGGATCACCTCGTAGTCGTGGTCGTTGTTGTTTCCGACGTCCAGAAGCAATTCGGCGGAAACCGTAAGCCCGGCGAACGGCCTGAACCTGAAGATGGTGCCGAAGTCGCCGATGTGGTTGAACTTTTCGGAGTCATGGATGAAGAAGTCCCAGTAATTCTCCAGCGACAACCACTCGTGGATCACCCCGTTGCGGCGCGTTTGCAGCCGGTTCACGATACCGGTCCGGATAAAATGCTGTTCGGAAATGCGGTCGATCTCATCGAAGTAGTACAGGTTGTCCGCGTTCACCGTCGGCCTCGGGATGTATGTGTAGTTGATATACGGCACGGCCACGTGCCGCAACCCGTCGAGACCCCAGAAGGCGCTTTTCACGTTCTGCCAGGTGTGGTAAAACTTCGTGTTCACCTCAACACCCAGTTCCCCGATCACGCGGAATTTGGAACCTCCCTTCGAATCGTAGTTCGTCACCCTGGTACCCCACGGGATCCCTTCGACCTCATCTGCCATGAACATGCTGGCGAGCTCGTTGGTGCCGATCTCCCGTTCGGACGATGCCGAGTAGGCCGTCAGACGGATGCCTGTCCTCGGGATGATGTTGATGTCCCAGATTTTGAGGGGATAGTACAGCATGTGGAGCGAATCGAACCGGAGCGTGCCGTAGTTCCTGATATGCCAGTTTTCATCGCCGGGAATGTCCCGGTCGAACCTGCGCCAGCGCATGAAGAGCGGCGTAAGCGACATCTCGCCCTGATAGTAGAGGTTTGCAAAGAGTTCCTGGCGATGGAAATCCAGCCTCAATTCCGGCAGGCGATCCACGGTGGAGTAGAAGTCGTTGATGCGGATCGTCATGTAGGCGCTTGCCGTGAATCTGTCGTGCTGGTATTCCAGGGACGCGTAGGTCGGCGGTTCATATTCGGAGCGGAACCGGTCGATGTAAAAATCGCGCAGATATTCGAAGTCGCTAATAAGGTCGATCTGCATCCGGAAATCAAGGCGGTTCGTAATGTGCGTCAGGTTATTCGTGCGGACTTCATACCGGTAATACGGGATCTTGAGGCGGGAATTGTCCTCCAGATAGTGGGGATCGCCGGGCAGCAGGTCGCGGTCCCAGTACATATACCGGTTCCGGTCGTAGATGCCGTAGAACGAGAATTCCGTGGCGGATTCCGGAGTAAGGAGGTCGGAGCTCAGTCCGTAACCGATGCCTCGTTTCTCGTACCAGTCCAGCATCAGGTTCATGTTCCAGTAGGGGTCATCCGCCAACTTGAAATGCTTCGCGGTCCGGATATACCAGCCCCATTCGCTCTGGCTTCCGAACTCGATCTTGCCGCCGAAACTCGACAGGTCGGAGGGTTTGTACAGGACCGGCAGCCAGAGCACGGGGACGCCGTAGATCTGGAAGAAGTTGTTCTTCATCAGGATGCTGTGGTCGCCCAGCTGGTTGTCGTAGTGGAAATGGCTGCTGTTGCTGGCCCTCGGTTCGATCGTGGCGTCGTAGGCCGCGATCGCGTAGTGGTCGTGGTCGTCCTGGATATATTCGCAGGTCGTGAATCTGGCCTTGTGGACTTTCACCGTGCCGTCGAAGAAGCGTTCCGCGCGTTCGCCGACGCAGTAGAAAAGACCGGATTTCATCGCGAAATTGGAGAACTGGAATACGCCCGTAAGCATGTTCCCCGCGGCGCGTTCCGCATGGATCGACGAGGATTCCACCACGATCTCCACCTCGGCTTTCTGTTCTCCGAGGTCGTTCACGACGTAGCGGAGCAGGGTCACGCGGGCATGGGGCTCCTGCAGAAGCAGTTCATAATCCTCAATGGACATGGTCTGGATGGCGGTCGACAGTACCGAGAAGGTGACATTTCCCGCCGCCTCCACGTCGTAGAGGTCGGAATCCATGTTCACGATGATCTTGTCGGCGGAAAGCTCAACGCCAGGCGTCTGGACTACAGCGTTCCCGCGGGCTATCAGGTTGTCCCCGATGAATTCATAGGAATCCGCGGCGGCGTCGAAAATATCCGGCATCTTCGAGAGCTTTTCGATGTCCGAGTTGCCGACCAGCTTGTCCATGTTGACTCTTCTGGGCGGCGTATACTCGCGCTGACCGAAGGCTTCCGCCGCACTGAGCAGCAGGACGAGCGTCGTGACGGCGCATGCGATATATGTGCGAATCTGGTTCAACGTTCTTCTCCGGAAAAAGTTGTCGATAAAACTTCAAAATGAAATATATCACTGGATTCGGAAAAATGCAATCAAAAAACAGAAATCTTTCGCGTTTCTTTATAAAAAAAGGCGGAAAACAGGGGGATGTCATTCGTCTGCCCTGTTGCACCGGAGATAGGGGCGTCAGTTTCCACCGGCGGCTTCGCCATGGATGCGTCCTTTTTCGCTTTCATTTTATGTTCCGGAATTGTATTCGCTTGAAAAAAACTCTCTGTCGTGATATATTATTTTTTTCCGGCAAGATCTTTTCATAAATTACAATACACACATCCGCGAGGTATTTTCCATGAAAATGTCCCAGTTGTTCGGCTGCCGTCTGAAAGAGGATCCGGCGGACGCCACCACATTCAGCCACAAATTCCTGGTCCGCGGGGGCTATGTCCGTCCGGTTTCTGCCGGCATCTACTCCCTGCTGCCCGTCGGCAAGCGCGTCATCGCCAAGATCGAAAACATCATCCGCCAGGAAATGGACCGCGTCGGCGGCCAGGAAGTTCTGATGCCGGTCGTGCTCCCCGCCGATCTCTGGGTGGAATCCGGCCGTTACCAGTCCGTCGGCGCCGAACTGCTCCGCTTCAGCGACCGTAACAACAAGGCGATGGTCCTGGGCATGACGCACGAGGAAGCCAGCTGCCAGATCGCCCGCACGGAGATCAACAGCTACAAGCAGCTGCCCGTGATGATCTACCAGATCCAGACCAAGTACCGCGACGAAGCACGTCCGCGTGCAGGCCTGCTCCGCGTCCGCGAGTTCACCATGAAGGACGCCTACAGCTTCCACACCTCGCAGGAGGACCTGGATGCCTACTATCAGGAGCTTCATGCCGCTTACGAACGGATCTTCCGCCGCGTCGGCATGAAGCACGTCGTCTCCATCCTGTCCAACACCGGCATGATGGGCGGCAGCGTGTCGCACGAGTTCATGCTGCTGGCGGACTGCGGCGAGGACAATATCTTCCTGTCGCCGGACGGCAAGAGCTACAAGGCGAACCGCGAGGTCGCGGTGTCCGGATTGAAGTTCGAACGCACCGGCGAAGAGCTCCCGCTCGAAAAAGTCGCCACGCCGCACTCCAGGACGATCGAGGAAGTCGCATCTTTCCTGAACGTAACGCCCGCCCAGACCGGCAAGGCGGTGTTCTACAGCACCGAGGACGGCAAGGAGCTGATCTTCGTGCTCATCCGCGGCGACTTCGAGGTCAACGAGTGCAAGCTCAAAAACGTCCTCGGGCTCAACGCGATCAAGTTCGCCGACGACAACCTCATCCGCGCCTGCGGAGCCGTCCCCGGATACGCCTCCCCGGTCGGCATCGCCGAGGTCCCGGAGAAGGTCCGCCTGGTGATCGATCCGTCCGCCGCCGGGACCGTGAATCTGGTGGTCGGCGCGAACGAAGAAGGATTCCACTACAAAAACTTCAACTACGGCCGCGACATGACCGGCGGCCTGGTGGCCGATGTGGCGTGCGTCCGCGAGGGCGACCCCTGCCCCGTGACTGGCGAACCGCTCGTATTCAAGCACGGCATTGAGATCGGCAACATCTTCCAGCTCGGCCTGAAGTATTCGAAGTCGATGAAGGTGAACTACCTGGACAAGGATGGCAAATCCAAGCCGATGTACATGGGCTGCTACGGCATCGGCGTCGGCCGTACCATGGCGTCCGTCATCGAGGATAACCACGACGATTACGGCCCGATCTGGCCGATGTCCATCGCGCCGTACCAGGTCCATATCGTGGCGCTCCAGCCCAACGGATCCGAGTCCGGCGAAAAGGCCGAAGCCCTGTACAAGGACCTTCAGGCGAAGGGCGTGGAAGTCTTGTACGACGACCGCGGCGAAAAGGCCGGTTTCATGTTCAGCGACGCCGACCTCCTCGGCATCCCGTTCCGCGTGATCGTCTCCCCGAAGACGCTCGCGAACGGCATGGTCGAATTCCGCACGCGCGCCTCCCGCGACTCCGAGATGATCCCGGTCGATCAGGCCGCCGAAGTCCTGGCGCAACGTGTCCGAGCCGAACTGGGCCGCTATCTCTGACGAACGATGAATTGGAAAGGAACACGAACATGAGCAACAGCACATTTTACGTTACGACCCCGATCTACTACGTCAACGACAAGCCGCATATCGGCCATGCCTACACCACGGTCCTCGCCGACGTGCTCGCGCGCTACCACCGCGCCGCCGGAGACGACGTATGGTTCCTGACCGGCACCGACGAGCACGGCCAGAAGGTCCAGAAAGCCGCCGAAAAGAACGGCATGACCCCGCTCGAGCAGTGCAACAGCACGGTTGTCCGGTTCCAGGAACTCTGGAAGCGCCTCGGCATCACGAACGACGACTTCATCCGCACGACCGAGGAACGCCATTGGAAGATCGTTCAGGCAATCCTCCAGGACCTCTACGACCGCGACCTCATCTACAAGGCCGAATACAAGGGCTATTACTGCGTCGCCTGCGAGCGCTTCTTTACGGAGAAAGACCTGATCGACGGCAAGCTCTGTCCGGACTGCCAGCGCGAGGTCGACACCATCGTCGAGAGCAACTATTTCTTCCGCATGAGCAAGTATCAGGACTGGTTGATCCAGTACATCACCGAGCACCCCGATTTCATCCAGCCCGCATTCCGCGCCAACGAGACGCTCGGATTCCTCCGCAAACCGCTGGAGGACCTCTGCATCTCCCGTCCGAAATCCCGCCTGTCCTGGGGCATTGAGCTTCCGTTCGATCGCGAATACGTCTGCTACGTGTGGTTCGATGCCCTCATCAACTACATCTCCGCCATCGGCTACGGCGTGGACCAGGCGCGTTTCGAGCGTTACTGGACCAGCTGCATGCACCTGATCGGAAAGGACATCCTCACCACGCACAGCGTGTACTGGCCGACCATGCTCCACGCCATCGGGCTGCCGATGCCGAAGGCCATCTTCGCGCACGGCTGGTGGCTTACCGGCAGCCGCAAGATGAGCAAGTCGCTCGGCAACGTGGTGAATCCGATGGACATGGCCGACAAGTACGGCGTGGACGCGTTCCGCTACTTCCTGCTCGCTGCCATGACGCCCGGCAACGACGCCTCGTTCACCGAGGAAGACTTCCTCCAGCGGTTCAACACCGACCTTGCGAACGACCTGGGCAACCTGCTTTCGCGCGTGGTGAAGCTCTCCATCAAGAACTTCGGCGGCACGCTCCCTGCCCCGCCTCCGCTCCAGCCCCTCGAAATGGAACTGCTCTCCAAGGCCGGACTAGCGATCAAGCAGCTTGAAAACGAGCTCAACGCCATGAAGCTCGACCGCGGCATCGCCGCCGTCATGAACGTGGTCCGCGAGGCCAACAAGTTCCTGGAGCGTACCGCCCCGTGGACGCTCGCGAAGGAAGGCAAGACCGACCGCCTCGCCGCCGTGCTGTATACCGCGGCCCAGACGCTCGAAATCGTTTCCGGCCTGCTCTTCCCGATCATGCCCGAAAAGATGACGCTCCTGCGCCGTTCCCTCGGCCTCTCCGAGGAAGAGATTGCGAAGACCGATTTCGCGTCCCTCCGCGAATTCGCCAGCGGCGATACCAGGCGCACCATGGTCGACATGCCGCCGCTCTTCCCGCGCATCATGGTCGAAAAGCCCGAAGAGGCCGCCCCCGCGAAGCCGGAGAAGCAGAAAAAGCAGGAAGTCAAAGCGCCGAAGACCAAGGACGTCGTGGTGCCGGAAGGCATGGTCACGATCGAACAGTTCTTCAAGACGCAGCTCCGCACCGCGAACGTGCTGGAGGCCGAGCGCATCCAGGGCAAGGACCGGTTGCTCCACCTGAAGATCGACCTCGGAAACGGCGACATCCGTTCGCTCGTCGCCGGCATCGCCCAGCAGTACGCGCCGGAGGACGTGATCGGCAAGACCATCGTCGTGGTCGCCAACCTCATGCCTGCGAAGATCGCCGGATTCGAATCCTGCGGCATGCTCCTCGCCGCCAAGAGCGAAACCAGCCTGAAACTTGTGACCGTGGACGGCGACGGTTGCGAGCCCGGCCTCTCCGTGGGTTGAGGAGGCGGAGCCTCCACTGCGGCAGTGCTCTCAGCTTCGCTTGAGCACACACAGAGTATGTTGTGGCAGTGCTCTCAGCTTCGCTTGAGCACGGGGCAGTTGATTGTTCAGAAAAAACATGCGGCGGCATCCAACTTCGGATACCGCCGCTTTTTCGCGCCCGGGGGAATAACGTTTTTGGGCCTTCCTGATTGCACGTGCGCGAGCAGAGCCGCGCTCTGATTCAGCACACACAGTGTGTCAGGCTTTTGCCTCCGCGGCTGCAGCTCTTTCCGCTTCCAGGATGGCTTCCGGCGTGAATTCCACCAGCTGGGCGTTCGAAGAGTCCTTCTTTGCGGCATCCCAGAGGTCGGACAGGAGCTTTTCCGCATCGGCGGCGTTTACGGATTGGTAGCCGCTGTCGCCGATGTTGGAAAGGCGTTCCAGGATGGTCGTCGGGATGAAGTCCCCGAGCGGGACCTTGGTCATGAAGGCGTCGTCATGGCGGCGGTCGTTCGAGACTTCGATCACGAGTCCGGCGGTGATCAGGTCGTTCAGCACGGCGCGCGCGATTCGGATCGGGATTTCCAGTTTGCCGGAGATATCCGTGATGGACACGGCGCCGGTCCGGTTGTTGAACGCCTCGCCGAGGAGCTTCATGATGCGGATGGCGCAGATGGAGCGGTAGTGCATGCAGAGGGGCTGGTCGCCCGGATAGTATTCATAATAGTTGACGTTCTGGACAGCGAACGAGAACTGCGCGCCGAGGAGGATCACGGTCCAGGTCGCCTGAAGCCAGAGGAGGAAGAACGGCAGCGCGGCGAAGCTTCCGTAAACCTTGTTGTAGCTCGTCAGGATCGTCTGCAGGAACATGTAGATGTACTGTGTGGCAATGAGG
>Ga0310786_10002500_pt1 | contig 28037 bp, 21 predicted proteins | sample AusTroGonzalo_MG_FD_203881 | JGI IMG/M metagenome (GOLD analysis project Ga0310786, IMG submission 203881) | Bovine rumen microbial communities from tropical cattle in Woodstock, Queensland, Australia - Gonzalo_03 (v2) (version 2) | ecosystem: Host-associated > Mammals > Digestive system >...
ATGCGTTTCCAGGGCTTCTGTGACGCCTTCACCGACCGGGGGCTCAGCTATGATAATTCCCTCTATCGGGAAACCCGCTTCTCCTTTGAAGCCGGATACGAGCTCGCCCGTGTATTCTTTACGGAGCATCCTGACGCCACTGCTTTGTTCGCGATGAGCGATACCGTGGCTGTCGGTGCCATCCGTGCCCTGCGTGATCTGGGCAAATCCGTGCCGGATGACGTCAGCGTCGTCGGATTCGACGGTGTGGACATCAGCCGCTTTACAGTGCCTCGCCTGACCACGGTGGAGCAGCCGGTTAACGAGATTGCCCGCCGCAGTGTCAACCTGTTGCTGGATATGATGGAAAAAGGAGCCGCTCCCAGACATATTCTGGTAGATGCTGCCTTCCGCAAAAGAGAATCCATTGCCCCCTGTAACCGGGCATAACAGAAAGGAAGCGTCGTTTTATGCGTTCCAGCGGCATTCTGTTGCACATTTCCTCCCTCCCGTCTCCCGGGGGCATCGGCTCCATGGGAGATGAGGCATACGCTTTTGCCGACTTCCTGCAGGCTTCCGGCGTCCGGATCTGGCAGGTGCTTCCCATCGGGCCAACCGGCTATGGTGAAAGCCCCTATCAGTCCTCCTCCGTCTTTGCCGGTAATCCCCTGCTGATTTCCTGCGGCCGTCTTCGTGACGAGGGACTCCTGTCCTTTACGGATGAGGAAGAATTCGTACCCTCCGATCCGGAAAAAGTAGAATACGATGCGGTCCGGGAAAACAAAGAAATGCTGCTCCGCCGCTGCTATGATGAGTCCCGGGAGCGGCTGAGCGGACAGGTGGATGAATTCTGCCGGAAGAATGCATGGGTGCAGGATTACGCCCTGTTCACCGCGCTGAAAAAGCATTTCGGCGGAGCCATGTGGACAAAATGGCCGGATAAGGATATCCGTTTCCGTAAACCGGAGGCTGTAAAGCGTTACCGTGAAGAACTGAGCGCGGAGATTGATTATCATATCTTCTGCCAGTACCTCTTCAGGAAGCAGTGGTTCAGCCTCAAGAAATACTGCAACGACCGTTCTGTTCTCCTTTTCGGAGATATGCCTATCTATGTGGCGGAGGATTCTGCCGACACCTGGACGCATCCTGATATTTTTCAGCTGGATAAAAACCTCGTCCCGAAGCGGGTCGCCGGTGTTCCGCCGGATTACTTCTCCGCGGACGGACAGCTCTGGGGCAATCCCCTTTACCGCTGGCACTACCTGCGCAGCCGGAAATTTGACTGGTGGGTGGAACGCATGAAGGGAATGGCAGAATTGTATGACATGATCCGGATCGATCATTTCATCGGTTTTGCCAACTACTATTCCGTCAAAAACGGTATGCCGAACGCCCGTAAGGGCCGTTGGGTCATCGGACCCGGAAAAGCCCTCTTCAAGCGGCTGGATCGTGAAGTTCCGGGAATCCGGATTATTGCGGAAGATCTTGGCTGTGTGAACAACCGGGTCCGGAAGCTTCTGGACTGGTGCGGTTATCCCGGCATGAAAGTGCTGACTTTCGGTTTTGACTCTGATGAATCCAATCCCCATTTCATCGGACTGTACGAAAAGAACACTGTGGCTTATACCGGAACCCACGATAATGACACCACACTGGGCTGGGCCAGGAAAGCCAGCCCGAAGGCCCTTGCCTTCGCGGAGAAAACTCTCGGATTCTCCGGTGCGGATGAAGCGCCTGAAGCTTTCATCCGGGCCCTTTTCAAAGGTCCCTGCGATACGGTTGTAATCCCGATGCAGGATGTCCTGGGGCTTGATACCTACGCCCGGATGAATTACCCCGGCACCACCGGAAACAACTGGCTCTGGCGTATGAAACCTGATCAGCTTTCCCTGGATCTGTCCATGAAGTATTACCGCTTAAACAGGGAAACAGACCGACTCTGATATCTGCGCGTCCGCCTGATACAGGCGGACGCTCTGTATGATAAGACTGAAGGAATGTGTTACAAAAGGAGGATTCGGAATATGAACGCGAAACAGCTGCTGAAGGACGCAGAACAGCGTATGATGACCGAATATCACAAAGACCTGGCCCATGCATCTGCCCAGGAGCTGCACAATGCCATCTCCGGTGCCGCTATGGACGCCCTGGCACCCGTCTGGGTCAAAAAAGAGGAAGCCCGTGCTTCCCGCCGTCAGGCCGCCTATCTTTCCATGGAGTTCCTCGTAGGCCGTTTGGTTTATAACAATCTATACTGCATGGGACTGTTGGATGAGGTCAAAGCGCTGTTGAAGGAAAAGGGAGTGGACATCACCATCCTGGAGGATGTTGAGGATGACGCTTTCGGCAATGGCGGCCTCGGTCGTCTCGCTGCCTGTTTCCTGGACAGCGCCGTCACCTGCAATGTTCCCCTGACCGGATACGGTCTGCGTTTCCGCTACGGTCTCTTTAAACAGGAGTTTGTGGACGGACGCCAGGTGGAGCTTCCGGATGACTGGTCCAAATTCGGTGATCCCTGGTCTGTCCGCCGGCTGGATGAGGCCGTCGTGGTCTCCATGAAAACCGGCGATGTGCTGGCTGTTCCTTATGATATGCCCGTGGTTGGCTTTGGGGCGAAGAACGTCGGAACCCTGCGCCTGTGGCAGACAGAAAGTCTGAACGAAATCGACTTTGCTGTCTTCAACAGTCAGGACTATGCGAAGGCGGCCGCCGCGAAAAACCAGGCGGAGGATATTACCAAGTTCCTTTACCCCAACGACACCAAAAAAGAAGGCAAACAGCTCCGTGTCAAACAGCAGTACGTGCTGGTCTCCGCCACAATGCAGGATATCCTGCGGGCCTACCGGAAGCGTCACGGCAGTGATTACTCCTTCTTTTCCAAAGAAGTGGCCGCCCAGCTGAACGATACCCACCCCACCATGGCCATTCCGGAGTTGATCCGCCTGCTCGGCGAGGATGGCGTATCCTTTGAGGAAGCCTTCCTCATCGCACGGGACACCTTTGCCTATACCAACCACACCGTCATGCAGGAAGCCCTGGAAAAGTGGGATCTGTCCCTCCTCTCCTCCGTCTGTCCGCAGATTGTCTCCATCATAAAGAAGATCGACGCCCGTTTCCGCCGGGAAATGAAAAAGGCCGGAAAAGAGATCACACCTTCCCTGTGTATCATCCTGGACGGCCGCGTTCATATGGCAGAACTGGCAACCTACGCCACCCATGCCATCAACGGTGTGGCTGCCCTCCACAGTGAAATCCTCAAGAACGACGTTTTTGCCGACTGGTATCAGCTGTATCCGGAACGCTTCCAGAATAAGACCAACGGTATCACCCAGCGTCGCTGGCTGGGTCTGTGCAATCCTGAGCTTTCCAAACTGATCACCGATCAGATCGGTCCGGGCTTTGAAACGGACCTGGACAAACTGAAAGAGCTGGTTCCGAAGATCAATAAGTCCCTTTGCGGCAAGTTCCGTACCGTGAAGAAGACGAAAAAGAAGCAGCTCTGCGCTGAAATCCTGGCCAAAGAGGGAGTTGCGCTGGATTCGGATATGGTTTTCGATGTCCAGGTCAAACGCCTGCATGAATACAAACGGCAGTTTATGAACGCCCTGAGCATCCTGGCCATCTACGACCAGCTGAAGCGCGGCCAGCTGAAGGATCTTCCCCCGGTAGCTTTCATTTTCGGTGCTAAAGCCGCTCCGGGCTATGATCGCGCCAAAGCCGTTATCCACTGGATCAATCTGATAGCCGACAAGGTCAACAATGACCCGAAGACGAAAGACCGTCTCAAGGTCGTCTTCATCCGGAACTACAACTGCTCCTGGGCTGAAAAGATCATTCCGGCCGCAGATATTTCGGAGCAGATTTCCCCCGCCGGTACGGAAGCCTCCGGCACCGGCAATATGAAACTGATGCTGAACGGTGCCGTAACATTGGGTACCTTTGACGGCGCGAATGTGGAAATCGTTGAGGAAGCCGGCCGCGAAAACAACTACATCTTCGGTGCCACCGTGGAAGAGCTTGAAAAGATCAAAGATTCCTATGATCCTGTAAAGATTTACAACAAAAACGCGCTGCTCCGCCGGGCCCTTGATACGCTTACAGACGGTACTTTCCCGGATGATGACGGCATGTTTGCGGAGCTGCATGACGCAATCCTGAAGGGTGCCTCCTGGCATAAGCCGGACCACTACTATGTGATGAAGGACTTTGCGGATTACTACGAAACCAAACTGCAGGCCATCCGCGACGCGAAGGCGGATGAAACCGGTTTTGCCCGTAAATGCCTGATGAACGTTGCCTGCGCCGGCAAGTTCTCCTCTGACCGTACCATCCGCCAGTATGCAAAGGAAATCTGGAAGGTTTAATGGTTGCTTCCGGTCGCAAATCGGTCTATAATCATATCACTTTGAAACCCGGAGGTGTTGATCCGTGCTTGAAGCAGCGGAATCCGTTCTTGACGTCGTTATTCATTACAGTGTTCTGATCCTGGAGATCATCGGTGCCCTGGTGATCCTGTTCCATGTCGTCCGTGCCATTATTGATCTGTGCACCGGCAAATCAAAACTTTGCCGTGCCGCCATCACGGAAGGCATCACCACCGGCCTGAGCTTCCTGCTTGTCAGCGAAGTGCTCAAAACCATCATCGACCGGGACTGGACCTCCATCGGCATGACCTGTGCGATCCTGCTGATGCGCGCTTCCATTTCCCTGCTGGTTCATTGGGAAAGCAAAGCGGAAGCCGAACACGAATAATCCTGTCACTGTTTTCACCGTCAGCAGCGTGCGTCTGCTGACGGTTTTTTCTTTCCCGCATTCAGTTGCATGAGGAGGAAATATTTTCCATACTGTACTTATTTCATCTTCTTGCAAAATACACCATCTTGTATTACAATAAGCACAGTTCCACAACAATTGGATATAAAGGAGGATGCGTATGAAAGACATCAAGAAGTATCTGGCTGAGTTCATCGGTACCCTGGTTCTGGTTCTGTTTGCCTGCGGTGTTGCCGGGCAGATTTGTGCCACGGGCGTTTCCGGGCTGATTGGCACTGCCCTTGCCTTTGGTCTTGTCATCGTCGCCATGGCTTACTCCATCGGCAATATCTCCGGCTGCCATATTAACCCGGCAGTATCCATTGCCATGCTGATCAGCAAAAAGATCTCCGTCAAGGATTTCTGCGGCTACATCGTAGCCCAGTTCCTCGGCGCCATTGCCGGTGCCGCAATCCTTAACGCGATCGTGCAGGATCCCGGAAAGCTCGGCTGCAACGCCCTGTACAACGGCAATGCGTGGCTCAGTTTCCTGATTGAAGTGATTCTTACCTTCGTCTTTGTAATCGCCATTCTGGGTGTTACCTCCAAGGAATCCAACGGAAACATTGCCGGCCTGGTCATCGGCGGTGCCCTGGTCCTGGTTCATCTCCTCGGCATCTCCTTCACCGGCACCTCCGTCAACCCCGCCCGTACCTTTGGCCCGGCTCTGATCGCCGGCAACCTCGGCGGCATCTGGGTATTCCTTCTGGCTCCCCTGGTAGGCGGTGCGCTGGCTGCGATTTGCTACCGTTTCCTGACTTCTGATAAATAAATCCAATCTCTTTTTCATAGGCTGTCCCGAACATATGGGACAGCTTTTTTGATATAAAAAAAGCACCGTCCTCCGGGACGGTACCTTTTTCAGACCTCAAACAGTTTTTTCAAGGTGAGTGCTGCCTGTTTGACCGCATTCTTTTTTTCACCTTTGCTGATCAGCTTATCCTGCGCTTCCCGCAGGCTGCTGCCCAGTTTCATCTCTTCGATCAGTTTTGCCTCCAGCGGCCACTCTGCAGCCGCTGTTTCGGGTTCAGGCAGTGATACATTATGCAGATCCAACACAACGCAGTATTCCCCTTTTTCGGTCTTCTCGTTCGCTTGCAGCGCGGCAAGCACCTCTTCCGGGTTTCCACGGAGGGTTTTTTCATGCAGTTTGGTCAGATCACAGCATACCGTAAGTCTGGCTTCAGGCAGTGTCTGTGCGATAATCTCCGTAAGTTCAGTAATCCGGAAGGGAGATTCATGCAGAATCGCCACTTTTACGCCCCGGGCAATCTCTTCCAGCCTGGCTTTAATATCCTTTTTCTCCCTCGGCAGGAATCCGTAAAATGCAAATTCCCTTGCGTCATAGCCGCTGATGGAAACCGCCGCGATACCGGCACAGCACCCCGGAACCGGAATCACCGGAATCCCGGCTTCTGCGCATTCCCGCACAACCTCACAGCCGGGATCAGAGATGCAGGGAGTTCCGGCATCTGTCACCAGTGCCGCTGTCAGATCCTCCTCCAGAATCTTCTGAGCCAGCCCTGCTGCCTTGCTGTCCTCGCTGTGACGATGGCAGCTGACCAGCGGAGCCTTCAGCCCGAAAACCTGGCACAGTTTCATTGTCACCCGGGTATCCTCGGCTATGATCAGATCTGCGTTCCGCAGGGTATCCGTTCCGCGGGGAGAAAGATCCTGCAGGTTACCGATCGGCGTCGCCACGACGTACAGTATTGCCACGCTTATGCCTCCGTCCTTCTCTTTTCAGCCACCCGAAGTTTCGCGCTTCGGGAGCGCGGATTCCTTTCAATTTCATCCTTTGACGGTGCCACTGCGCCGCCCGCCAGTACTTTGACCACAGGTTTGCGTCCGCAGGTACAGATCGGTGCCTTCGGCGGACAGATACAGGGATTCTCCAGCGTCTTAAAGCAGCGCTTTACAATCCTGTCCTCCAGGGAGTGGAATGTGATCACACAGATTCTTCCTCCGGGTTTCAGGCAGTCTGTCAGGTCCTTCAGCGCTTGTTCCAGCGGTTTCAGTTCATCATTCACCGCAATCCGGATTGCCTGGAAGGTTCTTCTGGCGGGATGACCGTCATCCTTCCTGCGTACAGCTTTGGGGATAGCCGCGTCTACCGCGTGTACAAGATCAAAGGTGGTTTCAAAAGGCTTTTCAGCCCTGTGTTCACAGATAATGCGGGCAATGCGGGCAGCCCATTTTTCCTCGCCGTAGTCCCGGATCACCTCCATGATTTCACGTTCGTCCGACGTGTTCAGAAAATCCGCAGCTGTCATTGTCTGGCGCTGGTCCATACGCATATCCAGCGGGGCATCCTCATGATAGCTGAATCCCCGCTCAGCCGTATCCAGCTGGGGGCTCGAAACGCCAAGATCCAGCAGGGCGCCGTCCAGACCTTCCGCGCCTGCTTCTTCCAGCAGCTTTTTCGCATCGTGAAAATTACCGCGGATAGCAGTAAATCCCGGATATTCCTTCAATCGTTCCGATGCGGCAAGGATAGCGTTTTCATCCCGGTCGATCCCGTACAGGCGTGCCGTTCCGCCGGAGGCTTTCAGGATCGCTCCGCTGTGGCCGCCGCCGCCCAGCGTACCGTCACAGTACACGCCGTCCGGCCGGACATTCATCCACTCAAGCACTTCGTTCAGCAATACCGGTTCATGCCTGAATTCCATTGCGTTCATCTACCTTTCGCTTGAACCTTTGATTCAAGCAACTATTCACTCTTCACTATTCACTCTTCACTCAAAACTCTTAACTCTGAATTCTGAATTCTTAATTCTGAATTCCTTTACGGATTCAGCCCCAGCTCACTTCTCAGTGCGCCGATAAAGTACAGGCTTCCTGTTGCCAGGATCAGTCCGTCCTCACCTGCCAGCTTCCCGGCGGTTTCAAGTCCTTCTTTCAAACTGTTCGCCGCACAGGCTTCCATTCCCTTCCCGCGCAGCAATCCGGCCAGTTCTTCCGCTTTCATAGCCCGGGGGCTGTCAGGCGTCACTGTAATCGCTGTATCGGTTACAGAAGCAAGTCCACCAAGCATCTTTTCGGACAGTTTTTCCTTCAGTACACCGGTCAGCAATACCTTCCTTTTTCCGGAAAGATGTTCCTGTACATACCGGCTGAAGGCTGCGGTTCCCTGTGCATTGTGGGCTCCATCCATCAGAATGTTCCCGCACCATTCCAGTCGTCCCGGCCAGAACGTATTTCCAAGTCCGCTGATTACTGCATCCTCCGGCACACGGATTCCCTGTCTCTCCAGCTCCTCCAGGACGCAGAGCACCACCAGGGCGTTTACTGTCTGATGTTCACCCGGAAGGGAGATTCTCAGGTTCTCCCACACGCGGCTTCCTGTCCTGTAATCCGCAACCGTATATCGGGCATTGGATTCCCGGATCCTGATCTGCGTCTTTTCCGGGATCGTCATCGGTGCTTCTTCCCTCTCAGCCCGGGCTGCCAGCACTTCCCGTACCTCTTTTTCTTCCGGCGGGTAACAGATCACAGGCACTCCGTGTTTGATGATGCCTGCCTTTTCACCCGCAATTTCCGTCAGCGTACTGCCAAGGTACTGCATATGATCCATACCAATAGCTGTGATGGCACAGACGGCGGGATTCGTCACGGCATTGGTCGGGTCAAGCCGCCCGCCCATTCCCGTTTCTGAAATGATCATTTCAACCTTTTCCGCCCGGAATGTACGGAAAGCCAGGGCAGTACCCAGTTCGAAGGGAGTGCAGTGGTAATCCTGCTCCCTCTTAAGCTCCTCAGCCGCATCCAGCGTTTCATTGCCGTATTGGGCAAGCAGTTCCTCCGAAATCGGTTTTCCGTTCAGCCGGATCCGCTCACTGTAGGTTTGCAGGAATGGAGAAGTATACATACCGGTCCTGTATCCTGCTGCTGTCAGCACACTGTTCAGCATGGCACAGACGCTTCCCTTTCCGTTTGTACCTGCTACATGGATTACCGGACAGGTCGGCCAGGCCTGTAAAGTCTCAAGCAGGGCTGCGGTATTCCGCAGCCCCTGCTTGTCTCCGTCCCCCAGGGCGGAATGTATTTCTTTCACAACCTCTTCGGCAGTTCTCATAGATTCTCTTTCAGTTCCGCAATGCGGTTTTCCAGTGCGGCAGCCTTGGCTTTGGCAGCTTCCAGCTTGTCCTTTTCCTGCTGCACCAGCTGGGCCGGTGCCTTGGCCAGGAAGCCCTGGTTGTTCAGCATACCGTTGGAACGGGCCATTTCCTTCTTCAGGTTTTCCAGTTCCTTGGTCAGCCGTGCCACTTCCTTTTCGAAGTCCACCAGGTCGCCCAGCGGAATGAAAAGCTCGCCGGCCGCCACCACAGCGGATACATTTTTGCCCGTGACGTCGTTGCGGTCGGAAATCATTTCCACCTGCTCCGCACCGGCCAGCTTCTTGAAGTAGCCTTCGCCGCCCTTCAGTGTATCTGCCCAGCCTTCCGCCGGCAGCAGCATCAGATGGGTGCGCTTGGACGGCGCCACGTTCATTTCGCTGCGCAGGTTGCGGATCGTGCGGATGATTTCCATCACACCCTGCATCTTTTCCTCGTCCTTGCTGAACACATACGCTTCCGTATATTCAGGCCAGCTCTGGAGCATCAGGAAACCTTCGCTGTCCGGCAGATACTTGTAAACCTGTTCTGTCAGGAAAGGCATGAAGGGATGCAGCAGTTTCAGCAGGTTCTCCAGCACAAACAGCAGCACGGCCTTCACTGTATCCTTGCTCTCGCCGTCCTCACCCAGCAGGCGGGACTTGCTCAGCTCGATATACCAGTCGCAGAATTCACTCCAGGCGAAGTCATAGATCTTTGTCGCGGCCAGGCCGAAGTCTCCGTCTTCCATGTAAGCGGAGATATCCTTCACAGCCTCCTGCAGGCGGGTCAGGATCCACTTGTCCGCGGTCTCCAGTTTCGCCGGGTCAAAGGCTTTCCGCTCGTTTACATTCATCAGCACGAACCGGCTGGCATTCCAGACCTTATTGGCAAAGTTCCGGGCCGCCTCCACCTTGTCCTTGCTGTAGCGCGTATCATTTCCGGGGCTCACGCCCATCACCAGGCTGAAGCGCAGCGCGTCAGCGCCGTACTCATCTATCACTTCCAGCGGATCCACGCCGTTGCCCAGGGACTTGGACATCTTCCGTCCCAGTTCGTCGCGCACCAGGCCGTGAATCAACACTGTCTCAAAGGGTGCCTCACCCATATTCTCGATGCCGGCAACCATCATCCGGGACACCCAGAATGTGATGATATCGTATCCTGTCACCAGCATGTTTGTCGGATAGAAGTACTTCAGGTCTTCCGTGTTGTCCGGCCATCCCAGGGTGGAGAAAGGCCACAGGGCGGAAGAGAACCATGTATCCAGCACGTCTTCGTCCTGGTGCAGCTTGCCGCCGCACTTCGGACAGACTGTCAGATCCTCACGGCTTACAATCTGTTCACCGCAGTCATCGCAGTACCACACCGGAATCCGGTGTCCCCACCAGAGCTGACGGCTGATACACCAGTCGCGGATATTTTCCATCCAGTTATAATACATTTTGCTGAACCGTTCCGGAATAAATTTCGTCCGGCCTTCGCGCACAGCAGCGATCGCCGGTTCAGCCAGAGTCTTCATCTTCACGAACCACTGTTCGCTCAGCCGCGGTTCCACAGGCGTATCCCCGTGACGGTAGCAGAAGCCCACATTATGGCTGTAGTCCTCAACCTTCACCAGCAGGCCCAGCTTTTCCAGTTCTTCAACCACAGCCTTCCGGCATTCCATGGGATCCATGCCGGCGAAACGTCCGGCATTCTCGTTCATGGTGCCGTCGTCATTGGTCACCGTGATAATCTCCAGGTTATGCCGCTGGGCTACTTCAAAGTCATTCGGGTCATGGGCGGGAGTCATCTTCACCGCGCCGGTGCCGAATTCTTTTTCCACATAATCATCCGCAACTACCGGAATTTCCTTGTTCACGATGGGCAGGATCACCTTCTTGCCCACCAGGTCTGTATACCGCTCGTCGGTAGGATTCACGGCCACACCGGTATCACCCAGCATGGTTTCGGGACGGGTCGTGGCCACCACGACGCCTTCGCTTCCGTCGGCGCCGGGATAACGGATATGCCACAGGTGGCTTGCCACATCCTTATATACTACTTCAGCGTCGCTGATGGCGCTCTGGCAGGCAGGGCACCAGTTGATCATCCGGTTTCCGCGGTAGATCAGTCCCTTTTCATACAGCCTGACAAACACCTCGCGCACAGCGCGGCTGCAGCCTTCATCCATGGTGAAGCGTTCCCGTGACCAGTCGCAGCTGATACCCATCTTCCGCTGCTGGTGTACGATCCGTCCGCCGTATTCTTTCTTCCAGTTCCAGGCACGCTCCAGGAAATCTTCCCGGCCGATACCCTCTTTGGTCAGGCCTTCCTTGCGCATGGTGTCCACAATCTTGACTTCCGTCGCGATCGCGGCATGGTCTGTACCGGGAAGCCACAGGGTAGGATCACCCTTCATCCGGTGATAGCGGATCGGGGCATCCTGCAGGACGCAGTCCATGGCATGACCCATGTGCAGCTGGCCCGTTATGTTGGGCGGCGGCATAACGATGGTAAAGGGTTTCTTACCCTCCACCCGGTGAGCGGTAAATGCGCCGGATTCTTCCCAGGCTTTGTAGATATCAGTTTCAATTGCCTGTGGGTTAAAGCGGGTTTCCATATCGGCGCCGGTCATTTTCTTCTCCATGGTAATCCTCCCTCACTCCGGTAAATAGAAGAAACAGCCCCGACCCTGATGGGCGGAGCTGCGATTCTTTAATCCTTGGCCAAAAATGCAGTCGACAATCAGGCGTTCTTCTCTTCGTCCTTTTTGACGACGACCTGGACGCCGTTATAATAACCGCAATTCTTGCACACGCGATGAGACAGTTTCATCTGACCGCACTGCGGGCACTTGCCGATTCCCGGCAGTGTGAGCTTCCAGTTAGCGCGGCGGCTGTGCTTGCGAGCCTTAGAGATTTTCCCCTTCGGAAGAGCCATGATTCACACCTCCTCATTGTCTTGAAGCAATTGCTGCAGTCCTGCGAACGGATACTGTACGCCCGGTTCGGAAGGAACTGCTTCCGGGTCCCTGTATTCAAAGCCCGGACAATCCTCTCTGCAGAGAAAGCGGATCGGCAGAGCCATGACGGCGTATGACATAACCAGCTTGTCCAGCACAATCTCATGCCCTTCATAGGCAAAGATCTCGTTATCCTCCTGATCGCCGTTCCGGCGGAACACCTCGTCGAATTCGTTCTCGACTTCGGCCTGTGCGTCCTCCAGACAGTTGGCGCAGTGAGCGTGGGCAATGGTCTTCAGCTTGCCTCTCACCGAGATGTTTCCGTCTTCATCTGACAGGAACACGCCTTCCACAGTGCAGTCGTCAATCCTGACGGTGTCACCGCTGATCTCCTGATCCGCAATGGCCTGCAGACCCGAGAAAAGGTACTCCTGTCCGGGATGGGATAAAGCATTCGATACGTCAAGCTTCATGTCCTCACCTCAAAAGTGACCATTTGGTATTATAATTCGATGCAAATCGTTTGTCAACAAAGAATTTGCGCCGATTTTTCTCCCGCTTCACCCGGCGTTTTTACCGGGTGAAACCGGAGATAAAGTAACTCTTAATTATGAATTATGAATTGTGAATTATGCATTCCGCATTTTTCATTCTTCATTCTTCATTTTTCATTCTTAATTGTCTCTGACCTTGCCGGTGGTAACCAGGTCCAGAGTATCCCGGGCAATCATGATTTCCTCATTTGTGGGAATCACGCAGACCGTAACCTTGCTGTCATCCGCGGAGATGACCGCTTCCTTGCGGGTCTTGTTCTTCTCGGTGTCAATCTTTGCGCCCATGAATTCAAGGCCGTCGATCACCTGTGCACGCAGGTCGGCGTTGTTTTCACCGATACCGGCTGTGAACACAATGATGTCCACACCGCCCATAGCCGCCGCATAGGAACCGATGTACTTCTTGATACCGTAGATCAGCATGTCCTGGGCCAGCTTCGCATTCGGATCACCCTTGCTTGCCAGGTCGTCAATGTCGCGGCAGTCGCTGCTCTTACCGCTGATGCCCAGCAGGCCGCTCTTTTTGTTCATCATGGTCAGCACTTCATCCACGCTGATCGGATGGCCCACGGGAGTTCCGTCATCGTTCAGGGGATTGTTGGCGATAAACTGCACAACCGCGGGGTCGCAGCTGCCGCAGCGGGTGCCCATCAGCAGGCCTTCCAGGGGCGTCAGTCCCATGGAGGTATCCTGGCACTTGCCGTCCATCACAGCACTCAGGCTGGAGCCGTTGCCCAGATGGCAGATAATAATCTTTTTGCCGATGGGGCTGATACCCAGGAATTCGCAGACCCGGCGGCTCACATAACGATGGCTGGTACCGTGGAAACCGTAACGGCGCACATGCAGTTTCTCTTCATACATTTTCGGCACGCCGTACATATAGGCCTTGGGGGGCATGGTCTGATGGAAGGCGGTATCGAACACCGCCACCTGGGGGGTACCCTTCATCACCTTTTCGCAGGCTTCAATACCCATCAGGTTGGCAGGATTGTGCAGCGGTCCCAGGGGGAAGCAGTCACGGATTGCCTGCTTCGCGGCGTCGTTCACAATAACAGAAGCCGTGAACGCGCTGCCGCCGTGCAGCACCCGATGGCCGACAGCGCCGATTTCATCGGTGCTCTTGATCACGCCGAACTCCGGATCCTGCAGGATCTTGAGCATCAGCTGTGCAGCGGCTTCATGATCCGGGATCTCCTGTGCGATCTCAGTCTTTTTGTCACCGGCGCTGTGCTTCAGCTTGCTGCCTTCAATGCCGATACGTTCGACCAGGCCCTTGGCCAGCTCTTTCTCGCCGTCCATGTCGATCAGCTGATACTTCAGGGAGGAAGAACCTGCGTTCACAACCAGAATTTTCATACTTGTTTCCAGCTCCTTTGATTATTCAGAATCACACTTTATTATACTCCCGATTTGCTTGAAAAGAAAGTCCTAAAATGCTACTATTCAATTATACAGGATGTGAATGAAATCAATCATTTTTCATTCTTCATTCTTCATTTTTCATTCTCAGGGAAGGGCTGGTGTACGCATGAAGATCCTCGGCATTGTTGCGGAGTACGATCCTTTTCACCGCGGGCACCTGCATCATATGACGGAAGCCGTCAGGCGTGTTTCGCCTGATCTGGTTTTTGTCGTCCTGTCCCCCTGTTTCAAGCAGCGTGGAGAGCTTTCCCTCCTGTCCCCGTCGGACCGTGCCCGTCTCGCGCTGGAAGCCGGGGCAGATGCGGTCTTCGCCCTCCCGGTCCTCTGGACAGTCCGGGATGCGGAACATTATGCGCTGGGTGCTGTTTCCCTGCTTTCAAAGCTCGGTATAACGCACCTGGCCTTCGGAGCGGAAACAGCGGACGAATCCCTGCTTTTCCGGGCTGCTGATCTCCTGGAGAATCCTTTGCCCGCCTTCAGCGCCCTGCTGAAGGAAAAACTGTCTTCCGGTGCTGGTTATCCAGCCGCCCTTTCCGGCACCTTCTCTTCTGTGCTGCCGGAAGCCGAAGGCCTGCTCGACCGGCCGAACAACATTCTGGCTGTCTGTTATCTCCGGGCTATGCTGCGCCTGAATCTGTCACTCCGCCCTGTCATCATTCCGCGGGCAGGCAGTTATCATTCCGCAGGAATCGATCCCGTGTCCCCTTCCGCGTCCGCCGTTCGGGACAGTCTGCTCCGTGGCAGCTACGCCGCTGCTTTTGAGGCTCTCCCTTCATATACTGCAGACCTGCTGCGCCGCCGTTTTCTGGAGCGCCGCATCCCGGACGAACGTATTCTCGACGCCATACTGCTTTCACGCCTGCGTTCCATGTCAGCGGAAGAATACAGCCTTCTTCCCGATCTCTCTGAAGGAATGGAAAATGCTGTGCGTTCAGCCGCCGCAGTCTCCCGCACGCGGGAGGAACTGATCACAACCTTGTCCGGCAGGCGTTATCCGTCAGCGCGTATCAGCCGCCTGTGTGCCTCTGCTCTTCTCGACATTTCCGAAAATGACACGAAAACTGCCTCCCTCCCGGATTACGCCCTGCTTCTCGGACTGCGAAAGCGTCCTGAAATGACGGCTTTGTGGAAGTCCATTCCCCTTCCGGTCATTACTTCTTTTACTGAATGGAAGAAAACCGCCGCGCCATACGATCTGGCGGCCTGGCGCATCTGGGCCCAGTGCTCCGGTCTTTCTGACACGCTTCCCTTTACTGAAAAGCTGATCTCCATATAAAAACGAGGACCTTCCGGCCCTCGTTTAGTTTTGTCTGTTTCTTTCACATCTGTCTTTAGACAGATATTTCACATTGAGCCTTCAGGCTCAATATTTCATGTTCGCATCGCGAACATTTCACATCCGCCATATGGCGGATATTTCATTGTTTTGTCGAAGACAAAATTGTTCTTGCCACATGCACTCCGCTTGCGCTGGCATGTGACAGGCTGTGGGTTACTCCGCTGCCGTCGCCGATCACATACAGGCCGGGATAAGCCGTTTCAAGGTTCTCATCCAGCGCTACTTCCATATTGTAGAACTTGACTTCAACGCCGTAGAGCAGTGTATCGTCATTGGCAGTGCCGGGTGCGATTTTATCCAGGGCATAAATCATCTCGATAATGCCGTCCAGGATCCGTTTCGGAATCACCAGGCTCAGGTCCCCCGGCGTCGCGGCCAGCGTCGGCGTCACAAATGAATCGGCAATACGTCCGGGCGTACTTCTGCGTCCGCGGACCAGGTCTCCGAAGCGCTGCACGATCACACCGCCGCCCAGCATATTGCTCAGCCGGGCGATGGATTCGCCATAACCGTTGGAATCCTTGAACGGTTCAGAGAAGTGCTTGCTCACCAGCAGGGCGAAGTTCGTATTTTCCGTATGCTTTGCCGGATCTTCATAGCTGTGTCCGTTCACCGTCACAATGCCGTTTGTATTTTCACTGACCACCGCGCCGTGAGGATTCATGCAGAAAGTCCGCACCAGGTCTTCAAACTTTTCTGTCCGGTAAACAATCTTGCTCTCGTACAGTTCATCTGTCAGATGGCTGAAAACCTGGGCAGGCAGTTCCACCCGTACGCCGATGTCTACCCGGTTGCTCTTGGTGGGAATGCCCATTTCACGGCATACGCCTTCCATCCATTTGCTGCCGCTGCGGCCGACGGAAATGACGCAGTGGGATGCTGTATAGCTTTTTCCGTCTTCCATCGTGACACGGTAATTCTCCCCTTCCCGCTTCACGGAAGCGACCGGCGCCTCAAAGAAGAAATCCACTTTGTCTTTCAGGTCGTTATACAGATTGTCCAGCACCACATAGTTAATATCCGTTCCCAGGTGGCGCACCTGCGCGTCCAGCAGGTGCAGCCCGTTCTGCAGGCAGGTTTTGCGGATAGCGGTATTGGCGGTGGAATACAGCTTGGTTCCTTCCCCGCCGTATTTCAGGTTGATCTCATCCACATAACGCATCAGCTCCAGCGCGCGTTTTTTACCCACATGATCATGCAGACTGCCGCCGAAGTCGTTGGTAATATTGTATTTTCCGTCAGAAAAAGCACCGGCTCCGCCGAATCCGCTCATAATGGAGCAGGTTTTGCAGCGTATGCAGGACTTAACCTTGTCTCCGTCAATGGGGCATTTACGCCGGTCCAGTTTTCTGCCCAGCTCAAACACAGCAACCTTCATCGGCTTCTCTGCTTTTTCTGTCAGCTCATAAGCTGTAAAAATGCCTCCGGGGCCTGCCCCGATAATCAGCACGTCATAATCTGTCATCATTTACCGGTCTTTCCTCGCTTTAGTCCGGCGGAGCGGATTCCCGTCCATTTCCGGCGGATAAATTATACCATTGACCCGGTAAAAAGAAAAGCAAATCCGTGCAGGTCCCATGGCGCTCCGAATATGTTCCATTCTTTTCAGAATTGTTTCATCTTTTTGTCGAATTTACGAATTTCCTCTTTCATCTTTTTCATTAGTGTACTATAATAAGAGGTGAATCTTCAGTTATCCCAAAGGAGTGTATTCATCCATGCGGAAACTATTTGCACTGATTATGATATTGATCCTGCTCCCGCTTCCTCTGGTTGCGACAGCAGAATCAACTGATCTTCCGGTTCCAACCCCTACCCTGACGCCTGAAGAGTGGGGGAATAAAAAATTACCCCATGAGCGTCAGCCGGAGCATATCGATGTCGTTCCCATGGACGAATTACCCCCTGTTGTCGAAGGACAGCATCACTATCTTCTTCTGTGCATTGACCAGTGGAACAGGGACCCCCGTCCGGACAATTCCAAGCCGCCGACGCTGAATGGCCAGCGCCGGGATATGTATGGTAACACAGACGGTATCATGCTGGTTACCCTGGACACACGTGCGCATCGTATCATGCTGACCTCCATCATCCGGGACGCCATCATTCGTAAAATCGACTCCACGGAGAAAGAAGAAAAGCACGGCCGCATTAACTATGTTTACAATGATCTGGGGCCTGAAGCCCTGTGCCAGACGATCAGTCAGCATCTGGGCGTAAGAGTTGAAAAGTATATTATGTTCACCTGGCGGCAGCTGGCAAATATCATCGACTACATGGGCGGCGTACAGGTTACTTTAAACACAAAAAGTGAGATACAGAAACTGCGCGGCGTCATCTGGGAAGGCTCCGTGTTTGACCCGAATGGAAAGGATCTGTACTACGGTTCCCTTGAAAGCCATCCCACAGGTGTCTATACTTTCAAAAACCCCGAGGGCAAGGTCATTGACTATCATTCCGATAAAATGGACAAAAAGACTGCCGGGGTTTCTGCTGTAGTCTATATGCGGATCCGCAAGGACAGTTCCCAGGGGGACTTGATGCGTACCCAGCGTGCCCGGAATGTGATACAGTCCCTGTCCAAAAAATGCAAAGCAATGTCCTGGGATGAAGCACAGGGGCTCGCCAACAATCTTCTTGAAAACAACAACAAGACCAACATGAACCTGAACGAGATCATCGAAGCAGCCAAGTACGCTTATGAACTTCGTGAATGCACCATCGAAGAGCTGCGGATTCCTCATGAGGATATAGCCCGCCGCCCGATCCTGTTCTGTGAGATGCTGGCCCAGGAAATCAACTGGCCGTACTGCCGGGAAGCCTTCCAGGAATATCTGCAGAACAGCTTCCTTGTCGCAGATGATGAGGACGATGATGACTTTTAATCTGTTGCAGAGGAGAATGCCATGAAATGTCCCGAATGCGGTCAATGGAACCGTGCTTCCATGCCTCACTGTATAAAATGCGGCGCGCCGCTGAATATTGACGGAGCCTCAAAATTACAGTGGAAGGACACGCTGAAAGACAGCGGTCCTTCCACGGCGTATCTACGTGCCGATGAATTCGGCCAGGTGGATTCCACTCCTGACGCCCGTGATCAGCTTGCCGGTGAAATGCAGGAGCTGAAAAAGCGCAAGCATGAAGGTGCTGAACGTCAGCGCCGCCTGAGCAAAAATACAGCCTCTCGTCCGGAGCCTGAAGTCGTAGTCACGGAAGATTCGGCAGAGTATACCCGCCGGGTCCGCCGGGTTGAAGAGCCCGTGACCGCAATTCGTGTTCAGCCGGTTTCCCGCAATGAAAAAGCCCGTCGTGAACAGTCTGAAATCTATAATCGCGTCCGTTTTATGGATGAAAACGGTGCTTTTGTGGAAAGCCACACGTATGACCCCGTTCCTGCCGGCGGATATGGTTACAGCCAGGGCACCGGTTCCTGGCATCTGGCCGGACCGCTGAGCAAAAATATAGCCCCTGCTCCCGAAAAGAAAAAAGGCGTCCTGAAAATCCTGCTGATGCTGCTGGCTGTCGCCCTGCTGGGTACAGGCGGTTTCTTCGGATACCGCTACCTGGCCAGCCAGGATCGTCCTGAGTATAACAAGGATGCCATCATCACCGCTTCGCTGGTGGATGACCTGCCCGCCCACACAATCCTGATCCCGGGTGAGGAAGGCACCACCATCTATGTCCGCGAACTGCACGCAAGCTATGTGGTTATGGACGGCTTTGCAACCATCGAGGTGGCGGATCATACCTGGTACGACAACCTGGAGGGTGCCCTGGAGGAGACCATGAACGTCACCATGACGCCCTTCCTGAAAACAGCTTCTGGCAAACAGACGCCGCTGCCTCTGATCACTTACCCGATTACAATACCCATCAGCCCTATTTCGCTGGAATCACCGGAAGGTCTGTACAAGGAAGTCTCCACTACCATGTATTCCATCAAGTTCACAGTCCGGCCTGACTCCCGCATCACTATCAATGATAAGGATTACTCTGACATCGTCAATGACGAAACCGGAGAAGTGATCTACAATGCCACGGTACAGCCCATCGGCAACAATCCCTTCGTTATCAAAGTCCGTTCCCGCTACTGCCGTGAAAACACAATCAATGTGATTCTTTACCGCGAAAAGCAGGAAATACCGCTTGACCTGGCTGTCGGTACAATCGGCAGCACGGATAAGAATGTGATGAGGGTCACAGCTACCACGTTGCCCGGCTCAGACGTGCATATCCTTTCAGATTATTCTGACTTTGATATCACGGAACTGAACACCACCGGAAAGTTCTCCTTCATTGCAATTTTCAAAGAGGTGGGCGAAAACACCATCACCATTACCTCCTCGCGCGAAGGCAAGAGAACTTCTGTTGTCAATCACAAGGTTTACTATGTTCCCCGGCCGGAGGAATATACCCCGAAGGCCTGGGCACTCACTCCTGAAGGCTATTCCGAACTGCTCAACAACATCAAGGTCCGGGCGGATAAGCACCAGATCTATGTGGTCAAGGGAACGGTCAAGGACGTCATCAACGATAAACCGCTTCGGGTTGTGATCAACACCAGTGAGGACGGAAAGTCCCAGCCTGTTGTTCTCGAACGTCCCGAACAGTCCCAGGACAAAATTCATTGGGAAACAGGGAAATACTACCGTGTCTATGCGGATGTTTCCGGCGTATACGACAACATGCCTGTACTGATTGCCCGTTACAGCTACACAAAATAAACAGGAGTAATTGTGATGAAGCGTTTTCTTTCAATTCTTATGATCTTTATCCTGTCAGCGCTCCCTGCCCTGGCGGATCCGCTCCCCCTGCTGGATGATTATGCGGAAGACATTGTCATCCCTTATGACGAGTCTGATCCTTCCGCGGGTGTTTTCTCTTACAGTTACCGCTATCCTCATGTAGATGAAAACGCGGAAGGCGGCATGGGAGTCTATGTGTTCTTTTCTGAACTTCTGGACTATGAGAATGAATTTATTATTCCCATGATCCAGGACGCCTATGAAGGAAGCGATACCTCTACGGTGGTCACCTATACGATCACTTGTAATAATGATGATTATTTCTCTGTTTTGATTCGTACAGAAAAAAACATTCCGGATCATACACAGGTTACCTGGAAAGGACACGTCTTCTCCAGGACAAACGGAATGAACGGGGCCACTTATTCACTTCCGATGGTGCTTGGAATCCTTTCCCCTGACGAAAATGATGAATGGCTTCAGGAATACCAGACTGAAAAAGTAGAAACGCTGGTACGGCAAATGGTCTGGAGTATGATCGAAGAAAATGCTGACAGTGTTGATTACAGCGGCATATCGGAGGAAACGCTGGCAGCTTCCTTCTTCCCGTCTGAAGATTTCTATCTGGATGAGAACGGTGATCCTGTTTTCTATCTGCAGCCTTATGACATTCTGGACGAGGTGCCGGAAGGAACGGATCTTTTCACCTTCCCCATTGCCCTGGAGGACATTCTGGACGAACTGTAATCAGTACAGAAAAAGTCCATGCATTTTTGGCCCGCCGGGCGTATAATATCACCAATCATTTTATGGGAAAGAAGGAACTGACATGCTGGACATCAAAGTAACGCTTTCACAGAATCTCAAACAGAAACCCGCGGACGAGTCTGCCCTCGGTTTCGGCCGGATTTTTACCGACCATATGTTCCTGATGGACTATGAACAGGGTGTCGGCTGGAACAACGCCCGCATCGTTCCCTACGCTGATTTCGCGCTGGATCCTGCCGCCATGGTTCTCCATTACGGCCAGGCCATTTTTGAAGGAACCAAATGCTATCGTCGTGCTGACGGCGGTCTGCAGCTCTTCCGTCCCCAGGCCAACCTTGCCCGCATGACCCGCAGCGCGGAGCGCATGGGCATGCCCGCTCTGGATGAAGAAACCGCCCTGGAAGGCCTCAAGCAGCTGGTTCGCATTGAGGAAGCCTGGGTTCCGCATCTGGACGGCACTTCCCTCTACATCCGCCCCACCATGATTTCCATGGATGTCGGCCTGGGTGTGCATGCTTCCAAGAAGTATTTGTTCTATATCATCCTCAGCCCCGTAGGCGCCTACTACAAAGAAGGCCTGAAGCCCGTCAGCATCTATGTTGAAGATGCTTACGTGCGTGCGGTTCGCGGCGGCGTTGGCTTTACCAAGTGCGCCGGTAACTACGCGGCTTCCATTCTCGCCGGTGACGTTGCCGAGAAGAAGGGCTTCTCCCAGGTGCTGTGGCTGGACGGTGTGGAACAGAAGTATGTTGAAGAAGTCGGCTCCATGAATATGATGTTTGCTTACGGCAACAAGATTGTTACCCCCAAGCTGAACGGTTCCATCCTCCCCGGCATCACCCGCGACAGCGTTCTGACTCTTGCCCGCTCCATGGGTTATGAAGCCGAAGAAGACCGTCTGAATATCGAAGAAATCTTTGCGGATGCCAAATCCGGAAAGCTGACTGAAGCCTTCGGCACCGGTACTGCTGCGGTCATCAGCCCCGTTGGTACCCTGGCCATGAAGGACGAGAAGATCACCATCGGCGACGGTGGAATCGGTAAAGTTGCCCAGAGCCTGTATGATACCCTCACCGGGATTCAGTACGGCCGTCTGGAAGACAAATTCGGCTGGATCATCAAACTGTAATTCGAAAGGAATCCAACCTCAATGCTGAGGCAAACCAATACCCGCTCCCTTCACTGGGCTGATAAGACCATGAGCGTTCTGCGGGCAGATCAACTGGAGGCCTGCGAGAAAGATCTCGCAGGCCTTCCTTCCCATTGTCTTTTTGAACCGGACTGCAGCAATATCGACGCGGAAAAGCTGTATGATATTTCATTTTTTGCAGAGGAAGACCGTAAATCCGCCGGACGGGTTCTGCATCCGGTGCTGCATACGGTGGAAGAACTCCGGAATCGTGTACTTCATTCCTTTGCCCAGGAAACGGCCCTGCTTTCTGTGGAGGAGCACGACCTGCTTGTGCGTGTAATGCTCTTTGGCGGCCGTACTCCGCTCAATGACTGGAATGAACTGATTCCAGCGCGGGGATTGGTTCGCCGTCTTTGGTGCCGTGTGGAAAACGTAGGCTCCAATGCCGCCCTGATCCTTCCCTCCCAGCTCTGTGCCACCGTCCTCATGCTCCTGGCCGGGGACAGCCACCGGGACGTCAGGACAATCGTGGAACAGGTACATGAAAGGATAGACAATACCCTGTATCTTCTGGGAGCCGTACAGGCTTCCGGCCCCATGCGTGATATGCTGGCTCTTCTGAAGGGCACCTGTGCCGAAAACAGGCCGGACCTGGTTGAACGTTTCCTTGTTTCCGGCTATGATTATGTATATAACCGTTCCGGCAGTCTGTTGCTGATTCATCCGGGCCTTGCGGATCCGGAACGGATGATGGATTTTAACTATACCGAAATGGATCCTGAAGCCCTTTCCAAAGCTTCTGAAAGTATCAACGATCTTGAATCTCCCTTGTATGAGCAGATGCTTTCCGTCCTGCAGGGTGCCACCCGTCCCGAGATAACGCCGGAAGATGCGGTGGAAGATCTGATCATCCTTGCAAAACAGGAAGTCCCCTGGAAAGACATGCTTGAAGTTCTCTCTTCCCTCCTGATCTGTCAGCCCACACCCGAAATGCGATCCGCCTTGAAGGATCTGTGTGATCGTGTGCCCCGCTGGCTGGATCTGAGCACTTCACAGGTACAGTAATATGCCGCTGAAAGAAATGATTATTCCCCGGGACGCTGTCGGACAGCGTGTTGCGGACTATCTTCGTTCTGTACTCCCGGATCTTCCGGAGAGTGTGCTCCGTCGTGTTTTTGCTTCCCGGGATGTGAAGCTTGACGGTGTCAGGGTTTCCCGTGACCAGACGCTTCAGGCGGGTCAGTGCCTGAAGATTTATATTCCAGATGCTTCAGCCGGCAGTATATCTGCTGCTCCCGCACTTTCTGTTGTATACGAAGATGATGACGTACTCCTGGTCAACAAGCGGGCCGGTATCAGTGTGGAGCCGGATGCCCGCGGCGGTGTCACCCTGACGGATCTGTGCCTGCAGTATGTCCGCCGGAACAGCCCGGATGCTTTTGCTCCCGCAGCCTGTCATCGTCTGGACAATAAAACCTGCGGATTGTGTCTCTTCGCGAAAAACCAGCAGGCGCTTGATATCCTGCAGGATGTTTTCCGCAGCCGGAAGCTGGAGAAATACTACGTTTGTCTCGTTCGGGGGATTATGAAACCTCCGGAAGCCGTTTGTCATGCCTGGCTGATAAAAGATGCGCTTCATGCCAGGGTTCGCATCACGGATCATCCTGAACCGGGTGCCAAACCTGTCACAACCGGTTATGAAACGCTGGAAAGCGGACCTGTGTCCCGTCTCCGCGTTCATCTGATTACAGGACGCACCCATCAGATCAGGGCTCATCTGGCAGCCCTGGGGCACCCGCTGCTGGGTGACGACCTTTATGGTGACCGCGATTTCAACCGCCGGGAAAAGGCCCGTAGTCTGAAACTTTGTGCGGTTTCCCTCACCTTGGACACCGACGGCCGTCTTCCCGCCCTCGACGGCAAAACCTTCACCATCGACCCGCCTTTTTAACAATTCAGGATTCAAACTTCGGAATTCAGAATGATCCGTTCTGGATTCTTTCTTTTTTTCAACTCGAAACGTTTGCATTTTTGAAATGTGCCATATATAATTATGCATTATACATTATGCATTATGCATTTATATGAACGGAGTGAATATCATGCTTGCTTCTCTTCCCCCTCTCGGATGGAATTCATGGAATACTTTCGGAGAGCATATCAGCGACGCGCTGATCCGTGAAATGGCTGATTTTATGGTGGATCAGGGCTGGCTGGCTGCCGGCTATAACTATCTGGTCATTGATGACTGCTGGTCCCTCCGTGATCGGGATGAAAATGGCCTGCTTGTTCCAGATCCGGAAAAATTCCCCCATGGTATGAAGGATCTGGCGGATTATGTCCACAGCAAGGGGCTGAAATTTGGCATGTATTCCTGCGCAGGCGTCATGACCTGTGCAGGTTATCCTTCCAGCTATGACCACGAATTTGTGGATGCGAAAACCTTTGCTTCCTGGGGCGTGGATTTCCTGAAATACGATTTCTGCAATTTCCCGGAATCCGGAGACTGCCGTAATCGCTATCAGACCATGGCAATGGCACTGAAAGCCTCCGGACGGAATATTCTCTTCTCCGCCTGTAACTGGGGCCGTCATGATCCATGGAAATGGATGCGCAGCCGGGGAGCCCATATGTACCGCTCCACCGGAGACATCATGGATAACTATGTTTCCTTTACCGACATCTTCAAATCCCAGCTGGAAAACCTCTGCATGAGCAGTACAGACTGCTTCAATGATATGGATATGCTCACCGTGGGAATGTGCGGTAAAGGCAACGTTGGCTTTGGCAAGGTATGTACTTATGAAGAATACCGTCTGCAGTTCTCCCTGTGGTGCCTGTGCGGCGTTCCCCTGATGATGGGAGCGGATCTCCGTTCCCTGAAGCCGGAGTATGTTGCGCTCATGCAGAACAAAGAGCTTCTCCGGATTGACCAGGATGAAGAATGCCGTCCGCCCTTCCTGATCCGCCGCGGCTCTGTCTTTACGTCCAACCCGGAGCCGAAAGAGGGCGAGTTCCCCTGGCGCGAACTTCCGGATACATCCTTCACCCTGTTCCGTCATCTGTCGGGAGGCGAATTTGCCCTGGCTTTTGTCAACCTTTCCGAAGCTGAAACCTGCATGCATTGCGAACTCGTTGACCTCGGCCTGCCGGTTTCCTCAGGCTTCGCGCTGGAAGTCCGTGATGCCTTCACAGAAGAATCCCTTGGCCGGAAGTCTGATTATTTCAACCCCACTGTCCCCGGCCACGATATGAAGCTGTATCTCTGTTCCCTGGTGCCTGCCCGTGGCTGAACAGGATAAATGCGTCCGCTGCGGCGCCTTCCTGACAAAGGATGAAACAGCGCTGACCCGGAAGCTGATTAACCGCGGTGCCACAGAATTCTTCTGTCTTTCCTGTCTCGCAGGGCATTTCCAGCTTTCCGAAGAAATTCTTCGGAAAAAGATAGAAGAATTCAAAGCCATGGGCTGTACCCTGTTCAACCCCTGAAAAATCAAGGACGGTGAAGTGAAACTTCACCGTCCTTATATTTTTAAGTTTTAAGTTTTCAGTCTTAATTATTCATTGAGAAGATTCTTTGCATTCAGGCAAAGAATCTTCTCATTTTCCTCCTCCGTCAGTTCCAGCCTGAGGAATCGTTCCAGCTCTTCTGAAGGAACCCACATCGGATAATCCGTCCCAAAAAGCACCCGTTCCCTGCTGTAGCTGCGGATAATTCTTCGTGCCTCTTCCGGCTTCAGTGTGTAAAGGGAACTCGACGTGTCCACATAGACGTTTTCATATCCTGTCAACATTTCGCATGCGTCATCCCATTCGCTCCAGCCGCCCAGGTGGGCGCAGATGCACACCAGCTTAGGAAAAGCATCCAGCACCTTTTTCATCCGCCTGGGATTGGAATATTCAAAACGGGGATCACCGGTATGGATAATAATCGGCAATTCACCCTCAACAGCGGCAAACATCTCCATTGCAGCCGGACTGTCCAGCGCAAACTTCTGCATATCCGGATGGACCTTCAGCCCCTTCAGGCCCATTTCCCTGATCTCCCGGATGAGGCCGGGAATGTCCGCACAGTCCGGATGAATGGCGCCGAATCCGGTCAGGCGGTCAGGATTCTGCCCTACCGTATCGGCGATAAACCGGTTGATGGAATCAACATAATGAGGTGTAAGTGCGACTGAGTGGATGCAGGCATGGCCGATTCCCGCCTCCTGTTCCGATTCAAGCAATTGTCCGACAGTGCCTTCCTGGCGCACAGGCATATGATAAAACGCTCCGATACTGCCGGCTGCCTTTCCCGCAATCGGATCAGGAAAAACGTGTGCATGAATATCCGTTACCTGCATCTGTCCATGGATTCCTTTCAGTCCGTTATTTCGGAATATACCGGTACTCGATTTCCTTCACTGTACCGTTATCGTTCAGATAGTATTTCAGCTGATGCCACGTGCCGTCCACACGGATCCTGTACCGGATGGAGTTTTCTTTTGCCAGGTACTTGCCGTCAGAAAGATTATCCAGATGATACAATCCCCGGTTGCCGCTTGCGCTTGCCACCTGACCCATATCCCTGAACTTACCGATAACGTAGTCCTTTGGATCTCCGACGTTGGTATCACGCGGTGCCTTGAATGTCGACTTGTCAGTGAAATGCAGTTCAACCAGAACCCAGGTTTTCTTGTTCAGGTTCATCACTGCATATCCCCATGAATACTCAAATTTCCGGAGTGCTGTGGTGAATCCGCTGTTCTTCGGGGTTTCAATCTCAACTTCCTGTCCCGGACCGTATTCAGCCTGGAAAGCCTGCATAGTGGTTTTGTTCAGTTCCAGTCCGCTGACCTTTTCTTCAATATCCCAGGCGGAAAGCGGATAGGGTTTAACCTCAATCTTGTAGCTGACTTCCTGAACCTGTGACTCTTTTTCATACTGGTTTACAGCTATGGCTTTAATCGTCACCTTATGTCCGGTGGGAAGCAGGATGGGTTCACCTGTAAACTCCGGACTGTCTTTATTGGGCGTCGATCCGTCAACCGTATAAAATATGCGGATATCATCGTCTTTTTCATTGTCCTTGCCTGGCCGGAGGGTTACCTTCTTCCTGGTTTTATAAGCCCCCGGTGCAAGATTCGTCTGGGGCATCTGGGGAGAAGGCATGATGATCTTGTAGGTACCCTTGATCTCGTCCGATACCAGTTCGCCGTTTACAGCCACTGCCCGCAGGTTATGGGTTCCCTCTCCTATTTCAAATTTTTCGGTAAAGCGTATCCCATCCTGGGGAAGCTTAACCTTTTCAGCGTCATCATCAAAGGTGTAGTAAACGTCATAGCCCTGGGTTGAATACATATTCAGCGTAACTTTATGCTCTATGTATCCACCGACGGGATCAATCACCGGCACTTCCGGCAGCAGGTCTCTGCGCTGGGTCTGGAATGTGACTTCACCTGTATTGTCGTAAGCCTTTTTCATAAGATCGCCTGCTGCAGCCAGTTTGCCGCTGTTCAGCAGAATCCGGATATGGTTTACATAAGCTTCAGGCCGGGACGGAGTGCCTTCATAAATGTGCGCGTAAAGCTTTGCGGCGTCCTCTGTTCGTCCTGCTGCTTCATACGCGCTCCCCAGCATCAGCATGCCGTCCACGTCGACATGCTTTTCCACCTCATCCTGCAGCATTGCCTTTTCAAAGCTTTCAATGGCGCCGTCAATGTCGCCGTTGTTCATCAGGTCTTCGCCGACAGCCCACAGGGCAGCAGAAGTTGCTTCCTTTCCCAGGCGTGCCATAACCTTCTGGCCGCCTTCTGTCTTTTTAAGAAACAGCCAGCTTCCGCCAATAATCATGGCGGCAAGTACAATTCCGGCGATGGCAATCTTCACCCAGTTCACCATCTTCAGCCGTTTTCCGCCGCCCTGCTCAATCCATTCGGTATAGGCTCTGGCTTGTTCCCGGATATCATCATTCTCGTCATAAACGGTTCTGCGCCGTCTTTCAAAAACAACCTCTTCCCCGCCTTCTTCTCCGGCAATTTCCGCTTCAGATATCCTGTAATCCGGGAAAACGTCCTCGTCCTCCCGCTCATCTTTCAGCGCAGGCATTTCCACCGTCGCGCGGCTAGCGCCGCTGCGGCGTCTTCTCTTGATTTCCATGGTCCGTTCGGCAGCCTCATGGATAGCCTGCCTGGCCCGTTTGCCCTGCCGGATGGCCTCCGCACCGCTGTAGGGTGTGTCTGTGCCGGTGGTCAGGATCT
>Ga0310786_10002501_pt1 | contig 28029 bp, 20 predicted proteins | sample AusTroGonzalo_MG_FD_203881 | JGI IMG/M metagenome (GOLD analysis project Ga0310786, IMG submission 203881) | Bovine rumen microbial communities from tropical cattle in Woodstock, Queensland, Australia - Gonzalo_03 (v2) (version 2) | ecosystem: Host-associated > Mammals > Digestive system >...
GCTCTTCGTAATAGCTTGATTGGCCACTACCACTAGCTCTGATATCTATATATCCCTTTACAGGAGGCTTTTGTGGTTCGGGTTGAGCTTTAGGAACAAAAATACTATTCTGATTAGGCTTATCATAAATTCTTTTAAGATTATCACCTAATTCAAAAATAAACTTACCATTTTCCTTTCTAAAAACCAATCCCGTCCTTGGATTCCAAACAGACGAAGAAAACATCTGAGAATCCCGCCAACGGCTCCATTCGCCCCCAATAGGTCTAGTGCGATAAGAATTTCCTTCAATCCAAGCTAAACCTTTCAATTCAATGCCATTTAATCTATCAGCCTGACTATAAACATTTATCTGAGTATAATTCAACATGCAATGATCTATTTCATATTCAACATCATTAGCCCTATATTCAGGTTGGAAAAAGTAGCATCTCCCCTTTTTTGCATCAACACGAATTTTTCCGTAATAAACACGGCTCAAAGCTTCAGCCAATGTTTGACCTTTAGAATCTTTTATCTGCAAAAAAAATGGTTTAAATTGAAACTCATAAGCCATAGTTTCAACACCAAAACACAAAATCAAGATTGCAATAACTTTCACAATTAAAAGTCTATACATAACATTTCCATTCCCATAATTCCTTAATATATCATTTTTATTTAAATAAAGGAGATGCCGCAACAAGTGCGGCATGACAATGCAAAGGGAATGTGTAAGGAGCCCCCGTCCCGGAAAAACATACGAGGCGAGTGCCGCGACAAAATGCTTGCATTTTGGCATGGTTGAGCCGAAGGGTGTTGCGCTTGCGCAACAAGTCCGGGATGACAGACCGGGGTGACAATGCTATGGATCCTTCGCGAAACGTTCCCCAGCAAAATCCGGGGTGACAATGCTCAAAGCGGAGCGAGCCCGGAGCGCTTTAGCGCGAGCCCACTCCCCCATAGCTAAATTACTTCACGAAGCGAAGGATGTCTTCGGCGGAATTCGCGATGCGGTTCTTGAAGTTCCAGATGCGGGCGAAGGTCTTGCCGTAGCGTTCGAGGACAACGCGATTGTCCAGGATGAGGACCTTGCCAGAATCGGAATCGTTGCGCAAGAGGCGACCCACGCCCTGACGGAGTTCGATGTAAGCTTCGGGGATAAAATAATCCTTGAAGAAGTTCTTGTTTGCAGCCTTCATCTCGTTCGTGAGGCCGGCGACAAGCGGGTCGCTCGGGTTCGGGAACGGAAGCTTCGTAATGACGAGCAACTTGAGTGCATCACCCGGGAAGTCCACGCCTTCCCAGAGGCTCTGGCAACCAAGGAGGCAAGCGCCACGTTCCTTGCGGAACATCGCCACGAGACCGTCCAAGGATCCGTCGACATGCTGACAGAGCAAAAGCTTGTTGCGTTCGGCAAATGCCGGAGCAAGGGCAGCCTGGGCGCTCATCATCGTCGCGACACTCGTAAACAGCACCATCGTATTTTCTTCGATGGTCGGGAGTACCTTCAAGAGCGTTTCGTTCAACGCTTCGCCATATTCCGGAGTCGAGGGCTTCGGCAGATACTTGGCTATCATCACGGAGCGGCGATCGTTCACGTCGGAAGGTTCCGTGTAAATGCGGACAAACGGCTGCTTGACGCGGAGCGTATCCATGCCCATCTTTTGCAGATAGTACGTGAGGTCGGCCTGCACAGAAAGCGTTGCCGACGTAAACGTTGCAGACTTGATCCACGGATAGAACTTTTCTTTCCAGACGCTTTCGGAATGGAGCGGGAGCGCATGCAGCTTGATGGTATGCGGATTGAACGGTTCTTCCATGTAGAACACCCAATCGCTACGACCGGCCTTCGTCACAAATTCAAAGTCAGAAATAAAGTGACCGATTTCCGTCATGCGTCCTTCGAGGTCGCTCACGACGCCCTTGAGCTTTTCGGCTCCCGCAGCCGCGGCGACAATCTTGTCGGCCAAGGCGCGTGCATTGGCGTACTGTTCAAGGAACGTTGCCGGGTCGGCCTCGTATTCTGCCAAAATGCTCTTGACATACGTGAATCCGCCACGTCCATTCTTCTGCTTGGCAAGCTTCTTGCCGATCTTCATGAAGAAGCGGTGCAGAGCCTTTTCGGCTTCGCCCAGAGCCTCGGAGAGTTTGTCACAGAGTTCATGGAGTTCCGGCTGATCTGCCGGAATGCGGCTTGCGATTTCGGCAATGAGGCCATCGCCGCCAGCCTTGGAAGGTTCAAGCGTCTTCGCGATGTTTCTGAATCCAAAGAACGAGATGGAGCGTCCAAACACCTGGTTACTGATTTCGGGCAGGCGGTGCGCTTCGTCAAAGACGACATGTTCGTAAGCCGGGAGCAGCGCAAAGTCGAGCTGCAAATCCGAAAGGAAGAGCGAATGGTTCACAAGCACCATGTTCGCATTCATGGCCTTGCGCTTCGCGATGAGAGCCGGGCAGTTTTCGTGATGCGAGTGGTTTTCGCCGCTGCAGCAAGAGGCGCTGCACGAAAGCTTGGACCAAAGCACACGATTGCGGCTCTGGCTAAAGGAATTGCATTCGTTGATGTCGCCCGTTTCGGTCGTGAGTACCCACGGAATGAGCGCCATGAAGGAATCGCGTTCTTCGGCGGAGAGGAGCGTCTGCGGATGCATCAGCAGTTCTTCGAACTTGCGGAGGCAAAGGTAGTTGTCGCGGCCCTTCAAAATCGCCGGACGGAGTTCGCCATTGTAAATCTTTGCAATCTGCGGAATCGCCTCTTTCCAGAGCTGTTCCTGCAAGGTGCGCGTTGCGGTACTGATAAGCACGCGTTCGCCCGTGATGGCCTTGTTCGCAGCGGTAATGAGGTAAGACAGGGTCTTGCCGGAACCAGTCGGAGCTTCGAGTACGCAGAGGCCGCCCTTGTACATATTGCGTTCCATGACCGAAGCAAAATCCTGCTGGTTGTGACGCGGCTTGTAGTCATCGACGACAAACGAAATGAATCCGCCTTCCTTGAAGAATTCACTCACGCGCGGAGCCCTGGACTTGGGCAAAGCTTCCAAGGCAGGAGCTTCAGGCAACTTGTACTTCGGCGGGGCGAGCGTCTCGACATTCGAAGTGAAAAGTGTTTCGTAGCCGGAGCCCTTGGCCACCTTGGAAAGGGCATCGTAAATCCACGGATCCATCGTAGAAATCTTTTCGAGAGCCTTCACGAACAAACGTCCGCAAGCATCGGCATCGGGCAATGCGCGGTGGGCGCGGCTACGTTCAATGCCGAGTTCTGCAACTAGCGTATCGAGGCGATGGTTCGGAACATCCTGGAATGCAATGCGCGAAAGCGTGAGCGAATCCCAGAACACGTGCGTGTCATAGGAAATGCCGACCTTGGAGAATGTCTGCTTCAGGAACTTGGAATCGAAGAGGGCGTTGTGCGCCACAATCGGGAGATCCCCAATGAACGAGCAGATCTGCCCTGCGACCGTTGCAAAGTCCGGAGCGGCATCGAGATCAGCCTTGCTAATCCCGGTCAGCGTTTCGATAAACGGTCGTAGTTCTGCAGTAGAGGGCTTCACCAAGAAATCGAGATTGTCTTTCGGTTCGCCATTTTCAAAACGGACAAGCGCAGCTTCGATGATTTCGTCTTTCTCGAAATCAAGACCTGTCGTTTCTAAGTCAAGCGCCACAAATGCAGGGATTTTATCCATCTTCTTTTCCATCCTTTTAACGCAGTGCCGGCAACTTCGGCAACAGTTTTTCTAAATCATTCGCACCACTATTGATCTTCAGTGTATCAAGCGAGGCACGCCAGGCAGAGCCAAAACGGAAGGGATGCATCGACCCGCCATCGGGCAAGTCAATTCTCCTTTCAGCAAAATAGTAATCGATAATGTATCCACCCTCGATAAGGTCGCTAAAGGCAAACAAACCGTGAGCAGAACATTCAGCATATTCAAACTTGCCCGTTTCTACGGACTTGAGGCGCACCACATCGCCGGTTTTTCCACCCGGGATTCGGCCCGCAAGCGAAGCAAGCTTGAGTTTAGAAACAGATTCAAACGTCAACTTCGATTCGTACTTTGTCTGGATTACCGTATCACGGACACCGTTACTGTCGGCCTTGGCCAAGGTCGTATCGCGGTACCCACGCAACAGGCTGAACTTGGAATCGGTTTCCCAGGGTTTTCCACGATGCACCACAAAGCGGACAGGGTCCATCTGCTTGACTTCGACCTGGACGGTATCCTTGCCCTCGACAACAAAGAACAAGTCCTTCAAGGAATCCACAACGGGCTTGTTGTAAACGACGACCAGCGAATCCTTCGGGAACGCATTCTTGGCCTTGCCCCAAATGGACGCAGTCTGAATTTTCGGCGGGAAAGTATCCGAAGGCATTTCCTTCCATTCGATCTCCGCAAAATTTCTGGCCGTATCTAGAGCGCGGTTCAGCGAATCCTTCGCGATGTTGCATGCAAACTTGTACAAAACTTCGTCTTTCGGCTTCGGATCAAAATAGAAACGCGGAGAGCCCGAGGTTCCAAGATAGACAAGGCTCGGATAAAGCGTGTCGCCATCGGACGAAGTGAGGCGGCAGTTGGAAGTTCTCGCAAAGACGGAATCGAAATACACGTGGCGCGTAAAAGTCGCTTCGAGGACATTGGCAAACTGCTGAGAAACATTATCAAGTTCCACCGGCGTCGTATCCTGATCATCAAGCGGAATCCACAGCGTATCCTTGGTCGATTCATCCAAGTTCAAGTCCGAAATCCAGACGCCCGCAAGTTCCGACGAGGGTTCGATTTTGTGGTTGCCGTTGCCATCGACAAACGCGACGACGCGGTAACGGCCAGCCTTGATACCCGTAAACGTAAAGTTTCCGATGCTGTCAGCAAGCGTCAAGTAAAGCGGTTCTTCCTTGGCAAGCAGCGGGAGCGAATCCAGCACGTGCGTCACCGTATCGCGATACTTTTCGAGGTAACGCTTCGATTCTCGTTCCGGTCCCATCAGATACAGACCGATGCTCGGGTACGCCTTCTTCTTGACGAGCGAATCCGAGACCATCACATGGCCAGAGATCGTAAGCGAGTCAATGGTGGCGCCGGTCGAGAAAACCACCTGGAAGGGCTTTGCAAGAGCATTCCCGTGCAAGTCCTTGATGCCGCCCGCAAACGTGACCGTGTAAGTCGTTCCGGTATCGAGTACCGCGCGGGAGTACACTTCGAGAGTCTTGCCGTGAACTTCGGTCTTCAGCTTCTTTTCGATCGGAGGAGAAATGGTAACGGCACCACGCGGAACCGAGGCATTGATCCATTCATCAAATTCAAGTTTTACATAAAGTTCGTTCGGATGGTTCGCAGTATTCGGCGCCGGGTACATAGCGGCTACGCGCGGCGGGAGCTTGTCTTCGGGACCGCCGGACGGAGCGACCTGCGTCGCACAGGCGACGAGGAACACGCTAAGCGCAAACCAATATGCAAACTTCGAAAGCTTCATGCCTACTCAATAAAGTCGATAACTTTTCCTATGCGGGTGTAACGGATTCTGAACGGGATGCGCCACCAGGTGAGCGGATTTCCGAGAGAGAACTTCTGGTCATCGTTTTCGAACGAGAAGTAGATGACAAAAGCCTTCGCGCGAATGTTGCGGAGCGAGACCACGCCCCAGTAGCGGGAGTCGGCCGAGTTATCGCGGTTATCGCCCATCATGAAGAATTGCGGGTACTTCACCACGTAGCGGTCAATCTTTTCGGAACCCAGGTACAGATTGCGCTGGATTTCAAAATGGTTCTTTTCAGGAGCCACAGCAAGAGAATCATCCGTTTCCGGAACAGATGCCTGCACCATATTCAAGCGGTTCACGTTTCCTTCGAGATCCTGGAGAATGGAACCTTCGAACGACGTGTAGCTCACCGGGCGGGTCAAGCCACGGTTCAAGTCCGGGTCGTGCGGGTCGATCATCGGCAAGAATCCGATCTTCGCCAGTTCCCTGAAGTAATTGAACGGCATGGAGCCGGACAACGTATCACCAAGCGTCAGACGCTGCTGGATGACGGACTGGTTCCTGGAAAGCATCGCATTCAGCACAAGTCCACGATCGTTCTCGACCGGGAACCTGAAATCGTTGAAAACATAATTGTTGCTTTCGCGACCGTTGCGCAAAAGCGAAAGTTCCAAGCGCACGGAAGAATCCGGATTTTCCTGGGCCACGAGCGAACGCAACCACCAGAGCTTGATCATCGGAAGCGAATCCACGTAAAGCGTATCGCCCACAGACGGAACGACAAATGCTTCGACTTCGTCCCTCGGCGAAGATGTGCGGACGCTAGCCGTCCACTTGCCGAATGCGGGGAGCGAATCCTGACGCTTGCCGTTCAGGAAAAGCTTGCCGCCGTGTACAGCGACCGTATCGCCACTGACTGCCACGCAACGCTTGATGTAATCCTTCGGGCCATCGGCGTAATGCACCAAGTGCGGCTGACCATTTTCGGGAGCGTGATCCCAGTAGTAGTTGCCAAGCATGAGCGCATTGAACAAGTGCGTGTAGCGCTTGGGATTGTTATCGGGATATTCCGGTTCACCCGGATAGCGGAAGATGACAACATCTCCGTGCTTCGGTTCGGCATAGCCAGGGAACTTCTGGTTCGAAAACGGAATCGGGGATCCGTAGGTAAACTTGAGGCCCAGCAAAAAGTCTCCCGTCTTGAGGGAATCTTCCATAGAGCCGCTCGGAATCTGGAACGCCTGGATCACATACTGGATAACAATCAGCGCAAGTATAACCGGTACAATCACTTCGCGCGTAAAAGACTTCAAGAACTTCTTCATCGATTTTTTTGGAGGTGTCTGTTCCATTAAAACTCCCAATTACAGGCTCTTCACGGTTTTCACAAAGTTGCGGCTCACGGTAATCTGCGTCCTGTTCTTGTCGCGCAGCACAACGCACAAGTGGCCGCTATCCGTCTTGCGGATTTCCGAGATGTAGTCAATGGCGACCAGGTGCGCACGATGGACTCGGACGAACTGTTGCGGGTCAAGGCGTTTTTCCAGTTCCACAAGTGTGAGGTCGATCACATACTGCGAGGTCGTAGTATAGGCGGTCGTGTACTTTTCCTCGCTCTGGAAGCGAATCACCTCGTCCATGTTCACAAGCAGAATGCGATCCGGAAGCTTCACCTGCAAGCGCTGCATGTAAAGCGAACGGGTACACATCATTTCCTTGAACTTGTCCCACGAGAAATCAGCCGGTACGCCAAGTCCACTTTCATGCGGCATGCGCTTGCGCAGCTTTGCCATTGTCGACTGCAGGCGTTCCGGATCAATCGGTTTCAAAAGGTAATCGACGACATTTTCTTCGTAGGCACGGAGGGCAAAGTTGTCGTAAGCCGTCGTAAATACAATCAGCGGGATGTCATCTTCGTTCAGCGACTTGAGAACTTCAAACGCGTCCATGTCGGGCATCTGAATATCCAAGAAAACGACATCAGGATCGAGTTCGTGGATTTTCTGGATGGTCTGCGTCCCGGAAGACGCTTCGCCCAAGATTTCAATTTCTCCCGAATACGCTTCGAGCAATGAACGCATTCGTACGCGGGCAAGTGGTTCGTCATCAGCAATCAGTGCAGTAAACATATTCTCCCGCTATCACTTAATCTTTTTATAGAAACGGACCAGCACGGACTTCACGCCATCCGCATCACGATAAACTTCGCCAAGTGTCATGTAGGCAAGGTTTCCGACCCTGTCACGCTTGAATGCCCAATGAATCGAGTTGTCGGAAAGGTTCACTTTCACAATGCTATCGGCAAACGTGAACGTCCCTCGCAAAGTATCGACCTTAAGAGAGTCCTTCATCACGGATTCGACCACCTGGGCGGTTCCATCCTTGAGCAAGTCCATATCCAGCACGCGCTGTTTGCAATCGTCGCACGGCATTCTTCCCGAATAAAAGCCAAAAACATCCGTCGGAATTTCCACCGGCGGCAATTCAGGAAGCGGCTCCGGCTTTTCTTCGGAACATCCCACAAAAAAGCCGCAAAGCAATGCGGCTAACACATAGACACACTTCATACTAAAAATCTAAAAAATTTCAAACAAGGCAACGGAACAGGATTCTAAAATCCCGTTGAATAGACCAATCTAAAGCCAAGAGTAGCCTTGGAAGTTACCGGGTCCAGCTTTTCGCGTTCCTTGGGAGCAATATCGCTTACCTTGTCCGACCAGCCACCACCACGGACAACGCGGTAGTCGCCATCGCTAGGGCCGCTGTAATTGTCGCTTTTCTTCTTAGGATAAACGTCATACCAGTCATTGACCCATTCGGCAACGTTTCCCGCCATATCGTATAAGCCAAAGGCGTTAGGCAGTTTTTTCGCCACTTCGTCAGGACCGGTACTTTGTCCATAATAAGCGTACTTGGAAGCCACATCGGTATCCCAATAGTACGTCGTAGTCGTTCCCCCGTGCGCAGCGATTTCCCATTCGTTCTCGGTCGGGAGTCGCACGGAAGCAACGGAATAATCGATCTTCAAGCCCACCAGCACCGAATCACTCGTGATGGACTTGTATACATAGGCGGTATCGAGACCGGCAAGCTTTGAATAAGCATTGCAGAAAAGCGCTGCATAGAACCAGTTCACATTAGAAACGGCTCTTTTACCGCCTTCCTTGAGCTGTTTCGGGAGGTTGCCCATGACAGACTCGTATATTTCCTGAGTCACTTCGGTCGTCGCAATCGAGAACGAATTCACGCCAAAAGCAGAGACGCCACGCGTGATGGTCGATGACGGGATCTTGACCCAATCAAACTTGCCCAAAACGACAGGATCCACATCGGAACGCTGTGAACTCGAGGAGCTCTTGGAACCCGGTTTGGCAGATCCACCCCCATCGTCGGTATAGACGGGCTTTCCTTCGATGGGATCGCCAGTTGCCGTACAGGCCGCAAGTGCAAACGGCAGGCCGAGCAATAAAAGTTTCAGGTTCCACATAACGACTCCCCGGTTCCACCTTAACGGACGACACCGATACGGTAGAGTTTCTGCTTTGTCTTGCCGCTTTCGAACTTGACCTTGAGACGGGCCGTATAGACATCACTGCCGAGGTTACGCAAGTCGAGGTTTTCCTGGTTCTTGCCGGCAACGCCATCAGCGATGTCCTTCTTATAGACGCACAAGCCCGTGATGTCGTAAATTTCAAGCTTGATGGACTTTGGCTTTGCGCCCAGTTCCATACGCACCTTCGCTTCGCCGCCGCGAACCGGGTTCGGGTAAATGAAGAAGTCCGTGATTTCGTCCTTCGCCTTTGCCGCATTGACATCGGAAAGCTTGGATGCATCGAAGAATCCGGTACGTTCATTGCCCGCAGCAGGGAGAGCCCACGCCGCAGCAGCCGACTCGGCGCCATTGGCGGCCTTGTTCAGACGGAACGCCGTCACGGAATTTCTATGGAACGCATAAAGTTCCGGTCCCTTGGATTTCTTGACGCCATCCGTCACATAGATACTCATCGGAACGGCCTGCTGCAAGGAATCCGTCATTTCGTAACTGCCGGCCGCCATCGGGAATCCATCAGACAAACGCTTGCCCTTGCCCGTGTAAGCGTACACCAGACCATCGCTACTCGGCACGAGAATTTCAGGAATCTTGTCGCCCGTCACGTCAACAAGAATCGGATCGCTATGGAATCCGGCTACAGGCGAGCCACGACTAATCATCACCGGGAATCCGTCCACAGGGATGCCAAAGCGGTCGAGTGCGTAAACGAGGTTATCGCCAAGGAACACGATTTCCGGGTAACCGTCGCCGTTGATGTCGCCAAGAGCGAAGCCTGACGTTTCGTCCTTGAGGCCGCTCGTGCCACGGGAACCGCGCTTGTATTCACGGGTCCAGATTTCGTCCATTCCATCCAGAAGATTCGCGCGGACATGTCCACGGCTGCCGACGAAAACCGGTTCAAGCTTTCCGTCCCTATCCAAATCCGTGCAAGCGACCTTGAAACGTTCACCTTCGTGCAACGACTTGCCAACGACGGCTATGGACTTCGGAGATTTTCCGGTCTGTTCCTTTATGTTCGTCGAGAGCCAGCGTCCATCTTCGCCAACAACAACAAGGTTATCTTCCGATTCGTCCTTGCTCTTGCACACGGCCATATCCTGCGGTCTAAACCCACTGTACAAATCAAAACTTCCTCCACGGCCAAACACGCCGTCCTTGCTTTCACGGGCATACACGAGCTTGGAATCCGTCGCAAACCAGACGAGTCCGTTATAGACCACCGGGCCTGCCATCGCCTTGCCAGAAACCTTCACCGTATCCATCTGCGGGATTCCCGAAGAGAACTTTGTGCGGACCAAGGCGTTCTCATGCAGGCTGAACACGTCCTTGCCATCGCTTGCGATCCCGACGAGCGGTCCATAGCTCGGACCCAAGCGGTACAAGGAGACATTCTGCTCGGCGCCATCACGGGAGAGCGTCTTCTGCTTCACCACCGTGTCGGCAACAAAAAGCGTATCGCCCATAGCGCTAAATGCCTGGAGCGTTCCGTCTTCGGCACCCACGACTATGATTTTTTCGCCATCGTTTTCGGGATCTTCCACGAACACCGCGCCACGCACGGCATTAGCAAGCCCGACATTACGCGGGAATTTGCTCCCCTCGATGCTGCCGTCATCGACGCTGATCGTCACGCGGATGACCTGAGCCGCAAAGTTCATGACGCTATCACCCATAAACGCATTCGACGTCTTTTCACGGCGGGCGTCTTTAGGCACTTCGACATCGATCTTGATGCCCGTGTAACCGCCAGAAGTCGTTGCCGTGTTGGCATAACCCGTCGGCGAAATGGTCGTCACCGTATCAAACTTCTTGGACTTTGCATAGCGCAAGTGCGGGAGCAAGTCCGTACCGCTACCGTAATCGTAGGCATCCTCGCCAAGCGCATTCTTGAACGTCTTGCCGATGCTCAGGATTTCGTCGGCTTCAACAAGCGAAAGGCCGAACTGGTGGTCCCTAAAATCGTCGCCACCCCAAAGGTTCGCATAACCGTAACGCAGCGATTCACGCAAGTACCACTCGTTCACTTTCCATACCGCAATGCCGCTTGCCGGGAGACCCGCATCATAAGAATCAAGGCCGACCACGAGTCCCTTGCCCTTGTTCTTGTTGCGTTCGCACTTGCCCTTATTGCAGGTGCTGTCTTCGAACACGATGTTCACGCTATCAACGGGAACCTTTTTCTTGGTAATGTAAACGTTGTCATTAGGTTCATCAAGAATCACTTCGACCGTACCATCCTTGTTCCAGGAACGCTGGCGGTTTTCGATCAACAGGTATTCGCTTGCACTCAGCGGAACTTTCACAATTTCGGTACCCAGGCCCGTACCGGCGGCCGCAATGTCCACCGTCACCGGATGACCCGCCGTGGGGCGCACTTCCTTGACCTTGGACCAGCCCATGTAGGCGCGTTCCCAAGCCGCAGGCAGCACAGGGAAGAACCCATTACCGGCGCTATAACCCGCAAAGTCCATCACATCGAAATAGCCCAGGCGAGAAATGCCCTTCACACCGTCATACGTGTTGGGCATTCCCAGTTCACGCGCAATCTGGTTCACCACGAAACCGTTGATGCCCCAGTTGAGACCATCCTGCGAAGCCGTTTCGCTCACCACCATGATAGTCCTGAGCGTATCGATAGCAGAACCCTTCAATACAAGTCCATTGCTAACGGAATCGTCAGAAATCACGACTTCCGGAAGCGAATCGGGCTGCAAGTAGACCCACGCATCCCTCGAAACATAGCTGTCCCAGAAATCGCCCGGCGTATTTGCGCCCTTCGTTCCCATGCCGCCACCATCCACAAGACGGTTCGCACCGGCATGAGCAATCATGAACACACGCTTGGTATTCGATGATTCCGGAAGCGGAGCCTTAAACGGAGAATCCTTGGAGTCATGGGCCTTCATCACGGCGTCATAGATAAAACGCATATAATCGTGGGAGCAGGCAGAATCGTACTGGGCCGTCTTTTCGCCCTTCATCTTCTGGGTGCGATTGTATTCGATGATCTGCTTGTCAAGTTCATAGGCCGATCCGCTCTTGGGGTATACGGTCACCTTGACGAAAAGTTCGCCACCGCTTGCGACACGGAAATACTCATTCGCAAATTCCAGATGCTTTTTCCAGTAAGGAATACTCCCGCGCTTTCCGACCGGGTCGAGATTGAAGCTCGACGTATCGGAATCGAACGTGCCCATACCCGTCGTGAGAGAATTGTCCGGAGACTCTTTTTTAAACTGCACACGCAGAACATACACGTCCAACGTATCCACGGCATGCGCCAAAGAGAGCAGGCCAAAAACCAATGCAAAGATCGTAGCATTCAACTTCATGATTATAATTTATAAAAGTCGGCAGAAAGAAGTAGGAAGCCGCCCCCGGACAGAACCGGTTTTCATAAAAAAAACACCGCCCAACGGCGGTGATGTCCTTTACATTCTCTGGTAGCTTCTCGGGATATTCAGGCGCCACGTTCCCGTGCCAAAGGGCTTTTTGTGCTGGACCTTTTTTACGCGAATATCGAGGAACAGAATTCCATCACGAATAAAAGAAATCTTGGACGGAGTCTTGACCCCCTCAAATTCCTTGAACTCCTGGATAGCGAGGATCTCGTTCTTGCCGTCGCGCCCTAGCGTTTCGAGCCATGCGATGTCACCATCCTTTTCACCATACGTGTAATGACGGCCGGCCCCATCGCGGATTTCGTGAACCTTGAATCCGAGCGTGTCGCGCGAGGAGATCTCTTCAAATTTTTCCGGCAGCACTTTGCCCTCGAACAGCCCTGCGACCTGATGGATGTGGACCAGCGGAAGCGAGGTATCGTATACGAGCCCCACCATATAGCCGGCGCCCTTCATATACATCTTTTCGGTCGGGAACACCATCTGCCAGCCATCTTCTAGCCACAGGAGCGAGGCAACACCAATGCCAAGCGCCCCCGTCAATTCCATACGGTAACGCTTGTTCGGCACAGAAAACAGCACGGCGTCCAGGTCTTGCGACTTGCCGTCTTCGGAATGAATGGTAATCGAGAACTTGGCCTTCAGGCTATCGGCAGGGGCTTCTGCCGTAGCGGTCACGGGAGCTGTAGACTGCTTGCCGCCAGCACAACCCGTCATAAAAAAAGACAACAACAGCAGTAAGAAGAATCCCTGCATAAAGGTCCCGCATTTCGCCATATTCCATGACATGGGAACCTACTTCTTTTTACCAAAGAACTTGAGAACGGCCGGATGCTTGGGATTCAGCTTCCGTAACACCTTGTAAGACTTCTTGGCTTCGTTCTTAAGGCCGAGCGCTTCCTGGATGGCACCCATATGTTCCCAGAACACGTCGTCACGGTTCATCTTACTGTGGTCAATCAGCTGCATCACCTGGAGGGCTTCTTCAAAGCGACCCATACGGTACAATCCCCAGGCCTTGGAATCGAGATAGGCATCCTTCGCTTCGCCATTCTGTTCAAGCACAAGCGCTTCGAGGACGAGCTTGTAGCCTTTTTCGACTTCGGCAGGAGTGCGGTTCAGCTCGATCATCGAGTAACCGTAATAGTTAAGCGTCGAGGCCATTTCATGCGGAGAGAACCCGCTCTGCTTTATCAGGAATTCGAACTGGCGGAAAGATTCGTCATAGCGCTTGAGGCGTTCCAGGTTCATCGCCATCGAGAGACGCACTCTCATATACGTGGTGTCCTTGGCAAAGAACTTTTCGAGCATCGTTTCCGCCTTTTCGCGATTCGCGACAGCACGGGCCTTCTTCGCGGAATCAGCACGTCCATCCTTTTCGATGTCAAGAGCCTCGCCAATAAGCGCCCTGGAATAAATGTCCAATACCTGCAAGTACTTGATCTGCGCTTCGTTTTTCAGCTGGGCGAGATTCGAGGAATCCACTACACCGGGGAGTGGTTTCCACGTTTCCCAGAACTGCATCAGGGAATCCAGCAGGGGGAACGCCTTTTCGTACTTGTCGGCCAAGGCATACACGGACGCCAGCAGCATTCTCGTATCGCCCTTCGACACGGAATCGGACTTTTCGGCATACCTGATAGCCTCAGCGTAATTCTTTTCGCTGGCAAAGATGTTCACGAGCCCGAGGTAACCACGGTTCGCATACTTCGGCTGGCCCTGGAGCTTGCCCACGGATTCGAGAAGGTGGACCTTGGCACTGTCGTTTTGCCCCACATCGTATTCGTACTGGCCGATAAAGCACAGTACCGCAGGAGTCCTCACGCCATCGTTGTAATACTTTTTACGGGCAAAGGCGTATGCACTGTCGCCGCTCATATACGGGAGCGTCATGATGACCATTTCTTCGTCTTCGTTCTTTGCGCTAGAGAGCGTATCGACGACAGCAATAGCCTCCTTGTAGCGCTTCATCGCAACAAGACCGCGGACCATCTGCAAAAGCATCTGCTTGTCGCCAGTCGCTTCGTGAGCCTTGCCAAAAAGATCGACCACCGCCGAATCGCGTCCCAGATCCAGGAGGAGCGAAAGCTGGCGCTGGAACAAGGTCGAAATGTAATTGACCTTCGGCAAGAGCAAGTCGTAAATGCGGACCAGTTCCTTTTCGTCGCGCATCGCTTCGAGGAACAAGCTGTAATCATAAAGGAGCCCCATGTCCTGGTAGCGCGAGGAGTCAAGGCCCATCACAAAATACTTGCGGCAAGAATCGACCTCGCCCGTCTTGACGTAAAGACGAGCCAGCAGGGCATACTGCGAAGCACTGCGCTTGCCCTTGAGGTTCACAGCCTTTTTAGCTTCGACCAATGCGAGGGAATCTTCACCGGACATAGCCAATCGTTCAGCCACGCCGAATGCCAAGTAACGGCTCGTCGGGTCGGCCTTGTAAGCCTGCTTCCAGAAAAAATCTGCCTGACGGGCATCACCACGCAGTTCCATATTTTTTGCAAGAATGTAGAACTCGTGAGCCGCATCCAGGTCCACTTCGACCTTGGGAGCCGCCGTCTGGGATTCGACGACCTGCTTGATCAAGGCGGAATCTGCAGCCGTCAGCGTCTTGGAATTTACATCACTCTTTTTTGCAGGTGCAGAGCTACAGGCGCACAAAGTCGCCATAGCCAAAGAAAGCACCCATGTAAAAAAGACTTGACGCATCAAAACACCTTAATCAGCAATAATAAAATCGACCCTGGCACCCGGCTTCAGGTAATCACCGAACTTCGGAGAGGTTTCAATGACAGAACCGGGACGGGCACCGTCTTCGCTCTTCTGGCGCTTGATGCGGCCCACCTTGAATCCGAGCCTGTCCATTCGCGGATAAACTTCATCCATGAGAATGCCGCTGAAATCCGGGAGCAAAACGCGGCCCGTCGTCATGCCGGCAGAAATCACGACCTTCACCGTATCACCCACGCGAACCGTATCGCCCGCCATCGGGATCGTGCGGATCACGACGCCACGCGGGATGCTCTGGTGAGCGCCCTTGACGACTTCACCCTGCACAAGGCCAGCGCGAGAAAGCGAAATGTCAGCCTGGTTCTGGCTCTTGCCACGCAGATCCGGAATGATGACCTTGCGAAGCCCGAGGCTCTTGGTGAGCTTGACCGTGCGGCCAATCTTTGCAGTACGTCCGGCTTTGGGCATCTGCACAAGCACCATACCTGCCGGCACCTGCGAACTGTAGCGACCTTCGGTCACCCATTCGAACTTGAAACCTGCGGAAGTCAAAGCCGATTCGGCAGCCTCCTGCGAAAGGCCTTCCAAGCTCGGGACAACACCCGTCTTTGCAAAAGCACCGGAGAAAGCAGGCATCAAAAGCTTGTCGACCATAAAGACAAGCACGATGACAACAACTACCCAAATGACAAAAGCCTTGAAAATGGAGGTCTGTCTAACCTTGTTCCAAACCGACTTTATTTTATTCATAACAAACTTTACCAGTGTTAACCTTTGGTGGCTTTTTCCTGAAGCACATCTTCGTCAAAGATGACGATATCCTTGCCGGTCATCGCAATGGCGTTCGTCTTTACCAACAAGGAGCAGATACGACTCACCGTTTCACGCGTCGTGCCCGACATATCGGCAAGTTGCTGCTGCGTCGGACGATTGTGAATAACAGTCACCATGTTTCCGTTATCTGTACGGATGCGCATACCGCGTTCTTGCATCAAGTTGAGAAGCGTCCCTGCCACGCGTCCAGAAACAGACATCGTAGAGAGCGAACCGATTTGCTTGTTTGCCTTGCGGAGCCTCTTGCAAAGTTCGCTCATAAGGCCCATCGCAATTTCAGGAGACTTGCGGATAAGGCTAAGGAAGGAATCACGATGAATGATAAGCAACGTTGCATCAGTCGTCGTGCGGACGGAGGCAGACCGGGGTTCGCCGTCAATCAGCGACATTTCCCCGAAAAAGTCTCCACGTTCAAGGAACGACAAAATGGTTTCGCGTCCATCGGCACCAGTCATGTAGACCTGCACGGACCCCACGGCAATGAGGTACAGAGCCTGTACCGAGTCATCACCTTCAAGGACCACCGTTTCATCACGATTGAAGTTCTTGACGATTACCAAGTTAGCAATCATCCCCAACTGTTCTTCGTTGAGTTCCGAGAACAGTTCAACACCTTTCAGCAAATCAACAGTGGATGCGTCCATTCTATCTTCCCCTTTTTTCTTATTTAGTCGAGATCAACGATGATGCTCTGATCGCGCTTGGCACCGATAGAGATCATACCGATCTTCACGCCAACAAGTTCTGCCATGCGTTCGAGGTACTTGCGAGCGTTAGCCGGCAATTCTTCGAGCTTGCGGCACTTGGTGGTATCGCACTTCCAGCCCGGCATTTCTTCGTAAACCGGCACGCAACGTCCGACCTTGGAAAGCTGGTTCGGGAAGTTCTCGATCTTTTCGCCGTCGCATTCGTAGTGAGTGCAGATCTTGATCGTGTCGAACGTATCGAGGACGTCGAGCTTGGTGATGGCGAGGTGGGTGAGACCGTTCACCACGGCAGCCTTGCGGACCACCGGAGCGTCGAACCAACCGCAGCGGCGGTTACGACCGGTCGTTGCACCGTATTCGTTACCGATCTTACGGAGCGTGTCGCCCGTTTCGTCCAAAAGTTCGGTCGGGAACGGACCGTTACCCACGCGGGTCGTGTAAGCCTTGACGACACCGACAACCTGGTCGATAGCCGTGGGGCCAATGCCTGCGCCGCAGCTTGCGTAACCGGCAACAGTGTTGCTGGAGGTCACAAACGGGTAGGTACCCTGGTCGACGTCGAGGATAGTGCCCTGGGCACCTTCGAACACGAGGCGCTTGCCTTCCTTGACGGCCTTGTAAAGCATTTCGCTCACGTCGGCAACGAACGGCTTGATCTTCTGACCGAGTTCGAGGTAGTCCTTGATGACCACATCCGGATCGATTTCCGGAACATCGTACATCACCTTGAATTCTTCGTTGTGGACCTTGGCCATGGCTTCGACACGCGGACGGAGTTCGCGTTCGTCCATGAGGTCACCCACGCGCACGCCAATGCGGTTCACCTTGTCGCTATAGCACGGACCGATACCGCGCCCCGTGGTACCGATAGCGGCCTTGCCGGCCTTCTTTTCCTTGGCCTTGTCCAAGGTGGAATGGTACGGGAGCACGACGTGTGCGTTGTTAGCGATGAACAGACGACCTTCCGGGTTGATGCCCTTCGTGTGGAGGTCTGCAATTTCGTTCAATGTCTGGATCGGATCGAGCACGACGCCGTTACCGATGACGCAAATCTTGTCCGGGTGCATAATGCCCGAGGGAATAAGGTGGAAGACGAACTTCTTGTCGCCCACTTCCACGGTATGTCCGGCGTTAGCGCCGCCCTGGAAACGCACGATGATATCTGCATCGAGCGTTAAGAAATCAACAACCTTGGCTTTTCCTTCGTCGCCCCACTGGGAGCCGATAACAACACGATTTGCCATAATTCCTTCGTTTTAATTCTTAAACAATCGAAACGGTTGCCCCAAGGTACTTCCCTGGAGCCCTTTTTCGCCATAAAGATAGTAAGTATGTTTTTTAGGAAAAAAGAGCTTCGCTATAAAAACGCAAAAAAAGGTCTATTATGCGGGAGGGGCCCCAGCTCGGAGTTGACGCCTACGGCGTCCGTCGCTGCGGTTCGGTCATGCCGGTCTGCAAGCAGCCCGTCGCGACACTCACCTTGCAGACTTTTGCGAAGGTATTCCTTGGCCGACGCTTAGAGTCTTACTACTTTTTACATATGCCAGAAGAAATTACATCGCAGATCAAAAGACTCGCGCCGCTTATCGAAGAGGATTCGGATGTTTTCCGCGAACTCACCACGTTCTTTGGCAAGGACGCCAAGATCGAGATGCACCGTGACGACCTTTCGAAGTTCCTTCAGGACAACCGTACGTTCGAGGTCGTTCGCGTGAACGGCAAAAGCTACAAGGACTGCGTTTACAAGCTCGTGGACAACTACCCCGAAATGATGGAGAGCATCGGCATGCTGCGCTACTACAGGGCGCCAGCAGGGTACATCAAGTGGGAAGAAATCGAGGCCGCCGAAATCGCGATGGGCAACGAACTCACGATGAACGCCTACGGGTGGGCGCCAGACGCCTGGACCGTCTTTGAGTCGGACGGGAGCGAGCATAGCCTCGTGGCCATCGTGGCGCTAGATTCGCTGCTGTAGCGGTGGTTAGGACTGTGTAAGGTGATCCCGGAACAAGTCCGGGATGACAATGCGTCCGGGATGACAGCGCGATTGGTACCGTGTAAGGTGATCCCGGAACAAGTGCGGGATGACAGCGCGATTGGCACCGTGTAAGGCGATCCCGGAACAAGTCCGGGATGACAATGCGTCCGGGATGACAGCGCTAGTGCTGAATGAACTTGAAGAAGGCGACGCCGGGGATTTTGCGGGTTTCGAGGTAATCGGCGAGCGGGACTTCAACGACCTGCTTCTTTTGCGATGAAGCGTGGCGCAGGACGGGCTTTTGCCCCGGTGCATAAATCACGAAACCCGTATGCGTATAGTCAATGTTATCGGAACTTCCGACAATGCCTAAGCCAAGAACCTTCAAGCTTCCGTGATAAACTTTTTTCGCATCCGCAATCGCCTTGCTCAATGGAACATAATTGATCTTGAGCGGAGTATCCTTTCCCGTGTACTTCACGTGATGATTCTTGAAGAACTCGGTCTTGGGCATCGTGCGCGTCACCGAGACTTCGCCTTCCATCGGAATAATCTTCGCATACTTCCCTTCGCCAATCCAGTCGTTCAGCAGGTAATGCTTGCGGGTCAAAAAGCTAACCTTGCCGTTCTTGTAACGCAGGCGCTGCAGCTGCCTGTACAACGACTTTTCGCTTTTGGCCATTGCAAGAGCAGCTACGTGTTCCAGGTACGTCACGCAATCCACGGAGTCTAAATAAACTAACGGTTTATCTTCGACCGCGTCAAAATGGCCTTCGCCCATCGGGCCAAGCTTGTAAGGTGTTCCGATCAAGGCCTTCGAAAAATGATCGAGGCGCTTGTTCAGCCCCGAGACGCCCTGGGCATCAAGCCACAGCGACTTCATCTGCAACAAGGACTTGTAATTATTGTTCGTATAATTGATGAGGCGCAACCAAAGCGTGTCAAGAATGTCACGGCCACGCAAATCAGCAGCATCGCAATTTCCGTTGAGGTACATCGTCGCCACCAGCGTATCGCCATCCATCGTGTTGATGTAACCGACCAGGCCATGAACGCCTGCAATGTAGCCAGTCTTGAACCGGGTCAGCCAAGTCGCATCAAGATTCAGCATACGCTTTGCACCGGAACCCACGCCAGGACTTGCCAGACTGTTGATGTAATACTGTCCCTTCGGGTGGCGGGCCATCTTCGCAAGCAGCCTTGCAACAGTAGAAGGTTTCACCTTGTTGTCTGGAGAAAGTCCGCTGCCATCAAACACTTCAAAGTCATCGGGATCAATACCCATGTCCGCAAGGAACATACTCTCGACAACTCTACCGCCATCAACGCTACCGTCGCCCTTCACCATAGCACCGAGATTGCGCAACAGCGTTTCGGCATGGAAGTTCTGGCTGCGCTGATTGATTTCATCGAGAATGCTAAGGAGCGGAGCGGCCGATACGGCAAACTTTTTGAGTTCCGTCTTGGACTTGCCCGACTTGGATTCCTTAAAGACGATACCGCGATTCTTTAACGCATACAGGAACGCCGCCCTAAAATAACCGATCGGATTGCGGATCGGAAGCACCATACTTGCGGAATCGACATATTCGCCAATGGTTCCACCAAGCGTGATAATGGACTTTTCCGGATCGATGCTATAGACCCACTTTTTCTTTTTTCCGCTTGTCGTCTTTAATTTATTTACAACCTTGACATAACCCACATCCGGCTGGATCGACACCACAGCCGTGTCGCCGTGATAATAACCCGGCCAAAAACGGATCGTCACACAGTTGTCGTTAAAACCAAGCGGCGCAATTTCGGCACCGTACCAGGAATCATAATAGTTCGAGCGCCAGTTTTCGGGCTTCCACGGCCCCTTGTAATAGCTCGTATCCAACTCGATATTGCCGACAATCGTATCGATACCCAGCGCACGGATGGAATCGGCCATATTGTTCAGAATATAGAACGGATCATCGTAATAGCGCGCCGAAATGTTCGGGTCACCTTCGCCACGAACCCTGAGCGTTCCCGTAAGCGTTTTTTTCTTGATGTCGCCAAGCACCGTCACTTCGGTTTTCGGTTCGTAATCCAGCGGCAAATAATGGAGCGCAGCGGCCGTCGTCAAAGTCTTGAGCGTACTGGCCGGAGTAAAATATTCATCGCCATTCACGTTCCCGATTTCTTTACCCATCTTGAGAGAACGGAGCGCCATACCAAAATGGGCTCCCGGAACAATCGAATCCACATAGCTCTTGTACGGAGCCACATTGACGTGGGCAAACAACGGAGCAACAACGAACGGCACCAGGCACGACACGGCTTTAAACAAACGTTTCATGAGCGGGATTTACTTTTTCTTTCTTTTTCTATAGCGAATAACGATAAAGACACAAACCACCAAAAACCCAGCAACAACCACACCTAAAACCTTGATGGATACAATCCGGTAAGTGAATTCATCGACGGTCGGCAACTCACCACGGCTTATGAATTCCGTAGAATTTTTCGGATAGACTTCCTGATATTCCTGCAAGAAGAAGTGCTGGATGCGGTGCAGGGTTTCCGGTTCATTCAACGTTTCGGAATGCCCGAGAATTTCGTTGATCTTGACGTGAGCATCATAGACGACCTTTGCCAGGAGAGCGCTGCGTCGTTTCAAGTTGCCCGTCTTGGCACAGAGATTGCCGATGCTGTTCGACATGCCGACCAGCACCTTTTCGACTTCACCCCATTCGGGGATGTTCGGGAAACTGCGGCAATGATCCAGGCTCGCCACAATCTTGGAATAACGCGCATCACGATTCCAGATATGCAGAATGCTCCTGTCCGCAGGCAAGAACCCGACCTGACGCGAGTAGGCATCGATATTATCGGCACGGAGCAAATAGACTAGCAAGCGTTCTGCAAGGGCGTACTTGGACGAATCAATCTTGTTGCAAAGCGCCAGGTGGCTCCCGCCCATGAATGAGGACTTTCCGTTCGGACCGGAGGGCAAGCTCAAGACCTTGATGCCATCCTTTGCAATCGACGAATTGGCAAGACCGCCCGACTTTTCAGGATAGTCCAGCTGCTTGATCAGTTCAGAAGTTCCGTAGTGGAACACACGTTCCGAGCGGACGAAGCCGTTCGCATTATCCGAAGAATTCTCGGACAAGCTGTAAGGCGCCATGTGCGGGTCGCCCATAATTTTAGCGTAGAGCGAAAGACCGACAAGCGTGTTCGAATCCAAAAGCGAACTGCGGTATCCGCTATCCGACGGCACAATAAAATCGCCACCATGGCTCCAGATAAACGGAGCCATACTCTGCTGCCCGGCCCAATCGTCCTTGCCCGGAAGCGCAAACGGAGTCACCTTGACGCCAGCCGCCGTCACGAGGTCTGCGCTGGCAATCGTCCTCATCACGCCAAGGAACTGCGGATACGACTCGATGTCAGATTCATCAAACCCAAGCTGCTGCCACAAGCGCTCGTTCACAAAGAATCCGCGGACATCGATGAACCACGGAACCGCATAAAACTCGGGACGTCCGAAAATATGCGTGCTGCGAAGGCCTTCATCCAAAAAGCGGGCCGAGTCAATTTCGGCCATCAGATAGTCGATTGGACGGACATGACCCGCCGCAGCAAAATGCGGAACCCATGTCGAACCCAGCTGGATCACGTCAGGCGCAAACGCATTCGAATCCGCCAACGTGCGAGAGATCCTGTCGAACGCCTCGTTCCACGTCAGCGAGGTCACCTTCACCGGCGTTCCCGTTTCGCGATAGAACTTTTTCGCAAGACGGTTCACCGCAATCTTGGAACCAAGACCATTGTCCATCACCCAGATAGAAAGCGTATCCGCCGCTACAGAATCTGCAGCAGCAAAACCAAGAACCAGGCCAGCAAGACACGCTATTTTCTTCAGGGATTTTATCATTGGGCAAGCCTTCCGAAGTCTTCGAAGAAGTGGGGATAAGTCTTGTTCACGCACGCAGGGTCGAGAATCTTCATCGGGACGCCGCCGAGCGAGACAAGGCTAAAGCACATCGCCATACGGTGGTCGTTGTAAGTTTCAATCGTCGCCGGCTGCAACTGTTCGGGCGGATCAATCGTAATCGTATCCATGTCGGCCATCACGTGGGCGCCCACCTTCTGGAGTTCCGCCGAGATCGCCGCAATGCGGTCCGTTTCCTTGACGCGCCAGCTGCCAATGCCACGGATCGTGGTCGTTCCCTTTGCAAAGAGGGCAAGCACGGAAACCGTCATCGCCGCATCCGGGATGTCGTTCAAATTCATGTCGAGGCCCTTGAGTTCGCAACCGCGGCCATCGCATTCGATCCAGTCCGGACCGATCGTGACTTTGGCGCCCATCTTTTCGAGAACCTTCGCAAAGCCGACATCACCCTGATGGCTTTCGCTACCGACGCCGACCACGCGCACCTTGCCCTTGCCAATCGCGGCTGCGGCAAGCGGATAGCTGGCCGAGCTAGCATCGCCTTCGACAAAGAACGTTCCGGGAGACTTGTAGCAGCCCTGCGGAACGTAAAAGTCCGTAAGACCATCGTGGCGCACATCGATGCCAAAGCGCTTCATCACGTCGAGCGTGAGTTCGATGTACGGAGCCGAAATGAGTTCGCCGTCCACGTGGATGTGGAGCGGAGCCTTGCAGTACGGAGCGCAGATCAAAAGCGCCGTGAGGTACTGGCTCGAAATGTTACCACGGACGCTGACATCGCCGCCTTCCAGTCCATCAGCCTTGATGCGGACGGGCGGATAGCCATCGGATTCCAGATACTTGATGTCGGCACCGAGCGTGCGGAGCGCATCGACCAAGTCGCGGATCGGACGTTCACTCATGCGTTCTTCGCCGCGCAAAATGAACTTGCCCCAACCAAGCGTGAGGGCTGCCGTGAGAGAGCGCATTGCCGTTCCCGCATTTCCAAGGAACAGCTCGATAGAAGGGCTCGGGCCATCAAACGGCTTACCGTGACCTTCAACGACCGCATTGGTAAAATCGTCCGAAAAATCAATCTTGACGCCTAGCTGCTTCAGAGCCTCGCCCATATAACGGGTATCGTCGCTCTTGAGCAAGTTCTTGAGCGTCGTCGTCCCTTCGGCAAGTGCAGAGATCAAAAAAACTCGATTGGTGATACTCTTTGAGCCAGGCAAGCACAAAGACCCCTCGAAAGAATGATAAGCGGGAAGCTGAATAAAGCTAGGGCGAAATTGAAAATCGTTCATACAAGAAAAATTATACATTTTTATCAAACGTTGTCTTTTGGGGCGACCCGAAAGCGGAGCGAAAATCAAACAACCACGCGAGGAAACCATGGAACAGGAAGTCACGACCAAAAACTTTGAAGTTCGTTTCTCGGACTGCGACCACCATAGCCGACTCAAACTCTCGAACCTTTTCCTCTTTATGGAAGAAACGGCCATCGCCGACGCCGAGCAAAACGGCTTTGGCATCTGGAAAATGATGAAGGCGGGCTACACCACGGTCATCACGCGACTGAAGATTCGCTTACTCCACCACCCCGTCTGGGGCGAGAAGCTCTCGATCTCGACGTGGGCAAAGGACATCATCAAGGACAAAGTCTGGCTCAAGGACTATTCCATTCTCGATGCGCAGGGCCATTCCATTGCGCAGGCAACGTCTTCATGGCTTCTGGTGAACATGAAAACCGGCAAGGCCGAGAACCCGGCCAACTCGCCATACCCGATTCCGCTCATTCCCGGAAAAAACGCGCTCCCCGAAATGATGGACATTCTGGACCCGCAATTAGAACCGAAGGTCATCGCACAGGAAACCGCTAAGTACAGTGACCTGGATATGAACAAGCACGTGAACCATTGCCGCTACGTAGAATGGGTGATGGACGCGCTGGATCCGCAGGAAATCAAGACAAGACGCATCCGTTCAATACAGATAAACTACATTACGCAGATTCCGCTGGGCGGAAAAATCAACATCGTGAGGTTCAAGAACACGAACCACCACGCCTACTTTTTCGGGATGAACGCCGACGACATGACGCAATGCCATTTCCAGGCTCGCATCGGCTTCGCGGATTAGTCATCCTCGACCGTGAGGGAGGGATCCAGTCACAGTTCTACTTACTGTCACCCCGGCTACAATGCCGGGGTCGACTTACACAGTCTTCGCGAGAATCTCAGCCTCTACTTCAAACGCGCTCGGTTTGTCTTTGGGCGTCAGGCGCGGTCCCGTGCCATACAGATGGCGCATCATCTCGAATAGCGTGTATTCACGGTCAAAATAGCCGATATCGGAATTTGGACAGATCGTGACCGGCTCGCGGACGCGTGCCGGTTGCGAACCACGAGCGACCGCCACACATTCCGGCTGGTAATGGAGCGAAGGGTTCTTCTCGCGGAGTTCTTCGCGCCCCGCATTTCCGAGGAACCTGCAGATGCATTCGCGTTCTAGCGTTTCGCGACGGAGCGCATCGTACTTTTGGCGGATCTCGCTGCAGCTATCATAAGAAACAATGGACTTTCTCGTGCAAAGTTCTTCCTTTTCAAGCTTGTCGATTTCAGCCAGGCGCTGCATCACGTACTCGCGAGACGCCCTGCACACGGGATGGTCAAAACCCGGAACCTTTTGGCAAAGATAATGCTGACGGCACGGGAATCCGGGCTTCAGTTCCGAGGCTCCGGACTTTTCAGTTTCGGGCGCAAAGAACTCGTCGACTTTTTTACGGCAAAGCTCTGCCGCCGTCGAAGTCCGCAAATTCACAAACGGAATCCCGAGCGGAGAGGCATGGCTGACGTAAACATCTTTGGGCGCCGCGGCCGCAAGCATGCGGCGGGTGGCTTTGTCCATACTAGTCGCCTGCGGTACAAGCAAGAACGGAGTCCCGACGCCCACGCCATCAATCCCAAGCGACATCACCGTCTCGATGTCTTCGGGAGTACAAAGCCCACCCTGCGCGGTAATCCGCGCCGGCGCCGATGGCGGCACATTCCCCGTTTTTTCAATCATCCCGCGAGTCGTTTCAAAAAGTTCCCTGCGTTTTTCAACAAACTCACGCACGACATCGAGCAGCAACTTTCCGGATTCAAAGAACGCGTGGCCGCCGCAGTTCACGCCCGACTCTATGCGATATTCGTAGACCTCAAGACCCTTTTTCGCCAAGTAGCGCCCCTGCACAAGTGCAGAACGGTAATCTGAAACCTTCAGGATAATCTTCTTGGATGGCGCCTTGTCGCGAGTCCTGTAAAAGTCCTTGCATTTTGCGATTTCTTCAAAGACGGCGAGGTTCACCCCCGCACTCAGCACTAGCGCACCCTTCACCTTGGAAGCCGCAAAACCACGGACCGCATCGAATGCAGCCTCGTCGTGATTCAACCCCACCATAATATTCGCCTGGATTTCGCCCGGCTGCATTTTTTCGGTGAGAGCCGCTTCTGCCGCAATCCGCGAAAGTCCCGTCTTTGCAAAGACGCCATCGTATTCCACACGGAGCCGTGAATCCAGCGGGAGCATCAAAAAGTAAAGGTCCTTGTCGCTACCGCCGTCAATACGTTCGGCGCAAAGCCGCGTGAACTTGCGTTCCACTTCGTCCGCCACAAAATCCAGATACGAACGGATTCGGCCAATGCGCGTCGTCTGCGGAGAGCCCAGATCAAGCCCAAGCCGTTCTGCATAAGCCATACGGTATTCTTCGAGGAGGCCGTCGTCCACAAGGGAAATCACGGAGGTAATGCCCAAATGCGCCACGCGAATAGGCGTATCCGCCGTATAGCAAATCCCCATAACCGGTATGTGAATCTTGTGAATCATAAACTCTCGAAAACCCCGCGAATACCCCAATGCAAGTTGGACTGCAATATATAAAAATAGTCGGAAGTAGGAAGTAGACAGTAGGAAGGAAATCAATCCCATTTCCCTAGGGCAAAACCACACCCATGCTAGGTGAAAGTTCAAAGCGAAGCGTGCCTTGCAAATCCGTGCGGAAAAGATTCAGCGAATCACCCAGAACCAGATTCAGCTTACGAACAACAGATGGCGCCGGATGCCCATAGCTATTCCCCGCCCCTACGCTCACAAACGCATACTTCGGCGAAACCTGCGATACAAATGACAGCGTATTGCTCCCCGCCGATCCGTGATGCGCCACTTGCAAAAGTTCCGCCGAAAGCGTCGGATTCATTTCGAGTACGTGACGCTCCCCCGCCGAATCCAAGTCTCCCGTCAAAAGAACCCTAGCAGCTCCGTAGCGCATAAGCAGCACTACGCTCGCCGCATTTCCCTCCACACGCGCATAACCCGTAGGCCAAAGCACATCAAACTGCGGGCACTCCGAACAGGCACCACCCGACATTCCCGCCACAAGCCCTGCCGACTCGCCACGCCAAATCGTATCGACCGGGATCTTCAACCGGGATGCCACGCGCAAAACGCTGTCGTGGAAAAAACTGGACGCCCCGTCCGTCCCTACGAAAAGATGCCGCACAAAAACACCTCGCCCTGGCAACTCCATGAAACCCCCGATATGGTCACGATGAAAATGGCTCAGCACCACCCATTCAAGCGTGTCCACCCCGCGCGCCAAGAGCGAGTCCACCACCCCGACCGAATCCGGTCCGAAATCATAAAGAGCGTAACGCCCATTCCATTTTAAAAGCACCGCAAGCCCCTGCCCCACGTCAAGCGCCGCAAGTTCCACCGGAGATTCCCCCTCCGGAGCCTCGGGCGCATATATGCAGCCACAAAGGCAGGCAAATATCACAACGAACAGGTCCCATAATTTCATAAGCATTCCCCTTTTTTAACGGTTTCTACTTATAAAACACGCTTTTAGGGCAAGATTGGACCATTTTTTTATTATCTTTACTACTAATTGAGGTCACTATGCAATTACCTAAGTACAAAAAGAAGAAACGCATCAAGCTCAAAGTCTGTCAGGAACCCGGTTGCGGCCGTGAATTCTGGGGACACCCGATTGCGAAGTATTGCGAACTGCACCGCGACATCAAGCAGCGCCAGAAGCAAAAGAAGGACATCGAGAACATCGAATCCAAAAACATCATCTTCCGTCACAACTATACGGAAGCCATGGATCTTGAATTCAAATGCTGCCTCGACGGTTGCGACAAAACCTTCACGATCCGTATTTTCCCGAAGCAGTACGTTTACCCGCGCTTCTGTATGGAACACAGAAACGACTTCAAGCGTGCAAACTTCCTCAGAATTATGCAGAAAAAATAACTTTTGCACCTAAAAACAAATTTTTTAGAAAAAAGTTGTTGCCATCCCTTGAAATTTGGGATGGCTTTTTTATATTTGGTCTCGCTACATGGTGGATGTAGCTCAATTGGTTAGAGTCCCAGATTGTGATTCTGGATGTTGCCGGTTCGAGTCCGGTCATCCACCCG
>Ga0310786_10002502_pt1 | contig 27983 bp, 46 predicted proteins | sample AusTroGonzalo_MG_FD_203881 | JGI IMG/M metagenome (GOLD analysis project Ga0310786, IMG submission 203881) | Bovine rumen microbial communities from tropical cattle in Woodstock, Queensland, Australia - Gonzalo_03 (v2) (version 2) | ecosystem: Host-associated > Mammals > Digestive system >...
CTACTCTGATTCCTGCGACCTTGCTTGGCGACCTGTCGCCTAATTACGAAGAAGGGACGCTCGAAGCAGCCACTCAAGCTGGCACTTTTACCACTCCAAGTGGCAAGGCTGAAACTTCAGAGTTCACGTTCACACTTTTCTTACCAAAGAAAAATGCGCAACAGTATCTCGAAGCTATATGGCCCGACCTATACAATGCGCCAACTGATGCTTCTCAGCCAAGTGGCAACATTGTAGTCAGCACTAGCACCTGCACTTCTCGTAGCCCAATGAAAATGAACATTCATAGCATCTGTGATTCTACTGATGATAATGACATTCATATCTTCGCTGGTTTACCAAAGGTCAAATTCAATCCAACCTTTTCTACCAGTGATGTTGCGAGCTATGAGATTACCGTGTTCATGCAGGCTGATTCTAATGGTGATGTTATTCGCTTCGGCACAGGTGATTTGTCACAGCCGTCTATCTATGACCCGACAACTCAATCTACTGTTCCGGTCAGCGAAAGCGAATCATAGGTCTTCAAAACGCTTAAAACGCCCAATCAGGGCGTTTTTTGCTATGCCTTGAAGTTGTGGCTACAATTGTGGCAATAATATGTCTTTTTGCTCATGCTGAACCAGCCTTTACATTTCCAGACATACCCACGCCCTTTGTTCTTTGCTAAAATGTCCATCCACCAGTCATAGCAAACCAATACCATAAAGCCAATCATCCATTTGCACATTATCCAACAAACATAATATAGGCCGAAAAGAATCAGCCATAAAATACCGTGCTTGCTCTTTACGTTAGTAAGCTCGGTTTTAGTGCTTCCGCACTTTGGGCATTTTTTATCCAATGACATCTCTGCTCCTTTTATTACTTATGTATATTATATCACACTTTTGCCACAGTTTCGTTAGAAAAGCAAACTGATAGATAGAAAGGAACAAAATTATGAGCATCACAGTAAATCTATCAGAATATACACAAACAAGGTCGCTGGACTTCGTAGACCAGAACGGCAAAACAAAGACACTCAAAATTCGTCAAATGTCGAGTGCTGAACAGCTCAGGCTGATGGCGTTGGCAGAAGATGCCAAAAAATTGACCAAAGACGATAGCGCAGAGTCAATTCAAATGTTGAAAGAGATTGAAAAAATCTACTTCAATCTATATGAGAAGCCAGACGAAGCTCACAAAATACTAGACAAGCTAAATTATGACGCTTGGCTTGAAATATACGCCAAAGCGTTTACTCAGGAGCAAGACAATGGCTAATCTCTTAGACTTGATGAGTGAAGAAGACAGGGAGCTGTCTAAAAAAGCCTTTAAGCAAAGAATGGCTGGCGATACAAGCTTTCGCCGTGGAAGTAAAATCAGCAGCCAAATGTATCTTGTAGCCGAGCTTGGTTATTACTTTGGTTGGGGAGCGATTGAAACGATTAAGCGTGGTTATGTAGAAACCTTTGACGAAGAAACTGGCAAAAGGCATCAGCAACTGTTTACGCTTGAGGAAGCGTGTGCTCTTGTCGAAGCAGCTCGTAAGGTCTGGTATTCAAAAGTCGTTGACACCGCCAGAGGGGAGCTTGTTGCGACTGGAAGTGCTTTATCAAAGAACCCGACCCGTTCCTTCAATCAAGGCATGAAACCATATATCAAAGGAGCTAAATTATGACATTAAACGCCAATGGCGGAACTATTACTTATACAGTCAAGGTAGATTCTACTGGTGCCGTTACGGGAATTAAACAAGCCGAAGGCAAAATGGTCGCCGCATCAGAAACGGCTGGCACTAAAAGTGGTGGAAAACTTTCGAAGGCTTGGGCTGTTGCGACTGGTGCCATTGCTGGTATTACAAGCCAAGTCTTTTCTAAAGTATCAAGCGCAATTTCTTCAAGCGTATCAAGTGCGATGGCTCGTGCTGATACTTTGAAAAACTTCTCTGTAGTGATGCAATCAATAGGCTATTCGGCAAAAGAAAGTGATGATTCTATACAACACCTAGCAGACCACTTAGATGGTTTGCCAACAACACTAGATGATGCAGCTAGCAAGGTTCAAATGTTGGCTGCCAGTATGGGAAACCTAAACCAAGGCGAAGTCAATGCCACCTCTGTCACGGAAGCGTTTAATGATGCTATGTTGGCAGGTGGTCACGGAACTGAAAAAGCGAGTATGGCGTTTACGCAATACAGCCAGATGCTTGCAAGAGGAAAAGTTGACCAACAGGGGTGGAACTCTATGGTCGAAGCAGCTTCTGGGCAGATGAACATATTGGCGCAAGAATTACTTGGTGCAGATGCAAATCAGGCTGACCTATATGAAGCAATGAAAAAAGGAACTGTGACATTTGATGATTTCAATGCTGCACTCGTAAAACTTGACAAAGAAGGTGGTGAAAACTTTAAGTCATTTTATGAGCAAGCCGTAGCAGCAACCGGCGGTTTTCAAACAATGGTTGAACTTGTCAAAACCTCTATTACCAAAGTGACCACAGCAGCTTTGACTGGACAAGATATGACAGCGGCACTAGACCAGACCGTTGAAAGGTTCAACAATGTTGTTCCAACTATACTATCAGCAGTCATTAAGGCTTATGCAGTTATTATAGGAGCAATACCTAGAGTGTTGCCAAATGTGATTCAAGCAATTTTAGATACGTTGCCAACAATCATCGAAGCAGCAAAACAACTTATAATTGGGTTGGCAGAAGCTCTTCCTCAAATAGCTTTAATGTTGATGGAAGCGTTGCCAGGGGTTATTGAGGCACTTGGTGAGGCTATACCAGTTGTTGTCGATGCGATATGCAAAATGTTCGAAGATGAAGAAACGCTAAACAAGCTGATTGATGCATGGGTCAATGTTGTAATTGCTATTGCTGAAAACCTACCAAAGATTCTTGAAGCTATTGCTAAAGCAATTCCAAGAATTATTGAAGCACTTGTTGAATTCTTAATGAACCCAGAAAATGTAGCAAAATTGGCAGGGGCGGCGCTTCAATTGTTCGGCGCTTTGGTGACATCTCTATTCACAATTATCGGTGCACTTATAAGTGGCATTGGTGAAGGCTTGGCTAAATTGTGGAACTTTATCACCTCGCATCTCGGTCAATGGTTGTCTGGCATCGGTCAATGGGCGCAAGGTTTATGGCGCAGCATTCAAAATGTATTCGCTGGAGTTGGTCAATGGTTCTCGAATATTTTTAGCGGTGCGATAAACGCTATCAAGAACGTGTTTAGCGGTATTGGCAATTGGTTTAGAGATAGATGGAACGACATCAAGAATGTCTTTAATAATGTGTGGCAAACCTTTGCTGACATTGGTCGAAACATCTGGGAAGGTATGAAAAGCGGTATTGGCAACTTGGCTGACAATATCAAAAATATGTTTACTGATGCAGTTGATAATGTAAAACAATTCTTAGGGATTTCTTCGCCGTCCAGACTGTTCGCCAATATCGGTAGTTATGTTGGGCAAGGTTTTGTCAATGGTCTTGAAGGACAGAGCGACAACGCTCAGCGTGCTTTAAGCAGAATGACCACAGGCATCAGCGCAACAGGAACGATTGATTGGGCATCAAATGACGCAACATTCAGCCAGCCGTTTACCGCTGGGCGTGGCGTAAACTACAACATCAATGTATCTGGAACATTTGCCACTTCTCCAGACGAACGCCGAAAGGTTGCCGACCAAATTGTTGAAGCGATTGAAATGAACAATAGAAGGAGATTCATATGAGCTTGACACTCACTCTAACCGATACAACCGACACTATTACTTATGACTTGCTTCAAGTGCCGTTTACTACCAAAGACGTGGTTGGCAATACTGATGTCACAGTTCTTACGGGAGATGTCTATACGGACTACATATATGCCAAGCGTCAATGGAAACACAAGTGGAGCTACATGGACATTACAGAATACAACCAATTGCGTGGCTTTTACGACAGACAATTTACGACTACTCAATACCCCGTCATGACTTTGGTTGAGCCAGACGGCACGACCATTACAACTCCAGTTCGCATGGACATCAGCGACAAGAAAATTACCAGCCAATGCGGCATGATTGAAGATGTCGAAATAACACTCAGAGAAACGAGTCAACAATGAATACTGTAAGCAACAAGTTCCACCAGTTAGCAGCCGCCCCAGTCCGACCACTCGACTGGGAGCTTGGTATATCGTGGACGAAGACGCTGGCGCAGAACGTGAACTGGTTCACGCTTGACCAGTCTGAGCTTGATGATGTCGATCTATTGGCCGACAACGACCAAAACCCTGTGATGCTCTGGGACGCATACGACTACCAAATGAGCCGGGACAGAGTGATTGATATGAGCGTGGAACGCTCGGTCAAGTTTCCGTATAACATACAGAGCGCCGTGCTTGACGTATCGCTGAACAACTATGATGGGCTCTATACCTACGGCAACGCCAACAGCTCGATTGCGAGCTATATTTTGCCAAGCCGACCGATTCGTGCGTATCTTGGCTTTAATGGCGGCGGTCTAACTCCGGTATTCGTAGGGCTGACAGAAGCAATACCTGAATATAGCGGTCAAGTGAATGAAAAGGCTCAGTTGACCGCTCTGGACTTCTTAGCGGCCATTGGTGATATGTCACTAAATGAAATGATTATGATGAAAGATGCTCGAACTGACGAAGTAATTGAAGTTATTTTACAACAGTTCGGGCTTGATAATACCATGTATAGTCTAGCGCAGGGCATGAATACAATACCATTCGTTTATTTTGAAAGTGGCAAGAATGCTGGCAATGCCCTCAAAGAATTGGTTCAAGCCGAGAACGGCGCTATGTGGATTGATGAACAAGGCATGATTCGCTTTGAGCCAAGAACTGGTTCTAGTGTTGCAACCGTGATGTCGCTTGACGAGGACAATATCGTTTCGATTGACCCAAGCGAAGCCGCTGATATTGTGAACTATATTACTGTTGAATCTGATGTCCGCACCGTGCGAAGCTTTCAGCCAATATTCACAGGCGACAACGCCAACGGCTATGACAGCGCCGCCAAAGATGATGCTTATCGAATACCAGCTAACGGATCAAAAGAAATCTGGCTAAGTCTAGAAGACCCTTGCTGGAGTGCCACAGCTCTAGTCTTTAACGGGCCGGCAAGCAGCTCAAACTTCACAGCTTTGAAGGCAAGCACCGGAACTAGGGTCACGAGTGGCGTGACTGTGAGTAATGATTATCTATTCGCTGACGCATATCGAGTGACGGTAAACAATACGAACAATTTTGCCATCTCGCTTGATTATATTCAGTTGTGGGGTGAGCCTGCCAAGATTGTAGGTGAATCACCGACCATCAAATACGAAGCTTATGATGAAGATTCTGTTGAAGCTTTTGGCCGGAAAGAACTCAGCATCACGGACAATGATTGTTTCGGCTCTTATGAGAATGTCGATAACTATGCGAGCCAGATTTTGCTGAGATACAAAGATTACAGCTCAGTTATCAAAGTGTCAGTCAAAGGCGATCCAAGCGTGCAGATGCACGATGGTGTGTCGATTGACTATAACGAATATACAGGCATCTGGGAAGTTATTGGCATCAAGCATAAGTTGACCGATGCTAAGCTCGAAACGATTCTTGAGTTGAAACGATTGTCTACTACGACCAATCCGTTCATTCTTGACGTGTCTGAGCTCGATGGCCCAGATGTAATAATATAGGAGATTCATATGGCGATTATCAAAAATGTTCAATATAACGGAAACCTCGTGACCTCATCTGGTGATGGCAAGGTTGTTATTGACCAAACTAATGGCGAGATTGTGGTTCGTGATCAGAGCAACGTAAGGCGCTACTATCTTGGTTCGAAGAAAAGCCCGACTGGTTTTGGTCAGTATATCAGCAAGCCGGGCATTGATGTTATAGCGGAGTTGTCGTCATAATGCCGAATGTTGACCATTTTAGACTAGATTCTGACTATCCGATGGACAAGGTGGTCTACTTTAAGCAAGGCACATTCACTCCGTCTAGCGGAAGTTTCTCATTCAGCCATGGGCTAAACTTCACGCCGTTATTATTCGGTGTTGTGTCTAAGAACTCAGATTTTTCTGAAGCGTATTCGTTTAATACTCCGATGGTAGAAAAGCACACTTTTGAATACCCATTTTCTGTCACGTCTATAATACTATTTTCTAATAGCACAACCGTATATTTTTGGATCGGCGACAATACAATGGCGGAGTTATCTGGAACTTGGTATTATCGAATCTATGGCTTTTCGAATGAGTCGGCAGATATAGTGGCAAACGAAACTTCTACTCAAGGTGGCAACTTGATTCTCAATTCAGACCACAATTATTATAGGCTATATGAAACTGGGTCGCTTGATTGGAATGGTTCACAATCACGAACTGTCACCCATAACCTTGGTTATAGACCTTTTGTTTTGACTTGGGGAAGAGTAAAATACGCAACCCAGAACTTCCCAGCCGATATTACGCAAACTTATTACACATACAATACAGGAGACAGTTATTCTCATGGAATATATGTTGATAATACAAAAATCACTTTTGATTGTATGAGTAACCAGATTTTCCCAACAACTTATTATGACAAGATATGGTATAGGATTTACGCCAATGAAGCCTAATAAATATATTCAAAACAGCGATTATCTCAGTCTTGGTCAGATTTCTAAAGTATCATTCTCTGTCAGTTTTCCTTCGGTGACAATTTCTACATATGGCATTAATACTCAATCTTATACTTATAATGTGGGGAGCGACAAAGGCTCAATTATACATTCGCAGATGCGCTACAACGGGGGGTCTTGGACTAATTGTAATACTTATCACTGGGCAAGGAACAACGAACTAGGCCCACCGTATAGTGCGAAGATTCGTTATGTGTATCTTTTCAAATCTACAAACACTCAAATTACTGTTCACGCTACTTGTGTTGATATGACAACTGGCTACCCCGTGACCGTGCCAGCTTGCACCGTTGATTTTGTGGTCACATTTTTTAAGCCACCTAACACTTAGGCGGAGCACCTTAAAAACTACAATGCGAAGGGGGGTGATAAAAATGAGCAAGAAGCGTACAAAAAAGAAGCGCCGGTTGCGTTATGGCGGAATGAACCGCCACCACTCATATTTTGTGGCAAAGACGCTATTGGAACAACGGTTACTTAAAAGAGCTGCGGGAACACGAATATTTAGTCGTAGAAATGCCAATATACACGCTACACAAGGCTATTCACGCTAGTATGACTGGAATACCGATTATTAAGCCAACGTCCGCTAAAAACGCCCTAGATGAGCTAAATAGGCTCTATAAGCTCGGCGCTATAAGTCAAGCTGACCCGATTAGCGCACGAATTGACCTTTTAATTGCTCTTTTAGACTGCGTAGAACCAGCAGCCGTTAAGGCGCTCAAAAGACAGCTCGCCATTGTAGTTATCTATGAGGAACGGCAGTCGCTTATGACACCGTCCTAAAGGAACGGCCGGTCGATCATGACCGGTCACTCTTTTGCCACAGTTTCGTTTATTGATCATAATGAGCTTAAAATAAGCAAGGAAAATAAATGGCTATCACAACAAGAATCGAACTCACAAGAATCGCACTCTGGCGACCAGTCAATAATCTTGAAGTTGGCGCTATACACAAAGGCGTTTCGCCAGCGAACTCGGTCAATTGCTTGCCAAAAGGTGGCAGCATTTTTCAAAATAATATGAAGCCGCTGTTCCGTTATGTCAAGAACTATGAAGTCGGCAAAGGCAACAGCAAGGTCAGCTTCGCTCTATTCGTCCGCACTATGACCGAGGACGATAAATCAGTCGAGGAACAGCTCGATGCTGTGGCGAAAAAAATCACCAAAGACGAAGCTCTGGCGGCGAATGCGAACCCGAACTATCTTGATTTTCAATACTTAAATGAATACTTGAAGGAGAAAGAATAATGGCACTCACTTTACCATACCCATCACTCGTGTTTGTTCCGCTCGATATTTTGACAGCAGACCAAATGAACGAAATCGTGGCGAATTATGAATATATTGCAAATCAGTTTCCAATAACGGCGGACAACATTGCTTTTGCGACTTATAGTAGTTCAGAGCAGGTCGTAGGCACTTGGACTAATGGCAAAACTATATACAGAAAAGTTGTAGACTCTGGCGCTATAACCGGCAGCACCAGTATCGTTTATGACGCTATTACTGGGGCGGAAGAACTTATTTCTATCAGTGGGTATTGGCTAAACGGTTCAAATAATCAGCGCTGCTCATTCAATGGCACCTTCGTTGCTGGTGGCCCAATAGTGCAGGCGACTAGGGCAGTTTTGTATGATAATGACCATACTATTAAGCTAAACTTTACGCAGATTAGCGGTATTGTTCCGAGCAGTGTGCGCTTTGTGGTTGCTATTGAATATACAAAAGCTTAGCTATTAGCAAAAAGTGTTTACATTTTTTGAATTGTGTGATAATATAAAAGTATCAATCTGTCGACAAACGGCTCCGGTGGCACTCTGCCACGGGGCTTTTATTGCGCAATACAAACAGCCCCAAATTCATATTTTCTCACTTCTGGTCTAGGCTTGTTCACGCCCGGATAAACCTAGACCACCAAACCGCACCCAGAGAAGCTTGGGCGTAGGCTTATTAAAGGTGCATCAAAAAAAGGAGGTATTTTATGGGGAAGCAAACCAATCAACTCACTATAGTGACTAGTGACTATCTTTCTAAAGAAAGATATATAGTGACTAAGTCACTAATAGTCACTAAAAGGAACCGCAAAAATTATTCGAAACAGCTGGCTCAGGGCCGAGCAAGATACATCGCAACCAAACTCGACAACCCAAGCCGAATGATGTTTTATCTCAAGTGTGCGTGGAACTTGACGGACGAATATCTGGACAAGCTGTTGTCAATCGCACTCACAAAGAATGACCCGATCCGCTACTTCTCGGCATCAGCGGCCAGAGAGATGCGAAACAACTCGTGATGGCAAGCTTCCTCAAGTAATATCAACTAAAATGAGGAAGCTATATGAAAAACATCAAAATCAGCGAAGCTTTTGATTATTATCGAGAAGCTGAAATAATAGCAGGTGGACTATCGCCAAAAACTTATGACAACTATGTCATGAGTGAGAAATGGGCGATAGATTTTTTTGGGGACATTATGATCTACAAAATAACCAGCGAGAATGTGCGAGCATTCTATCTTTATTTATCAGGCTGGCAACGACCAAACACGGTGCGTGGCGAGTTGATCTCATTGCGAGCCGTGCTGAACTTCTGTGGAAAAAAAGGCTACCAAGTAATGGACACGGACGAAATCAAGATACCGAAGCGACAGAAGATACCGGTCGATTATCTTGAGCCGGACGAGATTGAAATGTTCATTGATGCTGTGGCCGAGAAGCGCCGTGGCTATTCAAACTACAACCGAGCGAGAAATGTGGCGATTGTGAAATTATTTTGGGTGAGTGGTATTCGGGTGAGCGAGCTTTGTGCGATGAATCGTGATTCAATCAAGAACCGGTGCTTTGTGGTGGTCGGCAAGAGCAAGAACCCTCGTGTGTGCTTTATTACTGAAGAAGTCGAAAAATTGATCCGGGAATATCTTGATCTGCGCACAGATAGCAACCCGGCGCTGTTCGTCACCAAGACCGACAAAAGAATGACACCGCATGAGGTTCGTGATGTCTTTCGCATGGCTTGCTCCCGGTCTGATTTTGAGCGAGTCCGGCCGCACGTTATCAGGCGCTCATTCGCCACCAATCTCTTAAATAAAGGGGTCGATATTCGTTATATTGCCGAATTACTCGGTCACGAGAGCTTGGAAACGACCCGTGCTTATACTCATGTGTCGAACCAAAAATTACAAAAAATATACGACTCAATAGTGGTATAAAAGGTATTGACTTTTAAGCATGATTGCGATATAATGAGAGTGTAAGTTCGTAAAGATAAAAAATCAGAGCGAGCGGGCAGATTTAAAAGATGAGAAGCTCTAAAGAACGTTTTATCGGCTGAGTGAACCTCAGACCTCTGCCAAGGAAGAGGTCGAGAGTTAGAATCTCTTCGCCCGCACCAGAACAGAAGTTGGGAGAAGAAAGAACTCAGTTGAAAAACTGGGTTCTTTTTTGTATCTAGCGGAGCCGTTTGTCGACAGATTGAGCAAGTGGCTCCGTAGATATAACAAACGACTAGGAGCAGTTTGAGCAATTTAACAATTCGGCTTTTATCAAATAATAGATTTTGCTGCTACCCATGCCGGTTCGGCATCTTAGCACTTTGGAAAATATGATTGAGATTGGTTTGACACCTTTTGATGTGCTTTTCATAATCTTGTCGAACCCCCTTATTATACTCAGTTGAAAAAGTTAAATCTGTAATAGAACACACTGTTGACAAGAAGATGTGGCCGGCAGTGGCGGCAGCAAAATCAGAGGAGTATCAAATAATGAGTAGAATCAAGAAATTCGCTGAGCAAGAGCTTGGCGAAGAATGGGAGCAGATGCTTGACGAAATCAATCGAGAAGCTCAGGAACTTGAAGAAGACGAACGCCATTATAGGTTGGCTAACCGGTCGCCGAGATATAGTGAGGGGCCGAGCGAAACCCATAACGAACTTCGTCATCTACAAAGAGAAGCGATTCGACAAACTTGGGGGGATGAATAATGAGTAAGTCAAACGATATTGCAACCAAAACTGAGTCCGTCAATCTCACCAACCCAAGCGATATTATGAGCTTCGCCACCAATCTTAAAGACTTGATCGTGCAGAACAAGCTCTTCACAGATATTCGTGGCAAGAATTATGTCAATGTCGAGGGCTGGCAAATAGCAGGAGCTTTCACGGGAGTGTTCCCAATCGTTGAAAAGGTTGAGAACTTGAGTGAAGGCAACTTCTATAAGTATCGGGCTGAGGTCACGCTTCGAGATAAAGACAACAACATTGTTGGCTCGGGCATGGCAATCTGCACCAACAAAGAAGCAGGAAAGACGAGGTTTGACGAATACGCCGTGGCATCAATGGCTCAGACTAGAGCCGTTGGCAAGGCGTTTCGCATGAAAATCGGCTGGCTGCTTAAAATCGCAGGTTATGAAACGACTCCTGCCGAAGAGATGCCGCAAGAGGGTCAAGTAATTGAAGATAAAGAAGAGGACGAGTTCCAAAAGTTATCTCCAAAAGCCAAACTCTTCGAAATCTCAGACGGCAAGAAAATCAACTGGAAGTTGAAAGCGTGTCATGACCTTGAGCACTTAGAAGCGCTTTGGAAGAGCGTTCCAGACGAACTTAAGGACAAGTATAAGCCTAAGTTCACAAAACGCAAAGAGGAGCTTCAAAATGCTTAATATCACAGAATACTTTAAGGAGTCCATGGACGGGAAGCGATTCGAGTCCATGGACGACTTCAAAGCATATCTCGAAAGCTTGACAGAAAGCGTGATTGACGAGGTTTATGAAGTCGAGCGAAGTATCGACAAGTTCGACCAAAATGAACTCGAATCAAGCTTGGGGGTGATCATAGATTTCTAAAACAAAAAAGGAGCAAACATGAAAAAAATCGTGTTGATTCTCGCCGGCATCGCCATTCTCGGCTTTGCCGGTGTGAGAATTCACCAAGTCAAAGAATTACAAAGTTATGAGGTCGCAAACAATTGTCAATGGGTGGCAACAGGCACTCACTTCGGTGACGACCGTGACTTCATTTGCATAACAAAATAGGTAGGAGGTAATATGCAAATCAAAATTCGCCAATTCGGCAAAATTCAAAAAATTAAAGTCAACACTAAAAAGGAGAACAAGTAATGAGTGGCACTAAAGAGGGCGGTCGTAAGGCTGCTGCTAAGAATTTAGCAAATGATCCGGACTTTTATCGCAAAATCGGCAAAAAAGGCGGACAGGCTGGTCATACAGGCGGTTTTGCCGCCAATCCAGAGCTTGCTCGTAGAGCAGGACGCAAGGGCGGTCAAATATCAAAGCGTGGGCCGGCTAAACCAAAGGAATAGGTCTTTTGTGGAGGTAGAGTTATGACAAGTTTTGAGGAGAAATGGGGTGAACTTACAGTCGGCGAAGCAATCGAGTTGAATATCGCCGAGGAAGTGAGGTGCAATGTTATTCACTAAGAAAAGCAAGGAAGTGAAACGGGCTATTGACCAATCATATGACAATGCAGACAAAGATTGGGTTCTAGAAGCTGAAAGCGCCTTATTCAAGCTATGCCGAGATAAGAAGTTCGTCACTTCAGACGATGTGCTGATGCGGCTTGATAACCAAGGGGTGAAAACTCATAACAATAGCGCACTTGGCGGCGTGTTTATTAGAGCAAAGAACAAGGGCTGGATTCGACCGTTCGGGTTTGCACCATCTGGTAGGCGCAGCCGCCACCAAGCACCGGTGAGGGTGTGGAAAAGTTTAATTGTCAAAGGAGCAAAGAAAGATGTTATTTTGTAGAAAAAAGGTCGAAGATAGCGTTGAGGAACGCTTTAATACGGTCGTGGAGCTGATAAAGGACTTGCCACGCCCGGAATATCGCAGACTAAAGGAAGCGATGGACTTGGCATATGATTCATATCAAAAGATTCGCAATGTCAAGACCGAAGAAGAAAAAGCTATTGAAAAAGAAGCCAAGCAAGGCGCAGACATTGATGTCATTGAAAAAGTAATTGAGGGGGAGAAGTAATGTTTACATTGATTGGCGCAACAGTTGGGCTGGTGGTTGATTTTATCGCAATCGTATCGCTAGGTCTATTCGTAATTATCGCACCGTTCGCTCTGGTGGCTTATGTGATAAAAGCTATTAAGGAGAGGGCTAGAAAATGAAACTCAAAAATAAGAAAACTGGGAAGATAGCGGAATTTAATAATTTTTATAAGCTCGAAGAATCATCAGGAGCACAAAGAGTTTATTGCTCTATTGCCGAACTCAACGAGGAGTGGGAAGATTACGAAGAGCCGAAAGAGTATTGGTATATTTATGCTGATGGTGATATTTACAAAGATGTAAAAGATGATGTCCGGAAAGATAATGGCTGTAAAGGAATTGGCAACTACTTCCCTAATAAATGGGAAGCTGAAGCTGTTGTAGATAAGCTCAAGGCTTGGAAACGGTTGAGAGATAAAGGGTTTAGATTTTGTGGACATGATGACAGAGATAGAGGTCAGCTTGGAGATATTGTAATTTATGCAGAAATGCCAACTTTTGAATACGATGATGATTCAACAAGAGACGACCTAGACTTGCTTTTCGGAGGTAAAAAATGAACGAAGTGGTGGATTCGTTTTTGCTGGTTCTAGCAGTTGTGGCGTTCTTCGTGGTCGTGGCAGTGATAACGGTGGCACAACTATGACCGAATCGCAATTACAAGAGCAGATTGCTCAATATCTCAGGCTCCAATACCCAAACGTGCTATTTCATAGCGATTTTGGCTCCGGCATCAAAATGACGAAAGGCCAGGCGATCAAGCAGAAGCGCCAAAATGGTGGAATTCGTGGGTGGCCAGATATGTTTATCGCCGAGCCAATACCAAAATTACAAAACAACCGTTTTCGGGTATTCAATGGACTATTTTTAGAATTAAAAAAGGACGGCGTTCGCTTAAAGAAGAAAAATGACGAGTGGGCAAGTGATCATATCGCCGAGCAAGCCAAAATGCTCGCAAGATTGGCTGAAAAAGGCTACCGAGCCGAATTCGCCGTTGGTTTTGACGAAGCAAAGCGAATTATAGACGAGTATCTAAGCTTTGACACAATATCGAATGAAAATTTTAATTGAAAGCTAAAAGAGGTTATCAAATATGCCGAAGAATCAAGTCAAAAGAGAAGAATTCAAGCCGGCAATTAGGACGGTGGGTGATATAACGATATTCTTTTATTCTAAGGAAGCAATTCACGTCCACTATCACAAGAGTGGCACGAAAATGATATACCAGCGGTGGTTTGAAAAGAAACGGGGATTCTATTCGGCAAGTTGGAAGCCCTTTTGCCATATGCTAAAGTATTCAAATTCGTTGACCCCTGAAGGTATAGGTCTAGCCGCCGCACGTTATGGTGTGGCTGCTATTCATTCGGGGCGTGAGATGGTTCCGCCGGAAGATGTCATTGTATTGCCGGAGATTCATGTCTATGAATACGACCAAAGCCACCGTGACTATAAAGCCGAAGCCAAACGAAGACAAGAAAAAAGAAAGGAGCTCAATGGCGAAGAAAATTACAATCTATAGCAAGCATTGTTTCAAGTGCTTGTATAGTGACCAATTCAATACTATAAAGAATTGGACAACCCAAAAAGGCTATGACTTAGAAATGAAGCGAACTGCTTATCGACCGTCATGGCACAAAGAAGCAACTGAATTATGGGGTGGCGAAGATTATAATGCGTTCGTGGTGAACGAGAGAGGAAAAGTGATGGAACTAGGAAACTTCTTAGACAAGTGTCGTAATAAAGCGGTGAGGGCTGGCAAAAAGAAAGGAACAAAGAAGAATGACGTGCAAGGACTGTCAAAAGCCAAAAGGACTACTCGAAAAAGTAGTGTGGCTCGCAAGAAAAATGAAGCTAAAGTGGAAAATGAGGTGAAAGATGCTGAATAGTCTATATGTGAAAATTATTGGTGGTCTTTTGACCGCCGGCATCTTGTCTGGTGGCGCTGGAATTATTGGTGCTGCCGTCGGCAAGGGCGGAGCTGAAACTAGAGTCCAGAACGCTTCACAAGCTTCGTGCTTGACCGCCAACAAGGACGCTGATTGCGATTCTATTACCAACAATATCACCCAAAAATCAGACGAAGAGATTGAGGGAATGATAAACGATTTGAAAGGACTTTAATATGAAGAACAATGTTGTTCCGGTAATTATCATGGCGCTTGGGCTTTGCACCGCCATTTTGTTTTGTTGTGGCTTGGTTGTAGAAGCTTTTGCGTGCGGTGTGGTGGCTTTAATTGTAGCGATTGGGGGCTTGAAGTGATGGACTTAAAGACTTATTACAAAATACATGTGTATGATTATGGCTATAACAAGGGCTACGAAAAGAAGAAGAATATACTTCTTGACGACATCTATTTTAATGACGAAATGGATTTTTTCATATGTGCAGATTATTATGGCTCATATGTTGGGGATGTGGATGCTTGGCATAAAGAAGACGAAGCTTTTTTGAGGGGGCTTGGTTTTGATAAAGAAGATTTTGTAGAGGAGTAAAAATGAAACAGATTCAAAACAAGGTTGAGTATAAGAGCTTAGATGAGTTGTTTCATCTAGATAACAATCCTCGCACCATTACGGAAGAAAGCATGAATAGGCTTGTAAAGTCAATCAAAGACAACCCTGATTATTTTGAAGCTAGACCGATTATCTGCTCAGATAGAACTGGCAAGCTCGTCATAATTGCTGGCAACCAAAGGCTCCGTGCGGCTGGAATCGCTGGATTGACTGAAGTGCCGGTGGTGACGATTCATGGCTTAACAGAAGAGCGTGAAAGAGAGATTACTATTCGTGACAATGTCGAGCTTGGCGATTGGGATATGGACTTGTTGGCGAACGAGTGGGAGGTTGAAGATTTGAGTGAGTGGGGCGTGAATATCGAAAAAATCAGCGACCAAGAATTGGAAGATTTTTTTGCTAATACCGAGAATGATGCTTCTGAGAGAAAACAGAAAATGATAACTTGTCCGGAGTGCGGTCATGAATTTTTGGAGTAAATATGAGAATCTTTATGGCTGGGGGAATTACTGGAAATTTGAAACCATTATTTACAAAACTTGTCGAAGGATCAGAAATGAAAGTATTTCTGGCAGGTCTTAATGGGAGAAGGGATTTCCTTCTAGAAGAAAGGTTAGAAGAAGAAATGAAAGTATTTCTGGCTGGCACTATGTATGGAAACCAGGCATCAGCAATCGAAAAATTAAAAATCAAGAAACCATTGCCCGCAATTCTTGAAAGCTTCTATTATGCTGATGAAGTGGTTGAAAAATTAATACCATTTTATGATGATTTTCTGCTTGACTCTGGGGCGTTTACTTACATGACAGGAAATGGCGGTTCTGTAAACTGGGAAGAATATATTGATACTTATTCTAATTTTATAACCCGGAATAAGGTCGATAAATTCATTGAACTAGATATAGACTCAATTGTTGGATATGACGAGGTGAAAAGACTTCGTAAAATACTCATAGAAAAAACCGGCAAGCAACCAATTCCTGTATGGCATAAATCGAGGGGGAAAGAGGAATTCTTGAGAATGTGTGAAGAGTTCCCATATGTTGCGATTGGTGGGATTGTGACAAAGGAGATAAAAAAATCAGAATATAAATTTTTTAACTGGTTTATTAATCAAGCTCATCAACGAGGCACAAAAATTCATGGATTAGGACTGACTAGCTTTGATGCTATGGAAAAATATAGATTTGATAGCGTGGATAGCTCATCCTGGACATCTGGCAACCGCTTTGGACATATATGTAAATTTGATGGCAGAAGGGTGAGGAATATCAGTCCACCACAAGGTAAAAAACTTAGCGATTCAAGACTAGTGGCGATAAATAATTTTAACGAATGGGTGAAATTCAGCAAATATGCTGAAACGTATCTATGAGAGAAGGAGAGAATGCTAAAGAAGTGATTGGCAATCAAAAAAAGTTGTATGCAACTAACCAACTATAAAATAACTAAAGAAAGGGAAAGAATGAAGATACTAGTATTGTCTAGTGGCGGAGTGGATAGCACCACTTGTATCGGCATGGCTGTCAATAAATACGGTCATGAAAATGTAGCCAGTTTATCAGCTTTCTATGGACAGAGACATGATAAAGAACTAGACTGCGCTGAAAAGATCGCAAAGTATTACAACATCAAACATATCGAGATGAATTTATCTCAAATTTTTAAGAATAGTAATTGTTCGTTGTTAGCTCAAAGTTCAGAAGAAATCCCGGAGGGGAGTTATGGAGAACAGATCCGTAATAATAAACGGGTTTCAACTTATGTCCCGTTCAGGAATGGACTTCTTCTAGCAACAGCTGCTAGCGTAGCAGATAGTATATTTCCAGACCAAGAGGTCGCAATATATTATGGGGCACATTCAGATGATTATGCTGGCAATGCGTATGCAGATTGTTCAATAGAATTTACTGAAGCGATGAATAATGCTATTATGATCGGCTCTTATAATAAAATACATCTTGAAGCGCCATTATTGAACTGTAATAAAACTGAGGTAGTTAAAATAGGGCTAGAATTGAATGTCCCATATGAACTTACTTGGTCTTGTTATAAAGGCGGCGATTCACAATGTGGTATTTGTGGAACTTGTATAGATCGCAGACAAGCTTTCAGAAATAACGGGGTAGAAGACCCTGTAAAATATAAGGATTAATTATTAAAGGAGAAGGAATGAAAAATAATTTGAGAAATGTAAAAATGAGTTGGCTAGTAATTACAGCCATAGTGTCGTATGCTATAATTGCCATTTCGACAGATATGTTTGCTAACAAAATGTTAGACATTTGCGGACTTACTTTAGCTGGTGGTATTTTAATGATCCCATTCAGCTTCACTATTCGCGATTTAATTCATAAACTTATCGGGTTCGATAATGTGAAGAAAGTCGTTTGGATTACAGCGATAGTTAACTTGCTTATAGCTGCGCTTCTTATTGTTTTAGATTTAATTCCAAGTGCAGTGCCAGGACAACAAGAAGCTTGGCATGCCGTAATGGGAGCGAGCTGGAGAGTGATTATCGCATCATTCATAGCGCAACTTGTTTCTGATTTAGGCAATACATATGTTTATCAATGGGTTTGGAATAAGCTTGGCAAAAAACATATTTGGCTCAGGACGGTAATTTCGAATATACCGGCGACTTTCCTTGATTCTGCTCTATTCAGCTACATTGCTTTCTGGGGCGTATTAGAACCGAGCATTATCTGGGCATCAGTAGTAAGCGCCTTTATTGTCAAGTATGCGTTGTCATTAATAGCGACCCCATTGACTTACTTGAGCGAAGAAAAGAAGGAAGGAGAATAAGATGGATTTATTCATACAAATATGCGGGATAATAGCAACAATCTTGGTATTTGTATCCTTCTTGCCAGCGAATATCAAAACTATTCGCTGGCTAAATTTAATAGGATCAGTATTCTTTGTAATTTATGGATTCAGCGTGGGGGCTATATGGAACGGCTTGACAAATGCGGGTTTATTATTTGTTCAAGCTTATCACCTGAGAAAAATTTATAGAAAGGAGAAGAATGAGCAAGTATAATTCACTAACAGACGAGGAACAAGCAAAATATCTCAAGAATGACTACGGGATAACTAAAATAAGACTTTACGAAACGATTCAGCATTGGTGTCCACTCGGGGATCAAGTCGGAACTACAAAATATAGAATGGAGATCATACCAGGAGAACAGTTGGCAGAACTATGTGATTTGCATGCTAAATTCCTCTCAATGATAAAAACCACTTATTCTCTAGAGAGTGGGCTAGGATTAATTCTAAAGATACTTAAAGAAAGTTATCCAGATGCTAGATACATAAAGGTTATTGCAGAATGTCCCACCAATAAACACATGGCTTGTGATGCGGAAATTGAATGGGAAGAAGGGAAATAAAAATGAGTAAACAACACACCTATGAAATTGAAACAACAGAGGGGATTGATTATCTAGTGCTAGACTTGGGTGCTGATATTCGGGAACAGTTTGAGTTATACAAAAATGACGAAGCTGGAGAACATTTTAAGGACGCTGAACTTATATCTTGGGAAAGGGTAAACTAAAATGGAACAAAATAGCAACGCCACAAAGCAGGCGAATGTCAAGGCTGGTCGTGGCGGTATAGTGCCGCCGGTTGAAAGACAGTTTGGCAAACCAAATGGCAACCCTCGCCATAATGGCGCTTGGAAGAAAGAAGATACGGCTCGCTACAAGCTGGAACAGATGCTCAAGCTGTCTGAGGACGAATTGAGAACTCTGGCCGGTGACAAAGAAGCACCACTATTTGAACGCAAACTTGCCACCTGTATTGCTAAAGGTCAGTGGAAAGAAATTGAAGGCATGATGAACCAAGTCTACGGAGCGCCGAAAGTTATACAAGAAAATCACAACATTGAATACAAACCACTTATTGACCTAACCAAACGAAAGAAGAATGGCGAGTCTTAGCGTAATTATACCGGTCTATAATAAAGCACCATTCCTACGCCGGTGCTTAAATTCTATTGTGAAGCAAATCGACAGAGATACGCAGGTCATTATTATTGACGATGGCTCGACAGACGGTTCTGGTGCTATATGTAATGAATACAAAAAACACGGTTTTGAAGTGCATCATACAAAAAATCGTGGCGTGTCTGAAGCTCGCAATCTTGGCATCAAATACGCTAAAGGCGAGTGGTTGACCTTTATGGACGCTGACGATGCTTATACGCCAGACGCTTTTGCGATTATGAAAAAGTTCGCTGATGCGAACCCAAACAACATTATACAGTTCGGGCATCACCGGCATCTGATAGGCCACACTTACCCAGCAATTCGTAATTGGGGTCAAGGGACTTATCGCTATGACGAAGTATCACGCCAATGGGTGGCTGTTTGGAACAAAATGTATAAGACCGAATTCGTGAAGCCAATCAAATTCATCAAAGGGCTTCAATTCGGCGAGGACGAGATGTTTATTATCGAGTGTCTGCTAAAGAACGGCTCGTTATACCACGCACCGCAAAATCTTATGCACCACTATTTTGACGACAAGGAAAGCTTGACGAGGAAAGACAACCTGCCAAACGATAAGCTTGAGGGGTTGATTGTTCAGCTTGAGAAGAAGCGTGACAAGCTCAAAGACCAAGAACAAAAGGCGTGGCTTGACAAAATTATCGCCAAACATCTTGGCAGCAGCACCTTTACAAGCAGGAACTATCACCGAGCAGCCGGAAAATATGATGTGGTCTATTTTTTGAAAGAAGCTGAGCATAACGAGGAGTTGCGCTATTCATTACGCTCGGTCGAGAAGAACTTGCGCTACCATAAGGTCATATTCTATGGCGGTTGTCCTGTAAACTTAAAGCCAGACTATTACTTCACCAGACCGCAGACAGAAGCTTCAAAATGGGAGCGTGTTCGTGAGTCTATTCGGGCTTGTTGTGAGAATGACAACATCACGGAAGACTTTTGGCTATTCAATGACGACTTTTTTGTTATGAAACCAATGAGCGAAAATATGCCGCCACAATACAACGGCGACTTAAAAGACCGCATTCGAATTGTTGAGGAAAAGCACGGCTATGAAATAGAATGGACGAGAAGACTGAAGCACCTAGTGACAACGCTTGAAACGGCTGGCAAAGGCACCAAGAATTATGCTGTTCACAAACCAATGCTGATAAATCGCAAGAAAGCACTCGAAGTTCTAGACAAGTTCCCAGACGAGCCGATGTTTCGGGCGTTATATGGAAACTATTGGAAGATCGGTGGCGTGTCAAAGCATGACATGAAAGTCCGGCGGTTGACCTGTTCTACTAGCAAGATTATGCACTGGGAATTCATATCGACACAAGACGATTCGTTTAGGAGCGGTAATGTAGGTCATTGGGTGCGCCAAGCGTTCCCAAACAAAAGCAGGTTCGAGGTATAGCATGGCAAGAACGACAGCGTTGAACAAAATCGAGCAAACGTTCTACGAACCGACATTCTATAAAGTAATTCAGGGCGGAATGTCGGCTGGTAAGACTTTTGCTATATTGACGCTTCTTGTAGGCTATGCTGATTCTTATGCCGAAAGCTTAATTACTGTGGTTGGTTTAAGCTACCCACACCTAGAAGCTGGTTCAATTCGTGACTTTATTAAAATTATGAAAGAAGTCAATCGCTGGGACGACGAACGCTGGAACCGTTCAGCTAAAACCTACACGTTTGCCAATGGCTCCGTGATTGAATTCAAGAGTATTGACCGCATGAGTGCTCGTGGCCCAAGGCGTGATGTTCTATTCGTGAACGAAGCCAACGGTATTACTTATGAAACGTTCCAAGAGCTTGCTGGTCGCACCAAAGACCTTGTCGTGATTGATTACAACCCGTCAGCGAAGTTCTGGGCTCATGAGGAGCTTGTGGAAAAGCAACCAAATGACACGAGCTTCGTTATTTTGACCTATCTCGACAATGAAGCGTTGAGCACAAGAGAAGTCCAAAATATAGAGGGACGAAAGCCAAAAGATGGCGAGCAACCAAGTAATTGGTGGGTTGTTTATGGCTTGGGTCAAATTGGTTCACTTGAAGGCAACATCTACTCAGGTTGGCAAGAAGCGACTGTTGACAAAATTACAACAGAAGGCAAGCTGGTGCGTTATGGTCTAGACTTTGGCTTCAGTAATGACGAAACCGCTCTTGTGGCTGTTTACGATCTACCAGACCAAAAGCTTGGCGTGGTCGAAGTATTATATCGCAAGGGGCTTTTGGGCAGCCAATATGGCGACATCTTCAGACAACTCAATATCGACCCGACCGTTCTCATAATTGCCGATTCAGCACGCCCAGAGATTATCGCCGAAATTCGCAAGGATGGTTTTAGATGTATCGGTGCCGACAAGAACGCTGGCTCTGTATTGCGTGGCATTGATCGAGTGAGCCAGCAGCAGATTATGTTTGCCGGCGACAACTTAAAGCGTGAATACCTTAGCTATGCGTGGCGAGCCAAGCGAAGTGGCGAGATTGTGGACGAACCTCAAGACGGCAATGACCACTTGATGGACGCTTTACGCTATGCCGTGGACGATCTAGCAAAAACCCCTATCGAATACGCAAAGCCGAGATAATTGCCACAGTTTCGTTTTGATTACATAATTCGGGGCATGGGAATACTGTCGAAGATGCTCAAGAATGGGCAACAAAAATCAAACACCTATTCGGGGGTGGTGAACATGGGTTCCTACGGAATGCTAGGCAACCCGTTCGCAGGTTATAGGACAGGGAGTTATGACAACAACTTCTCTGCTATATCCAAAATTGCCGAAGCGTTCGCAGAAGTCATGCCGTATGCGGTTGACTCTAAAGGCGAGCGACTAAAAGAAACACCAGCCGCTGTGGCTGCGTTATACAATCCAAACCGCCAGATGAGTGGTGTGAAGTTCTTCGAAACACTTATTACAATGGCGCTTGTCCACCCAACTGTCTATGTATTGGTGTGGCGAAAGGACGGACGAGAAGCTAAACCAGGAGCACCGTTCACTCCAGAGTCAATTGTGGGATATACGTTCTTGGAAAATCCTTCGGTTGATTACCGTGACGACAAGATTATCTATCGCACGGGCTCCGCTACTTATACCGACCGAGATGTGATGCAAATCAGCTTGAATATCAATCCGTATTCGCTATTGGCTGGCTATTCACCAAGCTTGGCGGCTAAGAAGTGGGCGACTATTGACGATTATGTTGCTGATTATCAGGGCGGCTTCTTTGCCAATGGTGCTATACCTGAGGGACAATTCATTATTACCGCCAGAAGTGCCGAAGAATTCAATAATACCGTTGATTATCTTGAGCGAAAACACCGTGGTGCTAAACAGAGTGGCAAGGTCAATTATGTTCACCGTGTCATGAATGATGCCGGTCAAGCTGGTGCCGCTCAAATCGAGTGGGTGCCATATGCTACCAGCAACAAAGACTTGACGCTTCAATCTATCTTCGACCAAACAAACAAGAAAATTGACATGGCGTTTGGCGTGCCAGAAGAAGTCAAGGGCTATCTCCAGAACAGCAATTATGCAAGCGCCGAAGTTGCCGATTATGTGTTCGCTCGCCGTGTCGTTTACCCGAAACTAATAAAGATATGGGGACAATTCACTCATGAACTTAACAGAATTACGGGTGGCTTAGGTTATGCTATTACTTTTGACTATGATATGCCGATGCTGTCTGACGAAGTTAAAGTTAAAGCTGATGCGGAAAAAGTCCGTGTTGAAACCTTGACGACATTACTTAATAATGGGTTCAGCTTAGAAAGTTCAGTCCAGGCTTTAGGCTTGCCAGAAGACTACTTGAAATTGACCGAAAATCAAACCGCTGTAGAGCCCGTAGAAGCCGTGGAAGAAGCCGAAGCTGAGGAAACTACCGTTTCGCAACAGGAAACCTCAGCAAAGCGCTTAAACGTGGCAAATAAGGTGAAAGCCGCTATGGCGAACCCTAAAGTCTATGCTGAAGTCAAGGCTTATATGCAAAAACAGGTCGATGCGGCCGTTGCCGATATGCACTTCAACACGGTTGCCGAAGCACAAGAATTCGCAGACAAATTATGGACGCAACTTGAACCAATTCTACAAAAATTCGGCACGAAGCAATGGGAGGAAGCAGACGGCACGATCATTCGTGAGATTGGCGCTGTCTTGCCGGCAGGCGTGTCTTATGCTGTGTCTGAAGGCTTAACTAAAGCATACAAAGATTACCTGAATGACGTTTCGCTGAGCTATACCAATGACACCAGCAACTCAATCAAGAATGTTCTCGGTAAAGGCGAGATTCTTGAATGGACACCAGAAGAATTGAAAGAGAACTTGCGCAAGATTATGGACACAGACGAATGGCGAGTCCAGAGATTGGCACGAACCGAAACGCACCGCTCTGAACAACTTGGTGGTCTTGACGCTATGCGAGAGATTCAAGACCTAACAGGGGTCGAGATAAGCAAAGTCTGGCACGTCAATCCATTCACCCCGAATCATTGTGGCGAGTGTCTTGATCTAGACGGTAAAGTGGTGCCACTTGGGAGCGACTTCGGGGTCGAGTTCGAAGCTGGCATGACCGAGGCAGCGAGTGCTCACCCGAATTGTAATTGTTATCTGACCTATGTCGTGTCAAGCGTGCCGGCTAAAACCGTCAAAGTGTGCTGTCCAAAATGCGGCCGCTACCTATTCGAAAGCGAGGGCGGCGTGGCAAAGAACGTTATATGCACCAATTCAAAGTGCAAGAAGCATCTCGACATAGAAGTCAAGAACGGCAAAATAAATGCGAAGGAGCACAAAAATGATTAAAGCTACAACCCCAACCCACATATTCACGTTTCCAGAGGAAGTGGTTCCTGCTACTTGTGCCAAGATTCAAATCACCTATTCGCAAGAAAATGACCGAGCTTGTAGGGTTCGGGAGCAAGTTATTTTGGAAAAGAACAAGGCTGATGTGACGATTGACGGACAATCTGTGTCAATTGAATTGACTCAAGAAGAAATGAACCGATTCAAACCGGGCGTGGCACAGATTCAAGTCCGTGCTAAAGACAGCTCAGATAAAGTCATGGCGAGTCAAATCTTTAATGTGAAAGTCAAAAAAGTATTAAATGAGGAGATTTTGTAATGGAATTTGACGAACAACCACAAGAATTCAATGTAGACTTCGGCGAAGTCACCCGAAGCGGTGGCGGTGGTGGCGGTGCCGTGAATAGCGTCAATGGCAAGACCGGTGATGTTGTGCTTGACGCTGAAGATGTCGGCGCTTTACCAATTTCGACTACAATACCTGAAAAAACCTCTGACATTGAAAATGACGGGGCTGATGGCACTTCTACTTATGTTGAAGCTGATGAATTGGCAACCGTAGCTACAAGTGGCAAGTATAATGACTTGAGCGGCAAACCAAGCTTGGCAAGTGTAGCTACCTCTGGGAAATATACAGACTTGACCGATACCCCAACAATACCTTCTACCGCTAGTGATGTTGGAGCTTTACCTGATTCGACTAAATATGGTGCAAGCATATCGGCAAGTGGCACGACTTTGACGCTCGAAGACCAAGACGGTGAAACATTATCGACCGCAACCACTCAAGACACTACATATTCAAATTTTACAGGCACGGACGGACAGACCGCTGGTGCTTCAGGTCTAGTGCCAGCACCGGCTACCACGGACGCTGGCAAGTTTTTGAAAGCTGATGGAACTTGGGATACCGCAGGTGGTGGTGGCCCGACAGTCGTTCAAACTATTGGCTCATCTACTACGGACGTTATGAGCCAAAAAGCTGTGACCGATACTATATTCGCTAATAGTGATGATTCTAAGATTAGAATTGGCAATTCAAACCAAATAGGTTCTTGGGGCATATCTATCGGTTCAAGTGCAGCTCAGTCTAGCAGCGCCCAACGTGGTACTAATGTCGGCGGCGGTAGTTCAGTATACGCTACGGCTGGAACTGCTATCGGCAACAATGCATCAGTCAGTAACTCTAATTATGCTGGCGCAGTTGCCCTGGGAGCGTATGCTAAACCAACAGCAGCCGGACAGGTCTATATCGGAAGCAGCCAGATAAATTATGGCTACAATACGACTAATTATCGCTTGCTTTCAGGGTTGTATGACGGCCAGTCCGACCACGACGCCGTGACCGTTGGACAAATCAATGCTCTGATTGACGCTATTAACACTGCCGCAGGAACAAATATATCGCATATAGGGAGCTAATTATGAATGACGTTCTGCTAGCTTTTATTGCAATTATACCTACAACCACCACTCTTATTGTTGGTGCCTTACAAGACAGGGCCGGCAAAAGGCGATCGTCTCGCAATGCTATCACGGGCTTGATTATCGAAGACCATGTTCGTGTAGCTGAAGGAAAAGCACCAGAAAACGAGCAAGCTATTCATGAAGAGTTTGACATCTACAAAAAAGCGGGTGGCAATTCTTATATTCAAGGAAAAGTTGAAAATTATGACAGGTGGCATTCACAACTTAAAGTAATAAAGAAGGAAGGAGCAAAAGATGCCAAAATCTAATATCAACCTTAAGAAGCTCGACTGGAAAGCAGTCGTGACGATACTCGCCACGCTACTGATTGGTCTTGTCGGCGGTTATGCGATAAATGTAGCATATGACCCCGAAAAGGACACGATTGAAGTGGACGTTGAAAGCGAGTATTCAATCGAATTGTCTGAAGAACAGATACCAGCCGTCATTACAACTGAGAACGGCAAAACAGAAACTATTGAAGCGCCAACCGTTGAACTTATTGATGATGGTGAGGCGCTTGGCGAGGGTGAAGATGCGCAGGGTGCTTGGCACGATACCTCAAGCCCTGAAGCTTATAAAAACTCCACCCTCGGCCAGTGTATTCAAAACGCATATGGTGGTCAATGTTTTGCGCTCGCCAATGACTTCTGGCAAAACTATGCAAGCCGAAACTTGTCCTCTTGTGGCACTGGTGCAGCAAAAGGAACTTGGAATTGTAAAGAACAAAATGCTGGAAACGAATTCGTTTTGATCTACAACGCCAACGAGATTCAAGCTGGTGACTGGGTTGTCTATTCAAACGGCACCTATGGCCATATCGGCATGGCTCTTGGGCCTGCTACCAATGGTTATGTAGCACTTCTTGGTCAAAACCAAGGTGGCCAGAGATGCTCCAAAGGTGGTGCGGCTACTAACATTATCAACAAGAGCAACCGTGACTTCGTAGGAGCGTTCAGACCAAAAGACTACATTAAGCCAGCTCCTACCCCTGCGCCTCAACCAATACCTGCTACTGGTTGTGTTGAGTGGGCTGTAAAGCGTGGCGACACTATGAGCAAAATCATGCTTGAGTGTGAAAATACGGTTGTCTATGGCGAAGCTATGGATAATTATGCAAAGACTTGGTTCTCAAGAATTATGAAACCCGGGCAGAGTGTTTACCAAGGCTGGAAGACCGGCACTCATTACGGCCTATATGCTGACGATATTATAGATCATCAAACTGAATAGCACTAGAACTTGCTGGCCTAGTGTTGTAATAACTAAAGCTATCAGCAACTGAAACTCGGCTCGTTCGCACCTTATACCTCTATTAAATTCGGAAAATATAATGGAAATCTGCTCGAATTGACACTCGCTTAATTCGATAACTCCTAAAACAAAAACTGGTTGTTTTTTCTCCCACTTATAGGGAACACCCCTCGCTGAACGAGTGCGAGGGGCTTCTCTTTGCCACAGTTTCGTTATAACCGCAGAATATAGCTTAGAACAATGCTCATGATGGGCGTTCTGGAAAGGATATCAACCTAAATGGCTAAGGACAAAATAAAATCCCTTGCCCTAACAAAGCAAAAAGTTGCTGAAGTTGACGGCGAGCATCATATCACTTTTGTCGCAAGCACGGAAAATGAAGACCGTGATTTTGAGCACGTTGCCATCAGCACCTTTAGGTTACCACTAAAGGGCGGTGGACATATTGTTGTTCAAGATATACCGGCAGAGGGAATTGATAGTGTCGATGTGCCATTCCTGACTGACCATGACCTGTTCAGCGTGGAAAAGACAATCGGCTCAGTTCGCAAGGCTTATTTTGTTGACGGCGCACTTATCTTTGACGCTGGCATTTCTAGCAGACCATATGCTCAAGAGATGTTCAAGCTCGTTGAAGAAGGACACCTAGACAATGCCTTTTCAATTCAATACCGTGACTATCAGCGTGACCCAGCCAATGATACCGATTACAACGGTGAGATTGTCGAAGTTTCGCTCGTGACTCGTGGCTCGAATATGGACGCACAAGTTTTGGCGACTAAAAGCTTGGAAGGAAAGAAAGCTGTGGACGAAAAAGAAGCAGAAGCTCCCAAGACCGAAGAAGTGGTCGAGGAAGTTCAGGCAGAGGTTGAAGCCGAAGCCGAACCGGTTGCTGAACCTGTTGAAAAATCAACAGAGGAAGTCGCCGAGCCCAAAGCTGAAGAAGAAGCTAAGGAAGAACCCGAAGCTGAACCTGAAGCTGAGGAAGCTGAAGAAAATATCAAAGAAGAAAAGGAGCAAGAAGAAATGACTACCCCTACTGAAGTTGCGAAGACTCTTGTAAAAGAACCTTCACAAGACTTGAGCGAAAAAGCTCCAGCTGAGGATTACCTCAAAAGCAAAGCGGCTGTCAAAGACTTTGCTAAAACTATTGCTGAGAACGGCACCAATGCTATGAAAGTTTGGCAGGCTAACCTCAGCGCAAAAGGTCTAACCGGTGATGCTATCTTGCCAGCCGAGATTGAAGAAAT
>Ga0310786_10002504_pt1 | contig 27974 bp, 24 predicted proteins | sample AusTroGonzalo_MG_FD_203881 | JGI IMG/M metagenome (GOLD analysis project Ga0310786, IMG submission 203881) | Bovine rumen microbial communities from tropical cattle in Woodstock, Queensland, Australia - Gonzalo_03 (v2) (version 2) | ecosystem: Host-associated > Mammals > Digestive system >...
GCCTTTGACCACCAGGAATGTGGGAATCATACCGCCGCCGAAAAACATGGTAAAGGTGCACATCAGGGTCAGGAAGCGGCGTCCCACCATCTTCTTCTGGCTCAGCGCCCAGGCGCCGAACACCGTCAGTACCAGGTTGATGGCCGTGCCCAGGAAAGTATAGATCAGGGTGTTCCTGTAGCTCTGCCACAGCATCGGATAGATGAAGACCTTCTGATAGGCTTTCACATGCGCCCGGACAGGGATCAGGAATACGTCTCCCCGGAGGATTGCCGTCTCCTCGGAAAAGGATGCCGCAATCACATAGATGGCAGGATACAGCATAATGGCGCTGATCAGCAGCAGGACAATCGTATTGATGATGATAAAAGCCCTGCGGCCGGGGGAAACCCGGATTCCGGTATGTCTGCGCGTAAGTTCCATACTCGTTCCTCCCCTCACCACAGACTCGTATCGCTGTAACGCCGGCTGAGCCAGTTCGCGAAAATAACCATCGCAAAACCAATCACGCTCTGGAACATGCCCACAGCCGTAGCATAGCTGTACTCGCCGCCCTTGAGTCCGCGGCGGTACACATAAGTGCCGATAACGTCGCTGGTTTCCTGGTTCGCGCTGTTCTGCAGAAGCAGGATGGTCTCATAGCCGGCATCCAGCACATGGCCAAGCCGCATAATCAGCAGCACTACAATCGTTCCCGCGATTCCCGGCAGCGTGATATGCCAGGTCTGGCGTAGATGTCCGCCTCCATCCACCCGGCAGGCTTCATACAGGTCGCCATTGATGCCGCTGATGGCCGCCAGGAAAATAATGGAGTTCCATCCGATGTTCTTCCACAGGTTCATGATGGTATAGATCGTGCGGAAGGATTCCGGCTGGGTCATGAAATACTGCCGCTCCCCGCCCATTGCGGCAATCAGGTTGTTGACGATGCCGCTGGAGGGAGACAGGAACTGCACCACCATACTGGCCAGCACAACGCTGGAAATAAAATACGGCATATAGGTAATGGTCTGTACTGTTTTCTTGAACCGGCGCTGCTGCACCTCATTCAGCAGCAGTGCCAGGATGATAGCCGCCGGGAAATTGAAGACCAGGTCGTACAGGTTGATCAGCAGCGTATTCCGGAGCAGTCTCCATAAATAGATGGAATTGAAAAACTGCTTGAAGTATTTGATACCTACCCACGGACTTCTGTCAAATCCAAGGAACGCATTGTAATCTTTAAACGCAATGGACAGGCCAAGCATAGGCCCGTAGCGGAATATAACGTAATATAAAAAGACAGGCAAAAACATCAGATACAGGTATCTGGATGCCCAGATCCTGCGCCAGAGCCGCGCGCCGCGGGATGTATGCATGAGGTCCACCTCCGTTGGTTTGAAGGTAGCATGGAATCATGCCCGCAGGCTATCTGCCATTCTGTGAAACTGGCTTCAGATTTGCTGAAAAGCGATCATCCATTCTGCGAATGCATCGCCTGATTTGACACTCTGTACTGTCCCGGCGTAACGCCCGTGGCCTTTTTAAACGTGCGGATCAGCGTATTCTGGTTTTCGATACCCACCTGCTGGCCGATTTCCCGCAGCGTCAGTTCCGTGGTGGTCAGCAGCCGTTTTGTTTCCTCCATCCGGATATCCGTCAGGTACTTCAGGAAGCTGGTTCCCCCCACTTTCCGGAACACCAGGCCGATATAGCTGGGCGACATGCCCAGCGCTTCGCTGGCGCTGTCCAGGGAAATATCGTTCATATATTCTTTCCGGATATAATCCGTCAGCCGCGCGTAATGCTTCTCTTCCCGGCTTTCCTCACCGCTGCGGAGGTCAATCATCGCGTCCACAAGTGCTTCTGCGGCCCGTTCCTTTTCGCACACCCGTCCCAGGCCGATGGTGCAGGGGCATTCCCCGAACACCTGATCCCGGATATTCTGCACCAGCTCTTCTGTCGCTTCAGCCGCAGGCTGCTCATTCATGTTGAACAGGATCAGGATCAGGCCGTCCGTACGCCGGGCACACCAGACCTTCATCTCTCCCCGGTCCTTCGCCGCCAGTGCTTCGATCCGGTCCGCCGTGTTTTCACCGTTCCGTGCTTCCAGGCGTTCCAGGTCCCGCGGTGCTGTTTCCGCCACGGCTATCTGGATCAAGTCATAGGGCAGTGTCACTCCGGCCTTGGCCAGCGTTTCGCCAGTGTCTCCCTTCAGGCGGCCTTCCATCCAGTCGTTCAGCAGACGGTTTTTCAGCAGACGGTTCACTTCCCGGTTGGAAAGCGTCAGCTCATGGTTCTCCGCTGAGATCAGGTGAATGGCGTCCTCCAGCATCTTGTATTCATTGCCCCGGTTATCATCCGGCAGGCTGCGGCACAGCTGCCGCACGTTCCCCAGCAGCCGTTCCAGGGGAGCATACAGCCGTTTGGACGCCAGTACGGCAGCCAGCAGGCCGGCTACCATGCAGATGCCCATTACCAGCATCACCACATCCCGCAGGCGAAGGCTGGGTTTCAGCAGTTCACTGTAAGGAATGACCGCGGTACAGTTCAGTCCCTCGGCGGCCGTTTCCATGCTGAGCACACCGTATTCGCTGCCGTTATAGCGGATCCGGTTTTGTTTTTCCTGTACATACTGCCGGCTGATTGCGGCGCTGTCTTCTGTATCCGCCGGGATCACCGGGGTGCCTTCCCCGTCCGTCAGCAGCAGCGCTCCGGCGTCGCTTTCCGGCAGGCAGGCATACAGCCTGTCCGCGTTCAGCTGGAAGAAAGCGTAGCTTTTCCCGGCCTGTGCGTTCAGCGGCAGGCTGCTGACAAAGACCAGCACCGGCTCCTTGCTCAGGATCCGGCTGATCGTCCCGTTCCCTGCATAGCGCCCAAGCGCCACCGAGCCCGGTACAGAGCGTTCGCCGATCATCTTCTCCAGCGTGATGCCGTCGATCCGGCTGTAGTAATCCTCCGCCCGATAGCTGCTCTCACCTGTAATAATGATATCCATGCCTTCCGCATAGATTCCGATATCCGCCATGGTGTTGCTGAAGGCCTTCATCTGCTGCAGTTTTTCAATGATGCCCCGCTTGGTCAGGATATCCTTCGGAGTTTCCTCCGTCAGGTGCAGGTACTTCTGTACGCTGTTGTCGTTGCTGATCTGCCAAGAGAAAGACTTCACCTGCTCAATCTCCCGGTTCACCGCTGCCACTGTACTGCGGAGCAGCGCCTCCTGTTGCTGCCAGGTATCCCGGATCACCTGGTCCGAAGTCCGGTCATAGATAATCCATCCCGTCAGCAAGGTCGTCAGCAGCGTAAAGAGCAGAAGCAAAACAACCATCTGCAGCTGAACCCTGCGATGGCGCGTTTTGTTTTCCGCTCTGTGTATCATGGGGCTGAACCTTCTGTCTTTTTTTGTGATGAGAAGAGTATAGCACAATCCCTTACGGGATCTCAATGACTGTTTCTGTATTCAGTCTGACCTGTCCGGTGATCTGCACAGAGAGGATCCGTCCGTCCTCCGCCTCCGCGCTGACGCCGATCACGCCGCCCGGCTGCTTCACCTGCGTAATCTGCAATCCGTTTCCTGTCCGCAGTGCTTCCGCCGCGCCGACAGCTGCGCTGCCGCTGCCGCAGCCGTTTTCCCAGACCATGCTTCCGCTGCCCCGTACGTACACCAGCGGACGCATATACTGTGTCTCCCGGTTCCATTGCAGAAGGCCGACAGCGTCGTCTGAAAGTGCGGATGCCGCCTCTTTGAGCAGTTTCTCCGCGTCTTCTTTTGCCAGGGGATCTCCTTCATAGATCAGGTGAATGATGCCGTCCATCCGGACCAGCGTGAAGGCTGTGCCCGCAATGTTTTCTTCCCGGATTTCCCTCACCGGAGGCATTTCCACCGTGCCTTCAAAGCCCTCACCCTTCCGGCTGATCCGGCAGTTTACAGGCCCGGCCGCTCCGGATACCTGCATCAGGAAGGACATTTCGCTTCCCGCCGCCAGTTCATCCCGGACCAGCCAGGCTCCTGCCGCCATAGCGGCATTACCGCAGAACTCCCCGCCCATCAGGCGGATGGCCGCCACGGTGCCGGGAAGCGAAGGCTTTTCCAGGTAAGCCACCTGTTCGCATTCCTTCAGCAGTTCCCGGGTCAGGTTTTTTTCGTCCCCGGAATCCGCCGGATCCAGTACCAGGCAGGTGATATTGCCTGTCGGATCCAGTTTTACATACCGGTATGTTTTCATTTCTCCTGCAGTCTCCTCAGGAACTGGATGGTCCGCTCCTGGGTCGGATTGTCAATCACGTCCCGCGGATCGCCCTGTTCCACAATCACGCCGCCGTTCATGAACACCACCCAGTCGGAAACGTCCCGGGCAAAGCTCATTTCATGGGTCACGATGACCATGGTCATTTTCTTCTCCGCCAGTTTCCGGATAACCTTCAGGATTTCTCCCGTCAGTTCCGGATCCAGGGCTGAAGTCGGCTCGTCAAAGAACAGGATCTTCGGGTTCATCGCCAGCGCCCGGGCAATGGAAACCCGCTGCTGCTGTCCGCCGGACAGCTGATAGGGATAGGCGTCCGCCTTATCCGAAAGGCCCATCTGCTCCAGCAGGGCCAGGGCTTCTTCCCGGACTTCCTTCTCCTGGCGTTTCTGCACCAGCATCGGCGCTTCCATCACGTTTTTCAGCACGGAATAGTGCGGAAAAAGATTGAAGTTCTGGAACACCAGGCCAAACATGCCCCGGATCTTCTGCAGTTCCGGCTGTGTCGCGTAAACGGCTTTTCCGTTCACGTCCCGGGCAGCATAGTTGCCCAGGTAGATCAGGTCGCCGCCATCCATGGTCTCCAGCAGCGTGGCACAGCGCAGCAGCGTGGATTTTCCGCTGCCGCTGGGGCCGATAATGGACAGCACCTGTCCCTCTTCCACTGAAATGCTCAGGTCCGTCAGCACCTCTGTGCTGCCGAACTGTTTCCTGCAGTGATTAATTTCAAGAAGCTTGCTCATCGTCATCACCTGTAATAACTCAGTTTTTTCTCAAACCGTCCCATAACCCAGCCCACAATCGCATTGAACAGGAAATAGAATACGCCGGCGATCACAAAGGGCATGAAACTGGTCTGGGAATTCGCGATCTGCTTGCCGATGGTGAACATTTCCTGATAGGCCACGGTAAAGGCCATGGAGGTATCCTTCACCAGGGTCACAATCTCATTGGTGACCGAAGGCAGGATCCGCTTGATCACCTGCGGCAGGATAATCCGCATAAAGCACTGGAACTTCGTGTATCCAAGCACTTCCGCTGCCTCATACTGTCCCTGGCTCATGGATTCAATGCCGCCGCGGTAGATTTCCGCGAAGTATGCCGCGTAATTCAGGGAGAAGGCGATCACCACCGGAATCAGCTTTTCCCTGGACACGTTAATCCCGAAGAGGTAGTAAGGTCCATAGGTCACTGCCAGCAGCTGCAGCATCAGCGGTGTTCCACGAAGCACGGAGATATATACCTTCATGATGGAGGAAACCACCTTGTTCCTGCTCATGCGCAGCAGGGATACGATCAGCCCCAGCGGCAGTGCGAAAAGGAGCGTCAGGAAGAAGATCGCGCAGGTTCTTCCCAGGCCCTCGCTCATCTTGGTGATCATCGTCAGGATCGTCATGATTCGGAAGCTCCTTCAATGTGAAATCGCAGGGGCCTGTTACCGGGCCCCTGCGTGATCAGACTTCTGTCATCTCCCGCATAGCGGGAAAAAGCTTACTTGTTCAGCAGGCACAGCACGTTCTCGTCCAGGCCGTACTTCTGGGCCAGGCTCAGGTAGGTACCGTCTTCCACCAGCTGCATGATGGCGTCTTCGAACTTCTTGCACAGTTCATCATCGCCGTTGCGGAAGCAGATACCGTACTGTTCGCTGCCCAGGTTGGTGTCCAGGATCACGAAGCCGTTGAAGCGGCCGGCCAGGTTCTGGGCCACGGGCAGGTCAATCACAACCGCGTCCACGCCGCCGGCATCCAGCTCGGTGCCGCAGATGTTGAAGTTCTCCATGGTCACAGGAGCGCCGCCCTCAAAGGTCTGGGCCAGCTCCAGCTGTCCTTCCGGATCAGCCAGCAGGGTTTCACCGGAGGTGCCCAGCTGCACGGCTACGCGCTTTCCGGCCAGGTCTTCCACGCTGCTGATTCCGTTGCCTTCTTTGGTCAGCACAACCTGGGTGTTGTCATAGTAGGGGAAGGAAAGTACATATCCGGCTTCCTTCATGGTGTCCAGGATCGTCATGCCGGACCAGACACAGTCATGTTCCTTGTTGTCCAGGGAGATCAGCTTGGTATCCCAGTTGATCGGAACAATAACCTGCTCCAGGCCGAGAATATCGCAGGCTGCCTTGCACATTTCAACGTCAAAGCCGGCATAGTTGCCTTCGTCATCCAGATAGCTGAAAGGCGGGTATTCCGCGTCGATGCCCATTTTGAATTCATCAGCCAGGGCAGCAGTAGCGCCGAGAACCAGACACAGGGCCAGGGCAAGAGCAAGCAGTTTCTTCATAGGTGTTTTCCTCCTCAGAATCATTGGATAAGGATCCGTTTTTCGGATCACATCAGTACATTATCACTTTATCGAGCTAAAGTCAAGCTCTTTTTCCCGGTTTTCTTGCATATTTTCCGCTTTTCCCGTATACTTTCACAGGAGCAGCGGAAAGGTTTTCCGCCGTTTCCGCCGTACTGATTCGGAGGGAGAATTTCCATGGCTGAAATACTGGTCATCGGTGGCGGCGCAGCCGGCATGATGGCTGCTGTGTTTGCCGCCAGGGCAGGGGCAAACGTGACCCTGCTTGAAAAAAACGAAAAGCTCGGAAAGAAAGTCTATATCACCGGCAAAGGCCGCTGCAACCTGACCAACGACTGCGACCTGGACGAGTTCCTGTCCCAGGTGTCCCGCAATCCGCGGTTTCTTTACAGCGCGCTGAGTTTTTTTTCGTCCAGGGATATGATGTCCCTGATGGAAGAGAACGGCTGCCCGGTTACTGTGCAGCGCGGAAAGCGGGTCTTCCCCGCCTCCGAAAAAGCCAGTGACGTCACAAAAGCCCTGGCCGGCCTGCTCCGGAAGCTGAATGTCCGGATCCGCCTGAATGCCGATGTCCGCAGCCTGAAAACGGAAGAAGGCCGGATTTCAGGTGCAGAGCTGGCGGACGATACTTTCATTCCTGCCGACGCGGTCATTCTGGCCTGCGGCGGTCTGAGCTATCCCTCCACCGGTTCCACCGGTGACGGATTCCGCTTTGCCGGGGCGCTGGGGCACACCGTGGTTCCCTCCTCCCCTGTTCTTGTCGGTCTGGAGACAGAAGAAGCCTGGCCGAAGGAACTCCAGGGGCTCAGCCTCCGCAACGTAACGCTGAATCTGTTATCTGGCAAAAAAACGCTTTACACCGAACTCGGGGAAATGCTCTTCACCCACTTCGGAATCTCCGGTCCCCTGGCACTGGAAGCCAGCTGCCACCTGCCGGATCCTGCCAAAGGCGCCCGCCTGTCCATCGACCTGAAGCCCGGGCTCACCCGGGAGCAGCTGGACGCCCGTCTCCGCCGGGACTTCTCTGAAGCCGGTAAAAAGCAGCTGAAAAGCGTCCTGCCGGGCCTGCTGCCCGCCAGCCTTGCGGAAATTTTCCCCAGGCTCTGCGGCATTTCCCCGGTCCTGCCCTGCAACCAGATCACTGCTGCCCAGCGGGAGACCCTGCTCACCATGCTCAAAGCCCTGCCGCTGACCGTAAAGGCTCCCCGGCCCATTGCCGAAGCCATCGTCACCCGCGGGGGTGTGAGTGTAAAGGAAATCGAACCCGGCACCATGCGCAGCAAGCTGATCCCCAACCTGTATTTTGCCGGCGAAATGATCGACGTCGACGCCCACACCGGTGGATTTAACTTACAGATTGCCTGGAGTACAGGCGCTCTCGCAGGAGCGTCTGCAGGCCAAGAGCATGGAGAGTGAAGGAAGCGGTGCCTGTGGGCGAACCTCTGAGGGCAGCCAGTGGCAGAAATACCTAAGAGGGTTTGGAGCGCCCGGAGAAAGAGCCAGTGGCTCTTTCTCAGCGGAAAACGGGCGGTAGCCCCGAGAGGTCATCTGAAAAGGAGCAATCTCCCCAGTGGGGAGTTGCGACTATTGAAGATGCGGTATCATTTGCTGAAAGCAAAAGCGACCTGAACGAGTCAATCGAAACGAGCAGAGAACCGAAGCGCCCTCGCAAGGTTCACTGCGACGATTGAGATTGCGGAGCAGTGGTGCGCTTGCGGGAAACAGTGCCGCATCAATCGAAGCAAACGAATAAACACTATCTAATTATGCATTATGCATTATGCATTGTGAATTGGGGTTTTAAACCGTATGACCTACATCATCCTTGACCTTGAATGGAACCAGCCCATCTCCTATCAGAGCCGCACCTACCGTGAGGTCGGTGACAAACTGATTTTCGAGATGATCCAGATCGGCGCCGTAAAACTGGACGCTGACCTGAATCCCGCTGACTCCATTTCCATCCCGATCGCGCCGACTCATTATCTCCGGATTCATCCCCGCATCCGCCGGATGACCGGTTTGGATTCAGAAACCCTGGCGGGAGCGCCCGCTTTCCGGGAAGCGCTGGAGCAGTTCACCTCCTGGTGCGGTGAGGACTACACCCTGCTCACCTGGGGCATTGATGACGTCAGCGTCCTGTATCAGAACATTCATTTCTTCCACTGCGAGGATATTCCGCTGCCGCCCCTGTGCGACATCCAGCAGCTCTTCAGCCAGGAGCATAAGCTGAAGGACCGTGCCGGCCTGAAAGCCGCCATGGAGCTGATGAATATCGAACCGGATGAAAACATGGCTTTCCATAACGCGCTGAATGACGCCTGGTATACGGCGCTGGTATTCCGTACCCTGCCCGATCCCTCCGCTGTGCTGAATTATGCCCGTGAACCCCGTGAACTGATCCACGGCCGGCGCTCCGTCCGGGAAAAGACGCCCGGCGAAATTTTTGACTCCGTCCGGGAAGCCCTGGCCAGCGAGTCCGCGATTCATCCCACCTGCCCGCGCTGCGGAAGGGTTCTGGCCCTCGACGGCGAATATATTAAACAGAGTGCTGATAAATACATTGCCATTGCCAAATGTAAAAACCATGGCCGGATCCTGATCCGCCTGCATTTCCGCATCGATGACGATGGCAAAAAGATCATGACCCGTGCCACCGCCCCGGCCACCCATGCCAATGTGGCATATGTGCATACCAAGCAGCTTCAGATGCAGCAGCGTCTGGAAAAATACCTGGCGGAGCACGGCTCCCTGCCCGATCCGGATGAGGAACTGCTGAACGCGGAAGTGTCCAGCATGCCCTTTGATTAATCCGTTTTATAAGCATACAACCCGTCAACGATGATAAGGATGATACAGATCATAATGTAAGCAAACCCGACAAATTGTTGATAGGAGGGTTACTATATGATTATCCGTTCCATGAACAAAGAAAAAGAATTCCCGGAAGGCACCACAGTCGCTGCGTGCCTTAAAGCGCTGGACGCGTTCCCCGTGGGAACCCTTGCCGCCCAGTCCGGCGGTGTGGTCTGCGAGCTGAATGACGAACTCCGCCAGGACTGCACGCTGATCCCCCTGACCCTGGAAAATGAGGAAGGGCGCCGGATCTATGAGCGCTCCCTGCGTTTTGTGATGCTGCTGGCGCTCCGCCACCTTTATCCCTATCAGCGGGTAAGGATCGAGTATTCCGTCGGCTACGGCGTTTTTGTCCGCCTGCCTGGCGTGGATCTGCACCGCCAGGATATCGTCCGGATTGAAAATGAGATGCGCCGGCTGACTGACCTGGACCTCGTCTTTGAAAAGAAACGCTGGACAAAGGACGACGCCATCAGGTACTTCGAAGAAGAGCAGCAGGATGACAAGGTTTCCCTGCTGAAGCATCGTCCTGCCCCCTATTTCAACATGTACTGCATCGACGGCATGTGGGAGTATTTCTACGGCGCCATGACAGTTTCCACCGGTTATGTGAAGGTCTTCACCATGTTCGAGCTTCGCGGCGGTTTCGTGCTGCAGCTTCCCGCCGGTTCGGACTTTGAGCACGCGGCACCCTATGTCTACCGTCCAAAGCACCTGGAGGTTTTCAGCCAGAGTGCGGAATGGTGCGAGATTCTGGGCGTTACCAACGTCTCGGACCTGTCCCGGATGATTGAGGAGAAAAAGCTGCGGAATTTCATCCGCGTCAACGAAGCGCTGCACGAATCCGCCATCAACGATATCGCCCGGAAGATTCACGAGCAGAACAAGCACATTGTCCTGGTCGCCGGTCCTTCCTCCAGCGGCAAGACCACCTTCTCCGGACGCCTCGGTGTGCACCTGCAGATGTACGGTCATTCCTGCCGCCGCATCTCCATGGATGACTTCTTTGTCAACCGGGACGATATGCCCCTGCAGCTGGACGGCACCAAGGATTATGACTCCATTGACGCGTTGGACCTGAAGCTCCTTTCCGATACCCTGACCGGCCTGCTGAACGGCGAGGAAGTCTTCATGCCCAACTTCGATTTCGCCTCCGGCGTCAAGGATTACCTGACGCCGCCCACAGCCCTCGCGCCCGGTGAAATCATCATCATGGAAGGCATTCACGGCCTGAATCCGGTGGTTTGCGATATGCTCCCCGCGGACGAGATCTACCGGGTCTTCGCCAGCGCCCTGACCTGCCTGAACCTGGACGACCACAACCGGATCCGCACCACAGACGTCCGTTTGCTGCGCCGGATCGTCCGGGACAATCAGTTCCGCGGCTATCCGCCGGAAACAACCCTGGAGCTCTGGCCCCGGGTTCGTCGTGCGGAGGAAAAATACATTTTCACCTATCAGGAGAATGCGGACAGCATGTTCAACACCGCGCTCCATTATGAGCTGCCGATCCTGAAGCTGTATGCCTTCAAGCTGCTCATGGACGTACCTTCCGATTCCCCGAACTACCTGCTCTCCCGTCGGCTGATCAAAGCCCTGAACTACCTGCCGGATGTGGATGAGGAAGTACTGAGCGAGATTCCGCCGCTTTCCCTGCTGCGTGAATTCATCGGCGGCTGCACCATGGAGGAGGTCTGATATCAGCATAGCTGATATCAGACACTTTTTCACTTTTCACTCTTCACTCTTCACTCATCACTCTTCACTAAAGGAGCCTTCCTCTCATGAAACGCCTGTTTTCCCTCCTTCTGGCTTTCCTGGTCTGCCTGCTTCCCCTGTCCGTCCCGGCTGAGGAAGCCGGCACGGTTTCAGAAGACTACGATCCCCTGTGGCAGCTGGCCGAACCCTACGGATTCAAGTTCGGCGGAGCCTTCAGCTACCAGGACATGAACAACAAAACATTCATGAACTTCCTGGCCCGCCACTTCAATTCCCTGACCTGCTGCAATGAAACCAAGGCCTATTCCATGCTGGATCAGCGAAAATCCCGGACGTCTGAAGACGGTATGCCGAGGATGAATTATTCCCAGGCGGATGCCATGATCGGCTGGGCACAGAAACAGGGAATTCAGATCCGCGGCCATGTGCTGGTCTGGGACGCCTATATGACACAATGGTTCTTCTATGAGAACTATGACGTGACCAAACCCCTTGCGGACAAGGAAACCATGAAGGCCCGGCTCGCCAGCTATATTGACCAGGTCATGACGCATTTTGAAGAGAAATTCCCGGGCGTCATCTACTGCTGGGATGTTGTCAACGAAGCCATCGGTGACAATGCCGGCGAGTACAGCGCGGAGGATCCCCGCCATCTGCGCACAAAACGCAACGGACAAAGCAACTGCTTCCTGGATGCCATCGGCGACGACTATGTGGAATATGCTTTCCTCTGTGCCCGCAACACCCAGGAGAAGCTCGGTGCGGATATCAAACTGTTCTATAACGACTATAACCTTTTCTACGCCGACAAGCGTCAGGCTGCCTGTGCCCTGGCAAAAAGCATCCAGTCCTACGCCACCGATAAAGAAGGTAATCCCCGTTCCCTGATTGATGGAATCGGCATGCAGGGCTATATGGGCGGTTACGGTGTGCAGGACGGCTGCCTGTCTCCCTCCATCATCAGTAACGTCAAGCTTTCCATCACCACCTATTCCAGCCTCGGCCTGGAAGTCCAGCTGACAGAAATGGCCGTCCGCAACTTTGACAAAACCAAGGTCGCGGAGCACGATGCGTTCTACTCCAAACTGTTCAGTGATGTCTTCATGAAGGCCAACAATGAAGAGAAGCATCCCCTGACCGCCGTCTGTATCTGGGGCCTGGTGGACGCCTACGAAGGCATGAAGGGCAATTACGTCTATAACCTGAACAGCCCCTACGGCTGTCTGCTCACCACCAACTATAAAATCAAAACATGCTTCGACTCCGTCTACCACACCCTGAAAGGCGATTCTCCGGCTACTCCCACAAACTTATGATTTGCCGGAACAGTATAAAAATGCAGAAACTCCCGCCGGATTAATCCGGCGGGAGTTTTGTTGACACTTCATTCTTCATTTTTCATTCTTCATTCTTCATTGGAAGCTCATGCTTCCACAAGCCTGATCTTCTTAATCTCTTCCTCTTCCGGCGTCATATACGCGGTTTTCTGGTGCGTATAGATCACCTTCCCGGGCGCTGCCCCGGAGGGCTTTTTAACGTACTTCCGCAGGGTATAGTCCACCGGCACCAGCGAGCTCCGCTGTCCCTTACTGTACCAGGCTGCCAGCATTGCCGCCTGCTTCATCGTTGCCAGGGGAACCTCTCCCTCGTGGCAGATCACCACGTGGCTTCCCGGCATATCCTTGGCATGCAGCCAGGTGTTTTCGCCCTTTGCGCCGAGGGTAATCCGGTCGTTCTGGGCAGCGTTCTTGCCTACCAGGATTTCAATTCCGTCCGCGGAAACATAGCGGTACGGTTTGCTGCCGGGCAGCTGGCGCTGCTGGCGGCGGTTGGTGTTCTTTTTCATGTAGCCGGTGCGTACCAGCTCCTGGCGGATCTCCTCCAGCTCACTTTCGCCGACGCACTTGTCCACGTCCAGCAGCATGCCCTCCAGGTAGTCCGTTTCCTCCAGGGTCTTGTCCCGCTGTTGCGCGGCTATTTCCATGGCAGAACGGGCTTTCTGGTATTTCTTGAAGTATTTCTGGGCGTTCTGGCTGGGCGTCAGACGGATATCCAGCGGTACCGTCAGCGTTCCCCCGTCCGGATCATTCCAGTCGGGTAGTTCCGCCTCCGTCATGCCTTTTTTCAGCTGATAGAGATTGGCGTTGATTGCCTCTCCCATCCGGCGGTATTCATCCATCCGCTCCGCGGAAGAAAGCTCTTCCAGCTGGATCGCCAGCTTCCGCTGGCACCGTTCCAGCTGGCTCTTCAGCATCCGGATCATCGTGGCGCTCTTCTGGTTCAGTCTCTCCCTGGCATCCCGCGTCCCGAAGTAGACCTCCAGCGCTTCGCTCAGCGTTTTGCAGGGGCGCTGCCGGTCTGTCGGCCTGGACAGATAAGCAAAGGGGAAAACGTCCTCCGCCTCTCCGTTATCCTTCATCAGCACACGGGCGTCCGCCATGGACGGCAGCTTTTTCAGGAACGCTGCCAGGCGTTCGCAGGCATTCTTCAGGTCTGCCGGCTGTTCCTCCCCGGGCTGCAGCACGCGGCAGGCCAGTTCATCCGCCGACGCGCGGCTGAGACCGGTGATGCTCTCCGCCAGTGCGCGGCTCAGCCGGGCATCCGGCATTGCGTTCAGCCGGGCATACAGTGCTTCCTCTGTCAGCGTTTCCGGATTCAGCTTGTCCTGTGCAGGCGGCGGCAGATAGGTCATTCCGGGCTGGATCTGCCGCACCCGGCTCATTTCCGGGTTCACATGGCGGGTTGCTTCCAGAATCCGGTCATTTTCATCCAGCAGGAGCAGGTTGGAATGCCTGCCCATGATCTCCAGCACGAGGCGCCGGAGCACGTGATCTCCCAGTTCGTTGACCGCGTCCATATCCACATAGACGATCCGGTCTCCCTCAACCTGCCGGATTTCCGTAATCCGCGCGCCGGAAATCTGCTTGCGCATCAGCATGCACATCGCCGGCGGCTCCAGCGGATTGGAATAATTGTTCATTGTCAGATGGCAGCGGGCATTGTTCGGCGAGGCGCACAGAAGAAGCCGGTGATTCGCGCCTCCCGCACGTATCACCAGCACAACTGTATCGCGCTCCGGCTGGGTGATCTTGTCAATCCGCCCGTCCCGGAGGATTTCATTCAGTTCCCTGGCGGCAAATCCCACCGTCAGTCCGTCCATCGGCATATGCTTGTCTTTCCCCTCTCCGGTCTCAAATACCATCCGGCATCGACCGTGAATTGGTGCTCCCGTAAACCGGGTTATTCGGATTATACCATGTATATCCTGAAAAAGCATGAAAAAAATGGGCCGGGAGGGATTTCTCCCTGCCCGGTCCTGTAGGATGAGGATAAGGATAAAGCTTCATTAACGAACCTTCGCATGAAGGATCGGGGACAGCGGCTTGTAGATCAGGCCGGCCACCACGCTCAGCACCACACCCTTCAGCAGGTTGAAGGGACCGGTGATCATGAGCAGCAGCTTCCACTCGCTGTCAACGCCTGCCACATTGGCAAACCGCAGGATACCGTCCATATCCATGTGGAAAGCGCCCATGTAGAAAGGCAGCATGATATACTTGTTCGCCAGCACGCCGGCAATCACCATGCACAGAGTGCCGACAGCCATACCGATGATCGCGCTCTTCCGGGTCTTGTTCTGCTGGTAGATCAGCGCGGCGGGAAGCACCAGTGCGGCGCCCATGATGAAGTCCGCCAGTTCGCCGATGCCGGCGCTGGAGGAAGATAGCAGGCCGATCAGGCTCTTGAGCGCCAGGATCATCATGCCCGGAATGGGGCCCATGGAGAACGCGCCCAGCAGAACCGGGATGTTGGACAGATCCAGTTTATAGAAGGCAACGATCGGGATCTGGATCAGGAACAGGATGGATGCGGCAGCCGCCAGAATGGCGACGCGGGTCATCACGCCGACGGAGAAACGGGTCTTTGTTGTGCTAACCATGGCTGAAAGCCCTCCTTCAAATGAGCGCGCCCCCTCAAAGCAACTTCTCGGTTTGCTTCAAGGGGGCGGAGAGCTAAAAGCGCGCGCACGCGCATATATGACTCTGTTTCCGTTCTTCTCTCATCCAGACTTTACTGTCGGCTCCGGAATCTGACCGGATCGGCTGAGCAGATGCTCAGTTCGCGGGCTTTACCGCCGGTAGGGAATTTCACCCATCCCCGAAGAAGCTTTAAGTGGTACGCAATGTACGGGTACATTATAGGGACTTCTTTCCCGTTCGTCAATCCCTTTCTGTATCTTCTCTTGCGTAAATCAGTTCGATGAACGCCTTGATCTGCTGGTCCCAGAATCCCCATTCATGGACGGCGTCCGGTTCCTCATGGCTCATCACAGTCCAGCCGTTCTTTCTCAGGTTCGGAACAAACGCCTTGTGCTGATCAAAGAGGAAGTCCTTCGTGCCGCAGCTGACATACAGCCAGGGCTTATGCGCGGCCTTTGCGTTCTTCTCCGTCAGGTAGAAGAGGTCGTACTCCGAGCCTTTGATCTGCTTCTGCTCACCGAATACCCGGTCAATCTCGGTACCCAGATGCCGCTGATAGAAGATCGTTTCCAGGTCCACCGCACCGCTGAAGGAAGCCGCGCCGGCGAAGTGCTCCGGATAGGTCAGGGCGAGCCTCATGGCACCGTATCCGCCCATGCTCAGGCCGGCCACATAGGTATCCTCCGGTTTGCTGCTCAGGCGGAAGAAGCGGTGTATCGTCCTCGGCAGCTCGTCGCTCACATAGTCCCAGTATTTTTCCCCGTAGACCTCGTTGCAGTAAAAGCTGTGATTGACTGCCGGCATAATCACCGCCAGGTTATGGTTCGCCGCGTACCGTTCCACGGAAGTCCGCCGCATCCAGATCGAATGGTCATCGCTGTATCCGTGCAGCAGGTACAGCACCTTCGGCGGCCGTTCATCCTTGGACGAACCCATCCCGATGCCCTGGTTGACCTCAGGCAGGATCACATTCACAGTAGATGCCACATTCAGTGCTGCGGAGAAAAACTGAACCTGTATAAATGCCATGGAACCTCTCCCCTTTCGGTTCTGATACCGGAATGACCTTTATTATTCGCACAGGGCCTTCGCGATCTTTGCGCCGAGCCTTGCGTTGTTGAAAACCAGCTGGATGTTCGCTTTCAGGGAATCGCCGCCGGTCAGCTTCTGGATCTTGTCCAGCAGGTAGGGCGTGGTCTGTTTCCCGTGAATGCCCAGCTTTTCACATTCGGCAATCGCTTCGTCAATGTTTTTGTTGATGTAATCCGGATCCATGGAGTACTCCTCCGGAATCGGATTGGTCACCAGCATACCGCCCTGCAGGCCGCAGTCCAGTTTTACCTTGAAGGCGTCCGCCACTTCCTTGGGGGTATCCAGGCGGTAGTCCACCTTAAAGCCGGAGGAACGGGTATAGAATGCGGGCAGTTCTTCCGTACCGTAACCGATCACCGGCACGCCGTGTGTCTCCAGGTACTCCAGGGTCAGTCCCAGGTCCAGGATGCTCTTGGCGCCCGCGCAGATCACCATCACCGGAGTCTGTGCCAGTTCTTCCAGGTCAGCGGAAATATCCATGGTGGTTTCCGCGCCGCGGTGCACACCGCCGATACCGCCGGTGGCGAATACCCGGATGCCCGCCAGGGCCGCGCCGATCATGGTAGTGGTCACAGTGGTCGCGCCGTCCTCGCCGCGCATCAGCAGCACCGGCAGGTCGCGGCGGCTGGCCTTGGTAACCGCCAGGCCCTTCTTGCCCAGGTATTCAATCTGTTCCGGGGTGCAGCCAACGGTAATCTTTCCCTGGATGATGGCAATGGTCGCCGGTACGGCGCCGTTCTCCCGGATGATCTTCTCCACGTTCAGCGCTGTCTCCACATTCTGGGGATAAGGCATACCGTGGGAGATAATGGTGGATTCAAGGGCCACAACAGGCTTGTTGGCCGCCAGTGCTTCCTGCACTTCAGGAGATACGGAAAGATATTTGCTCAGATTCATAACGAATGCTCCTTTTCACATTGAAAGACCCAGTTTCAGATCAATTGCTTTATTACTTAATTTCGGGCTCACTGCCGCGGAATCCTCCGCGCAGATGGCGGAAGCCGCCAATGCCCGGTCTGCTGCCTGCATGGTGTTCAGGCCGTTCAGGTAGGCGTCAGCCGCTGCCGCCACAAAGGCGTCGCCGCAGCCGGAGGAATTCACCACCGGACCCGGTATGCAGGGAAGCAGCACGCCGCCCTCCCGGGCGTCATCCGCCCACACGCCTCTTCCGCCCAGGGAAATATAAACCCGCTGAACACCCAGCTGGTGCAGCGCGTCCGCCGCCTTCGGCAGGTCGGCGTCTCCGCCGATGGTCATGCCCGTCAGCAGCTCCGCTTCCGGCACATTGGGTTTCAGCAGCGTCAGGCGGGAAAGCAGCGGTTTCAGGCGCGCCGCCTTGGATACGGATACCGGATCCGCCGCCATCGGTACAGTAATATGTTTCGCGAGCCACGCCAGCGTTTCCTCCGGCAGGTTCGCGTCCGCGATCACCATGCTTCCGTGGTTCAGCACCGGCAGCAGCGGTTCCAGCTTGTCCGGGGTCAGCTTGTCGCAGATGGACATGTCCGATACAGCCACGTTCAGATCGCCGTCCTGGCCGTTGATGCACAGGTAGGCTGAAGTGCTTTCCCTGGGTTCCGTAAAGCTGTACTGCAGGTCAATGCCGGCCTTCAGGCAGTGCTCCCGGATGATCCCCGCGTAGGGATCTTCCCCCATGATGGTGATCAGGGACACCTTTCTGCCCAGCAGGCTCAGGTTTTCCGCAATGTTCCTGCCTACCCCGCCGGGGGTCAGGGTGATCCGCCCGGGGTTGGAATCTCCCTCACGCAGCGGATTCGTTGGTGTTCCGGCCAGGTCCATGTTAACCGCTCCGATTACAAACACCGGAGCTTCGGTCCGCAGCCTGGCCTGGCGGTCAAATACCGGTCCTTCCCTGCGAGGCACAGGGCATGTATACAGGTTCACCGGATTCACTCCCAATCAATTTCTTTTCTGACAAAATGACAGCCGGGCAATCGGCCCGGCTGTCCGTGTTTTTTATTTCAGCATGGACTTTTCCCAGCAGTCATAGGGCTTCAGTCCCAGAAGCTCTACCACCGTGGGTGCAACGTTTGCCAGACCGAAGTCGCTCTCCGTGTCCATCTCGTGCCGTTCATCCACATCATGGATGATGAAGGGAACGGGACGCAGGCTGTGAGCCGTACGGACGGAAACAACGCCCTTCTTGTTCTTTTCCAGCATCTGGTCGCTGTTACCGTGGTCGGCAGTCACTACCAGGATGCAGCCGTGCTCATCGCAGGCCTTCAGGATCCGGGTCAGGCAGAGATCAACGGTCTCCACAGCGATTTCCGTGGCATTCAGGTTGCCGGTATGGCCGACCATGTCGCCGTTGGGGTAGTTGCAGCGGATGAAGCCGTACTTACCGCTCTCGATGGCTTCGATCACCAGGTCGGTAATCTCGGTGCCCTTCATCCAGGGGCACTCATCAAAGGAGCGCACGTCAGAGGGCACTTCCTGCCAGGTCTCCAGCTCTTCGCTGAACTTCTCGCTGCGGTTGCCGTTCCAGAAATAGGTCACATGGCCGTATTTCTGGGTTTCGGAGCAGGCATATTCGTTGATGCCGTTCTCCACCAGCAGTTCGGTCAGGGTGTGGCGGATCTGCGGCGGGTTCACCAGGTACTTGTGGGGGATGTGCAGGTCGCCGTCATACTCCAGCATGCCGGCATACAGCACCTTGGGCATCACGCCCCGGTCGAACTTATCGAAGGAAGCGTCGCCGTCAAAGGCCATGGAAAGTTCCAGGGCACGGTCGCCGCGGAAGTTGAACAGGATCACGCTGTCGCCGTCCTTCATGGCGCCGACGGGCGTTCCGTTCTCAGCAATCACAAATCCGGGCAGATCCTGGTCGATCACGCCGGGCTGTTCCGCACGGTAGGTTTCAATGGCTTCCTTGGCGGAGGCAAAGGCGCGGCCTTCACCGTGTACATGGATGTTCCATCCCTTTTCCACCATGCTCCAGTTGGCCTGGTAGCGGTCCATGGTGATCTGCATGCGGCCGCCGCCGGAAGCGATGCATACGTCAAAGGAAGCATCCTTCAGCTCCGCAATGGTATTCTCCAGCTGGTCCACATATTCCAGGGCGGAGGTGGCGGGAACGTCACGGCCGTCCAGCAGGATATGCACCCGGGCCTTGCTCACGCCTTCAGCCTTGGCTTCCTTCAGCATGGCCAGCAGGTGGCCGATGTTGCTGTGCACGTTGCCGTCACTCAGCAGGCCGATGAAGTGCAGTGCGCCGCCGGAAGTCTTGACGCCGGCAACCAGCTCTTTCCAGGTATCGGAAGCATAGATGCTTCCGCCTTCAATGGATTCGTTGACCAGTTTGGCACCCTGGGAGTAGACCTGGCCGCAGCCCAGTGCGTTGTGGCCGACTTCGCTGTTGCCCATGTCGTCGTCTGAGGGAAGACCAACGGCGGTGCCGTGGGCCTTGATGGTCCGGAAAGGATCATTGGCTTTCAGCGCGTCCAGGGTAGGAGTCGTGGCCTGCATGACCATGTTTCCCAGCGCTTCGGAAGATTCACCCACACCGTCCATAACAACCAGTACAACGGGCTTTTTCATATCGGAATTTCCTCCTGTAACAGATATTAGGAATCCCTTTCCGGACAAGCCGGAGCGGGAATAGTCTAACCCTATAAACGATACAGGAAACCGGCCAAAAAGTCAATGTTGAAGCACGGCCAATATATGCTTTGTATCATGGATAAAAGTCCGTTTCCAAAGCGTTCCTGCATTATCCGGATCAGGCAGTAAACCGCCTTTATTTCTTGGTCGGCAGCGGTTCATCAAACGGAATCCACTGATGATTCTTAAAGCACCAGATATAATGCTTGTACCGGGGATGATCCCGCCATCCATCAACTGTGGCAGCATGGGATGGATAAAAATACGACTCTGTATTGGGATGCTTTTCCCGGAAGCGGCCGATCTGTTCTTCAGGCAGTTTGCGCATCATATTCGCCCAGAAGCGTTCCAGTGTCTGGATATCATCCAGCGGGGAAAGATCGGTCACAGGGCACCAGGTGATGTTCAGGTCCAGCAGTTCCGTGCAGTTGGCCAGTGCCGACAGATCGCTGAAGGAATTCTTGAACAGTTCCGCGTATTTCAGGTGCTTCAGCTGTCCGATGGGCGTGATATCGGTCACCTCGTTGTCCGCAATAATCAGCAGCTCCAGGTCCGGCACATACTGCAGGAAGTCCAGGGTGGTCACGTTATTGTGTCCGATATCGAGCGCTTTCAGGTTGGGGCAGTATTTCAGCAGTTCCAGGTTGCTGGAATTCAGTTCCTTCCCGGAACCGATCCTGTTCATTGTTGAATAAACGGTGGCCTTGGAGGAGACGTAATGTCCCTTGCCCAGGTTGATTTTCCAGTCAAAATGGATATCCGGATACTCCTCGATCAGCGGAATCATATCCTTGTTGGACGGATTTGCCTTATTGGAGTTGTCGACGCTTTTCAGGTTTGGGCAAAGCTGGACGATAGCCCGCAGCTCATCAATGGTCACTCCGGCATCCTTGGGCTTCAGGTCAAGATCCTCCACGTCATCAGAGAATGTGACTTTTCCCCAGGCTGTCGTGAAATGAAAAACGGAGTTTTCCGGCATTGCGTTCTTGATTTTCAGCAGATCCGTCGGCTTGAACTTGTTCTTTTCCAGGGTTAGCTCAGCCGGCTGATTGGTGTTTACATATTCGATGGCGGCTTTGACTGAAGAAAATGACTTTGTTTCAGCAAAGCACTGGCTTGAAATCAGGCACAGCATCACCAGGATCGTGCACAGGATCAGACTCTTGATAAAACGCATATCGGTCTCTTCCCCTTTGGCAGTTTTCTTCTCCGGAATTGGCAGAACCCTGCTGTTTTCGCACAGCAGAGGCCCTGAACATAAAAGAAATTTTCTCATACTTCCTATCCGTTGTCAATGCGGGTGGAAACGCAGAACAGCCCGCAGCATAAGGCTGCGGGCTGTTTTCAGTACAAGGTTTATTTGACGGCTTCGGCACCCTTTTCCATGGCCTGCCGGTTGATGGGCAGCAGGTGTTCCTTTTTGGGGCCGAAGGTGGCCTTCAGGGCTTCCATGGCGGAGTCGATGCTCACTACGCCGGTCTTCTCCAGGATCGCGCCAAGCATAACCATGTTGGCGGTCCGGCTGTTGCCGAGCTGTTCAGCAATGCCGTTGCAATCCACGGGAATCGCGGTGATATCGTCCCGGTCGGGGGTGATATCGATCAGGGAGGAGTTGTACAGCATGATGCCGCCCTTTTCCATAGCGGGAGTGAACTTGATCATGCTGGGCTTGTTCATAATCACGGCGATCGGGATTTCCGTCACCAGCGGAGAACCGATAGGTTCATCGGAGATAACCACGGCGCAGTTGGCTTCGCCGCCGCGCATTTCCGGGCCGTAGGAAGGCATCCAGGAAACGTTCATCCCCTCGTGCATGGCAGCCTTGGCCAGCAGCTGGCCGATCAGCAGCACGCCCTGTCCGCCGAAACCTGCAATCAGAAATTGAGCTTCCATGAATCACTCAACCTCCTTTTTCACACCCAGCGGGTACTGGGGAATCATGTTGGCTTCCACCCATTTCAGTGCCTCCTGGGGCGTCATTCCCCAGTTGGTGGGGCAGGCGGACAGCACTTCCACCAGGGAGAAGCCCTTGCCGGCAATCTGCATTTCGAATGCCTTCTTGATGGACTTCTTGGCTTCCATGATGTGCTTCACGTCATGCACGGATACGCGGGAGATGTAGGCGGGACCGTCCAGGGTAGCCAGCATTTCGCTGACCCGGATGGGATAGCCGCACAGCTTGGGATCCCGGCCATAGGGAGAGGTGGTGGTCACCTGGCCCGGCAGGGTGGTGGGCGCCATCTGGCCGCCGGTCATGCCGTAAATGGCATTGTTGACGAAGATTACGGTGATATTCTCGCCGCGGGTCGCCGCATGGGTGATTTCCGCCGCGCCGATGGAGGCGAGGTCGCCGTCTCCCTGATAGGTAAACACGATGTTGTTCGGGTTCACCCGCTTGCAGCCGGTAGCCACAGCCGGAGCACGGCCGTGAGCGGCTTCCATCATGTCGCAGTTGAAATAGTCATAGGCAAACACGGCGCAGCCAACCGGCGCGATACCGATGGTCTTTCCCTGGATGCCCAGTTCGTCGATGGCTTCCGCCACCAGGCGATGGATAATACCGTGGGTACAGCCGGGGCAATAATGCAGCGGCTTGTCGGTCAGCAGCTTTGTTTTTTCATACACAACAGCCATGCTTATTTCCCCTCCTTGGCAAGATTTTCAACCTGGGTGATGATCTCCCGGACCGTCGGCACAATACCGCCGGTACGGCCGAAGAAGTGAACGGGCTTTTTGCCGTCCACAGCCAGCTTCACGTCATCCACCATCTGGCCCATGCTCATTTCCACGGTCAGGAAAGCCTTGGCATGCTCAGCAGCCTTGGCAATCGCAGCCGCCGGGAAGGGCCACAGGGTGATGGGACGGATCAGGCCGGCCTTGATGCCTTCTTCGCGCAGCTTGCGCATGGCGCTGCGGGCAATACGGGCCGTGGTGCCGTAGGCGACAATCACGAAATCCGCGTCATCAGTCATTTCTTCCTGCCAGCGGCATTCGGTCTGTTCCATAACAGCGTACTTGGCGTACAGCTTGTTCACATGCTTTTCCAGTACAGCGGGATCGATGTACAGGGAGTTGATGATCGCCCGATCCCGGCCGCAGTCCGGCGTCCAGCCGGTCGCCGCCCAGGTCTTCTCAGGCAGGTCGGTCCGCTCCTTGCGTTCCGGCATCTCCACGGGCTCCATCATCTGGCCGATCAGGCCATCGCCCATGATCAGCACGGGATTGCGGTACTTGTCCGCCAGGTCAAATGCTTCCTGTGTCAGTTCCACTGCTTCCTGAACGGAAGAGGGAGCCAGCACCAGCATCCGATAGTCGCCGTGTCCGCCGCCGCGGGTAGACTGATAGTAGTCGCTCTGGGCAGGCTGGATAGAACCCAGTCCGGGGCCGCCGCGCACCATGTTCACGATAACGCAGGGCAGTTCCGCACCCACAATATAGCTGATGCCTTCCTGCTTCAGGGAGATTCCCGGGCTGGAGGAAGAGGTCATAACCCTCGCTCCGGCGCCGGCCGCACCGTAGACCATATTGATGGCGGCCACTTCACTCTCCGCCTGCAGGAAACAGCCGCCTTCAATCTTCGGCAGCCGCTTGGACATGTATTCCGGAATCTGGTTCTGAGGGGTAATGGGATAGCCGAAGAAGAAGCGGCATCCTGCCTGGATCGCGGCTTCGGCGATGGCTTCATTTCCCTTCATGAGCATTTTTTCACCCATGGATTCGCTTCCTCCTTTATTTCTCCACTTTGATTACGGCGTCGGGGCACATGCGTGCGCAGAACGCGCAGCCGATGCAGGCTTCCTGATCCGTAATTCCGATGGGATGATATCCTTTGGTGTTGATCTCCTTGCTCAGCGCAAGCAGATGCTTGGGACAGACATCGGCACAGAGGCCGCAGCCCTTGCAGGTCTCACGGTCGATGGTCAGCTTGGCCATGACTTCCGCCTCCTTAGAAAATGATTAAGCCTATTATAGGTTTCCCTTCCCTGTGAGTCAACGAAGGTACAGTAAAAATACCGAACAGAAAATGCTTGTGTCGGGACAATCAATTCTGAATTGTTGAGGAGGCATCCATGCTTTAGCATGGCTAATGCCTCCCATGCTACAGCTGTCAAAGATCCGGAGTCTCGACGAACGGAGCTTTGTTAACAGCGATCGCACGAATTCTGGATTTCTTTCAGGAATTCTCCCAGCATTGTCCCGACTTTCCGGTTGTACTCCGCGTTGGGGTGCCATCTTGCGCCTGTTTCTTCCTCGCCGTAATCCGGCATCACAAAGGAATACACTTCCTTCATACCTTCCGCCTGCACCCGGCGGACAGCCTCTGCTGCCAGTTCCGGGTGACATTCGGTGCCGGGCAGGATCCAGACAATTTGAGCTTCCGGGTTATATTTCCTCACCTTCCGGATCAGGTTCACAGCACCCTGGATCGCCGTTTCCCTGTCCGCCTCAAAGGACTGCCGTTCGTTCATACCGTTGTTGTCGTTGGTCAGCAGGCGGATACAGACAATATCCGGCTGCCAGGAGCTGAAATCCCAGGGTTTCCGGCATCCCCGTGCCTCCGCATCCGGCCCCTGCAGTACGCCGGCGGTATATTCATAGGCGTCGGTCATGTTGTTCTTTTCCGTATGCTGATAATCCCAGCATACGCCCCAGCCGCTCTGGGACAGGATGCTCCGTTCCGCGTTCAGCGCCTCGCAGGCGTACCAGGAATAGTTCCCCCGGGCCGTAAACCAGGGCGTCACCCATTCCATGTTGTCCCGGGCCGCCAGCGCGCCTTCGCCGCTGGTCAGGCTGTCGCCGATGAACTCGATCCTGTGTTTCTTCGCCGGCAGTTCCAGCAACTCCCCGTCGATACGCAGGCTGTGAAGCAGCACGGTTGCCGCCGGCTGATCCGGCATGCACTGGGTTTCCTTCATCAGGGTAACCGTCCGTTCCTGTTCCGCCTCCAGGCCCAGCAGCAGCGGATACATCCGGATCCCCGGTTCCACCGGGAAGCGGGTAATCGGCTGCCCGTCCGTCAGCACAATCATCCACATGATCGGGGACGCAACCGGCGCCTCCAGCTTTGCCCAGGCGTCCGTTCCGCGGAAGCGGAATTCCATCCCGCTCCCGGTCCAGTCCAGCGCCAGCGGCTTGTGTGTTTTGTCCATCCGCCCCATCAGGCGGATCTCCGGCATCTCCGCCGTGATCTCAATAGTCTGGAAACTCACAGGTTTTCCTCCTTATTATGCATAACTATGAATACCCGGCAGGAACGTATTCACACCGATATAGGTAAATATCACACAGATAAAGCCGATCACGGCAAACCAGGCTGCGGCCTTCCCTCTCCAGCCTCTGCGTATCCGCAGGTGAAGGTAAATCGCGTAAATAATCCAGGTCACCAGTGACCAGGTTTCCTTCGGATCCCAGGACCAGTAACTGCCCCAGGCCTGTTCAGCCCAGATTGCTCCGGTCAGAATCGTAAGTGTCAGAAACAGCATTCCCAGGCATACGCTCCGGTAGCTGATCATATCCAGCTTTTCCGGCTGCGGAATGTGCTGTCCCCAGAACCCTTCTCCCTTGATTCTTCCCCGGAAGAGGAAGATCAGGGAAAGGACAAAGGCAACCCCGAAAGATCCATATGCGATGATCGCCGTGGAAACATGAAAAGCCAGCCAGCTGGAACGCAGTGAAGGCATCAGTTCCTTCACTTCCCTGCTTTGCATGGCTGCATAGCCAATCATCAGCAGGATCAGCGGCGAAGAAAAAGCCCCCAGCACCGGAAAGCGATACTTCCGGATAAAAACCAGGCTGACCAGGCAAAGCGCCCAGGCAAAGCTGGTGGCAAACTCATACTGATTCGTCATCGGCCAGTGCCCCGCGCCGATTCCCCGCAGCACAAGCGCAGCAGTATGCAGCAGGAAAATCCCCGTCTGAATCCCGAATGCAACTTTGGCCAGCGCGTCCTTCTTCAGGATCACAAAAGCGAAGTTCAGGGCCGTAAGGATAAAATAACCAATCACAACAATTGTGAACAGCGTGTTTTCCGCCTGAAGCATCATGCATCATCTCCTTCAATATCTGAGGATTTGCAAGGGGTAAATCCAGTCTCCGCGGCCGCCTTCAGGAATTCCTCCCGGAAAAGGACTCCTCCCTTTTGACATCGGCCAAACACATGCCAGTTTTCCCCTTCTTTCACCGCGCAAGCAGCCCTCGGCTGCAGCCAGAAAGCCATCACCAGGCCGGCCAGTGTAACCAGGCCCCCCAGCAGCACCAGCCAGGTAAAAACATCGCGTTTAACTGCCAGCAGCGTATAGTTCCTTGGATTATCAAACAGCACCGTATACTCGTCAATTGTCAGTTCTTCCCCGGCTTTCAGTATATTCATGCCGAGAATCTGACCCTGGTAATAGACCTGGTACAGGTACGCCGGATCCTTCACCGGCAAAGACGGATCACTCTGTTTCGGTTCTCCTGAATAATCCGGATAAAACGCTGGAAAATAGATCACCAGCTCCGGCTTGTCCGAGATTGCGAAGAACTCGCCGACGCAAAGTCCCTCCTTCTGCAGTTCCTGTCCGTTTTTCAGCACCCGTACGTCAGCGCCCCAGCCTACAGAATTCTGGAAGAATTTATAACCGTATAGATTCGCCGGCGCATTTACACCGGTTGTTCCTTTTTCCTCCGTATGATTCACAGGATCCAATACAGTCAGCTCAGCTGTGTACTGCTGCACTGCGCCGCTCTCCGCGCGCAGGATCTGAAGATCATCCACCGTCACCTGCAATCCGGAATCGTCCATCCCTTTTGTTTGTCCGGGCAGGGCATAGACTGTATATTGTTTCATGGTAATCTGTCCCAGTGCAAACCCAAGGATCAGCAAAAGAATGCCCAGATGGCAAACCCACGCGCCCCAGAATCCGGCCCGGTTCCCGGTCGCATAAAGCTGACCGTTCTCACTTTCACGAACCGACGGCATATGCAATGCCGCAAACAAGCGATGCGGATCCCCTGTGCCTTCCGCTTCAGCCGTGGCATTTGATGCAGTGGTGCCGTCCGGTTTTGCAAAGGTGCGAACCCGTTTCAGCAGTCCGGGCAGCCGGATCAGGTTGCAGCAGAGCAGATTCAGGCACAAAAACACGCTCAATCCGATAAACCACCAGCTGTGAAACGCGTCGTCCAGATGCAGTGCCAGGATCAGTCCGGCAGTTCTCTCTCCATACTGCGCTGCGTAGTATTCATATGCTTGTCCCTGTGAAACAGTGGAACTGAACGCGCAGGCCGCGGCCAGCAGCACCAGCAGCGTAATCGCAAATGGCATGGAAGAAAGGAATTTTCCGATCTTTTTCATGATCTCTTTTCCTTATACAAGGAAGACCGCGGATGCATTACGTCCGCGGTCTCCGTAATGATTCAGCCGGTTCTTTTTATCTGCCGGACGCCTTGTCCAGTATTTCTGTTACCGCTTCCTGTACAGAAGCTGCAGAAAATGCAAGCGTTGCGCCGGTAATGGCATCCGGTGCCGCGCTTTGGCTCTCCAGAACAGTCTTCGCCCATTCCTCTCTGATTTCATCCGTCAGCAGATCTTTTCCCTCTTCACCTTCCGAAAGGATCTTCATGCTGGTCAGCATCCCGTTCCTGGCGGAGGCGATAACAGTAATCTTACTGAACGCGTTTTCCTTTTCCACACGATAGCCTGCATACATCGGAGGCGTTTTCGGAGCCGCCTCTTCTTCTGCAGGTGTTTCCTCGGAAGGCATCTGTGCGCTTACGTCTGTCATTCCCGCAGAAGCAATCAGATTCATAGCTTCGCCGATCTTCGTTTCAGCAGTGTCCAGACAGCGGTAGGCCAGCGCGGAGTTATGTGCACCCTCTGAGTTTTCCACATAGCAGAAATCAAAGAACCACTGCGCTTCACGATGCAGTTTCCGAACCGCATCCAGATCTTCTTCGCCCATCTGTCCGGCGGAAACCGTCTCCGTCAGTTTATCCTTCAGACCGGACAGCAGGTTGCCCACTTCTGTCTCACGCGCTGTAACTTTAGCCTGAATATCCTGCACCAGGGCAATGGTGTTATCAGCGCTCCCATGACAGGAAGCGCATTTTTCCAGCAGAACTTCGTTCTGCAGCGGGCTCACCAGGTGATGATCGTGATACTGCATGCCGTTCTCCATTGTGACTGTCGGCATATGGCAGTCGGCGCAGC
>Ga0310786_10002507_pt1 | contig 27958 bp, 24 predicted proteins | sample AusTroGonzalo_MG_FD_203881 | JGI IMG/M metagenome (GOLD analysis project Ga0310786, IMG submission 203881) | Bovine rumen microbial communities from tropical cattle in Woodstock, Queensland, Australia - Gonzalo_03 (v2) (version 2) | ecosystem: Host-associated > Mammals > Digestive system >...
TTGCAGGAGAGATACCAGCTTCGGCAAGTTCGGCCGGAGTGAGTTCGGAGTGGGTCGTCGTGTACGGATGAACCACGAGGCTCTTCACGTCGGCAACGTTTGCGAGCAGGCTGAAAATCTTGAGGCTATCAATGAACTTGAATGCTTCGGCCTGGCCACCCTTCACATCGAACGTGAAGATGGAACCGCCACCGTTCGGGAAGTACTTGGTGTAAAGTTCATGCTGCGGATGATCCTTGAAACTCGGGTGGTTGACCTTTGCAACCTTCGGGTGCTTCGAGAGGAATTCGAGAACCTTCTTGGTGTTTTCGATATGGCGATCGAGGCGGAGCGAAAGCGTTTCAGTGCCCTGCAAGAGGAGGAATGCATTGAACGGAGAAATTGCTGCACCTTCGTCGCGGAGAAGAATAGCGCGGATGTAAACGATGTAAGCTGCTGCGCCAGCTGCTGCCGTGAAAGGCACGCCGTAGCTCGGGTTCACTTCGGTGAACTGCGGGAACTTGCCAGATGCAGCCCAGTCGAACTTGCCGCCGTCAACAATCACGCCGCCGAGAGTCGTGCCGTGACCGCCGATGAACTTTGTTGCAGAGTGAACGACGATGTCGGCTCCGTGTTCAATCGGACGAATCAGATACGGCGTACCGAAGGTATTGTCGATCACGACCGGAATCTTGTTCTTGTGAGCGAGTTCAGAGATGGCTTCGATATCCGGGATGTCGGAGTTCGGGTTGCCGAGCGTTTCGATAAAGACGAGCTTCGTGTTGTCCTTGATGGCTCCTTCAACTTCCTTGAGATTGTGAACGTCAACGAAAGTCGTTTCAATGCCGAACTTGCTGAGCGTATGTTCCAAAAGGTTGTATGTACCGCCGTAGATGGAGCGCTGAGCGACCACGTGGTCACCCTTGCGGGCGAGAGCCGTGATGGCGTAAGTAAGAGCTGCTGCGCCAGAAGCGACTGCGAGACCTGCGATACCGCCTTCGAGAGCAGCGATGCGCTTTTCAAAAACGTCCTGCGTGGTGTTGGTGAGGCGGCCGTAAATGTTGCCTGCATCCTTCAGGTGGAAACGGTCAGAGGCGTGCTGGGCGTTGTGGAACACGTAAGAGGTGGTCTGGTATATAGGAACTGCGCGGGAATCTGTTGCCGGGTCAGCAGTCTCCTGACCAACGTGGAGCTGAAGAGTTTCGAAATGGAGCTTGTTCTGAGTAGTCATTGTTTAAAATCCTTTTTAAAAGTGGTTGGTGGTTAGTGATTAGTGGTTAGGATTGTTTGATGGACTTTTTTTGCGATCCTGTTTACTAACCACTGTTTACTGATCACTAATCCGCGTTAAATTTTGGCGGTATTAGGCCCGCCCGCCTTTGCTTTGATTACACTTTCGACATCGCATAGCGAAATCCTCCAGGCTTTCTCTTTTCGGAGCGCCTCGTTCGTTTGACGTGCATAATTTAAAAAGTAAAACCTACTAATCCAATAGGAAAGTAGGGCGAACTATAAAAATTTTTAAGAAAAATGCTTGTATTATAGATTTTAACTATAACAAGACTGTAGTTTTAGCAATAACAAAGGGGGAGGCAATGTGAAATAGCAAAAAAGAGAGCTTTCGGCTCTCTTTATTCGCACTTGAATCCTTGCAGTTCCAGGCCGGCGCGCATTTCGCCGTAGGTGGAGGTGCGTTTCATGTCCATCGCTTTCATGAAGCGGCAATCGTTGTCGATGTGCATTTGGAAGCCTGCCATGGTCGGTGTGACTTCGCCTTTGCCGCTTGCGCGGATGTGGGCCATCATCTCTTCGCGCTTGTCGCTCATCTCTGGCGGAACGAATACGTCGGTGATGATATCGACGTTCTTGATTTCGGAATCGCCAAATACGAATGAAATCGTGACGAGGTTCTTGAGTCCATGAAATTGGCCGTTGACTTTGCAGACGAGGTTTCTGTCTTTGCCGGTCTTTTTCGCAGGTTTCTTGGCTTGCGATTTGTTGGCGCTTGCGGCCTTTGCGCTTGGTGTGTAATCGAGCGCTTGCAAGAGTTGTTCTTCCTTGACGACGCCGACGAGGCGGTTTACGATTTGTCCGTCTTTGATAAGGAAAAATGTGGGGAAGGCCTGAATCGGGAGCGTATTCTTTATTTTGTCTATGTTCGGTTCGTCAATGCCGACGGATGCAACCTTGATGTCGCGGTAATTCTTGGCGATGCTGATGAGCGTCGGGATCATGACGAGGCATGGCGGGCAACTGGTAGATGAAATTTCCAGGATGATTGGCGTTTTGGAGTGCAAGATTTCTTTTTCGAAATTGCTGTCATCCACCTTGACGATGCGGATGTCTTCGTCTGCATCGCTAATTTTTGCGCTTGTGGCGCCCTTGGCCTCAGCCTGCGAAACGCCGCCTACGGCAAGGACTGTGGCTGCGGCAAATGCGATTGCGTTTGAGAGAAAACGGTTTTTGAAAATGTTCATGTAGACTACCTTTTTTCTATCGAAAATTTCGTCAAGAATTACTTTGCGTTCTGTAATTATTGCTTCAAATAATAACTTTTTTTAAAAGAAAATTTTGCTGTTTTATATATTTTGTTAAATGAAATGTAGATATAATCTACTATTTAAAGGATTTGCTTTATGGAATGGAACGCTGCTGTAAAGGACCGAATTGAGTCTCGCCTGAAAGAAAAGGAAAATACGCTTGCTAGTTATGCTTGCAAGTCGTCAGAAGCAATTCGTTTTTACGGAATGCCTGATGATGTTCGCTTGAATTTTTCGCACGACTCGGATAGAATTGTCAATTCGTATTGCTACAGCCGTTATATTGATAAGACTCAGGTCTTTTACCTTGTTGAAAACGATCACATCACGCATCGTGTTTTGCATGTACAGCTTGTTTCTAAAATTGCAAGGACCATCGGGCGTTTCTTGAATTTGAATGAAGATCTTATTGAGGCTATATCCTTGGGGCATGACGTTGGCCATACGCCTTTCGGGCACGATGGGGAACGGATTATTTCGGGGATTTTGCAAGAAAATAATGAAGGAATTTTTGAACATAATGTCCAAAGCTTTAGGCTGTTCCATGACCTTGAAGTTTATGGGAAAGGGCTGAATCTCACGGCTCAAGTTCTTGATGGGATAATTTGTCACAACGGAGAAATCCTGAAAAACGAATACGGCTGCAACCGTGGCAAGACACCGGAAAAACTGCTGGAAGAATACAGAAATAGCCTGAACGGAGCGCTGAAATCGAAAGAGATGGTTCCGATGACGTTGGAAGGTTGCGTCATGCGAATCTCGGACGTGATTGCTTACGTTGGCCGTGATGTCAAGGACGCTATCATTTTGAAATTGATTAAACGTGAGGATGTTCCGAAAGAAATCACGGAAGTTCTCGGTGACGATAACGAAAAAATTGTCAATACGCTCATCACGGACCTTGTCAACAATAGTATTGATAAAGAATCGTTGAACTTTTCGCCGGATGTTTTTAACGCTCTTAATCAACTGAAAAATTGGAATTACAAGAATATTTATACGAATCCGAAAAAGTCATCTCAGGACGAAAAAATCAAAAATATGTTCCGGGCTGTTTTTGAAACATGTCTTGATGAACTCCGTACTGGCGTGAAAAAGGCAACGGGAATCAATCACTGGTATGAAAAGATGAGCGAAAATTACAAGGAATCGAATTCGCTGCCGCGCGTTGTTGCCGATTACGTTTCTGGGATGACGGATGACTATTTGATGAATGTCTACAAGGAAATCGTGATTCCTAAATCGTTTGGAATCAGTTTTGAAGAAAAACAATAATAGAAGCCTCAATACAAAAAATTTAAAATTTAGCCTTGACTAATTAGTCGAGGCTTACTAAATTTAGCTACGTCTAATAAAATTAGGCGACGTTAACGTTTAAAGGATCATTAAATATGGAAAACAATCACGTGAAGCTCAGCCAGAGTCTCGAAGATTACCTGGAAATGGTGCACATGCTCCGCTTGGCAAACGGGATAGCCCGTGTCAAGGACATTGCCGCCGCCCTTTCTGTAAAGATGCCTTCTGTGGCAAAAGCGATTCTCGAACTTAAAAAGCTGGGCCTTGTGACTCAGGAACCTTATAGTGGTGTGGAACTCACCGAAGAAGGTCGTAAGGCGGCTGCCGATGTGCTGAACCGCCATATTCTTTTGAAAGGCTTTTTGATCCGTCTCGGCGTTTCCGAAGCGATTGCTGACAAGGACGCTTGCTGCATGGAACATATTCTCTCTGCTGAAACTCTTTCGACTATCGAAGACTTCATGAAAAAGGGTAATGAAGGCATCGTTGCGAAAAAGGCGAATGCTTTAAAGGCAAAAAAAGGAAAATAAAATGGGTTGTAATTGTGGTTGTGGAGGCAAATCCTCTACAAAGAAATGGGATCTTGAACCGAAGTTTTCCGACCTCAAGAAAGGCGATAAGGTGGAAATCGTTGGTTATAACGAGGGCGATGCCCGCTACAAGTCCAAGTTGCTTTCTATGGGACTTGTCCGTGGCGTGACGCTTGAAGTTTTGCAGGTGGCACCCCTCGGTGATCCGATTGAAGTCAGTGTTTTGTCATACCGTTTGTCGCTTCGCAAGCAAGAAGCGAACGTCCTTAAATTGAAGAGGGTCTAATGGCTCCGAAGCTTTTTACTATAGCAATTGCCGGTAATCCGAACTGCGGTAAGACGGCTCTTTTTAACGCTCTTACAGGTGCTCGTCAGAGTGTTGGTAACTGGCCGGGCGTTACTGTCGAAAAGAAAGAAGGTTTTTTTGAAATTGGCGACCAACATATCCGTGTTGTGGATTTGCCGGGTACTTATGCGCTTTTTGCGAATGCGGAAGATGAACGTGCCGCTGTGGACTACTTGCTCACTCGCGAAGCGGACCTCATTGTCAATATTATTGATGCTTCGAATATCGAACGCAATTTGTTCTTAACTTCGCAGCTTGTCGATATGCAAATCCCGATGGTGATTGCGGCGAACATGATCGACATTTCTGAAAAGCGTGGACAGCATTTGGATTTGGATATCCTTGCGGAACGTTTTGGCGTGCCGGTGATTCCGCTTTCTGCCGTGAATGAAAGGAGTATCACGAATTTCATCAGTCAGATGGCGCATGTTATCTCGGGCAAGAAGATGAAACCCAAGGCAATTGATTACGGCGAGAGTGTCGAAAATGCCGTGAAGTATTTGGAACCGAAGGTGGCTCCGGTTGCAAAGCTTTTAGATACGGATGCCCGCTGGGTTTCGCTCATGTACTTGGGCAACGAAAAGAGTTATGCGGACAAATTTGCTGAAGCTAATGTCAAGATTGACAAGGCTGAAGTCACCAAGATGCTCGACGAAGAGAGCGAATTTGCGATGGCGGATGCTCGCTATAGCTTAGCTCACGAAATTGCAAGCAAGACGATTCTCTCGAATCAGACTAAGAAAACTTGGTCGGATAAGCTCGATTCCGTGCTGCTCAATCGCTTCGCTTCACTCCCGATTTTCCTTTTGGTGATGTATCTGGTGTTCTGGGTTGCAGTCACGATTGGTTCTGCGTTCATTGATTTCTTTGATGTGCTGTTTGGCGCAATCTTTGTGGATGGCCTTGGCTACCTCCTCACGGATGTGCTGCATGCTCCGGGCTTTGTCTCTGCAATTTTGGCAGACGGTATCGGCGCTGGTATCCAGACGGTATCGACATTTATCCCGGTCATCTTCTTCATGTTCCTTTGCCTTTCGTTCTTGGAAGACTCGGGCTACATGGCGCGTGCGGCTTTTGTCGCTGACCGCTTTATGCGATTCCTCGGTTTGCCGGGTCGCGCATTCGTGCCGATGATGGTGGGCTTTGGTTGCGGCGTGCCGGGCATTATGGGATCCCGTGTGCTTGAAAGCAAGCGTGAACGTTTCCTCACGATTTTCCTCGTGCCGTTCATGAGCTGCGGCGCTCGACTCCCGGTGTATGCGCTGTTTGCTGCGGCTTTCTTTGGCGCTCAGGCAGGAACTGTTGTGTTTGCGCTTTACCTTGCGGGTGTCTTGTTCGCAATTGTTTATGGCTTGATTCTCCGTCGCTCCTTGTTTGTTGGCGAAGCGAGCAACTTTGTGATGGAACTTCCGCCGTACCACTTGCCAAAATTCAAGTCGCTGATGATCCACTCCTGGCTCCGTCTGCGTGACTACATTATCCGTGCCGGTAAAGTGATTACGATTGCGGTTGCAATTCTTGGCTTCCTCAATAGCTTTGGCTTTGTAGATAAACTCTATACCGAAATCAATGGCGAAAAGACCGAAATCGTGAAGGCCGAAGAAGGTTACGCGATGGTTCAGGACGAAAAGGAAGTCCCGCTCCCTGAAGGAGTCGTAATTGACGAATCCAAGATTTCGACGGAAACTGAATTCACGGCTGGCAATGGCGATTCCGAAAACAGCTTGCTTTCTTCGATCGGCAAGGCGATTACTCCGATCTTTGAACCGTTCGGCGTCGAATCGAACAACTGGCCTGCTTCTGTGTCCTTGTTCACCGGCCTCCTTGCTAAGGAAGCTGTGATCGGAACGATGAACTCCTTGTACTCCATGGCGGGTCCTGGCGATGCATCAGACGAGAGACGAGAGACGAAAGACGAAAGAATAGGTGGTGGGGAAAGCCTTCCCCTCGCTCCTGCCACTGACGCGGCATCCGCTACCCCTTCTAGCGGGGACACCCCGCAACGCCCCGACGCAGAAGGTAACGTATCTGCCGTAGATTCTGCAAAGGTGGCGGTGGCTGACTCTGCAACTGTCACTGATAGCGCTGCTGTGGATAGCGCAAAGGTCGACGAGCCTGCCGATGCTCCTGTTGCAGAACCGGTGCTTATCGCAGGTCGCGACGAATGCCCAGCTGAAGAAGAGGAAGAAGGTGGCGCTCCGAACATCGGTGCCGCATTCCTCGAAGCTCTCGGCACGATTCCTGAAAAATTGGGCGAAGTCTTTGGTTCGCTCACGGATATTCTCGGAACGTCTGGCGAACTTGAAGCCCAGAGCGCTGCTGAACTCAAGAAGGTAACGCTCGACAAGGTCCTTGCGGCTCAGGCAATTACTTGTGAAGAATATGCTTCTATCGAGACCTTCAGCGAAGATGAAGGTGCCGACAAGGCTCGCGAAGAGGTGCTTGCAAAGCTCGCTGCTGCAGGCCTTACCTTGAGCGAAGATGAAATTGGCGCTCTCGAAGAAGGTGACTTGAGTGAAACGGCTGACATCTATGCCAACCTCCGTTCTTACTTCCACAACCCGGACAAGAATGGAAACCCGGTAGATGGATTTAACTGGCAGGTGTTTGCATTCTTGATCTTTATCTTGCTCTACGTGCCTTGCCTTGCGGCGATGGGCGTGGTCGTTCGCGAAATTGGTCTTGGTCTTGGTGTGTTGATGGCTGTGGTCCAGACGGTGCTTGCCTGGGCGGTATCGATACTCCTCTACCAGATTCCGGTGGGCGGCGACAAGTTCTGGATTGTGTGCTCGATTGTTGTGCTTGTGGCGACATTCGTCTTCCTCAAGCTCTTCGGTATGAGTGCAAACAAGAAAGGTCGATTTGAAGATTAAAATCTAAAGTCCAGTTTCATTTGAGTCAAGAACCATTAAGGGCCGGTCGGCCAAAAGCCATCGGCCCTTAATTAAACCCTTTAACTTAGACTAAACTAATAAAGATAGAGGAGGCTAAAATGGTTGAGTCAAATGAAGAACAGGAATGGATTGAACTGATAAAAACTTGGCACGCTCTTTGCTTAAAACATAGCGAAAAGGGCGAAAAGCCTAGGATTTTGTGACACAAAATGTAAAAGTCTAGACGGGGTGTTACAAAAAACAATAAAAACCGTCACAGGAGAGACAAAATGAAGACTCGTTTAACTTCTAATCTGTTGTTCGGCCTTGCTGCCGTTTCTATTCTTGCTGTCCCCGCTCTCGCTGATGAAGCCGCTGGTGCGGCGCCTGCTGCAAGCGGCCCGGAAGTCAAGTTCTCTGGTGAAGTTGAATTTGACGCTTACACGGGTGATGTCATCAATGAAGATACGAAGAGTCACAGCTACGCATCTACTTTTGATTTGAATGTTGATGTCAAATTCAATGATAAGTGGTCTGCGTCCGTGCAGTTAGAAGCCGATGGCGAGACGACAGATCCGACTGCCATCTACAATGGTGCTTTTGTCCAGTATGCGCCTAGCGATAAGTTCGCCGTGAAGTTTGGCGATTTGACTTTCTCGGAAGGTGCATTCCTCAACTATTACGGTTATGATGATCCGGCCGACAATGCCGCCGGTATGGCAGAACACGACATCCGAGGAGTTGAAATTGATTATAACGGCCTTGTTTTTGGCATCGGCTTTGGTCGCGGCGACAACGATAATAAAGTTTGCGTTGAAGAGGATGGTGAAGAGACATGCGTAGGCGTTGCCTATGACTTGCACCTCGCTTACGAACTCGGCCTTGGCGAACAAGTGTTGCGCCCGTTTGTGGATTACAAGTCCTATCAGGAGGCAAAGCACAATGAATTGCATGCCGGTCTTGATGCTAACTTGAAGTTCGATGCATTTGCATTCCACTTCGTTTATGGCGCTCATATCGACAATCTTGGTGAAAAGGCTCCGAAGGCGACACACGCACTCCTTGCTGAACCGTCTTTGGATTTAGGCCGCGTCAATATCAAGGGCTCCGTGTTCTATGCGTACTTTGATAAGAAGGATCCGACAGTACATGGTGAAGAAATTCCGGAATACTTCTTCGCTTATGGCGAACCGAGTGTCCGCATTTCTGATGCATTCGCTCTTGGGCTCCCGCTCGAATACCACACGAATACGCTGAAAAAGTCTGATGATGTTTCTACGTTTGACGTAGGTCTCCGTGCTTATGCCACTCCGGTTGAAGGCTTGGAAATCACTGGCTTTGCAATGTTTGATATTCCAGTTGGCGATGACGCAGGTGACGATACCGCTCTGAAGTTCGGTCTCGAAACGGTATTCGCTTTCTAATAGAACTTTGCCATATAATCCATTGCTAGCGTATAGAAACGTTACCTTTTATAGGCTAGATTGGTTGTCCTGCTTGCGGTAAAACGTAGGCGGGATTTTTGTTTTTAAACGGGGGCGTCCGTTTCGTTGGTATTCGGTTCTTGTCGTTCGAGCGGTTTCCCTTCTGCAATCTTTATTGCCCGCTTGTTTACGTACATGCTGCTGTCGGCCTTGTTGAACGTTTCTTCGATTGTCGTTGATTTTGCATCATCTGCAATGCCAATTCCGTATGCGATGGAGATTTGTCTCCACGGGAATGCGGCGTTTTTTGTTGCGTCCATGCTTTCTTTGAGTTGCTTCAACAGCTCGTAATGGTATTCTAGATTCTCGCCTGTGAGAATGACAATGAATTCATCTCCGCCAATTCTGAATACTGGACTGTGCGAGAAAATTTGGCAAATTAATTTACACGAATTTACAAGATAGGCGTTGCCGTTTTCGTGACCGTAAGTATCGTTAATTTCTTTGAGGTTGTTTGTATCTAGGACGACTATGCCGTACGATTTTATTTCACCTTTTTTGATGCGTTGCTCGAATTCGCTTAGGTAGCTGTCGTAGGCCATTTTGTTGCGTACGCCCGTGAGTGAATCCTGGAATGCTAGCCCCTGCATCTGCTTCATGTGTTGACTGATATGGAATTTTGCAGCTGCGAAACTTTTGGCAAGTTCACCGAATTCATCGTTCTGTCGAATGTTGAATTCTGCGTTCATATCACCGGTAATCATTTTCTTTGCTTCTTTAGTAAGCTGTTTGAGAGGCTTTGTGATGCTCCTCGTAAAGAAAATTGTGATGGTGGTCGTTATTGTCAGAAGTATAAGTATGAATAAAATACTTTGTTTGATATGCTTGTCTCTTTGCGCATTGATTTCGAGAATGGGCGCAATTGCGGAAAGTGTCATGCCGTTGTAAAGCGGTACGGAAAAATGAATTTGGTCATCTTCGGGCTTGAATGTGAGCCCTGCCGGGAGCGTGGGGTGGTAAATGATGGCTCCTTCTGCGTCTTCTATATAGGCGAAGCCGCTTTTCATAAATCGTACTTGCGAAAGTTGCTTTGTCAGATTTTCGAAGTCAATGTCGATTCCTGCAACGCCGATTTCTTTGTTGTTCATGAACATGGGAACAACGTAAGAGGTGATGTACGAATTGATGTTTTTGTTATAATAAGGTGGAATCCAAAGGGGCGCCCCAGTTGTGATAGGCTTGTAGTACCAGCCAACGCGGTCGAAATCCGTGGGGTTGTATTGCGCGATATTGGTGGTAACGTGCGATTTGAAAGGGCCTTCTGGAGTGTCTCTGACCAGGAAAACTCCGTCGTTTGAATGAATAAGCTCTGGATTGAATCTTACGTAAACGCTCTTTGTGTTTGAAAGGTTTTGAATTGTTGATGTAAGACTTTTTTGGATTCCGTCTAAAGCGGTGTGGAATTTTTGATTGTTTGTTAAAATCGTGGAATCTGCATTTAATTGCGAATAAACTCCGGCAACAATCCCCATGGTGTATTTTTCATGCGATTCTAACATGAAGTTTAGATTGGCCGCTGTGGCGTTTACCTGGTCCTTCATATATTGCATGGAATTGCGTTGGGTCGTTTGGCTGATGAACAGAGTGCTGAGGGTGCCGAGCGAAAGCGTGCCGATGAGTGTGCTCGACAATGAAAGAATTAAAATTTTTGATTGAATCGAAATTTTCATAATGACTTAATCGACGAAAAGTATGTCGTTAACCCCTCAGTTACTATTGCTTTACTTGCCTAAAATTTCGATGACTTTCTTGTTGTTCGTCGAACCCATGACGACGGAAACGTCTCGTTTGTGCACGTGAAAGTATTCTGCCACAAGCTCGCAAATGGCTTCGTTTGCAGCACCGTCTACCGGCGGGGCCTTGACTTCGACTTTGTAGCTTCCGTCGGGCTGTGGCGATATGCTTTCGCGCTTGCTGCGCGCATGTACCTTGATGTTGATTCTCATGGTGCTAGGTCAGTGCGAAACCGTCATTCTGTGGCTTGACCGGTGCTTCGAATTGCTTTTGCTGGTCGTTTTCCATTGCCGAAAGCAGCTCTTCTTGGCTGTGGATTAGTGCGCGACAGCGGATAAAGTAGTTTGTGCGGAGCTGGCGGAGCTGCTCGATTTCTGTGCGCAAGTTTTCGCTTTCGCGCTTGATGCTCTCAACTTCGCGCATGGCGCGTGCCTTTGCTTCGGCAATGATGATTTCGGCTTCTTTTTCGGCAGACGCCTTGACTTCGTTAATCGTGCGCTGCATGGTGACTACGGCGTCCTGGATTGTCTTTTCGATTTGGCGGTAGTAGTTCACACGTTCTTCGGCGACTTTCAAGCGTTCTGTTAGGTTTGTGCGGTCGCGGAACAAGTTTTCGAATGCCGTTGCGGTCGTTTCCAAAAACGCCTTTACTTCTTCTGGATCGTAGCCGCTAAAGCTTTTTTTGTGGAATGTCTGGTTTCTGATGTCAAGCGGTGTAAGTTCCATAAAATCCTTCTATTGTTCCGTTATGTATGCTAAAAATATAAAAAGGATTTGGAATGTGAGGATAACGAAATGTATGGAGGTGTCGTTCTGAGCTGTCATCCTCGCGTGCGCGAGGAACCATCTTTTCTTGAGTGGCGTTTGGGAGGGGTGCTATTATATTTTATGTCGAAGAATCTAGTTAAGTTTTGTCCTTTGGGGTTTGCTGGGAATCGTTTTCGGTCATAAGCTATTGATCAATAACCAATAACCAACGACTAATGACCAATGACTAATAACTAATGGCCGCTCACAAAAATTACTGTTTATAAAATGTTAATAGAATGTGTCTTAATTGAATGCTTTTTGTTTGGGTCCCGTTTGGGGCGATTTTTTAACCTTTAGGGTAGATGTAACCCCTTGATAAATATTAACATTTTACTAAATTTGAGTCTCAAAAAATTCTGTTTTCATAGAAAGGTTTTATCATGAAAAGAACATTCCAGCCTCACAATCGTAAGCGCGTTAACAAGCACGGTTTCATGGCCCGTATGGAAGACCGTTGGGGTCGTGCTGTCTTGAGCCGTCGCCGTGCTAAGGGCCGTAAGGTCCTCACCGTTAGCGACGAAATCTATAAGAAGTAAGTCGGGGCTGGCTTATAGCCACTCTGCGTTCTTATCGGCTGCCCAATCAGCCTGCTTACCGGCAAGTAGCCGTCCAAGGAAAGTTCGTCCGCGCACCTTCTTTTAGTATGCGTTGGATTGAAAGTCCGGACGGTTTTTGTCGTTTTTGCTTCTTAGCCAAGAAGAAAAACGGAAATGCCGTGTATCGCAATAAGTGTCGTAGGCTCCTGCGACCACTGTTTTATGGTATTGTCCCGAATATCCAAAAGCCCGTGTGGGCGATGATTATCGTAAGCGACAATTCCAAGGAAATGTCTTCCGAGCGTTTCCGTGAATCGGCCCAGAAAATATTCCACAAGATGGAATGGGACAAGCAGCCGGATGTGGCAGAAGGTTAAACAAGCCTTGGTGGCGGTGCTTATCGCCCCAATCCGTCTTTATCAATTGGTGCACCCCTATTTTTTCCATGGGGTCTGTCGATTCCAGCCTACGTGTTCAAACTACGCAATTGAAGCTTTACGTCTACACGGACCGTTCAAAGGTTTCTATCTTGCGGTTTTTAGAGTCTTAAGATGCAACCCCTTCTGCAAGGGCGGCTATGACCCGGTTCCGCCCCCTAAGGATAAAAAATGAACAAGAATACAATCATTGGTTCCATTCTTATCGCGGTCATCGTGATTTGGTGGATGGCTGTCAATAATGCAAACGCCGAGGCGCAGGCTGCCGCTCGTGCCGCTAAGGCCAAGGCTGCTGCTGCGCAGGTTTCCAAAGACTCTAGCGCTGCGGGTTCGCTCGTCGTGCCGAAGAAGACTCCTGAAATCAAGGCTGCTCCGGTGCTTGGTGGTGCTGTGGCCGAAGTCGCTGCTGATAGCGCAGCTCCCGCAGCTGCCGAAGTGAAGGCTCCTGCCGAAATCAAGGAACGCTCCGTGACGGTCGAAACCGACAAGTTCATCATGACGCTCACGAACAAGGGCGGTAAGGTGAAGAGCGTTATCGTGAAGGCACTTCCGGATTCCGCAGGCAAGTTCCCGGAACTTATCCAGGATACGACACTTGGTGCATTCGACTTGAAGCTTGACAACGCAGACCTCAGCGAGGCGATGTTTGCGGTCGGTGATGTTCCTGAAAAGATTGTCGTGAACGATAGCGCAAATGTTCAGTTCGCATTCCAGGATGCTAACGGCAATCAAGTGATTCGTTCTTACGGCTTTACCAAGGATGGTCAGGGTGTCCGTCAAGAAAACAAGTTTATCGGATTCCAGCCGACGGCTTATGAGCTCGCTTGGAAAGGCGGTCTCAAGGAAACTGAAGATATTCCGAAGTCCAAGGGCTTTATGGGCATCGGCGGTGGTGGTACCTACTACTTTAGCGAAGTTGTTTTTAATGACCGCTATTCTGTCGAACGCGAAATGCCGCGCGAACAGACTTCTTACAATGCTACCGAAGGCAAGGTGATTTGGGCTGGTCTCCGCCGCAAGTACGTGGCCATGACAGTTCAGTTCGATGAAGCTGTTCCGGCAGTCCTCAAGACAAAGCCGATGAAGGTTGAAAATAGCGAAGTCGATCCGGGTACGTACAAGCTTACGATTGCCGATGATTTCCGCGGTACGCAGTCCCTCAGCTACGACTTGATGGTTCTCCCGCTCAAGTGGGATGATCTTGCTTCGCTCAACAAGGACTACGAAAAGATTATCGTGAGTGGCTGGAGCTGGTGCGGTGCAGACGTCTGGTTCGTCTGGATTTGCAAGATGTTGCTCAAGCTCTTGAACCTCTTCTACAGCATTATTCCGAACTATGGCGTGGCAATCATCCTCGTGACGCTCATTGTCCGCGGTGTTACAACTCCGTTCACCGTGAAGCAGATTAAGTCTACTCGTGGCATGGCCGCTCTCAAGCCGCAGCTCGATGAAATCAACGTGAAGTACCGTACCGACCCGCAAAAGAAGCAGGCCGCTATGATGGAACTTTACAGCAAGAACAACATCAACCCGCTCGCTAGCTGCACGGGTGGCTGCCTCCCGATGCTCATCCAGATGCCGATTTTCATGGGCCTCTTCTTTGTGCTTGGCCGTGCAATTGAACTTCGTGGCGCTTCGGCATTCCTCTGGATCTCTGACCTTAGCCGCAGTGACGTTGTTTGGAGTGGCATTAGCATTCCTATCATCATGCCGTCCGGTCTTGCAATCCTCCCGTGGCTCATGGTGGCAACGACTTACTTCCAGACTAAGGTGACGATGAGCTCTAACGCTGGTATGGACCCTGCACAGCAAAAGATGATGGTGTGGATGATGCCTGCCATGATGCTCTTGTTCAGTGCCGTGATGCCGTCTGGTCTCGTGCTCTACTGGATTATCGGTAACATCTGGAGCATTGCTCAGTACAAGTACATCTATAGCAAGTTCCCGCCGATTAACGGCTCTACTCCGAAGACTTCTTCCAAGCTCAAGGGCAAGAACGTCAAGGACGCCGAAATCGTGAAGTAATTCGCAAAGTAATCTGCAAAACGCCCCGCACATCGCGGGGCTTTTTTATTGCATCTGTCATCCTGGAGTCCCCCGCAACTAGTGCGGGATTAAACTCTGGCGATAGGATCCAGTAACAATGCTACTGCATGTAACGAGACTTAACTGGATTTTTCATTACGCTTTGCTCCATTCAGAATGACATACTCTCATATTTTCACCCCGGCCAAAGGTCACTGAGCCTGTTGAAGTGTGCCGGGGTCGATAAGCGTAATAAATTACATCGTTCCGGATTCAAGTCCCTTCACAGGAACGTAGCGGATAGAGCCGTCCGGCGAAATAATCATCGCGACGCCCGAGAGGTAATTGACCCATTTCCACTTTTCATAGTAGCGAACATTGGCGTGCCCGTTGGTGGTGTAGGCGAGAAGCGGGACCACCAAGTAATCGTGCGTACACATGAAATTGACGCGTTTCATTGTGGAAATGTTGGCAAGAATATTGTCCTTGATGAGCTCTTCGCTGCGCGTTTTTAAATCGTAGAAAGCGTCTTTGTAGGCGCCGGTAAAGCCATATTTGGAATAAACAACCCAGCCGCCGCCATCGGAATTGACGTAGTCGTTTGCTTTAGCTTCATCCTTGACGTACCAAGCGCCATCCATGTAGGGGAGAACTTCGAGCGAGTATTGCTGTTGCCCTTTGCCAACCGCGATTTCTCGGCATGTTTCTTCGGTGCGCACATAGCCGGAATAACCGTAATAGAAGTCTTCATTAGCTATAGCGGCGAGCCGTGTTCCGAGATTGCGTGCGTAAAGTTTTCCGTTTTGAGTCAATGGACCTTTGGGGCCCGTGTCGTCGGTGCGTTCGCTGTGGCGGATGATGAATACTGCTTTTTCGTTAGGCTTTAAGCTTGCGTAGACTTCGGCGATGTCTGTGAAACCGTCGGCTTCTTGCGGGGTGGCAATGCGCCATGCGCCGCTGTCGAAAATGTAATAGGAGTCGTGGCTGACGCGTCCTTCGCGAATTTCTTTATCGTATGTGCCGGGGCCAAAACCGGCAGTGTCTTTTTCCATGGGCTGTGCTGTGCGCCATTGGAATGAATTTGCATCGCAAATGAATCGGACGGTAGAATGGTCGGCGTGCTCGTAATTGTTTGCGAAGTACGCACTTTGCCCTTGATTGACGTACGTGACTTGCCCTGCGTTTGTGTTGGTGCAAGGTTCAAAGCCGTAGGCGAGTGGAATAATGCCGCGCATGTATTTTTCGAAATTGGGGATGGCTGCAACACCCCAAGAAGATACGTTGTTGCGGATGTCGTTGTATTTCCATGCAGAATCAAGGCCAACGACCCAGTCTGCAATTTTGATTTTCCAATTTTGATCGTTCCATTGTCCATCGCCTTTGATGTCTTCGGCGAGGTTGTTCACGAGACTCATCATTTCTGCTTCACTGCGGTCCCCTTGAACCATTGCCGAAATTGCAAATAGCGCGGCGCTGTATTCGCTATTGCCGAACATGTCCAAATCTTCGGCAACGGGCTTATCCGTGCGACCGTCGGTGAAGTAAGGCTGAGCATAAAGCTGAACGGTATCAATGCCGAATGCGGCGAAAATCTCGTGTTCCGCTTGGGCTTTCGCTTCTGCAAAATCAACATGATTCATCGCGAGTTGCTCAATGCGTGGAATTTCCAATTGCGTGAGTATGTTCACGTTGACGGAATTGCGAACGCGAATTGGTGCTGTTGCGCCGGCGTCTTCGGAGGTGTTTGCGACTTTGGTCAATGCCGAAAGCGTCACGGGACTTGCGGACGTGCCGCCGGTCACCAAGTTTCTGTGAAATCCCGTAGCAGAAATTTTTACGTAATTCGAATTGGTGCTGACGCTTTCTAGCGCGTAGCGACCGTCGTTGGTTTGAACGCAGGTGTTTGCAGAATGGCCGTTTCCGTCGGCTCTGTAGAAGTTTAATTCGCTAGCTTCATTTAGAACAACAGAAGTCCCGAAAATGAAAGGCCCGTTCTGCACGATTCCCAGAATAGAATCTCGCTGCAATCCGCTAAATCGAACTGTGTCTACATCGAAACTGGGCTGATGTGTGACTTTATCGACGGCGTATAAAAATCCCTCGCTACAGCTAATGCTGAAATCGGTGGAATCTGCAGCACTACGCCATGTGCCTTTGACGCAAAGGCGCGGCATGTTTTCGTTCTGTACAAAGAAGGCGCGGCCTTCACGGCTCGCGTCACATGCAGGCAAGTTGGCCGCACTTAAAACACTCAAGGTATCGAGAAGAGAAATGGGTGTGTCCTGCCCGCCGGAGTTATTGTTGCTTCCGTTAGATGGGTTCCCGTCGGAACCGCAGCCAACAGCTAACAAAGTTGCAGCAAAACCAATCGCTGTTAAACCAAAAAATCTCATTCCATATACCTGTTGCGTTATTTCTTGATCTTATCGATCAATCTTTTTGCAGGGAATCCAACAAGTTGGAATCCCTTTTCCCATATAAAGTCTTTTATGCGCTCGGTGCGTGTTTCGTTGCATTTGGGGAGCCAACTGGCGTCAAAGTCTGCATCAAGGCCCGCTTTTAATACGAGTGCGGCGTAGTCCTTGTTGAGCGCATCATAAGCGTGGTGGCGTACAAAGTGCTTTTTCTCTTCGTAATCGAAACGGCGTTCCAAAAGTTTGCGCTTCACAAATCCGGCGCCTTGGGCGATGAGTTCATCGTAAGCGAAGAATACAGGACGCTCTGTGTGGTAAAGCGATTCCATGATGACTTCGGCTTCGGTGAATTTTTCGCTTAAGCCCACTTCGAGTTTTCGCGTGACATCGTAGAATTCCGTTTGCTCCGGCGTCTCGAAAATGTGCAAGAAGAATACGCCGAGTGCGGCGGGTTTCATGTACAAGAAGAACGACTGCAAATGCGGTGCGAATTCGTCGTTGCTCGTGAGCGATACGACATCGGCAGGGCTGTTTTCGGCGCGTTCGAAGAATTCCTTGAATTTATTCTGGTAGTAAACAATGGAATCGTTGATGAGCAGCAAACGTTCTACGTCACGCGTGATGATGCCGGGAACGTAGTTGCCGGCAGCGTCTGTGCGGTTTGCTTGCAGTTGCAAATAACGCCGCCACATGCCAAAATCAAACCCGCGATTTTCGGTGAGGAAAAGCTCGATGTGATTTTCCTTCAAGAAATCGTAGGTGTCGTTCGAAAGCGCTCGGCGATTCGTGAGGAGAACGATCTTGAAGTCGGTCTCCGCGAGATGCTTGAGCGCAAAGCGGACATAGCCGGGGAGGTCTTCCCCGGTTTGGTAACTGGCATAGAGGGCGACTTTACTGCAATTTCCCACTAGCTACCTCTCTTTATCTCCCGCGACGGCCTCCGCGTCCGCTGCGTCCGCGACCTTTTTCGCTGGACTTGCGGCCGCGTCTTGCTTCACGCGGTTCGCTTGCGACAAAGAATCCTTCGTCATTGCGAGAATTACGGCCTCCGCGCCTGTCATCACGACCACGGCGACTTTCACGGCTGTCGCGAGAATCGCGGAAATCATCGCGGTTCTTGCGGAGTCCCTTGTGCCCGCGGGCATCGCGACCGGTGCGTTCGAAAATAGGACCATCAAAGTCTTGGCGTCCACGGCGACCGCCAGAAATGTATTCCGGTTCGTCGAAATCGTCTTCGTCCGGCTGGCTCACAAGTCCAAGCGCTTCGGCGGCCGCGGCGCGGTCTGCTCGTTCCTTGTAATTGCGGGCATCGCGTTCGGTATCTTCGCGGGTACGGCGTTTCTTCGGCTCGGCGCTCAGCTTTTCGGTAATGCTGAAGTCTGCCTGACCGCGCAATGGGTCAACTCTGAGGAGTTGAACCATCACCTTGTCGCCACGGCGGAAGGTGCGGCCGCTACGCTTTCCGTAAGCAAGGCCCTGGTCCGGGTTGAATACGTAGAAGTCGTCGCCCGTGATATCGCGGTAACGCACAAGACCTTCTGCAATTGGATCGTCGATGGAAACGTAAATGCCCCATTCTTCGATACCCGTCACATTTGCTTCGAAGCTGTCGCCAATGCGGCTCTTCAAAATCCAGCAGCTGCACACCTTGATGGCGATGCGTTCCACCTTCATGTTCTTGATTTCATTTGCCGAAATCAAGTCGCAAACTTCAATCACGCTGTTCACGCGGTCGGCGGTAATGTCTTTGCCTTTACGTGCAAGTTCACGATGGCACCAAAGGTCAGCATAACGGCGAATCGGAGAAGTGAAATGGCTGTAATCTTGCCAGTTCAAAGCGAAGTGACCAAAGCTGTTGGAATCGTAATGGGCCTTCTGCATACTGCGCAAAATGCGGTTCGTGAGCGTTTCGTCGCCCTGGGCGCGCTTCACCAAATGTTCGTACAGCTTAAATGCTGTCGGATTCAAGTTCGTGTCGCCACTGCGCGGCTTACCCAAATCACGCAACATCACCGGAGCGTCCTTGAACAAATCCGGGTACATGTAGTACAGTTCCATGATGTCCTTCGTGTCCGGAGCTTCATGGATACGGTAAATACCTTGCAATTTACGCTGCTTGAGTTCCTTAGCGCAGCAGTTGTTCGCAATGAGCATGCACTCTTCGACCCAAGAGTTCGATTCATCATGTTCACGCGGAACAATTTTAACCGGTTCGCCATTCTCGTCGAACTTGCAGCCGTATTCGGTTGTCTGGAATTCAAGCAAACCTTCCTTGGTGCGGTTCTGCTTGAGGAGTGCTGTCACTTCGGCAAGAGCCTTGATAGAATCGTCACCGGCTTCCATCATCTGCACCGCCTGCTGGTACGTGATGCCCTTCGTAATCCTCACGACACTGCGGTGGAAATCCCAAGAGAGCACGTTCGCGTGCTTGTCGAGTTCCATCATGCAAGTGAATGCGCAACGGTCCACGCCTTCGTGCAAACTGCAAACGCCGCTCGAAAGCTTTTCCGGGAGCATCGGCACTGCAGTCCACGGCAAGTACTGCGTATAACTTCTTTCGAGAGCTTCTTCGTCGAGGTCAGAACCTTCGGGCACGTAGTTGCTCACGTCGGCAATATGCACGCCGAGCTTGTAGCCGCCATTTGCTGTACGTTCCACACTAATGGCGTCGTCATGGTCCATGGCGCCTTCAGGGTCAATGCAAAGAATATCGAGATTGCGGTAATCGACACGGCCCTTGAAATCCTTTTCCGTCGGATCCGAGATGGATGCCACATACTTTTCGATGGCGGGGCTAAATCCCTTCGGAAGATTGCTCTCTTCCATGAACTGTTTTTTAACCTCATCCCAACTTACGTTGTTCAATTCAGCAGAGCGGTCCACCTTGGCCAAATAGCTATGCTTGAGCTTCGGATGCGGATAAAGTGTAAAGCTGATGGTTTCGCCTTCCTTGCCCGGAGCCTGCCTGCGGTGGCACATCTCGTAAACCTTGCCCGTATCGAGTTCGGTCACTTCCCAGTCTTCTTCACCGGTCTGGTGCAAAATACCGCGCTTCACGCGAGTGCCGGAATCCTTTTCGGTCTGACGGCGGCTGCGTGCACCTGGACGGCGATTGTCTTCGACGCCCTGCTCTGCAAGTTTCTTGCGGCGCTTTTCGCGCTTGTCTTCGAGCGGTTCTCCATCGCCCAGTTGATATTCCTTGTGTGCAGAACGCTTGAGAACGCCACGCTCGATCATATCGGCGAGGAGTTGCTTAAAAGCCATCTTCTGTTTTTTCGGGAGGCCGAGAGCGCTACGGAGCTGGCTCCCTACCATGGGTTCGTCACGAAGGATTGCAATAATTTGTTCTTCGCTCGGTAATTCTTTAGCCATAATCAAGCCTCCTTGTTTTCGGTTGCTGCGCTTTCTGTTGCATTTTCTGCAGCTTTGGCGGCGGCAAGTTCCGCCTGCTTGTACGGCATGACGGATTCAATCAAATCGTGTGTTTCATCGCGGAGATCAGCCATCGGTTTTTCGGCATAATCTTCGTAACGGATAAGCGGATGGACAACCATCTTTACTTCGCCAGAATAGACCGCCCACTTGACCTTCGGGAGAATCTTTCCGGTATTAATAAATGTAACAGGTAAAATCGAAAAATGCTGTTCTTTGGCGAGGCGGAAAATTCCATTTTGGAACTTGAACATGTGACCATCTTCGCTGCGGTGGCCTTCGGGGAACACGGCGATGTTGTAGTTCTGATCAAAACGTTCCTTGAGGCGCTTGCCAAGGCCTGCATTCATGCGTGGATTCTTATGGATAGGAATGCTGCCGGTACGGTTCAAAACCCAGCCGAACACAGGAGCCTTCCAGAGACTAGCCTTTGCCATGAAAGCTGCCGGTGCAATAGAATGCCAAATGACATTGATATCCAAAAAACTCTGGTGGTTAGCGACGATGACATAGCCATTTTCTTTTGGGATGTTTTCGGAACCTTCTACAGAAACCTTGATGCGGAACAGCTTGAAAATGATATTCCTGAACGAAAATGTGCAAATTTTGGTGCAATCTTCCCAATGACCGCGGATACCACAGTAAAGGGTGTACGGGATACCCGCAATGAGCATAATGCCAAAGACGACGACATAGTAAAGAAAAGCAAGAATAGCGCGCATGGTCTCTTTCTGTTTGATGTGAATTTTCGACCTACCCAATATAAATAGGTCCCTATGGGCTTAATGTATATTTTTTGAGCGAAGTAAATCGGTTGTTTTTGTTACATCCGCATAAATATGCACTTGTCATTCCCGATTTAATCGGGAATCTCCTATTTCCTTGAGAAAAAACTATATTCCACAACGTAAAACACGGAGTTTTAATTATGGAAATTAAATGGCTTAATCCCGATGCAAAGTTTGACCGTCTTGTCTTGGCGGGTGATATCGGTGGTACGAATACGAATCTTGGTCTTGTGGGCTACAAGGATGGCAAATTTACGCTCATTCTCGAAACCGTTTGCCCTAGCCAGTGCATTGAAGGACTCGACACTCCGATCCGCGAAACACTCAAGGCCGCTGTCGAAAACAATCCATCACTCAAGCCGTCCCACATTTGCATCAGCGCTGCAGGTCCTGTTGCCAATAACAAGTGCGTCATGACGAACCTCCCGTGGTGCGTTGACGGCGATGCCATCACGAATGCAACCGGCATCCCGACGCTCGTGATTAACGACTTTATGGCCATTAGCTATGGCATCCCGACACTCGATGTCGATGACCCGAAACAGATTCTCAAGTTCAAGCACACCGATGGCAGCGAACCGAAGCCGCAGGCAACAACGAAGGCCGTGATTGGCCCGGGGACTGGCATGGGCGTTGGCTTCCTCGCATTTGACGGCGAAAAGTACATTCCGGCTTGCTCCGAAGGTGGCCACTCCACGTTCGCCCCGTTCGACAAGGAATCCCAGGACTTCCGTGACTACATGGAAAAGCGCATCGGCACAGTGCCGGGCGTTGAACCGCTCGTCTCCGGTATGGGCCTTGCTCACCTCTATGAATGGTGGCGCGACACGAAGGGCGTACCTGATAATGACGCCTTCAAGAAGATTGAAGAAACCGACTGGCATGACCGTCCGAAGTACATCAGCCGCGCAAGCGATACCGATCCGGTCGCTGCCGAAATGATGCGCATGTTCGTGAAAATGCTTGCCCGCTTCGCCAGCGACGCTTGCACACTGTTCCTCCCGCTCGGCGGTTTCTACCTCGCCGGTGGAACGGTTCAGAAAGACCTCCGCTGGCTCGAACGCGATAACTTGTTCATGACCTGGTTCGAAAAGAACTACAACCCGAACATCCGCCCGCTTTTGAACAAGATCCCAGTTTACCTCATCAAGGATTACAGCATTAGTTTGTACGGTGCTGCAAACGCTAGCTTGAATTTGCAGAAGTAAACGAGAATTGAGTCGTTCCCGCGCCTGTCCTCGCTTGACGGGGAAAGGCGGGAATCTCCTTGCGAAGCGACTATCGTCCCAGCCATGTGCTGGGATTTTTTTATCGCATCAGGCGATTCCAAAGGGCATCTTCGAGGTCTCGCCTCGAATCGACAACTGCGAGAATTACAATCTGGTTTGCCTGCTTGCGGTAAAAGATTCGCCAGGGATTGATGGATAATTCGCGGTAGCCACCAATCTGTAACGCCTCTAGCTCAACAGGAATTTTGCCCAAATCAGGGAACCGCTCAAGATGTTGACATTCCTTCTTGATTTTTGCGAAAGTTTCGCGTGCATTTTGCATGCTGTCCACTGCAATGAACGAGATGATAGACTTGAGATCGAATGCTGCCGATTCAGACCATACAACTAGATACTTCTTACTTGGCATTCAGTTCGCTCTCCAGAGAATCGAATAGGTCTTTCTGGTGGATGACTCGACCGCGGGCAACCTCGCCTTCGCTCTGTGCAAACAGCTTGAAAAGCTTTAGCCCGTCCTGCATTTTTTGGTAGGTGTCAACGTCGAGAATTACTCCGCGAGCCTCTCCATTCTGCGTTACAATGTAAGGGGTATGTGATTCGCATACATGGTCCAAAACTTTTGCTGCATTAGCCTTGATGTACGAAATAGGCTTGATGTTTTTGATTGTTGACATGTTTCCCCTTTCTTTGCTGAAGGACTGAATTTGATACTAAATATAGTCTTATTTGCGAGACGAAGCAATGGGGGTGGGGTGTGGATTCGTGGGGCAGTTGTTTCCATTTTGGGAACAACTGGAGGAATTTGAAAGTTCTCACCTTTTTTGGGGCTAGATCGCCAAGATTTACAAAATGACATGATAAAACCTGCTGATTTACTTCAAATAAAGTATATTAACGAAAAAAGATCAATATGGCCGAAGCATTTGCTTTTGGCAAGGAGCTCCAATATGTGGATTTATAATGTATGCAAAGTTCGTGAACCCAAAGGCAATGGTTATGAAATATTGGAAAAATACACAGACAGAACTATTGTATATATGCGAATGTTTTTCCTAATGAAAAATGATAAGTCAGATAGTGTTTATTTTGTTGAACGCCTCTCGGATAAGAAACTTCATAAATAAGATTATTCCATTGGAATGTCGTAAAGAGTTCTTCCTGTTGTACGGGCTGCGGCGAGGGCTATTATGCCGTTTTATCCAGGGAATACGGCAACGTGAACCTTGTTCCGTTCGCTGGCAAGGCGAATGACGTGTGCTACTCTAACAAAAGAGCCGAGATGTATTTCAATCTCGGCAAGGCCATTCGCAACGGGCTCTATATATCCGATAAGGACCTGAAAGAAGAACTACTGAATACCAGATTTCTGCTCGACAAGTCCGACAGATATTTACTTGTGCCCAAGGAAGAAATCAAGCTGATTCTGAACAGGTCCCCGGACACTGCGGATGCACTGGCGCTCACTTTCTGCGAAGAAGATTCCGTAAATTCGCACGTAGTCAACAAAATCGACAGAAAGAGATACGCCCGAAAGGTTATGGGCAATTTGGATGACTAAAAGCTCTATTTAGCAATAATCGCAGGGTCTTGAGTAATTATTGTTTGGGAAACTACATGTGGTTGAGCGTTTTGGGTACAAGACATGCCGTTTAGGAAATATCTATAATGAGGAATACTTTTTGATGATGTATACTTCTTTTTATTACCTGTAATTTGCACATTGAAATACAATTCTTCATTCCATATATACACAAAACAGCCAAATTTCTTTGACAAAAACTCGCCCAAAGCTATTGCATCATCGTTATCATTGATAGCAATCGGTATTTGTTTAGGTTCTTCTGAAACTTCAATGAATTCGGCTTGTTCAAAACAGGTGTTGTGTTTCAAAACAAAATTATGTCCATTGAATTGAAAGTCTAAAAAAATTTCAGACCCATCGGTTGATAAACTTTTTCTAAAGAAATCTGGAATTTCGTCAATGAGGTCCTGTTTCCTATTGAAATAGATTGTTCCTGCCATTAGCATGTTTAGTTCTCCATTAGTTTGTTATTGACTAAGCCGAATATACCTTCCTAAACCCAAAATCGTCCTCAAAAATCGAGTAAAAAAATCTTCATAAATAAATCGACCGTGCGAATGTGCCGCGCGGCCTTTTTTAGACGCACAAATATGAGGTAGAAAATGAGTAAACTCGATGAAGTAATGAGTTCAATAGACGACGAATCCAAAAACAAGCCAGAAACGAGCCCAGAATCGTCCAAACCCGAAAACCTAGCAACTACAAGCCAAAACGCAACGGAGAGCCCAGAAGCGCCCCAAAACGCGAATATGGACGACGAAATCGATATTTCCGAGGAGCCAGAGCCTAAAAATGGCGAAAACAAGCCAAAATCCCAGTATTCGGACCTGGAAAAGGAGGAATGCATTATGCGAAGTTCTATGGTGCAAGAATTCGGGGCGAATAACCTCACTTTTTCATTATCCTATTGGAATATTGTTTCTTGTTTTGCACTTCACTGTTTCGCTAATCAAAAAAAGGAGATTTTTTCTGAAATGATTAACTTTTGGGTAATTGTCTAATAACAGATTCATGTAAGTAGTGTATGCCTTCCATAAACGATCATGGATAGATTTTTTTCTACTATTAGCCTCTGGACCGACCGCAAATAAAATCATTTCAGTCCAAACATCAACACTTCTGAGATTTTTCCAGAAATCTAAAGCTTTGGCTCGAATTTCTTTACATGTTGATTCTTCAGAGTCCATGTAGTCCATCATTTCTATAAAAGCATCTACTCTATCATTGATAAAGTCGTTTAATGGAATGCTTTTGTCTGTGTATTCTTCATAAACAGAGTAGTTGTATCTTCCGCAAATTTCAAAAGAATCATTATTGGACATGAGGACTCGACATCCTTTTATTTCTCGTATTTCGGACATGTGCACTCCTTTTAAAACAATTCTTTTCGCAATATAAGAAATAATCAATATAAATAAAGATAATGGTTCTGTGAAAATTTAGCCAATTCCAACGAATTCAACTGTTTAGGCTGTTAAGTAAAAATCATAATTATTAAAATAATCCATGACAAACGATTTTATAAACAATTAGAATACCGAAATTTTATGAATCACTTTTTGGATTGCAATTCTTGCTTGATTCGTTGAACGTGTAGCACTTTTTCTTTGGTAATTTCTTCTATCGAGAGTTTTTTCATTTTAGCGTCTCAGGTAAGGAATTGCTCCGTATCTGCCGTTAATATAGTCTTTTTCGTAATCTCGATCGTTCCTTATTGTTTCTCCATTCTGTTCTTTGATTTTGCTAAGTGGATAGATGTCGGTTGATTCGTCTTCGCAGTTCTTTTCTGCAAACCAAATTTGGTCCCTGCGGAAAATCTTATTGCTGAGCAGGTTTGTGTCGTGCGTGGCGAATATCAGCTGGGTTCTGTTCGGGTTGCTTTCTGGTGAGTTAAATGTCGCAATGATTTTTTGAGTGAGCAGCGGGTGAAGCTTTGTCTCTAATTCATCTACAACGATTGTTCCGCCCTTAGATAGGGTATCTATGATTAGGCCGGGCATGTTAATGAATTTTTTAAAACTTACATCACCTCTTTGAATTCCAGCGATACCTAAATCCATTGCGTTGATAAATCGTTTTACCGTTTCGGCTTTGGCATCTCCAGCAAATAGGTTAAAGCGGGCTTTCGTCTCAAATTCAAAGTCTTCTATTCCAGAAAAAATTTTTAATTCTTCGAACCAGCTCATAACGGAAAGCGAAATTTTTCCATTGAGTTGTGCGACTAGAGATAAAAATAGGCGGTTTTCTGCCGTGGAGTCCTCTTTTCCGGTGCCTTCTGGGAAATCCTTGGTTACTCCAATTCCTTCATTGTTTCTGACGAATAAGAGTTTTTCACGATCATTTTTTATTGAATACAACCATTCGCCATTAATTCTTTTGGGGCTATACTTGAATCCATATCTATAGGTGCTGTCATCTGAGGTGAATATAGCTTCGAATAATGTTGGTTTTTGAAAATATCGCTCATCTAGCTTGAATGTATCCGTTTTTAAAGCTTCGGTTGGATTTATTTTGATGGATGAAAGTAGAACGTTCTTCATCATTTTTAAAGCCGATAGCAAGTTGCTTTTGCCACTAGAATTTGCGCCATAAAAGGCAACCGCAGGCAACAAGTTTACTCCATTATTTTCACGGACAAAAGCTATGTGCTCCTGCAAGGATGAAGCTTTCAGAGAAAAAGTCTTTTTTTCTTTGAAAGAACGATAGTTTTCTACGGTAAAGGAAATTAACATAATGTGCTGAATTTGATGAATTATTACAAAAAATGTTTTTTGATTAAGATTGACAAATTTCAATTACCGAGGAATCCTCGGTTGTTCAACGTCATTCAATCTTAGACCAAACCGCTTCTTTAGGGTTTATGCAACAGAAATATTGGATGTAGAGTTTCACTCCACTTCCACCACAAATTCTTTCCGCCTCAGTCCATATTCCGCATAAGGATTTTCGTTAGGGTATCCGACGGGATTGCATAGGAGCAAGTGACGTTTACCCTTTGCATCCATGAACTCACGTTTCATTGCGGTGTGCGTGTGGCCTGCTTGCCAGATGCTTCCATCGTCCAAGTTTTCTAGGTAGGTTGCTCCATGGAAATAGAAAAAGTTTGAGCAGGGATCATTTCGATAGCGTTCGGGCATTTCGAATTCCAGCGGCAGAAAATGCGACATCATGGTTTTGGGTCGTTTTAGGGAGAGTGTGCGAAAAACGTTGTCGTAGTGTTTCCAAAGTCGTCCGCTATCATTTTTCATGTAATTCCAATGTCTGCCATCGAACCATCGCGTTGCCCATAACATCTTATTCGTGATTTCTGATGCTGCGGATGAATGCATGTATTTGAAATCGCACATTCCCATGCAACCAGCGATGTCGTCTGCAATTCGATTCTCGAGCAACATGACATTTTGAATTTTATCTGCTTCTGCAATGAAGTAGGCAATTTTTTCTTCAGATGTTTTAAATTCGCGGTCAACTCCGAATCGTCCGTTTAGCTCCATGATGATATCATGATTTCCAAGGCATACGTAAACGCAGTTGTATTTTCCCGCAATGAACTTCAGGAACTCTACATAGGTGAAATAATCGTTTGCGATGTCGCCGGCGATACAGCAAGCGTCTGCCGGCAAGAAGTTCCGTTCAAAGAAAGGTTCAAAATGCTTTCGTAATGTTGAAACATTGCGGGACAAGGGTGCATAGAAATCGACATGTAAGTCGCTTATAAAGAAATACTTCATGTCTGTAATTTATATTCCCGTGCATTTGGGAACAAGATCTTGAACTTTCACACGACAAGTACCGGATGTGTTATGTTTTCTAGTGCACAAGGAGGTTGACATTCCTAACGGAAAAAGTTATATTTGAGATAGCGAACCCCGGAAGCCTCTTAATAATGCTCAAATGTCCGGGGTGTTTTTTTTAGGGGGATG
>Ga0310786_10002508_pt1 | contig 27952 bp, 27 predicted proteins | sample AusTroGonzalo_MG_FD_203881 | JGI IMG/M metagenome (GOLD analysis project Ga0310786, IMG submission 203881) | Bovine rumen microbial communities from tropical cattle in Woodstock, Queensland, Australia - Gonzalo_03 (v2) (version 2) | ecosystem: Host-associated > Mammals > Digestive system >...
GCCCCCCCCCCCCCCCGCCGGCCCCCCCCCCCCCCGGGGCCGGGCCCCCCCCCCCCCCCCGCCCCCCCCCCCCCCCCCCGCGCGGGGGCCGGGCCCCGGGGGGAATGGTATTTTCGAGGTGGGTGCCCTCCTCGGCCATATTAGTAATACAGATAATACAGATGATACAGATAGCACAGATGGCACAGCCCCCCCCGCATAATGCGCCTCCCCGCGCCCCCGCCCCCCACCGCCCGCGTGCGTGCGGGTGGGCCTGATCCTGGCCGGTGCCCGCTCCCCTTCCCGATCCCCCCCCCTTCCCCCCTGCCGGGGGCCGGGCTGGGCTTGGATGCTGGGGCTGGGATGGCTGGGCTTGGGTATCTGCGTGTATATACGCGTATGCGTGCGTATGCGCGGGCGCGCGCCCCCGGGCCCTTTCCCTTCCTCTCTCTCTTTGTTTATTTTCTCTCTCTGCTTCCCTTTGCTTAAGATATACTCTGGGTAGGAGGTATGGAGGGAGGGTTCTCGTCCCCTCGCCCCGCTTCGCGGAGCTCGGGAGGGGGCCCCCAGCCGTCCGCCGGTCCGGCGTCCGGCCTGGAAGGGCCTGTCGGCCCTTTTTCGATTTTCCTTCGGAAGGGCCGGCTCCTTAGGGTCGGGGATGGATATGCTTGGGTAGGAGTGCGCGCGCATGCGTGCGTATGTGCGTGTGCGTGTACGTATACGCATGCATGTGTGTACGCGGGGGTAGGTGGGTTAGAGCGGCAGGAGGTCCCCGGTCAGGTCGCCCTCCATGGTGGGGGAGGCGCGGCGGGCCTTCATGGGCCTCTGGGGGCCGGGTGCCCACGGGGAGTCCGGGGAGCGGCGGGACAGCAGCGGGATGGGCTGGCCGCCCTCCGGGGCCGGGAGGCACACGGCGGAGAGCCAGGCGCCCTCGGGGAAGGAGGAGGCCAGGAACCTGGCGATCCCCTCGCGGGCCGAGGCGGGGGTGTCCCCCTCGTCGGGCGAGACCTCGAAGCGGCGGCGGGCGCCGTCCGGCATCGTGACCTCGAGGACGTCCCCCGGGTAGGCCAGGTAGGCCGGGTCGGAGGAGGTGGCGAGGTGGCCGGAGATGGCGGAGGCGCGGAGGTCGTCGGGGGCGAGGGTCACGGTGGAGGGGTCGCCCGTCTTGGGGTCCTCCACTGAGGCCATGAGCGATCCGTCGGCCTGGGGCATGATGTCCTCGCGGCGGGCGATCAGCTCGCGGGAGAGGCGGGTCCAGGCCATGAGGCGGGACGCGTCGATCGCGGGCATGTCAGGCCGCCTCCCTGGCGCCGTGGGGCGCGCGGGCCTGGCCCTGCCGGGGCTGGGCCGGGAGGTAGGCCGGGTCGCCCGGGGCGACGGCCGAGTTTCCTTCCTTCAGGTAGCGGTCGACGTACCATTCGCCGGCGTCGCCGGAGTAGGTCACCTCGTAGAGGACGCCGGCCGACGGGGCGGCCAGGACGTATTTGCGGTTCTGGAGGGCCTTGCACTGCCACACGGGGACGATCGGCGCGGAGCCGAGGTCGGGATGGGAGCGGGCGAGGTCCTCGCGGGCCAGCCGGACGGCCAGGCGGAGGTAACCTCCGTCGAGGTCCGCCGGGTAGGATCTTGGGGTCTGTTCTTGGTTCATCGTTTGTCTCCTTTGGTCTCTTCGATGATATTGTAAAACGGGGCCGAAGCCCCGTCAAGGTTTTTTTGGAAAATCGTCATCCGATGGCCGCGTGGGCGATCGCGCAGATCCCCCATATGAGGAGGAGGCCGATGGCCTTGGCGGCGGCCTTCGCCGCTGCGGCCAAGATCGGGTGGGCCTCCTGGAACGAGTCGCTCGGGCGCTCGTCGATCTTGGCCTCCTGGGCTATGGCGCCGAACGCCTCGATCGCCATCACGATCCCGAAGGCCGCCGGGTAGGAGGCCTCTGAAAGGATGGATGGGGCGAGCGGGACGGCGAACCAGTTCCAGGCGTCCCTCGCGAGGAGGGCGGAGAGGAAGCAGATGGCGATCGCCAGCGCGAGCTGGGCGGGGATGGTCAGGACCTTCCCCAGGGTGCTTTGGCTTCCCATGGCTATGCCCCCACCCTCAGGGCGATGTCGCCGATGACGACCCTCTTGGTGGCCGTTATCGTGAGCGTGGACGCCTTCGCGAAATCGAAGTGGTACGCGTCGTACGCATGAGCTGATAATGTGCCGGTCCCCGCGACGTCGGAGTGGGACTTCACGGAGACGGCCGAGCCGCCGTTGACCGAGAGCTTGGCGGAGTCCTTGTTCCAGCCGACGGCGTATATGTCGCAGCAGAGGATCTCCGCGTCGAACGTGATCGCGAGGGTCGAGTTGGCCTTCGATGTGCTCATCTTGAGGCCGGCGGAGCCGTCCGTGTAGACGGAGGCGCCGGAGACCGTGTAGCTGACCATGCCGATGCCTGAGACCGTCCCGATTGAGCCCTGGTGGGTCCCGACGGATACCGCCGACGGGGACAGGTCGATGTCCCCCTTCTGGGTGGCGTCGTCCATGCCGAAGTGCACGGAGGCGCATGTGTATGCGTAGCCGGAGCCGGCTTTGAGCTGGGTCTCGACCGCCGTGGAGGCGGCGGCGACCACGATCATGCCGCCGGTGAGGGCGAATATGCCGACCGCGCCGATGGTAGCGGCCGTCATGAGAGCTTTGTTCTTCATATGGTTGTTATCTCCTTTTCGGCCGTCAGGCCTTCCAGTATCTTTCCTCGGGTGGCCGCGCCATGGAGTGCAGCGCCCCCTCGTCGAGGACCTTCCCCGCGTCGGGGTCCACGACCCAATACGCGGTGCCCTCCTCATGGGTGCCCTTGCGCCTGGTGGCGAGGGACACTATCAGGTATCTCCCCGCCTCATTGGGCGGCACATTCTCGAGGAGCGCCATCGCGGTGGCGTCGTCTGCGGCGCGGCGGAACCCGTAGATCTCCCAGGATTCCGCTGTGGCGAGGTACGCCTCGGACACGGACTCCTCCTGCAGCGACACCGGGATGCCTGCGGCGGCGAACGCCGCGTTGAGGGCCGAGGTCACCTCGGACAGGCTCATGGCGTCCGTGGAGGGGGCATCCTTCTTCTTTTTCCTGAACAGGCCCATGTCACGGCTCCTTCTTATGGCTCCGGCTCCCCTTCTGGGCCTCTATGACCGCCGTCATGGCGTCGGAGGCCTCGTATCGGAGGAGCTGGGTCGGGTCGTCGGGCCACTGGGGCTTCTTGACGAGCAGGTACATCCCGATGTTCTTTAGGAGGAACGACGCCTGCTTGGCCGAAGCCTTCGGCTCGCGGGAGCGCCAGTCGAGGCTGAACTGAGCCTCGTCCGATACCTCCCCGGGGTATCCGAGGACGGGGGCCGGCTTGGCGGGCCCGACGGGGCGCGCCTTGACGTAGGCCCACAGGGACCCGTCGGCCGCCTGGCCGTGGGACACGACCTCGCCGTGGGCGTAGTCGCGGATCAGGGCGAGGGTCTCCTCGTCGCCGGCCAGGACCGTGCCCACCTCCTTGCCGTCGGAGGACAGGACCTTTATGTCGGACGACGTGAAGTTGTCGTCTATGAACTCTATGAGGGTCATCTGCGCTGGCCCCCCTGCGCCCGCTGGGCGGCGTCCCACTGCGCGGAGTATCTGTCGAACTCCTCGTCGCGCTGGCGGGCGTTGGATCCGTACCATATGGTGCGGCCGTAGCCGTTCTTTCCCATGAAGGAGAACGCTATGCCGTGGCTGATCCTCCCGTTGTGCGGCGCTTGGGTCTTCTCGATCGACTGGACCCTGGACAGGTCTATCTTGTATCCCTTGACCTCGATCGTGTGCTCCTCGTTGAACTGGAACGGCTTGCGCTCCTGCGGCTGCTGGGGCTGGGCCTGGGGCTGCGGGGCGGAGAACTGCAGTTCGTCGCCGCCGGCGCCCTCGGCGAACAGCTCGCCGATGCCGAGCTCCCCCCGGCGCCCCTTCTTGGGCTTCTTCCGGGTCTCGCGCTCGTAGTATTCCCTTTCCTTCTCCCTGAATTTCCTTTCGTGCTTCATGTTGGTTCGTGCTCCTCTCGTTCCTTATTCGCTTATGGAATACATGGTCTCGAACGAATACAGTTTATGCGGCCTCGAGTTGATGTCGAAGGTCTTGCGGTCCTCATGGGCGAGATCGTATATCGCGTCGAGGAGACGGCATGTGTATTTCTCGTATGGGATGAAGTGCGAGAAATCGCGTTCCTCGATGAGCTGCCATTTGGTTTCGCCATCATTGTGTTCGAAGAGTTTGATGTTAATTTCGACCGATAGTTCTTTTTTCATGTTTTGTTCCCTTTGAGATCGCGGGTTAGACTTCCTTTCGGGGTTCTCCCCTTTGAGGGAATCATACTCCTTTTCGGCGCGGGAGTCAAGCGCCCCCGCAAAGGAAAAGCGCCCCGTTTTCGGGACGCTTCGGATCAGCGGGTATCCGGCCGGCGCGGCTTACTTAGAGGGTAAGATTGGAAGGAGTAGCCGGCCGATGGCCGCCGATCCCCCGGCAGGTACCGGCCGGGGGGCCGAGGATATCGTGGTGGTGTTCATCCTGCGATTTGATCTTTCGGAGTAACCGCCCACTGGCCTCGGGTCGTTATTATATTAGCGCTTCCCGGAAGCCCTGTCAAGGGGTTTCAGCAATAATTTTGCGATTTTTTCCTGATCGGTCGGCCTGATCGTGGCGGATTCGGATTCCCCGATGATCTCATCGGCCTTGGACGGGTCGTCCACGAGGGCGATCCTGTGGCCGTCGCTGATCCTGAGGGCGTCCGCCAGGGAGGTCCTGGGGGAGACGGCCCTCCTGAGGAGGCATCCGGCGGCCGATGGGGCGTTGGCCGCCACCGAGCCGCACGACGGGGCCGGCTTATCGATGAAGTAAAGCCTCATCTCCTGGAGGTCCAGGACGGCGGACATGGTCTGCCTCGCTTTGCAGGCCAGGTCGAACTTCGACAGGACGGAGGCGGGCTCGAACACCTCGCCGGAGTCGCCGATGCCCTCGCGGAGCATGACTCCGCAGAAGCACTCGGGGATCTCGCCGAACGCCTGCCCGGTGAACACGTTGTTGAGCATGGCGATGTAGCGGACGTTCGGGCGGGCTTCCTTCAGCATGCCGATCCTCACGTCGATGAACTCGTTGGCCCCGTTCGGCGCGTCGGTGATGTCTCCGCTGAAGTAGAGGCCGCCGGCCGCCGTCTGCGTCCCGAGCGAATGCCAGGCGAGGCAGCCGAGGTACGTGAAGTCCTCCGAGAACATCTGGGCCGACAGGTCGATGTCGACGCGGCCGTTCTCCATATATTCGTAATAGCATCGCGAATAATCGTCCGAGAACGTTTTATGTTGACTATCTTTGGGTAAATTATGCCAATGGGTGAACAGGCGAACGACGCCCTTCTTCCCGTCGATGTCGACATAGGATCCGAAGGGGGCGCCGCCGATCCCTGCGGACGCGGCCCTCTCGTTGGATGGGAGGGCGTAGCGCTCATAGGCGGCGAGGCCGCCCTCGACGTAGACCTTGGTCGGCTGCGGGATGGGATCCAGGTATTTGGTCCTGGGATCGGTGGCCTTCGCTATGGCGTGGTCGATGTTCTCGAGCATGGCGTCGAGGATGCGCGCGGGGATGGGGTTCCTGTCGTCCTCGGGCTCATAGTGGGTCTTCGTCCCCCTGGGGGTCTCGAAGGTGAACGCGCGCCCTTTGGCGAAGGGGTTGGCCTTCCTGACGAGGAAGTGGTTTCTGAGGGAATACAGGGCCGGGGCCGCTACGCCTACCAAAGCCCCCTCATTCCCCATGTCGGAGACCATCTGAAGCCTCATTTCCTCCGGAATGGCCGGATTTCTGAGGATCCTGTCTAGGATCCTGATGAGTTTGCCGGGCTGGGTGAACGCCTTCTCCTCGAAATCGACGAGGGCCTGCCCAACGCTGAGCGAGGATGCGACGCCCAGGTACGTATCCATGACGGACCACCAGGATTTGAGGTCGCCGGAGCGGAGGGCATATGCGGCGTGCGCTATGTAGGAGTCGTCGCCGAGCTCCCCTGGATGGAGCTTCTCGAGGGCCCTGAGCCAGAGCTCGCGCCTCTGCGGCATCTCGTTGGAGGAATGGTATTGCCCGTGGCGCAGGATGGCGTTGCTCATCTTGGTGAGGAGCCATCTGCGGGCGCATCTCGGGAGCGATTTGAACTTCGTCCCCTTGACGAGCATCGGGGAGGATCCCGACATCACGGCGTAGACCCTGAGGCAGTCCGTGAGGGTGTCCATGAAGCTGAATTCGGGGAACCTATCCTTGAGGCATTGCTTGATGCCGCCCTTCTTCTCAAAGAATAGATTGACGAAATACGCCATATTTTCTTTGAAGGGGATCCTATCCACGATGGAGAGGGCTACCTTGCCCTCTTCGAGGTAATCGAATAGGTCCGAGATCCCCTGCTTCTTCGAGTCGGGGATCGCGACGGGGGAGGATAGGGTATTGACGTAATACGGCACGAGGATGCCCCACTTGCATTCCTCCTCGTCGAAGGCGGCCTTGACCAGGCGCGGCTGGACCTCGTCGCTGAATGGGATCCTGACGGCGTTGCCGCCTTCGCTCTTCGGATAGTACACGTCGGCGTCGCCGAAGATGTCCTTCATCGCGACGGAGAAGTAATGGAGGAAGGCGTCGCAGTACCTCTCGAGCAGCGGGATGTCCGCCACGTCGGGGAATTGCGGGTAGAATATCTTCTTCATGTTATAGGATGCGCCGACGGCTTCCGAGAGGATCGGATAGGCGACGCGGTAGAATTCGTTGAGGACGGAGGCGGGGAAGCCTTCGAGCGTGGCGAGGGTTTTGGAATCGAACGCGTAGCCAAGGGATGCGAACGACCGCATCATCGCGCCGATCTGCGCCTTGGTGGCCTTCTCTCCTTTCAGGTCTTTCCCCTTGAGATCGAAGAGGATGTATCCTTTGTCGAGCAGTATCTTCTGTATTTCCTTTGTCATGGTTATTCTCCTTTTCCTTCGTATTTGCTGAATCCGCAGGATTCCCTTATCTTGGCGAACATCGGGGCGATGTCGTCCAGCATATGGTATCTGATGGGGGAGGTGGACGACACCGCATACTGCTGGTATACGGAATCGACGTACATGGTGTATTCGCCCTCGTGCCCCATATAGAACTCATTCCACTCTTCGTCGCTGAACAGCCTCTTGACGTCCAATTGGGAAATCGCAAGATTGTCGAATGACACGGCTTTGAAGTGCTTCACGAGCTCCGCAAGATCATCATGGATATCCGACTTGACGGACTCTATGCCTTCTCCGTGGGACTCGTAGTATCCTTCCCCTCTCCCGAATGTCTTGTATCCCAGGATGAGGATCTTGATGCCTTTGTCGTATAGGCGCTCCAGGATCTTCTTGGAATGGATGCCGTTGATGACGTGGACGACCACGTTGTCGGTGGGGAAGTCCTCGAGGATCCTCACCAGCTCATCGGCTTTTGCCTCCGAGGGGGTCAGCGACACCCCGATCCCATATAGGAGCTTCTCCTTCGCCAGCGATTTGATCAATTCGAGGTTCTCGGGCTTGGAGAAGTGGTATTGGTTGAACGTGGCGTTGCATATGAGCTTCTTTTCCTTGCATTTGCGCAGGAATGGTACGAAATCGGGATGCTCAAGGACGTTTCCGCCCCCTACGGCCAATTCCGTGTATGGGAGGAGGGTGTCGATGAACTTGTCGTTCATGATGTCGCCGTGCTTCCCATCGGGTCCGCTTCTCTCGTGGCAGAACGCGCAGTTCGTGCCGGTGCAGCGGTTGGTGATCTTGTAATCGAGGCTTTCCGGCTTCTCGGGGCATCCCCCCTCGTCCGGCTCGATCCTGATCTTGGTCCCATCCTCGTATATGAGGATCTCATTGGTCCCGTTTCGGTATGATCCTAGCAATTTGGTCTCCATATGGAATTCCTTTCTCTCGCGTATATATATTATAAGGATACGCGCGAGGCGTCAAGGGGTTTTTTTCGGCAAATGAAAGAGTCGTTTCATTCGCAAGGCGGAAATATGACCAATCGGTTACAAAAACGCCCTCCATATGGGCAGGAGGGCGCAAATGTGAATGATCGGTTATTTTTCCGCATCGGGGACGGGGATGCCGGGCTTGTCCAGGAGGTTGGTCCTTGTCGCCGGATCGAATTCCCCATATACGATGTAGAGGTTGCCATGGATCAGCTGCGTTAAGGTGATCTGCTTGTCGAGGTATGCCATCATCAGGTTGCACCCAATGGTGTCGAGCCAGCCTTCGAGCTTGTCGTTCTCTTCCTCGATCACCACGCAGTCTATTGAGAAGCGATGGGGGACAAGAACTTTGCGGACGTCTTCGAGGAGGTTCGGCATTTCGTCGGCCTTCTTCTGCGCATAGTAGATGAAGGCGATGAGCAGCGAGGCGGCATCCTTCGCGATGTCGCGCTGCATCTCGACGTCGATCGGGTTGATCCACAGCCTCTTCTCGTTGGGGTCGTCGGGGGCTTGAGTGTACTTGAACGCCTCGTCGACCGATACGAGCCTGATGCCGATGTCGAAATGGTGCATTCCATATTCGAAGGCATGCTTGATGACGTGGATCTCTATGGATCCATGCCAATGGCAGGTGGCCCCGTAATCCTCGGAATATTCCTCGGTGATGGGCACCGTTCCGATCACCATCGACTGGAAGAGGTATTCGATGTCGCCGGCCAGCTCGTATGACGGGTTCGAAGACTTCAGTATTGGGAGGTCGCGGATAAGGCCTTTCACCTCCGGCTGGGCCTGTTTGCTTTCTTTTTTCTTTTCCATTGCGTTATCCCTCATTGTCTATGACCAGGTATACGTCCTTGCGCTCAAGGTAATCCTCGAACGACAGCCCATTCGAGAATATCTCGGCCAAGGCTCCGGTCGAATCGTGGTCTATATGGCCGAACGAATCGCCTTCGCGGTAGTATTCGTTGTATTCGTGTTTCAGATATAGGGTTTTGATGTGGAACTTCCTGAGATATGACAGGACCCCTCCCCATAGGAAGTCATTGTGCATGAACGACACTATGGCGTACAGGAGCTTCATCCCCCAGGTGTTGTAGGCCTCTTCGGTCCTATGGAATTCGGCCATCTCGGGATCCATCGATCCGAAATCGAGGGCGATGCCGGCTATTTTGTCTTCGTCTCCTGTGACGGTGACCCCCATGGCCCTCAGCTGGTCAAGCCCCTCCTTCAAGGTCCATCTCTCGGGCTGCTTGGGGCCGTTGGCCTGGATCATGATTGAGTGGGTCGAGCTGGAGTTGGTCTCGAAGACGCCTTTCCTTATGGTGACTTTCATGGTTTTCTCTCCTTGTCTATGGGGATATTATCCGAAGTAATAGGATATGTCAAGCCTGACTTTGCCGTCTTCGTTCACCTTCTTGCGGCGGATATCATCGATCGCGGGGAATGAGGATCCTAGGAAGCTGACGTCGCCGAGGGATGAAACCACGTTGACCAGCTCTTCCCCAAGCCATTTGTTCTTTTTCTTCTCGGGAAGCTTGGAATTGAATTCCCAAACCCTTTTGGCGGTTTCCTCGTCCACGATCGCCGGCAACGGCAGATTCGTGTCGGGATCGGTCAGGCGCTTCTCGGCTGGGCTCCAGTCGTAGGTCACGTTGAACCACAGATTGCCATTCCTAAGGCCTTTCTCCTCCTCCTTGGTGGCGAGGACGATGGAATGGGAGGAGCTGGAATTCGTCTCGAAGACGCCCGGCCTGATGGTGATCTTCTTCTTCGCCTTCTCTCCGTATCCCCATTCGTTGGACAATATCGAATCCGCGAGGAGCATTATGGCTCCGCTGGGGCCGGATCTGCTGTTGCAGAATACGACCTCGCCGTCGGGTCCGCGATCGAGCCATAGGTCGATCCCGCCGTACCTGACGGCTCCGCCTTTCTTCAATTCGCGTATGGCCTGCTCGAATGTCATGATGCTCCCTCCTTGCGCTTCGCTTGCTCCAGTATCGCTTCCATATTCTCTCCGGATGCTATCCCATTGTCATACAGATACTCCGCGAGGGCGTCGAGCATCTCCATATGGGTGGAGATGGCGTCGTACGCCTTTCTGTAGGCCCGCTGGAGGAGCCGGGCTTGGCGCTCGCCGACGGCCTTCGCGAAATCGGGCATCTGCAAAGCGCTTTCGGCATAATGCTCTCCCGGCATCTTGATGGGGGAATACCGGAATGCCTCTTCGTCGTAGCCCGCAGAATCGAGGTTGCAGCCCAGCATATCGGCTATGAGGGATGTCGCGTATTCCATGTCGCTGCTCACCCCGAGGGTGTGCTTGCCGCATTTCTTGACTTCCGCGACCAGCCCGCCCAGCGTTGCGGCGAGCTCGTTCATGCAGTCATCGAAGTCCCACAGGTATCTGGTCGAGTCATTCTCGCGGGGGGATGTCCATCCCCCGTTATCCCTTCCGGCGACCTGCATTACGCAGATGTCGGAGGTATTGCCCGTCAGCGCGTATTCGACGATCGCATGGCCGGCCTCATGGTAGCAGATCCTGCGGAATTCGTTGTCGTTCTTGATGCTCTTCTTGAGCAGGCCGTCGCCCCTGAATTCGATGATGCGGCGCTGGTATGCCTCGATCCAGTCGACTTGCCTGCCGGCGAGGCAGTCGGAGCAATGCTGCAGCCACACGTCGTTGACGATGGTCTTGAGGGCCGAGCACGACATCTTATAGGTCTTCTTGGCCACAGCCTCCGCGAGGCCGGGTTGGGAGAAGGCGTCCCCGTATTGGGACATGTAATAACGGAGTATCTCGAGCCTGTCCGAATCGTTGGGCCTGCCGATCGGGATATGTATGTCGATCCTGCCCGGGCGCTTGAGCGCCGTGTCAAGGTAGTCGTATCCGTTCGTCGTCATCACCGTTATGACGTTGTCGGCCTTCGACAGCCCGTCGAGCTGCGAGATGAACTCCTTCAGGGCCGCGCGGGATTCGTCCGACGAATAGCCGTCGTCGCTGTCGTCCGGGACGATCTTATCCACGTCGTCCACCAAAACGATGGCGGGCGCCACGGATTTCGCCTTTTCGTAAAGGTCGTGTATGAGATCCACGGTGAGGACGTCCGTCGTGTCGACGACGGGGAGCCCCGTCGCTTCGCCGAAGGCTTTGGCCAATGTGGTCTTGCCCATGCCGGGCTGCCCGGATAGCATTATGCCGACCGGCATCGAGCCGATCGCCATCTTCCCGGACGCTATGCCCTTGACGGCTTCCGCCACGCTGCGGAGCCTCGATACTTCTGCGCTATACCCTTTTATGGAGCCGAATGGGTCGGTGCCCTGCGTCTTTTTGGGCTTCGTGACCCTAATCGCTGAATCTGTCATTGGATTTTCCTCCTTCGGTTCTTTTCTTCTCTCAGTCGTCGAATTCACGGTCTATCTCCTCATCGAAATCGTATACGGTCCTCACGATGAGGGGAGGAAGCCCCGCGTTTATCCTCACGGCATTGTATCTGTAGAGGAGCCTGATGGCCGCGCTGTTGTTCATGCGCGCTATGGTCTCGGGGCGCGGGAAGCCGTCCGGAAGGAGCTTACCCCCATTCATCATCATTATCCTCTTGATGATGGACATGTCGAGCGGCCTGTCGTCCTCGAAGTCGAAGTCCCCGCACCTGCGCACGGTTATCCTCCCGGCCTCAAGCTCTTCCGTCTCCTGCCAATTCGGGTTCGGCTCGAGCCTGTCGGCCCATGGGCAGCCATGCCCGCCATATGCCTTGTGGCAGTGCCAGCACAGGGAATTCCCCTTGGTGAGGGAATCCTGGATGCTCTTCGCCTCCTGCTCTCGGATGGCCACGGCTTCGGGCGTCATTCCGCGTCTCCCCCTTGGGCCGGGAATTCCTTCGCCAGCTCGGAAGCGGCTTTGGCGAAGGCCTTGAGGTCGGCGTCCTTCGTGAATTTGGTGAACGAGACCCTCACGGTGCACAATATCCTGTCTTCGGGCAGGCCCATCGCCTGGAGGACATGGGAGGGGAGCTGCTCGTCCCCATTGAGGGAGCAGGCGGCTCCTGCGGATACCGATATCCCCTTCGAGGCGAAGGCGTCCGCGACGGTCCCGGGGTATGCTATGGATTTCGAGAAATCTATGCTCATGATGTTCGGATGGTCTGGGATGACGTTGAGGTTCCCCAGCCCCCCGATCAGCTCAAGGAGCCTTTCCGCCGTCCTCTCGTAGAAATGGTACATCTCGGAAGACGACGACAGCAGGCGCACGGCTTCGGCCATGCCGACGATGCCGGCGACGTTGTGGGTGCCGCCCCTGATTCCCCCTTCCTGGAACCCTCCGGAAAGGAGGGGAGGAAGCAGGACGTCATGCCTCTTGATCAGGCAGCCGACCCCCGTCGGCCCGTAGATCTTATGGGCCGAGAACGATAGGAAATCGGCATGCGGGCATTGCCGCCCGATCTTTATGGTCCCGTCCCCGAGCGCCATGGCCTGGGTGAAGTCGACGAGCATGAGGGCCCCGGCGGCATGCGCCGCTTTGGCCATCTCGTCCACGGCGTTGGCCACGCCGGTCTCGTTGTTGACCGCCATGCAGCACACGAGGAGCGTTTTGTCCTTCCTGAGCCCTTTCTTGACGGATGATACGGGGATCGCGCCCGACGTGGGCATCGGCTGCACATGCACGATCTCGAAGCCGAGGGGCTTCAGGGAGTCGCATGCGGCCAATACGGAAGCATGCTCGATCGCCGATACGATGATCCTGGTCTTCCTCTCGCCCTCGGGCTTCGCGAGCTCGGCGAGCGCCAGGGCCTTGATGGCCCAATTGTTTGATTCCGTCGCCCCCGAGGTGAAGAACACCTCGTCCGGCTGGACGTCCAATGCCTTGGCGATGGTCTTCCTCGCCTGATGCACGGCGGCGTCTGCTTTCGCCCCATGCTTATGCGCGGAATTGGAATTCCCGCAGAACGATGGGGACATATATGGCCTCATCGCCTTGATAACGCTCCTGTCGAGGGGGGTGTTTGCCGCCCCGTCCAGGTACACCTGCTTTCTCCTTCTCATCGTGCGGATGCCTCCTTGGTTGGATGTGGTTTTATCTTAATCATCATTATACTCTTCCGTTTCCGGTTTTTCAATGGGTTTTTGAGGGGTTTTCTTCTCGAATTCGGCATACCATTCGCTTCCGTATCTCTCGTCCCTGGATTTGAGCTTCTTCGCGATCTTCTCGAATTGGGACATGGGATGCACATGGTAGCGCGTCATGTGTATGTTGACGTTGTAATAGCCTTTGGCGTCGATCTCCCCGTTGTGGATGTGCCCATGGACGTTTATGACGTATGGGTTGTCGTACGCCTCGAACACGGGGCGGTGCGACAGTATGATCCTGCCGGGCACCGCCGAGGAAGGATAGTATATGGGGCCTTTGTATACCTCATCGAAGCCGAGCCCCATCGCCTCGATGGCGGAGAACCTGTCGTGGTTCCCCATGACGAGTATCTTCCTATGGCACTCGATGCGGGACAGCTTGCTCTTGAGGGAGGCGAGCCCCCCTTCCTTCTCCCTGAACCCGACGTCCCCCAATATATATAGGGTATCGTTCGGCTTCAGGACGGAATTCAGGGCGCGTATGATGCGGGAATCATGCTCTTCGATCGTCCTGAACTGATGGCGCTCGAACTCGATTATGCGGGCATGCCCGAAATGGAGGTCTGCGGTGACGTAATCCATATCACCACGCCTCCTCTTCCTGGACTCCCGCCGCCTCTTCGGCGGCGCGCATCTGCATCAGGAAGCCCTTGAGCCAGGTCTGCTTCTTCCTGACGCGGCTGATCTTGACCGCTTTGTTGATGGCGTTGGGCTGCGTCACGAACACGCACGATTTGCTGGCGCGGGTTATCGCGGTATACACCCATTCCCTTGAGAACATGGCGTATGCGGAGGTGTCGAGCCCGACGATCGCGTACGGCACCTGGTCGCCCTGCTTCTTGTGGCAGGTGATGGCGTAGGCGAGGCTGACGTCGTTCCAGTCGGCCCTGTCGATCTGCACCTCCCCCTGCTCGGTCAGGACGACGATCATCCTTTCGGTCGAGATCTCCTTGATGTACCCGACGTTGCCGTTGAATATCTGCACGACGTCCTTCTTGCTCTTGCCGCTCGTCCCGGGGCGCTTCGCGCGGTAGTTGTTCCTGGTTATGATGATCCTGTCGCCTTTCTTGTAGACGACTTCGTACTTCGTGCCGTTCTCCACGTACGTGACCTTGAGGTCGCCGGGGTGTATGCCGGGGTTGGCGATCTTCTGCAGCTCTTCGTTGAGGGCCCGGCAGGATATGCTGCCGCGAAGCCTCTGGGGCACGATCACCTGTATCTGGTCGATGGGGATCCCGCCCTGCCTGAGCCTGCGGTATTCCCTCAGTATGTTGCTCTGGGTGAAGGCGGGGTCGACGGACGACACGATCTTGAAATCGCGCAGCTCCCCCCTTATCTCCTCGCCTACGAAATCCTCAGCCAGCATCTTCTCCCCTCCGGATGCCCGGATGGATTGGGTGATGATGCCGCTGCGGGCCGCTTGCCTGTGGATGTTCATGAGGACCGAAGCCGGGATGTAGCCCCCCGAGCTCAGGCAATCCTTGAACACGTTGGCGAGGCCGATCGCCTCGAGCTGATGGTGGTCGCCCACCATGATGAACTTGGCGCCGGCCGGTATGGCCTCCAGGAGGGAGAGGAACAGCTCGCCCCCCACCATCGAGGCCTCGTCGAGTATGACGACGTCGGCGTCGAGCGGGCAATTGACGCCGTACATGAACTTCTCCTCGTCCGGATCGTAGCAGAGGAGCCGGTGTATGGTCTTCCCTTCCACGCCCGTGACCTCGCTCAGCTTGGAGGAGGCGCGGCCGGAGAGGGCGCATTGCTGCATGCGGAGGCTCTTCTTCTTGAAGAGCTTGACGACGGCGTTGAGCATGGAGCTCTTGCCGGTTCCGGCGAGGCCGGTGATTATGGAGACGTTCGATCCGACGACCCTGTGGATGGCCTTGACCTGCTCGGGGTCGTATTCGAATCCCTGCTCGGCCTGGGCCTCGGCGATGGCCGCGTCGATGTCGTCTTTGGAATAGTAATAGCAGCTGGCGGCATTCCTGATCCTCTCGAGCTCGCGGGAGATGTCGTATTCCAGAAGCCTGATGGAGAACAGCCCGACCTTCCTGGTGGACGTCTCGTAGTACAGAAGGGGGATCTCGTCCCTCTTGTGGTATCTCATGCTCGGCCCCATGGCGGCGAATTTCTGGAACGCGGAATCCCCTCCCATGACCTCCTTGACCCATGCGTACATGTTCTCCTTCGTGAGGGGGTAGCACATGGCCATTATCTCCTGGAGGAGGGTGTCGACGGAGATCCACGAGTTGCCGTTGTCCTCGGCCTCGCGCTCGAGGTAATACCTGGCATAGGCCAGGACGCGCTCCTTGCTGTCGGGGGCGATGCCCTGCTTGCGGGCGATGGCATCCGCCTTCTCCCAGCCGTATCCGCGCACTTCCTTGATGAGTATGTAGGGGTTCTGCTTGATCTTGTCGACCATGACGTCGACCGACCCGTAGCGGGCCACGAGCTTCTCGATCGCCGCGCGGGTGAGGTCCAGGGACTCCAATTCGACGAACGCCCTTCCGTAATCCTTGCTTTCCTCGTATCTGCGGATCATCCTCTCGGCCACGACGTCTCCGACGCCCTTGATCGTCTTGAGCTTCTCGACGTCGTGCTCCTCAAGCCATTTCAGGGGCTCGTTCCCCTGGGCCATGAGGGCGTCTACCTGGTTCTCGGTGAGGAATCCGGAGAAGAATTTCCTCTGGTCCTCGGGATCGCTCATGTCGAAATCCAGGCGCAGCTGCTCGACGGAGTAGCTGGGGCCGTATTTCGGGTCTATGATGAGGCGCCCCTGGAAGATGTATTCCAGGCCGGGGTTCAAGGAGGGCATGTTGCCCTTGGCCTTGATCTCGTAGATCCTGTTGGAGCTGTCGAGTCCGGGCGGGAGGCCCCTGAGGTCGAATTCGTCGGGGATATCCCCCTCCATGACCTTAAGCACGTGGAATGCCGCGATGGCGAATTCGCCTGGGGTATGGCTTTTCGGATAGATCAGGGCGCAAACCTTGACCTTGGCCCTCATCCTGGTCCCGTTCAGATCCTTTGCTAACATACGCGATTGGTCCTTTCCAGCGCCTCGGCGGGCGCCTCATTCGTCTTTTCGCGTATATTATAAAGGAAAAGAGGGGACCCGTCAACGGTTTTCTTCCCCTCTTGTGTAAGTCAGTATGAGATCGCCGGACGAATCCACCCCCTCTATCCTGCAGAGGAGCCTCGACCTCGATCCGGCGCGCGACATCCTGGCGACGAACGCGTCCTCTCGGCGGTATCCGTACACCAGTATCTTCTCGCCCCTCTTCAGCCAGGCGCGGTCTATGACGGTCTTCTTCCCCGTCTTCGGGTCGACCTTGCTGATCGGGTTCTTGTATTTGTTGAACGATTCCGCGTAGAACTTCACGGTGACGACCCCGTGGGTGGTCAGGAGCCATACCATCTTGCGGCCGTTCTCGACGTTGACGATCGTCCCCGCAAGGGCCGTCGTCTGCACGGATTCCTTCCTTTGCCCCGAGGCGTCGGTGTAGGACGTCTTGATCGGGGTCTCCGGGAGCTTCGAGAAATCGGATATCCCGTATGCGGCTTCGGATACCCTGGCCAATTCATGGCCGGCGTGGTAGAAGCACATCTGCTCCATCTCCCATCTCGCCGGGGTGCCTGAGCATTCGTCCGCCATGAGCTGGGCGGCGCACAGGGCCTGCATATGGGCCGCATACGCCTTTCTGCCCTCTTCGGACGAGAAATAGTCCTTCAGCCGCTGCACGGCTTTCGTGTATACCCTCTCCAGGGCGGATTTCTTCACGGCGATCCCTTTGGGGGTGTATGCGTATTCGTCTTTTTGGGGATTCAGCGCATACATGACCTTGTTCTCGAAGAACGATACGGCGTCCCTGTCGCTCAGGATGTACCTCTTCTTGTCGGATGGGTCGACCTGATTGTCGTCGATCCATCTCTTGAAGTTCATCATGAATATCTCTTCCTTGTATCCCGGAAGGGGCATTTTCGATGCGATGGCCTTCTTTATGTGCGTCGCGGTCAGGGCGTCTTTGACGGGGTTCTGCTCCGCCGCCACCCTCTCGACGTACCTCCGGACGATGGCCTTCCTGGATATCCCCTCCAGCGCGTCGAAGCAGCCGGCCTTGATGAGGCCGATCGTCTGGGATACGGTTGGGGTCTCCATGCGGTTCGCGAAATCATCCAGGGACGAGAACGGGCGCTTGGCCATGATCTCGTCGAACACGGGGTCGCTGACCGCGTTGACGACGCGGAGGCTGTATATGATGCGGTTGTTCTTGACGTCCGGGACGAAGTCGTCCTGGGCTTCGTTTATATCCGGCAGGCCGATCTCGACGCCGCTCAATTGGGCGTCGGATATGGCCTTCGCGATCTTGCCGTAGTTAGGCGCGGCGCGCTTCTTCTTCTGGGATGCCTCTGTGGCTTCCTCAGCGCCGCTCTGAGGCGTTTCTCCGCTTTGGTCGGAAGATTCCTCATCCTCGTCGAAATCGACGTCCTGAACGGTGTTTCCGGCATTGCAGCAGAGGCATGCGCATGCCCAATACAATGGGTTGTAATGGGTGGCCAAGTGGGCTTCCTGCACGCCGATGACGGAATATGGGATAGTATGATTGATGGAGAAGGCGTAGCCAAGCTGCGGCTCGACCCCAACCTTGAATACGTATTCGAGGAATTTCTGCGATGCCCCCACTTGGTTCTTCCCTTTGTCGAAGAACAGATCGGTCATCTCCTGTATGCCCTTCGGGATCTTCTTGGAAACGTATTTTCGCAAGGAATTGGCTTCGCCGAGCGTGAACCCGGCGATCTCGGGATCCATGACGATGTGCATCATGACCTCCTGGGTGCCGGAGACGCCATGCGATTTGCCCAGGTATTTCCTGAGGATATCCTTTTCGTGCTCGGTCAGGCCGGCTTCGTCCATCTCCCTATCCCATGCGGTTGGGTCGTTGTGGAAGCGCATATAGCGGTCGATCGGCTGCTCGCCCTCCCCTTGAAGCCTCATGATGGCGTTGAGCTCGCCCATTTCGGCCACGCTGTGGGGGCGCCCCTTCGCCATAGCCTGCTGCCCTTGCGGGGTATCCATCTGGAATAGGTCGCGGATCTTGGAGTCCGCGATCATCTCCCACATCTCGTCATTGTCGTAATCCAGTTTGTCCGGATAGATGTATTTATCGTACGTCGCCCTTAGAGAACCCTGCCATTCTATGACGTGGTCCTTCAGCATCAGCTCAAGGCATTTCGCCAGTTTGCTCATGGCGTCCGTCCTCAGAAGGTCCATCTTCAGGGCCCCCATCTCGTCGGAATCGTGCATGGTGAACGCCGTGATCTTCGTCCCATTCGGGGCGACCATTAGGCTGTTCTGCGGCAGGTATCCGTTGTTGAAGATGTAAAGAGCGGAGGCGTGTATCGATGCATTGGTCGATAAACCCTCTATCTTTTTCACGGCCTCGAAAAGCCCGGGATACGATCTGAGCTTCTGCTCAAAGCCGGGCACCGGCTCGAATCCCTGCTCTTCATCGCCTTCTAGGCATTGCCTGAGATTGTAGGTCTTGCCGCGATGGGCGGGGACCATCCCCGCGATGGTCTGCATCTCGTCGTTGTTGTATCCCAAACCCCTGCCGCACGTGAGGATGGCGGATTTCAAGCTCTCCGTCTTGAAGGTGGCGCAATTTAGGACATTGTCCTCCCCGAATTCCTCTCGGAGGATCCTGATTATGTCGTTCGTCTTCTCGGGCTGGCTGTCGAAATCTATGTCAGGCATCTCAGCCCTTTCCTTATTGAGGAACCTCTGGCACCATAGATCGTAATCGAACGGATCCACCTGGGTGATGCCTATGAGGTAATTGATGTAGAACCCAGTGCAGCTTCCGCGCGCCACCCCCACGAGGCTTACCCTCCAGGTGAAATCTATGATCTGCTTGCAGAGATTGAGGTATGCGCTCATCGGCTGCTTGAGCCTTTCGCTGATGAACCATAGGATATCGAGCTCCTCTTCGAGTCTGGCCAGTATCTTGTCGGTGACGTCGACGCCTTTCTGACGCAATCCCTCTTCGATCTGGTACATGAGGTACCTATCCTGCTCCTCGGGGGAGTCGTAATACATTTTGATATGGGGGTATTTGTTACCAAAAGTATATAGTTTTCGGGACAAAACGAACTCGGGGATACCCCTCTTCGGGACGATGATATCATGGCGGAAATCGTATTCTTCGACGATATCCGCGATTTCTGCGGAGTTTTTGAATCCTTCCGATATCTGATCTTCGGTCAATCCCCCTCTCAGGAGGATCTCCCTCATCTCTTCCTCGGCCATCATGTAGGTGTATTTGTAGAAGGAATCGACTTCGCGCTCCCCCTGCTTGCTGTTGAGGAACGCCTTATGGATCGGCGCGTCCTCCTTATCGAGGTAATGGGAATCGGTCGTGATGACATAGGGGATCCCAAGCGCCTGGGAGAGCTTTATCTGATATGCGTTGTACGCGATCTGCTCTTCGGAATCGGATACCTGAAGCTCGAATCTCGCATTCTCCTTCCCGAACGTCTCGATCATCCATAGAACGAATTTCTTTACATGCCCCCCGTCTTTTTCGAGGACGGCTGCGGCGAGCTCGGATCCGAGGCATGCGGTGGCGCACATGAGGTGGCCTTTGTCCTTCCCCACGATCTCCTCTATGTCGGAGTAGAAGGTCGGGCAGCGGCGCTGGCCACGGAACATGAAGCTTCTGCCCCAGGCCCGGGACGAAAGCTCTTTGAGCTGCTGGAAGCCGATGGCATCCTTCGCCCACAGTATGAAATGGTAGAATCTGAAATCCGGTTTCGGCTGAGACATATCCCCTTTGAACCATTGGAGGTATGCATTCATTTCGCTTTCCCCGACGAGATAGATCTCGTTGCCGAAGATTATCTTGAAATCGGGATGCTCTCCTTTTATCTTATCCCTGATATGGAGCAGCTCAACGGCGCAGGAAAGGGATTCATGATCGGTGATCGCGACCCCTTTGAATCCCAGCCTTATCGCTTTATCGATCAGATCCGCCGGCCTGTTTATGGCATCGAGCAGCCTGATGTTCGATCTTTCTGTGTGATTATGGAGTGATGCGTACATATTCTGTTACCTTCGTCCCGTATATTATATAAAGGAAAAGGGCGGATGTCAACCGCCCTCGTTCAGTTTGTTTGGTCATCTCCGTCCCATGCTTCGAGATCCTCGGCATAGCGGAAGTGCCCGTTGTCGTTCTTCAGATAATACCTGACCTCGGAGTGGCCGGCTTCCCCGCACGCGAGGACCAGGATGATCCTCTTGAGCTTGCCGGTGCTCTTCAGTTTGACGAGGTCGCCCACGTGGTACGGGGCCGACCTATGCTCAATGAACTTCGGGGCCTTCGGGGGAAGGCGCGTTCCACTGGGCCAGGAATTCTGCGTCGTATTTTGTCGGTTTTTCTTTGAACGTGCCATCGTTATTGTACTCCTTGATTATCGGTCTGTCTTTGTTCGTAAGCCAATCGTATGAAAGTTTGCATTGCGCTGCGCATTCGGGGCAGAGGAACAGAATGTATCCCTTGCTTACGCATTTCGACGGCTTTCCGCAGCTTGGGCAGTACAGGAGGGATCTCACCTCGAGATCGGAGATTATCCGATCGATTTCCTTGTCGCAGTATCCTCCGGTCGATATCCTCAACTCGCCATATTTCTCTTTGATGTCGAAGAACTCGAATTCCTCTGGATCGACGTTCACTTCCTTGAGATGCTGCAGAATGAGGTCGCACGCTTCCAGGAAGATACCTTGCCATCCCAGGCAAACCAAGTCAAGTTCGGTCCAGGTGTAGTCGTAATCCTCGCTGCGGGGTTTGAGGAAAGGGTATTTCTCCGTGATCTTTTTGTTATCTTCTATCGACTTTTCCATTATATTACCTCCTTATCAGAAATCCAAGCCCCCAAATGGGTCTCTTCCGCCGATCGGCTGCTTTGGCTTCTTCGCCGGCTTCGGCTTCTCTTCGGCGGGGGGTTCCGCCTCGTCGGAGAAATCGAAGTCATGGACGACCTGGGCCGGCGTCGCGGGTTCCCCGCATTCCACCCTGAATTGCTCCATGATGGCTTCGTGGGCCTCGTTCCCCTCCCATTTATGGTCGCATTCCCATGCCTTGTGGCTTCCGCCTGGGGACCAGAGCGAGTAGTATGGGCACAATCCTTTGCCTTTCGGCGGCTGATTCGGGTTGGTGGGGGAGAATTCGCACCAATGGCAGAGCGGGGATGGATGCGGCACGAAGTCCTTTGCCTTGATGCCGGCGAAGATGGAATCCATCTTCTTGAATCCCCTGTTCATGACGCCGGGGGTGCCGGCGGCCTGCCTCATGTCGCAGAACGGGAGGTCGTAATTGAATCTGGTCGGATACCCGTATAGGCCGTAGAGCTTGGCCACGGCGAGGCTGTAGACGACGAATTGGAGGGGCGTCTTCAGCTTATCCTCCGGGAATGGCTTCCCTTTCGTCTTGATGTCCTCGATTATGTATTCCCTCGTGGATGAATCGAAGAGGATCCTGTCGATGTATCCATGGATGATGTTCCCTTTGTATTCGACCGTGAATTCCTTTTCGACCGCCACTATGGAGAGCTCGGGGTGGGCCTTCATGTAATTCTCGAGCCGGTAGATCCCGCGTTCGCGGTATTCTTCGCATTTCGTGAAGTACGAGGTCCCGTTGTTGTCGAGCTCGAAGAACTCCTCCTGGAACATCTTCTGGAGCCTGTTGACGCCGTATATGCCACCCTCGCTCCCTTTCTTCTTGTTCCCGTCGGCGTCGTATTCCGGCTCTTTCTCGGGTATGTCTATCTCATACATCTCCTTCCGGAGCGCATCGTAGTCGATCTCTTCCCCGGCGATGATCTTGTTGGCGATGGATTCCTCTATATAGTGGATAAGGGTTCCGACGGCTGCGGCCACGCCGGCCTCGGAGATGTAGTTCTTGTCTTCGTACACCAGCTTGTATCGGTATCCGCATTCGGTGTATTTGTCGAGCCTTGAATACGAATACCTCGTCTTCTTCGGCTGCTTCACCAGCGGTTCCTTCGGTACGAATGGGGTTATGTTGGGCATATCGCTATCCTCCTTTCTTCTTGGGGTTCTCTGTCGTCCCGCCGACGGGCGGAACGTATATCTTCTTCTTCCACAGTTCCTCGAATATCGCCCTGCCGCAATCGGTCGGGCTGTCTTTGTATCCGGTCATGTGGTCGTAATCGAATATCACGTACACGTTGAAGTACGGCAGCAGAGGCTGTAGCACCTTATACAGTTTCTGTTCGTATTGGGTTACGTCCTCGTCGCCTTTCTTCCCTTTGAAATCGCGGTCATACCCCAATATGACCTCTTCGACCCCCAGGGATATGAGCAGGTCTATCTGCTCATCGGTTATTGTCGATCCGCACGTGGCGACGCAGTAGCTGTTGTCGACCCCGTAGAACGACGCGGACTGCAGGACGGATTTCTCCCCCTCGCAGATCAGCACTTTCTTCATGCGGCGGATGGTGCCTTTGTTCTGATACAGGCCGAACAGGTACCTTCCCGTGGGGAAGTTGTACCATGTCCCCTCTATCGAGATGGGGGCGTATTTTGCGTATTGGACCTCGAATGGGTCGAATGACCTTCCTCTGATCCCTATCAGCTCCCCGTCCGCGTTGCGGTGGGGGATTATTATCTTATGGTTCGCCGAATCGACCCTTATCCCATAATGGACCATGACGTCCGGCGATATACCGTCCTTGATCCATTCGGATGGGGCGCAGGGGGGCGAGAATATGGATAATATGGCCTCCGACACCTTCTTCTCTCGGTATTCTTCCGGCTCATCGGCCTTGAAATCGTCGATGCGCTGAAGCAGATCCCAATCATCCGTAAGCTTTTTCGGCCTCGTCTGCTCGCCATCGTCCTTCAGATCGAAGAATGCGACCACGTAATCGAACGCCGCCTTGAACGAATCAAATCCCTTCCTGCGGCGGACTATCTCATACAGATCTATGGAATGGCAGTGGGTCCAGCAATAGAAATTCTGGATATCCACCCTGTAAACCAGCTTGTTCGGGCTGTCCCCGCCATGGCATATCTCGGTGGAGAACAGCAGGTTCCCCTTGGAATCCATGGATGGGGGGAGGGCTCCCAGCCCCTCGACGAACAGCCTTTCTATATCGTCCGGCGTCAGCGATTTCCTGACTTTCTCTGCGGTAAGCATCAGAAATCAAGCCCTCCGAACGGCTTTCCCCATGCGGGGTCTTCGGTTTTCGCCGGCGCTTCTTCGACGGCCGGAACGGGTTCGGGAATGGATGGGTCCTCCTGGGAGAATGGACCCACGACCGTGGAGGCGTCTACGTATCCCTCGTCGGAGGACGCCCCCCACCCCCCGCCCTGAGGCGCGAAGTGGCCGTCCTCGTCGAAATCGAACGGAAGCTCGTCGTCCACGATCTCCGGCATCTCGCCGACGTCGACCTTCTTGGCCTTCGGAGCCTTCTTCTTGGGGGCCGGCTCCTGCGCCGGCTGCTCTTCGGCCTGCGGCTTCTGCTGCGGCTCGGGAGAATCCCAGGATACCTGGATCGGGACGATTTCCTGCATATGGCCCTGGAAATCCGTGACGAAGCAATCCTGCCAGCGGCAGGTGTTGCGGCTGAACCTCCCGTATATGCGTATGTTGACCAAGGGGTTGCCTCTGTTCTTGTACAGATGCATGACGTGGGTGGGCTCGTCCACGAATCCCTTTTCCTGGTATTGCTCGATGATGGCGCGGTCCGCTTCCCTCACCGGGAGGAGGACCCAGCCCCCGTCTGGCTTATCGGCGATGGACTTCGCGCCCCTGATCATCTGCTGGTCCGCTTCCTTTATCTCCTTCCAGTTGCCGGAGATCTGGGTGGCGGTGTACACGAATATGTTGAGTATCTTGGCCAGATCCTTGAGCCTGTTCATGAACATGAGGAGGATCTGATCCTCGCGGAGCCCGCTCATCTTCGTCGACCGGGCGGACGACGACAGTATCTTCTGGGTCGTTCCGACGTAGTCGAAGAACACGTACGATACCCCTTTGGTGAGGACGTATTTCTTGATGATGTTCTCGATGTCCGAGACGTCGTAATTCGATATCTCGACGAAGAATAGGGGGCTTTCCTCTATCAATTTGGCCGCATGCATGACCCTTTCCTCCTCGGATTCGGTCATGTTGTTGAGGACGATCCTCTCCTCGGGGACGCCGGAAAGGTATCCGAGCCACATGTACTGCACCTCTTTCAAGGTGAGCTCGGAGGAAATGAGGAGCGTGGGCATCGAATATCCCGATTCCACCCACTCGCCTTTGTCGACGTCGTACGATTGCGGTATGGCGAGCCTGGCGCATTCGCCGGCTTGGCGGCGCGATTTGCCCACGCCTTGGGGCGCCGATTCGACCACGACGGTCCCGAGCCTCATGCCGCGAAGCGCGGTGGTGAGGTACGGGCTCATGAACCCGGCCCCCACCTCTGGGCTTTCCTTGAGGGACGCCAATGTATCGAAGATCGATTCGCCGGCGGACGATTCCGCCTTGGTATCGGAGCTGTCGTATTTCTCCTTCAGATCGAGCAGATTGACTTCGATCGAGGACAGTATGTCCTTGATGGACATGGAATCGAACGCTTCCTGCATCTTCATGATATCGACCGGATTGACCAGGTTCGGATTGAGGATGTTGAGGGTATCGATCCCGTCCCTCTGCATGGCATTGAGGAGGGAGTATTTCTTCAGGAGGTTGTAATAATAGTGGAATTTCCGGGGATCATACGCCTCCATGGCCTTGCGCAGCCAGTTGGAGCCGTCGTTCGATGTGTATACAAGATACCATTCGGGATAGTTCTTGAGCCAGCGGTCGACGTCGATCGGGTCTATCTTCTCGATGTCGATCTCGCCATCGTCGCTCTGAAGGGCGATCCCGACTATTGCCTTGAATACGTAACGATGGAAATCCTCGGGGAAGTCATTCACCGAAAAGCGGTATCTGTCATCCCCGAGGATGAGCGGGTTCGATGCCAATGCGCCCAGGACCTGGATGATGGCCATCTTGTTGGAATATACTATTTTTTCCTTTTGATTAGCCATCTTCAATCCTCCGTAAGCATTTTCTTAGAGAGCCTTTTTTGGCTCGTGGGCCTTTTTATCTTGACCTGCATGGGCGTCTTTATGACCGAAACGCCCTTATTGTGTTCGCTGAGCCTGCGCATCTGCTCCGCGTAGGCCTTCGCTTCCTCGTAATAATCGCGAATTATCCATTGGACTTCGCTTATGTTCTCCGGCACATTCCCCAATACCTCGTAATAATAATATATGGTATAGCGGATGCCGGCCAGTTTTTTGCCGTTTTTGAGCGCCCAGTCAACGGCGCTCCTCACCGGATCCGGACAGGAGGTCCGGCCGAATAGGTTCTTCAGATACTCGAAGAATGAGACTTTGGCTTTCTCCTGCTCCCGCAGGAACTGCATCTCAGAGAGATAGCAGTCCCCGCAGAAGATCTTGTCGCCTATCTTATGTGAGGCGCCTATTATCTTTTTGCCGCACTTGGCGCAAGTGCCGCCTTTCGAGCCCATAGTGGGTTTTAATCTTCGACGTCAGGCGTGAATGTGTAGCCTTTTTTAAGGAGCGCGTCGTATATGATCTCGACCTGCTCGCGCTGATCCTCGGTGGCCTGGTTGCAGCGGAATCCCGGATCTCCGACGTCATTCGCCAAGATGGCGGCGTATTCGTCTTTGCTCCCGGTCTGCTTCATGCTCGCCGTGACCATCTCGAAGATCCTTTTGACGAGGATTGGGATCGGCAGCTTGAGGGAATCCTCCTGGGCCTGCTTCTCCATTTCCTCGGTGCGGGCATCGGTATGGGTGATGGCCTTGAATCCTCCGCGTTTCTCACGGAGCTCAATGGCTTCGATGAGCGCGTTCTCAAGGTCTGAATACGACCATTCGCGTATCATGGGGCGGATTTCCGGGAAACGTCCTCCGGCGAAGAATCCCCTGTTGCCTTTGAGGTAGAGGGTGGACAATTCCTGATCGCCGTTGTCCTTTCCGGTCCCGAGCCTGACATAGCAGGTTAGGTCGACATAGTTGAGGATGGGGTCCACGACGCGCTTGTCGCCGCGAGGATATACCATCTCGTATTCGGTTTTGCCGTCCTCGAGGAGGAACTTGCGGCTTCCCTCGTGTCCGATGAAGATGATGGTGAAGCCGGATCCGACCAAGAGGCGGAGCTGCGATTCGATCTCGTCGCCCCATTCCTTCCATGCGCCGTATCCGCCGTTGTAGTCGCGGATATGGTCGATGCCAAGGAGGTTGCAGACATAGCGGTCCGAGAGCTTCTCGATTCCGTCTATCGCGTCGACGATGATCGTTTCGTATTTCTCATGCAGCGCGTCGAAGTTCTTCGGATCCGATAGCTTCTTGACGATGCTGCGGAATTCCCCCCAGTTGCGAATTGGGAAGAATGGGACGCCGTTCAAGGCGCCCAAACCGCGCTCGAATGCTAAGACGAGGGGCTTCGGAGCCTGGACGGCATTATAGGTTTTGCCGCATTTGTTGCAGCCGTAGATGAGGATGATCTTCCCGTCCATCCCCTTGACGACCTTTGATATCTCTGGAGAGAACAGATCTATTTCAGCCATATGCCTTGTTCCTCCTCAATCATCAGAAGTCTGGGAAATCGAATGCGGATTCTGGGGATGCTCCCAATACGAACCCTTTGGAAGGAGCCTCGGCTTTCTTCGGGGCTTCGTTCTTGCGCGCTTGGGATTTTTCCCAATTCTCTTTGGCGGCAACGCGTCTCTTTGTGGAAGCTGCGGTGACTTCGTCTCTCGGGACGTAGAATTCGCTGTCCTCGTCGAAGCCGGTCCTGGAACGGCCGCCGAAGATGCGGAGCTCATGGATGAAGGTCGTGGTGACGGACGGGCCGGTAGAGACCTGTCCCCAGCCTTCCACTTTCTTCGGTCCTTCTTCTTTCTTTTCGATCAGGTTGAATAGGACGACGTTGAATTGGGCGGTCTGGCCGACTTCGTAATTATCTTTGACGTATTCGGCGAAGGTTCCCATCTTGAGGTTCGCCGCATTGATGGGATCGGCCGGAGCAATCAGGCTGAACTTATGGCCGATGCCTTTGTAATCGATCCATAGATAGTCCACGATGACCCTGCCGGTCTCTTCTACCTCCTCGCCCTTGCGGACCTGTTCGTCGCGGATGGCGAGGATCGAGCCGTCGAGCTCGACGTTGCAGCGGGGGTTGAATCCCCTCTTCTCATTGTCGCGGCGGATGCCTCCGTTGCCGGCCCTGAAGGAGAAGGAGGAATTCTCGTGCTCCTTGCCGTTGTCGTCTTCGGAGATAGTGGCGTATTCCTCGATGCTTCCGGAGAACCAGACTTTGGTCGCGACTTTGGTTGCAGCTTCCCAGACGCTTTCCTCAAGCAATTCGATGTTATGATCGTCGCCCGGGAGGTTCTTGATATAGGATGCGATCGTGGTGACGTGCTCGTCGAGCAAGGCGGCCAATGATTTGTACGCTTTGTTTTCGGAACCGTCGAATTTCGTTGCCATCGCGAAGACATGGATGCGTTGGGAATTGAATCTGTTGATCGATACGACAACGTCTCCTTTGATGCAGGGGACGCCTTTTGATGTGGTGCTGATCTGCAAATAGGCTTCGCGGAGGTAGCCTTCTGCGAAGGCGTAGTTTCTTAGTTTCTTTTTAGTAGTTTCTTCCATAGATTTCTCCTTGTTCAGAAATATTTGTTTGCCATGTCTTTTCGGCTGGCATCGGCTTATTATATAGCCTTCGATCTCGTTTTGTCAATTTGCTCCGTCCTCAAAATACCTCCCCGTTCGCATACTTAT
>Ga0310786_10002509_pt1 | contig 27949 bp, 34 predicted proteins | sample AusTroGonzalo_MG_FD_203881 | JGI IMG/M metagenome (GOLD analysis project Ga0310786, IMG submission 203881) | Bovine rumen microbial communities from tropical cattle in Woodstock, Queensland, Australia - Gonzalo_03 (v2) (version 2) | ecosystem: Host-associated > Mammals > Digestive system >...
CTCGCGCTTTCAGGTATTCTTGCCGCCTTGCAACGTCGTGCGGCTCTTCATGGGCGTGTCTTTATGTTTTTGCTTGTCGCTTTTCGTTTTCGATTTTCATTTCTAAAAAAGTGGCTGGCAGCGTCACCTACCATTTAAGAGCCATGCCCACCACCCCTTAAAAATATGAGTATCTTTTCATCTTCTGCCGACCTTCCCAGGGGGGCGTTCACCCTCGCGGGCTACTCAAAACTTAAATAATTTGATATGATGAGAAATAAAAGGATTGTCCTTTAGTCCATTTGCCGGAGCCTACCCTCGCGTATCATCCTCTGAATGGTGTGCAGGGGATAGCCCCATCTTGTCGTGCGCTGTTTCCCCTCATCATCCGTCACCACGATTCTCTCTCTCGGCAATTTCCACCCAAAATTATCCAGCCAATCCTTGGAGAACATCGCCACTGTCTTGCACAGTTCCGCGCCGGTCACCCACTTCTCATCGTAGATTTCCGCCGCCTCCATCTGCGCTTTCATCACAGCGGCAGCGATTGCCTCGCGTGTCTCCTTATCCAGTTTCATAGATTAAGGATTGAGAAATTTGTTCACGAAGTATTGCTGACCTTTGCCAGTCACCTTTGGCGTGATAGTGGTCACCATATTCCCGTTCTGGCTATGCACGTTCTTTTTCAATTCAAAAAGACCCATTTCCAGATACTTTTGGCATGGTATGTTGTAATATTCACCGATGGTGCCGAGATAGTGGTTTTCACGCATCCAAGCAAAAAGGCGGTTTTGCCCTATCTCGTAGCCGTTTTGGGTGATTATCTTTGCAAGTTCACCAATCAGGCAAGATGACTTGCTACCTACGATGGCATCGGCGAACACCACCTTCGGTTTTTGCTCTTTCAGTGTTTCCTCTTTTTCTTTGTTCTCCAATCTGAGAACCTCCATTTCCTCCTCCTGTTGGATAATCATCAGAGCAAGATCTTTGCGGCTCACATTCTTTAATGTATAAGTGCCCGTCTTGCGGATGGAAGGAAGCACCTCACTTGTCACCCATTTGCGGAATGGTTTCGCGGTTTCGCTGTCAGAACGAATGATGGTCTCATAAAGACCTGCCTCAGTGACAAAACTTAGTTGTTGTATGCCGCCATTCGTAGGGGTGTCCACCAGGCGGACATCCTCTTCGTCGAGCCTTGACTTCACGTTTCTGGCGTTGGCAATGCCTACGGCCTTGCACACGTCTGCAAGACAAAAAAGTGGCTCTTCTGCTGTGCCTGCTGTTCGGATGGTTCCGAACTGCTCATTCTGAAAAATTTGAATTTCGTTGTTCATGGTTCCCAATTTTTTGATAATTATTTTGTCCTTGTAATACTGATGGAGCAGGATTGATAGTCGCGCTTGCTTATCCATTCACCTTTCCGTTCATTCTTCAGTTGGTTGCATGTCACAGTAGCCGACTGGAGCTTTGTCGGATTGGTCAGGGTGAAAATGCGCGTCTGTCCGATGTGCATTTCAAGCAACTCTTTTCGTGATACTTTTTCTTGTTCCATGTTCTTAAACTTTATTAAAAATCCAACACTTTTGTATTATTTTGGGGAGAATGCCGTATATTTGCAACCCATTACCTTTGCAAAAGTGGCGGTTATCTGCCATGTTTTCGGATTAAATCCGATTTTTAAGACGGTTTCAACCGCCTACGGCAATTCTTGTGCCCCATAATAATTTTATTTATTTATGGTGGCAAATTTAAGACAAAATTGTCTGACAGCAATTATTTTTCCTAAAAAAGTGTGTGATTTTAACTATAATTAAGAAATAAGTGTATGAATGAACGACAAAAACGTCTTATAGAAGTCTATAAGTTTGTGCGGCAAAATTATCCGATACACACAAAGACGGATTTTGCCAATGCCGTGCGATACGGTCGTACAAGTATGTCGGCTGCCTTGAATGGTAACGAAAAATATCTTACCGACCAATTATTCAAAAGTATTTGCGATGCTTATCCTGGTGTCTTCTATCTCGACTACCTTCTGACTGGCCGCGGTGAATTGCTTCTGCCCAATCCTCGCCCAGAAGGTGAGCAAATCAATTCAGCCGAGGAAGTATATACCCGCAATCTTTTCGACCTTGCCATGCAAGTGATAAAAGACAACGAAGCCCTGCACCGCCAACTTAAAGCCAGCATTGCAGAGCTTCGCTCTCTCATCGACCGCTACGGCCCCGTCCCCGGCACCGAGCCGTCACAAGTTCAAAATGTCATCCCCGAATACCCCAAAATGGTAGCCGAAGATTTAGTCAAAAAAGATGGTAAATAATAGCCAAATGTTTCCCCACCTCTCATGCCAAATATCCCACAACCCCCATAAATAAAGAAAACCCCACGGTTCTTAAAAAGTCCCAACGGGATCACTATAAAAATATTGGGGTTTATGCTGATAATCAGCACAATCCGTTGAAAAACAAAGGGAACCGTGAGGTTGAGAGGATGAAGTGGCAACAGGATATTATCGGATTTTATGCCGATTTTCCATAAATAAGTTTGCCAAATGTTTCCCCACTTCTCTGAGGGTGGGTAAACAAGGGGAAACAAAGGGGGATGCCACTTGCGAGAAAATTGTGAAAAACAAAAATCTGTGAACAACTAAAAACAAAAAAATCTTCAAAACTGAACGACCTATGATTACAAAAGCAATAGTGTTTGACCATCGAGGTAGGACGAAGCCGGGGGCAGAAGGTCCCGTCGAGTTGCGGGTGACCTACAACCGAAAACCTTATTATATTAACACGGGCGTGAAAGTGCGCGGTCGTGAACTGAGGGATGGGCGCATTGTGGGCAGGGCTGACAAGGCGGAACTTCAGGAACGTCTCGACTTGATTGTGGAGCGCATGATGCTGGCGGTGAACCGCTGCGTGGAGAATGACAAGCCCATCAATGTGATGGAGATTCGGCAACAGGCTTATAACATGGATAGCAAGTCTGCGACCGACATGGTGGACTGGATAAATGAGCAGATTCCTTTGCTCAATGTCAGTGAGGGGCGAAGGCGGCATTATGTGACCACTCTAAAACGGCTGAATGAATGGGGCAAGATGAAGGCGTGGAAGGATGCAACCATAGAAAATATTTTTCGGTGGGATTCGTGGTTGCACTTGCTCACTGCTCGGCAGTCGAATGGCGACATCCAGGCGGGCAAGCCTGCACCTCCCATTTGCGATGCGGCGGTGTTCAACTATCACAAAAGTTTTAAGGCTATGCTCACGCGGGCGGTGAAGTTCGGAAAAATCGACCACAACCCCTATGACAAGTTGCGTGGCGAGTTTGACCGTGGTGACAAGGAAAAAATCGAATATTTAACCGAGGAGGAAATTGCGGCGTTTGAGTCGATGCACCCGATAGAAGGCAGCCAAGCCGCTTCCGCTCGTGACTTGTTCGTGTTCCAACTTTACACGGGGCTGTCGTATTCGGATGCTCAGGCGTTTAACATTAAAGACTATCACGAAATAGATGGCAAATGGATTCACACGGGCAACCGCATAAAGACGGGTGTGCCGTATGTAAATCAACTGTTGCCGCCAGTCATCGAGGTGCTGAAACGCTATGGCTGGCAGGCTCCGAAGATTTTGAACTCTGATTATAACAAGTGCCTGAAGATTTTGGGGTGTGCGGTTGGCATTGAGACAAAGTTGCACTCCCACCTTGCCCGGCATACCTTTGCCACGCGGATGCTGCGGATGGGTGTGAAGATTGAGAACCTATCGAAAATGCTGGGGCACACGAACATCACGCAAACGCAGAAATATGCGAAGGTGCTGGCTCAGTCGGTGCATGATGACTTTGATATGGTGGCCAAAAAGTTGGCTGTAAAACAAAATAACAACTCTTAATTTTTTAGTGCCTATGAAAAAATATTTATTTTGCCTGGCGGCTACATTTGCGCTGGTCGCCTGTGAAAAGGAAAACATCACCTATGGCGGCAGCGATGACTCCGGCGTGGTGGAAGAGACGCATGTCGATGGGCAGACAAAGAACTTTACCTTTACGGTGAAGGGCGAGTTTGAGTCGGCTTCGTTCAAGGCCCCGAGGCGGGCTGCAAACGCCTATCTGAATGACAGCGGCAACGAAATGACCGACCTTTGGGTGTATGACTACATGGGCGGCACGCTCATTCAAAGCGTACATCAAGAGGCTGGCGATGAGAATTGGGGCAAGCCCAAGATGTCGCTGGCTTACGGCGAGCATCACATCTATTTCGTCGCCTCGCGTGGTGCCGACCCTGTGGTGAATCAGGATAACCACATCATTTCGTGGGGGACGGTGCGCGACACGTTTTGGAAAGATTACGAGGTGAATGTGGTCAGCACTTCCAACGGCAACCGCGCTGTGACACTCGACCGTGTGGTCACGAAGTTGCGAATATTGATAGATGATGAAGTGCCGGCTGCTTGTGCCACGATTTCACTTACTCCCGACAAGTGGTATTATGGTCTTGACTATGTGACGGGCGATGCTGTAACTGCAAAAAGGCAGGCCATTTCGGTGACAGTGCCCGAGTCGTATGTCGGTACCATTGGCGAGATTGCCGTCAGCGTCTTTGGTCTTTCGGGCGCAAATGAATGGACTACAAACGTGAGCGTGAATGCGGCTGACCTTGGCGGCGTGACCATCGGCAGTGCCTCCATTGTCGGTGCGCCGTTCAAGCGCAATCGCGCCACAGAGTATCATGGTTCGCTTTTCGGCAGTGCCGGCTCGATGGTGGTCAGCATCAACGAAAATTGGGAGGACCCGAAAACGGGGACGTGGTGAAACAAAAACCTCCCTGCCTTCACAGGTGGGGAGGAAAATTTGGCTTTGAAAAAAAATAATCAAGGTTCTTATCTTGATTGTTCTTTTTCGGCTTTGATGTGTTCTTGTTCTTCAAGCAGCATCTGGCTGAGTTCTTCCATGCCATCATCAGATGGGGCCGCGGTGTCCTCCTTTTCCCATGGGAACTTTATGAGGTCGGTGGGTCGGTAGACTCCGATTTCCTTCAGGTTGGCAAATGCCGACATTATATTGTAAGTCTGCCAGCGCGTGGCACTCCACATGTCGCGGTATCGGTTTCGGTAGCCGCGCAGGATGCGCCGTGCCTCCCAAAATGAAATGTCATACAAGAAATCTCGGCGTGGTATTCCTATCTCGCCAACGAACAACTGATAAAGGTCGTTGGCGGTCAGGCGTTTTTTTCGTCTGATGATTCGCCGGTGTCTTCATCCTTTGGCTCGTCGGCTGGCACATAGTACCATTCATTGCCCAGGTTGATGACATCGTTGGCACACTCTATCACTTCCATCGGCTTTGCATTATACATCATGTCGTCAACCGTGATGGGCGGCTCTTCGCCTTTGAATTTGCAAAAAGTATAAACTGCGGCATAAACGAGGGAGACGCGTTGTTCCTGGTCTTCCTTGTCAAATTGAAAGATGTTCTTTCCGGTGAGTTTCTTGAAAGCAATTTCTGTGCCGTAGCAATAAGCCAGCGTCACTTCCTTGCCGAGAATGGTGGTGGTCTTGGTTGTCATAGTTCCTTTTTTTGATGAGTTAATAAAAAGCACCGCTCGCCAATGGCAATGAAAAAGAAAAACAATGTCAGGCGAGCGATGCTGCTGTGGTAGGCCTTAGTCCGAACCGACGGTGACGGGGCCGAACATGTTGAGGGTTCCTGAGTAGGTGGTTTGCTGTCTGTTTTGCGCAGAAATCTGCAAGTTGGTCAATTTGCCTTGGCCTGTGCAGATTGTCTTGCTGATGGTGCGGTTTTTGGTGCTTTCTGGCGTTATCAGCACAAGTTTCCAGTTCACGGGAGTGTCGTTGACCATCTGGATGAAATCATCCAAATACAAACCGTCGTCGTCCGTGTAGTCGCCTGTCAGACTTGCCACAAGTGCAGTGAACTGAATGTCTCCGCTACGCCCGGTCACGTCGTAAGAGTTCCAGTTGCCTCCTGACACGTCGGTCGTGTCCTTTGTCGTTGAGTCTTCCGTTTGAGCCGAAAAGTGTGCGGTGAGTTCGGTGGCAAGAGCCACAAACTGATGTTGCGGGGTTGATGCGGTGCTCATAATCACGAGTCGCAAATGTTGTCCTTTGTCCATGTCTTCTGATTTTTACGGTTAAGAAATTGCCCCGGAACCTTGAAATTGGCAACTCACTTGGATTGTGCTTCTGTTGGAAGCGTTAATTGAGATGTCGTTTAAGATGGCCAAACCGCTTCTTGCAAATTCCGCACCCGCCGCTGTCCTGTTCTGTGCGCCTGCGGTTGTGGTGGTCTGGTCCCATCCAACGGTGGGGTAGGTGTCGGAATTGAACTGGGTGATGAGTGCGCGAAGCGATGTGACGGTTGCGTCAACATTGTCAACTTGCACACTCCACTGCTTCGATGTCATTTGCTCCTGCACCCAGCCTCCTTCCGAGTCCTTTGTCGTCGAGTCCTCCATATTGCCGCTGATCGTCACTTGGCAATTTGTGGCCTCCGGAATGGCAGACACTGATTGGTCGTCGCCTACAAATGCGCGAAAGTTCTGCCCTTTAATCTTTACTTGTCTTCCTGCCATATCGTTATATGTTTGTTGGATCGGTGAATTTCAGAGTGGCTGAGAATGGCTTTTTGCCTTCGTCGGCCTTCTCGTAGTTGAACACGACAAAGCCGCCGCTTGCTTCCAGCCCTTTCTTCTCTGCTTGCTCGCGTAGTTCCTTCACCTTCTTGGCAGCTTCCTTTCTGGTGAGGGCTTCGATGGTGACTTGCTTTCCTGCCTCGGCGGTCAGCACGTCCTTTGTCTTCTTGTCGATGTCTTTATCCATTTTCTTCAGTATCATTGTGTGTGTAATTGCCAACTTCGCACTGGTAATATAACATGATGTAGTGGCTTGGCTTCAGCATGTCATAGGCGATGTCGCTGAATGACATGTTGTAGTCGTTGGGCTTCAACGCCACGCCCTCGGGGTCTTCACCCTCTGAAATGAGGTCGTCCATGTCGCAGATGTACTTGTGGATGGTGTGCCTCACCTCGCTTGCTATCGTGTCCAATTCCTTGCGGTTTCGGGCGACGATGCGGACGCTGATGTTTACGTTGTCATCCTCCGACTCGTAGCGGTCATCCTTGGTGCCGGTGTCGTTCTTGCCTCCGTCGTTGTTCACAATGACATAAGGCAGAGCCACGTTGCCCATGTCAAAGTCGGGGTTTGCGACGTTGTTGTAAATGTCCCTTGCCGGGAGCATCTGCATCAATTCCGCATTCGACTTGATGGCTGCGACGAAGAACAAGTCCGTCGATAGTCCGCTTGCATTCATGCTATCAGTGCTTAATGGTTTTTGTCTCGTATCTATCCCCTGGGAACCGGCGCGGGTGGTCTGTCACGCTTCTGCTGCATCGCCGCCACCCGCGACCGGGGGAACTATGAATCCCAGGAAGAAGGTTCAAGAGTTTAGCCGTTGCATCCGCATCCGCTAACGGGGCAGTTGCAAGGTGTTGCGTCACGATAGAGGGCGACGGGCTGGGGCTTCTCTACATAGCGGCCTGTCATCAACCCGAGCGAAAGTTCGTTGCTGAGTTGCTGCGACTGCGAGAGTTGCCCTTGCTGCGAGCCGCTCACGGTGTCGTTGATGGTGGTAGTGATGTTCAGGTCACCAGCGATGCGCTCCTGACGCTCTGCGGCCATGTATTGGTCGTATTGCACGGCGAGGCGGTTGAGCAGGGCTGCTGTTCCGTCGTTCTTGGCATCAGCCACACGGCGAGCCTCGCTTGCCTTGGCGGTTGCCCATGCACCCACGCCGATGGCGGCAACGGCTGCACCAATCCCTACACAAAGACCTGCGATGGCGGTGCCACTTGCTTTCTTGTTCATGTGGCCGACCTTGATCTGTTCATACTGACTCAAACCTTGGTTCTCGCCGAGGAGGGCTTTAGCCTCCAAATAGTCTTTAGTTTCCATTTTCTGAAAGTTTTAAATTCAACATTATGTTATTAACCATTTACTTATTTCTCGCAATATTGGCGTGGGTTTACTCATTTATTACGGCTTGTGCCCGAAACTCGATTGTATTGCCCTTCCTGTCGGGGTGGTAGGTATCAGGGAGAATCTGGTATGTGATGCCTTCATCATCTCTTATCCGCGACCGCATGTTTATGCCGTTGCATTTGCCTTCGTCGTAGTTCATACGAATGTCTATGGCTGTATAGGCATCCAATGAGCCTGCATTTTGTGCCCTCATGCCTTTTGCCCATGACAAATTTGCCCAAACATGGCCGGTCTCTTCCCACTCGACGCCCTCGCCGTCGATACCGTATTCGGATGACTCGGCCTTCGTGCGGTTGAGAATGGTGATGCAAGTGTCGCGCATCCCTGCTGAATATCCCGTGCTCATGGTCGTGGTGAATTATAGGTAATAGTCGCGCACGTTGTAGATGCCGTCTTCGTCTTCAAGTTTGTTGATGGCGAGGTCATGCACAAACTTGAAAAAGTCGTCTGAGGTGCTTATGCCGTATTTGACAAAAGTTTCGCCATCATCCGACATGATGCCGTTCATTACCACCCAGAGCGCATAGCAGTTGTAGTTGCCTTCCTCGCTGGTGGGCAGTTCATTTTGTTGCATGGCCTTCTCCCACTCGTTGAACGACCACGGGGCGCGTGGTTGCATCTGCTTCACCACTTCCTCCGCCTCGCCACGGCTCAGGTATTGGTTCCACATCATCGCCTCCAGTTTGTCGATTTCCTTCTCGGCGAATGATGGGTTGTCTTTGATGGCCTTCTCCATGAGTTCGGTCATCACCTGGCCAAAGAGCATCATGTTTTTGGGGTCTTTCGACTCCGCCATGTACTTGTAAAGTGCGTCGTATCTTTCCTTCATGATAGTTCATTATTTATTTCCCGCATTTCGGACAGCCTTGTCTCGGCACTCTCGGCGTGTGCAGTGTCGGCACCTGCTTCGGCTTCGGCTTTGGCTTTGGCTGTTTCTTCGGGATAGATTTTTGCATAGATTTTGTCATATTGTTTGTCGATGATGCCAAAAAGCAATTCAATCCATTGTGCGACGTATGCCGCGAGAAAGGATGTCGCCACGATGACGGGCATGTGCCTGATGGCGGATGTCCATTCGGACGCTATCAATACCGCCAAGGATGCCCAAAAAGTGAGGCATCGGGAGCAGTTGATAACCGGCAGTTTGTACCTGATGATGCCCTCGATGGCCTCAATCAGTCCCATGTGGTTGACAAGGACTGCGGCCAGTGTCACCGCAACGACATCCAGCACTATCATCCGTTGCCCTCTCCGTCGGTTTCTGCTGCCGTTGCTGTCTCCAGACTGAATGCCACGATGAGGTCAGCCTGATTGGTGGTGGAGCAGCCGCACTGCACGTTGGCGGGGTTGACTGTCACCCCGGCATCGCCGACGGTGAGGAGTGTCTCGCCGCATGGCACGCACACGGTGGCCACCACTTTCTCGGTTTGCAAGCAGGTGTTTGGGCAGCAGTCGCATCCCCAAACCTGCTGATAGGTCACGTCGCAGATGATGCGTACGTCGCAGCAATACTGGCCGCTGTCGGGGATGAGGTTAGGTCCTCCGATGATCTGCACACTGAGCGCACTGGCCACGGGGAATCCCTCAGCCGAATTGATGCACATCTTTTTGTTGCCGCAGGTGTAATGGGTGAGCCCCAACTGCCACGGCGCACTTGTTGCGGTGGCTCCGATACCCGGCGAAAGGTAGTTCACTAATGTCTTTCCGTTGTTGTTCATGTCTTTTTGTTTTGCTTGTGATGCCGGCCTATTATCTGCACCGCCCTGCTTTTGTGCTTATTTCTTTCTGACCGCTCTTGCAGCCTTCTCTGCTGATTGACCAATCGGCTGGATGGTCGGATTTGTCATCCACTCTGGCGGTTCTGCGTCTTCATCGATTGGCTCAGGCTCCACATGCGGCCATGTAGGTGGTTCTTGCTCATCTTCCACATCAGCCGTTCCCTCCAGCGGGTTAATAAGCCCCTCTTTGTCGAATTTGGCTTGCAGGTCATCCACCTGCTTTTTCATATCAACGATTTCCTGTGTCAGAATGCCGATGGCTTCCATTAATTCCTCGGATGTTCTCATCGCCCGCCTTGCGTGCATCGAGGCGCACATCCATGCCTGCTGATAACTGCAACGAAAGCAGTCGCCATAGCATATCTTTCCTTGTGGCTGTTGTTGCGGTTGGTTCTCCGTAGGCTGCGGTTTTGCCGCAGCAATATTATCATTTGCCATTCCTTGCTATCTTTGGAAAATATTTCAAAATCTCATTCTTCACGAGAGCATTTCTTTGCCACTTGCCAGCAGCATCCGTCACGCCCTTGGCTGTCACGGCTCGGCCTTGTGCCTTTACCTCCGACACAAAAGTGGCAAGGGCATTTGCGGCTCTTTGCGCATCATCTTCATTATCGGCATATACCGGGATTGTCACGCTGTATAGTCTCATAGTTCCTTGCTTTTGTTATTCTTCAATAACCACTTCCTCGGTTTCCTCTGCCGCCGCCGCTGTCCGTGAGAACAGCCCGCGCACGGTGTTGAACGTATCCACCAGCGTGCCCTGGTTTTGGCCTATCCACCCCACCACGCCGTTGGCCATGTCCTTCATCTGCTCGGCCATCGTGGGCTGCACAGGATCAACATCCGGCATATTCTCCATTCCGTCGATAAGGAAGTCATACGCCTCCTTTGCCTTCTGGATGTCGCCCTTGTACGCCAGCATGCAGTGCTTTTTCATGCTTGCCTTGCTGCTCCAGGTGAGCCCGAGCAATACGTCCAGTGCCTGCTGCTGTTCCATTTCTTTCTTCCTTTTTGTGAAATCAAAATTCATAGTCCCTTTTTACAACTCCTGCATTATGGTGATGCAGGTTTACCTTTATATGTCCTTGTCGCCGTTGATGATCATAGTTGTTCTTTTCCTGTTATATGATTTGCGATTGTTTGCACATCGTTAACGTCCACTTTCCCGTCTGAATTGACGTCGGCTTTCTCGTTGTATTCTCCACTCATGACCACTTTCACGGATTCCGAAAGATCTTGCACCGAAACATCCCCATCACCATTCACGTCACCCAAGATGTATTCTGGATGGATGCCGACGATAAGTGCATGGAGGCTGCTGTAGTCTGAGGAGGAAGGTGTTAATGCCGTTATGTAGTACCAACCATCGTAAGAACCTCCCCATCCCCAATTAAAGTGAAACTTGCCAGTGTCTGCGTTGTATCCGTCGCAAATGAAAGCGTGGCTTCCTTTGTTTTTGCCGCCAAGAATGCAAGGATAGCCTTGTTTAAGGCTGCTGTAGATTGTGTCTTCCAGCCAAGCGGTGGATTGTCCCTTTGGGTATTTCCAGTTTGCCTTGATGCGGAAATGAGATTGCAATACCTTGGCAACATCTGATGCCGATGCCGATGTGGCACCTTGCTTGTAATCCGACTGAATTGACTTGCTGCAATACTCCAGGAGAGTGGAGACAGCAGCCTTTTCAGCCTTTGTTTTTGGCTTGTCTGCCGTGAGATGTGCATAGTCGAACACCGTGATGGGTGGCAATGCTTCCACCTTGAACTTGCTTGTCTCAGTCGTATATGCCTTGACAGCCGTGCAGCCTCGGTGGTATTTCTTTCCATTGTGGTCTTGGCAACCCCAATAATAAAGAATCTGCGCAAGTGCTGTGGCATTGCAACCTGTCAGCCATTTCTTGCCATTTAGCGAAATCTTGTCATTGAATGGTTCGCCTTGCGCCCACTTTGACAAGACAAGCGGCTGAATGGTCTTGCGTGTGGTAGCCTTTGCCGCTGCTTTTCTGGGTGCTTTGGCTGATGTTGGCTGCTGTTCCTTTGCTTCTGCTTTGCTCACCTCGTCTGCCATTGCATCCAAGAACTCCATCATGGCAGGTGGGATGGTGTCGGCATTCTCGCTTTCGCCTATGACCGCTGGCAAGTCCTCATAGGAGGTTGTGACCACGGCATTCCCATCTTGTGCGAACACATAGATGTTGCCGCCAATCTCCGTCACTTCGGGAATCGTTGGCTTGCCTTTGGCTTTACGTTTAGTGGAGGTGGCAGCAATGCGCTGCCATGCCTCCTGTGGAGTGAGTTTAATCATACCTAATAATCAATTTCTAATGGTTCGTTGGTAACACGTCCGTATTCACCTGCGAAATACACTTTCAAATAAAGCGTTCCAGACAAGGGTGAATCGGGATGTTGTTCTTGCCTAAGTGCCGCCAAATCCACATCAAAGTAGCCATTTTCAAGGTCTTCAACTTCAAGTCCATTAGCCACATAGACAGTGCCTTCGATGTTGCAAACCGCCCAAGTGACAGGAGTGCCATTGGATGAATCAAAAGTGATGTGATGTATTCCATCATTCAACTCGGCATCTACATCGGTTTTCAATATCTCAAATTCGGTGTATTCGGAATAATTGCCATTGCCATCCGACATCCTCGCCTTGTACAATCCGTATTCTAGATTGTATGATGTCAGGTCTACAACATGTTCTGATGTGTCAATGCTAATTGAATCAATTAGCGTGTCACTAGAAGAGCCTACCTTGTAGACCTCCATCGTAGTCCATGCGCCTACACTTTCAAGATTGTAGTTGATTGCTATGGTGTCACCTTCACGGAAGCAAGCCTTGTCTCCAGCAAAGCAGCAGATGTCGTTGTTGTAAGCGAATTGAGATGCTGTTTCATTGCCAACGGCAACAAAAGGTGATGGCTTATACTCGTTCCTGTATAGTTCGGTATTGCGATAGACAACACCGCCTTCAGAGGCCTTCTTAGACTCATAGTTGCTGGCACTCCATACATAGTTGTATGTTCCACCAGAACTGTTCAAGTGCTTTTTCCTCGCATTCAAGCCTGTCGCTTCCGACCAAGTGATATGCGTGACTCTGCCATTTGAATCTCGCTTGATTCCTGTTATCAATCGGTTATGCCCAGACTTCCAATATATGTCACCTATCCGAAGACCTTGGGCAGATTGGTCATAGACCTTGACCATGTTGAATCTATTGTTAGCCACCCATTTGTCAAGATTTGTCGGCCAATATATAGGCTGACCAGTGGCATATCCCGTGAGAACCGAACACACCACACCATAGTAGCAATCGCAATTCGTTCCATGATAAGTCTTGCCCCATGCCGATTTGCTGTTGGGGGATTTCCTCACGTCCTCCGTGTAAAGCAAAGAGTAAGGATTGTTCACGGCGGTCATGAAAGTGTGGATGCTAACGTCAAGACCGATGTACTTGTCTATTTCCTTGACTGAGGAATAAGGTAATCCAATTTGCTGAACACCTTGCCCTCTGCTTGCCAATGATATGTCTTCATCGTCTTCATCGTCGCTGCCTGAGTCTTCCGAATCCCTCTTGTATGGTATGTTACCCTTTGGAGTCCACACAATATCAGTCATTTGCAAGGATTTCAACATAATAGCCTTTTCTTGCTCCGTTGTAGGAATCTCCCAGTCGTTTTCGTCAAGATTGTGTGTTGTCGGAGTCAAAGGATTGGCGAACATTTCCGCAATCCTTCTTTCGGTCTTCTTGTTGCTAATAGTTTCAAGTGCAAATTCAGCGGCTTTCGCTCTTGCCGCTTCCTTCTCAATCATTTCAATGGCTGTGTTCTTCTCATACACCTTGCTGCCAGTTTCTTGCGAACTGCCGTTGAGTACAAGGAGATAAAGATACTTGGCAGTTGATGGTGATTTGACTTGCTGCGTCTCACCATCAACCATTACCACCCTTTCTGTTCCATCGCAAAATTGGGGGTATTTGTTGCTTCCATAAGGTGTTGTATAACCAGCCAGCCAAGCATATACTGTTGACAATGTGGTTTTGATAATATATTCCTTGCTTCCCTCTATTGGAACGATTACTGACTTTCCATCCCCCGTGGTAGCCCATTCGTTGCGGGAATTGATTTTCCAAGAGCTTCTTGTTGTAGGTAGTTTAATAAGCACGCTGCTGACCACTGCTGCTTCTGATGCCGCTTCTATGTTGTTTCTTGCCTGTTCTTTCTCTGCGTCAGTAAGAGACATTGCAGACGTGGACTTGACAAATTTCTCATTCTCCAAAGCCTCTTTGGTCAACACAGCCCTTTGGATGGTAATGCTGAAACCTGCGTCCCTTCTTACGCAGAAAAACATGTATCTTGTCGAAGCGGCGGCAACAACAAAGTCTAATGATGTCGCATCACTATATTGGTCTATGACATCAAACGTTCCTCCAACTTCTGGAACAGCATTACACATGCCTATGGTTTTGTTGCTGGAATTGTGGGCATTAGTGACTGTAATTCGATACATGTTGCCAAGCGTGGCGGCAAAGTAATACACCCTGTAATTCTGATTTGTTTCGAATGAACCATCTCTTGCCAACAATTCGGCTATATAGTAATAATCTTCATTAAGACTTAGAGCATTCCAACCGTACACATTCATGTCGAGAATTGCATCCGACACACCTTTTTGGCTGATTGGCTTGACGGTGCTACTTCCAAGACTATTTGCTATGCCAGTCAATTTTTCATGAGGTTCATTTTCATCCCAAATGGCACTATCACCTTGCGGGCCTTTGCTTCCATTCCTGATAGAGAATTGTGCAGAATACTCTCCTTCTCCATCATCAGTAGTCTTGATTGTGACCACGTTCTCGCCTTCGTCAACTTGTGATGTTTCGGTTTCAATGGAAACAATGCCATTTCCACGGCTTCCATTTTTGACATGGAAAGTTGTGCCGCTGGGATTGTCGGTAGTTTTGATGGTTACATCATTAACAGCCTCGTCGCCTACTCGTTCAACAGTTTCAATGGCAGTTATGCCATTTCCACGGTTACCATTACGGATGGGGAAAGTGTAACTTGCTTCACCTTCTCCATCGGAAACCATCTTAACGTGAAGGTAGTTTATGCCACCATCTTCTTGCGACTCTTCAAGTGTGACGGATTGGATGCTGTCAGCCTTGATGTTGTGAAAGTTGATACTCAACACACCATCACTATATGAAGCATCTGCCGATGCTTCGCCCACACCATCATCAGCATTCACCACAACCCTTCCGACGGTAGTGAAAGAATCAGACCTGATGACGTTTCCGTGACGGTCTTTAATTACAAACTTGCTAATTGGTATCTGTGTCATTGTCGTATTGGTTTTTAGTTTATTGTTGCTACAATCGTATCTCCATCTATCGTCAGTTCCGTTGCGTCGGTGGATTGGAGCATCAGCACTCCGTCCACGATGTCGGCATGCCCGTCGCTGATGATTTCAAGTGTATCATTCTCTATGTCAAAATCAAGACTATCCCAAACATAGTATGTTTCCACGTCAAAGGACTCCATACCTTCCATGCTGCTGTCGGCATTCTCGTCCACGATGGAGAACACCTTGCTTGCTTTCCATCGCCAGGGGTGGCCTTGGTATATGCCGGTCATCAGTATACCGTATGTGGTGCGGCTCTGTGCGCTCACCGGCATGTCGATTAGCAGGTCTCCATTCTCCATCACCTCATGCTGCACATGCTTGTTGCGCATTATCCGGGTGATTTCGACACGGAGATTGTCGATGTCGGCAAATGTCACGTTGTCGGGATTGCCAGGTGCCACGTTGTTGCGGCAAATGGCAATGCGGAACGGGTTGCCGTATGGTACGCGGAGAATGTGTCCGCAGTTGCAATTACAATTCATGTTTTTTATTTTCGTCCAAAAACAAAAATGAGGTTTACAGCACCATGTATGGCTTTATCATCATGTCGATGTTATATGGCACCAGCGACAGATTGATTTGCTCGCTTGGTGAACGATGTCGGACGCTGTTTTCTGTGAGCAGCAGGGTGGCATGGATGACTGGTGCCGGCACCTCGCCATCGTTGCTTGCTTTCAGATCGTCGAGTGTGCGGCCAAGCAGATTTAACACGGTTTTTTCTGCCGATTCGCCGTATAGGTCGAGAAGGTCATCCTCGCAGTCGCAGCAGATGCGTGAATGACTCTTGATGTAGTCAAGTGTAAGATATTCCATATCTTTTTTATTTTCGTTGGTTTTTGCGGTGGGGGTTTACGTCGTTTTTTCGGGTGCAATGCGGATGAGGGGAAATAAAAAATGGGATGCCGCCGCACCCCTGCTTAACCTAATAACCTATAAGACTACTATGAAAACACATATATGATAACATTACAACTTTCTGTATTCTGTGGTTGCATCGAACGACGGGCAGGCTTTGTTTGCGAAATCGCGGTGTCCGTGTATCTTTGCCGTCGGGTATAGTTTGCGGAGGTCGATGAGCAGCGATGCGAGTGATGCCTTTTGGTCCTGAGTCCGCGTGTCCTTTGGTGTCTTGCCATCACTGGCGCAGCCGCCTATGTATGCCACGCCGATGCTGTGCGAGTTGTGGCCAGTGCAGTGTGCGCCGGATATGTCAACGTCTCGGCCATTCTCCACGGTGCCATTGGGGTGGATGGCATAATGATAGCCGATGTCTGAAAATCCCCTGTTTTTGTGCCAGCGGCGTATTTCCGCTATGGAATAGTCGTGGCCTTCGGGTGTGGCGGTGCAATGAACGATGATTTCATTGATGGTGCGTTTTGATTTTTTTAGCCGCAGGGTGGTGGTCGCCACCTTTGGCAACAGTTTGGCGAGAGTGGCGGGACCGACGATGCCATCCTCTTTCAAGCCGTTGGCGGTCTGAAATTCCTTTACCCTCTCTTCTGTGAGCGGACCAAAGTATCCATCGGCATAAAGTTTGAGGGCTTTCTGAATTTGTTTGACCACTTCGCCGCGTGATCCGAGTTTGTATAGTGTCATAGTTCGCTGCTGTTTAATGGTTCGGGGTTTTCAGGCTCTGATGGTGGTGTCGGTTGTGCCTTTGGCTTGGGCGTGCGCTTGGGCTTAATCTCCCCGTCGGCTGAGATGGTCACGGGCTCGCGGAGTTTGCAGGTCGTGGCGAGTCCGCAAAGCAAAGGGCGCAGGGCATCCACCTTTCTGCCCAGTCGGGCGATTTTCATGTCCGTTTCGTTCTTCTCATTTGTGTACTCGATTTTCATGGTTCGGATGGACTCTTCGAGTTTGCCGAACCGCTCGCGCAGTTCATTGCGTTCCTGTTTGTAGCGGTCGCGTTCATCACGCAATTCCTCCATCTGCTGTTTGCGGTCTTCTCTGTCAGCCTTGGCATCGGTGAGCATTTGCTGATACATGTCTTGCAACTCTTTAGCCGCATCTATCTCGGCGGTCTCTGCCTCTGCCTTTGCCTTGCGCCGCATGAAACGCCATGTAAAAAATGCGCCACCGCCACCACTGAGGAGCAGCCCCAAAATGCTGATGATTGCTTCAAGTGATATTTCCATTGTTTTATGTTGTTTTATCCAAATGTCCAGTTTTTGCCTGTTACTATTGCCTCGTCTGCGGATGTCAGTCGTGCGCGAGCATCAGCATGGAGGGTGAGAGTCTTGCTGGTTTGACCTGTGAGGTCTGCGAGGCCGTTGATGATGACAAGCAGCGAATCTCGTGTAAGAGCAGAACAGTTTGCAAGGGTGATATTCTGACAAATGCCTGTGATGGTTCCCATAATATTCTCGAGTTTGGTGCAGTTATAGAATGCGCCATTTGAACCGCTGCCAAAAGACGTAATTCCACTCCAATCAGCAGTACCACTTATATTGAGAGTTTCCAATTTGGTGCATGATGCAAAAGCATAGGTCGCAGAACCGCTATAACTTCCTGAAGGCAAGGTTATCTCCTTTATCACACTATTACCACGGAAAATATGCTGAATGGCTGTAATGCTTTGCGTGCTGATAGGTGACAAGTCTGCACTTGTTAGTTTGGAACATCCTCTGAACAAGCCTGTAAGGTCGATGCTGTTTACCGTGATACTTGGCAATTTCACAGATGTAAGGTTCGTGCAACCTTGGAACTCTCCATTTCCGCTCGACACTCCAAAACTTGTCAGACCGGCAAAGAATTGCAACTCGTCGAAAGTCATAATGGTCGTGTAACCCCTGAATGCCGCTGCAAGACTTGTCGGCAATGCCGCCTCGCTCTTCGTCAGTTCATTTGCCACGGTATGGTTGCCCCAATAGTACAAGCATATTTCTTTTACCGCAGAATCCTCGAACACTATCACCGCCTTGGCCGTGATGGACACATTGCCCGTCACACTTGGAATTGTGACAGTGTTGTAAGTACTGTTGTAGACTGTGGATGTAATGTCCACGCCGCCCATGGTGACATGCACGGTGGATGCCACAATCTGGGTGCCAGTGTCGGCTGTTAGTTCCACGCTCAAAGTGTAACCGCTGACGACCGTGCCAGGGGCGTTGCTCGTCACACCTTCCAATTCTGTGGAGACGGAGAATGACTCGACATTGAATATCCCGCTGCTCTGCATGGTCAATTCATACTCATCATCCCAAGGGTGGAAGGTCTGTGCTATCATTCGCCACTTCTTGCTGAGGTATGTCCACAGCCGGGCATGGAAAAGGTCGATACTTTGTGCCCATAGGAATTTGCCATTAAGCACCAGCCGCTTTTGCAGCAGGTAGGGGTATTCCGTCAGTTTGGTGCTGCGGAGTGTCTCGCCTATCATGTGGTCGTTGAGTCGGTATAGCGAGATGGGCATGGTCACGCTGGATGACACCTTTGGGTAGCCTGTGGTCGGTATGGTGTCCGCGTCGCTGGCTGGCAGGAAGCGGTAGTCGGCATATAGTTCGCCGTTCTCGATGAACTCAAACTTTATATCGTCGATGAAAAGCAGGGTGTACTCGGGCAGTTGTGGATAGAGCGAACCGCTGACATTCGAGAAATGATATTTGAATGTCACCTCCACGTAATCGTCATTCACCACCGTGGTGGCCTGCACGTAGTAGTTCTTCACCTTCTCATCTTCCTTCAGTGCGGCGATACTGTAATTGTAGTTGCCGTTGCCGTCGTTGGATGACATGCCTCGGAATGACACCGCCCATTGGTCGCCAGTGCGCTTTTTCACATATAGGCGAATCTTGAACATCTCCGTGCCGCTCGTGTCAGTGCCGAAAACGCTATAAAGCAGTCCGATGTGTCCGTTCCACGCGATGCAGTGCGGGCCACGGGTGATGTGCCCGCTGTTGTCGAAGTCTGCATCACTCATGGCAGAAATCTCGTAAAGCATAGGCACGGGTTCGAGGTTGACAAAACTGTATCTTTCTCCGTCCTCTGCATCAAAGCCAGGGTAGGTCTTTATATTTACAAATGTGGTGCGCTCGAAACTGAAGTCAATGCGTCCGAGGTCGCCTTCATAGTCGATTTCTATGCCGGTGTCGGGCAGCAAGGTGTCCATTGTTGCATCATCGTCGGCTGGGGTGTAGTAGTCGGTCACGGCGATGGCAGACGTGCCGACGCTCTCGGCCTCCTTGTAGTTAATGTCGCCGATATGTCCCACGGCATAACGGCAATATGTGCCTTGGTGGTCGAAGGATGTGAAAACAAGTGCCTGTGGCGTGTCGTGACATATCCATCCGAAAGCCTTGCAAATGCCCTCAATGAGATAGGCGTAACTTTCCGGCTTCATCACCTGACTTGTGGGCGATGTAGTCATGCTGTGGTGAAAGTCTTTGTTCCAGGGAGACACGACCAAAGAAAAAACGGTCTGCCACAATCCCACGCCTGTGATGTCGGGGCATGTCACCTTTGTGTAGGTGCTGCCGTTGAGAACGATGTCGAGCAGTTGACCAAGCGTCTTTGTGGTGGGTGGCGTGATGGGGTTGAATGTGCGCTTCTCAAACAGCCCAAGCGGACTGATGACGGGGAACTCCACAATTCGCGGACCTGGCTCCAGCACGTTGGAGAAGTCTTGCACCTGAATATAGCCGTTGAAAACGACCACGCCGCCATATAAAAACTCCACGTAGCGGTCGAAGGTGCTGGCAGGGTAGATGTCATTCAGTGCGCCGTAGGTCTGTTCAATGACGCGGATGTAGCCGGTGCGATACCTCAGCACGTCATTGAGCAGGTCGTCACTGTCCTCCTCCTCATAAAAGAAAGGGTCGGCGGCTCCGCGCAAGCCCATCGTCACACCTTCCGGCCAGTCGTTGTCGTAGATGTTCACACGGCATGTGGTGCCGTTGCGCGATTTGAATGATATGTACCACCTGATGTTTCGTGCCATTTCAATGCTCCATTATTTTGTGGTAGATATACTTGGCTGTGGGGAATGCCAACACTCCCACAACTGCAACCGCCACGGCGATGACGTATTCACCGATGTAGAGGGTGTATCCGATGCCTCCTATTGTGCCCATGATGTAAGCGAAGAGGATAACGAGGTATAGGAATTTCTTCATACTTTTTGGGGTTTCATTGTTCACTTATTGGGGAAAAATGGGGTAGGGGTTTCCATCTTTGCGGACATGGACTTGGCATGAGCCAAGGCGGAACCTTGGCTTACTGAGAACCGACTGGCGGCATGATGGCACGGCATTTCGACAACCACCCAAAACAAAAAACCGCCACCCCATTTCGGGGTGACGGCTAATTACTACAATTATGGCGAGCATTTGGAATGCCGGCTTAGATGTCGCTCAGGCTCTCGTTGCCAATCTTGTAGAGTTCGAAGGCCTGGGGCTTGTTGGAGATGTTGCCGTTGATCTTGCTGGAGAGCTCGGTCATCGAGATTTCGGTGGAGAACACGACCACGGTCTTGTTGCTCTTGGCCACGGCTGCGCTGGTAGCGTCGATGGTCAGGCGAACGTCGCCGTGCTGCTGGATGCTCATCCAGTCCCAGAAGCCGATGCCGAGGTAGCGGCCATCGTCCTCATAGGTGGTGCCGTTGAGGGTCTTGTTGATGTGGCCGGAGGTGGTGTAGGGATAGCCTGCGAGCAGGCCGTTCTCGATGATGTAGCCGGGAACGCCGGGGCTCTTCAGGGTGGCCTTCAGTTCTGCCTCGGTCACCTTGTCGATGGTCAGCACGGGAGTGCCCTCGAAGCCCAGGCGGGCGATGTCGGCCACTGCCATGAGAATCTTCTTGAACGGGTCGGAGGAGAGGTCGAGGGTCTTCGGAGTGACGAGCGAGAAGGGGCCTTTGTTGCCGTTCCATGCGGCGTGGCTATACACCTTCTTGGCGAGGTAGATGACGAACGCCTTGCGGATCTTGAACTGGATGTATCCGAAGAGGTCGAAGGCGGCGTAGTCGATGGCCTTGTTGCTCACGCCGATGGCGAGGGAGACGCGGCGGCTGACTGCCTTCACGTTGTCGAAGTTGATGGCCTGTTCGTTGACGGGCTCAATCTCCCCGACTTCCTCCATCTCTGCATCGTTCACGTTGACGGGCCACACTTCGTCGGAGGTCACGCCGGTGAGCAGGGTCACGCCCTGGGGCAGGCCGAGGCCTTCGAGTTGTGTGTCGAGCACGTCGTGGATGTAGAGGTTGACGGCACCCGACTCGGTGATGCTGGTGCCATCGGCGGGCGACTTGGCGGCGAGGGTGAGCACGTTGTCCTCACGCTTCTGGCGAACGCCCTGGAGGTATTCGCGCAGTTGTGCCGACTTGTCGGCTGCTTCGCGAGCTTTAGCGGCATTTGCGCCAGCAGCCATGCCATTCAGCTTCGATGTGATGTTTGAACTTTCACGGACGAGGGATTCGTATTCTTCTTTCTCATCGTCTGTGAGTGGACGGTTCTCTCGCTTGGAGAGCTTGTCAAGCTCATCCAGCCTGTCCCAAATCTCGCGGTTGCGGACTTGAAGTTTTGCTTCTTCGATTTTCATTCTTAAAAACGGTTTTTAAGGGTTAATAAATCTGTTGTCTCATTCTTCTCAGTTGATGTTCTCTGTGTTCGCGCTCCATGGTGGCGACGCGCTCAGCCTCCTGGCGGGCTGCTTCGGCTTCTGCCTCGCGCTGCTTTTCGGCTTCCTGCTCGGCGGCCTTTCGTGCGGCTTCGGCTTCTTCGGCCTTGCGCTGCTCTTCTGCCTTGGCGGTGTCTTGCGCCACTATCTGCTCGTCTATGCGGCTGAGTATTTCGTCGCCTGCCTCGCGTGTGCCTACGGTGGTCTGCTCGTAGGCTGGGGTGGTGACGATGCTCACGTCATAAAGGCCGGTGATGCGCTTCACGTGACGGAGCCACACCTCTTTCCCATCTACGGTCTCGTTGGTGCGCTCGTATGATACGCCATTCTCGGTGTCCTCATAGTCATCCATAAAAGCGAATGACATGCCGGTGATGTCGCCACGCTTGATGAGCACGAGGGTGTCGTTGGCGGCGGTGGTTTCGGGTAGTTCGCACTCCGATTCGATGCAGTCCTCGCGCTTGGCGAGTGTGAGGGTGCCTTTGCCGTTGCGCCAACGTCCAAGGACGTGCTGCACCTGGTTGGAGTGGTTCAGGTTGAGAAGCACGTCGGAGCGTTTCAGCAGTTCGTCGCTGATGCAGTCAGGCTCCAGCACTTCATACACCACGCGGGTGGTGCTCCATGGGGTGAGGTTGACCGACCGCACACCGAAAACGATGGGCTTGCCCACCACCCGGCGGCTGTCGTTTTGCCCCTCACCGTCTTCGCGGACACGAAGCCCGCAGTTCTCGATGGGGATAAATCTTACTTGCTTTGTCATATTGCGTATGATTTTATATTCCACGTTTCATTATTCCTATGCTTTCACGTTCTGGGTTTACTCCGAACACGATGCGGCGGCTCTGCTCCATCAGTTCGTCCAGCGATGCCGTGCGCTTGCGTGGCTCGGGGGCGGTGGCCGTTCTCATCCGTGGCCGTGGGGCTTCTCGTTCTTTCATTTCTTTTCTCCTTTCAGTTAAAAATGGGCTGCGGTTGGCTGGTTTCCTGTCGCACAGCGGCGCAGCCCTTGGCAAAATTCAAATATTGCATTCTTATCCGACTATCTGTCTTTTTGCGGTTTCGGGTTTCCACACCTTGCACTCCCTGTTGAACATCATCGGCTGTATGGTGTCCTTCTTTTGCGGTATCGGCCTCTTGCTGTTGTGGAGATACCACTGCATGAGGTTTCCGTCGGTGATGATGTCCTCGCAAACGGGCAGGATGCTGATGAGGTTGGCAAAGAAGCGGTTGAGCACAAAGGATGTCACGGTCTGGTCGATGCGCTCTATCTTTCCATTGGTGGCGAGTGCGCAGAGCAGTCCAAAGGTGAGGTCGTTCACGTCGCGGTTGACGGGCGTGTCTCTCACCACCTCGAAGCATCCTTGGAACATTCCCCGGTAGTTGAAGTCGTAGCCCATGCGCTGCATCAGCGTGAGGCACTTTTGGGCTTGCTCCCTGGGGTAGTTGCGATATTGCACCCACACGTCGTATTCAGGCGGGAATGTGTCGCGGTGCGGATGGATCATCATGCAGCGGTCGAGGTTGCCGTGCTCCAGTTCGTCCACGAATGCCGTGAGGGGCTTTCTGATTTCTATGCTGCCATCGACGCGAATCACGACGGGGGTCTTGGCGTAGCGGAAAGGATGGAAGCGCACCTCGTAGCACTTGCCGAAGACTGAGTGGCGGGGCATGGGGTCGTGGACGACCTGCCATGTGTCGCTCTTCAAGTTCGGGTCGTCGGTCACAAGGATGTATTCTGCATCGGGGTCTTTCTCGCCGATTTCATGCACTTGCTCGTAGCCGCCGAAGATGTATGTCAGTACGGTGTATCTCATAACTGGTATTTTGTGAGGTCTGCTATTCCGTCGTATAGTTGTCGGTCCACGTCGTTCATTTGGTCGCCCTTCAGCCGCATATCCTGCACGGCGAGGTTGGCGATGGATGCCACCCGGCGCAATCCGTCATCGTTCACCACGTCGCCCTCGGCATTGATGCGGTTGGTGAGCGCGTCGGCTGGCATGAACTTCCTTTCCTGCTGTTCCACAAACCGCCGCATGGCTTTCTCGCTCAGGGCAATGCAGCCGGTGGAGCCGAGAAACGCGGTGGAGTAGTCGAAGTAGTGGGCGTTGATGCGGGCGTAGGTGATGGCGTTGTGCAGTGGTGTCCTGGGGCGGCTGCTCACATTCTTGTCAAAGAGGCAGATGTCGTAGTGCGGCAGGTCGGTGTTGTGGTCGGGCAGAAACGCCATGATGCGGAAGATGTGGTTTTCGTCCTTGGCAAAACGTATGTCATCCTCGATGATGAGCACACGTCGGAAGCCACGGGCAAGGCTCTCCAGCATGATTTCGTAATGCCCCATCGTGCAATTCAGGTTCACCTCCATGCCCCGCCACCAATCGTCGCACTGAAACGACGGGTTTTGCCAAATGTAGCGGTAGAGGTTGTTTCGCACGGTGATTTTCCATTGGAAGATGCCGCTGTCGAGGATGCCCACGCGCCGCAACTCCTCACGCATGAGGTCACGCCGGCGGATGTTGTCGGCGAGCGAGAGGCAATAAATCGCGTCGAAATGCAGTGCCCAGTCTATTCCCATAGGTCGCGGAATTTTTCAAGCCACTTGGCTTGTAGTTTGATGTCGTTCTGGTGCCAGGAGCCGCCGCCGAAATGTTCAATCATCGACAGCAGAATCTCGCGCGAGATGGCGCGTCCGTGGCATTGGGGTTTCAGCCTGCGGATGTCGTCGAGAAATGCCGCGCCCGTGTCCCAGAAGTTTTTCTTGCACGAATAGCCCTTGTGCAATCCCCATGCCCTGTTCGGGTCGAAAAACCTTGCGCCGCCTTCCTTGCACATCGGCACGTTTATCCAAAGCAGGTGTGGCATGAGCCGCTCGATGCGGTCGGGACCGCTGCACTGACCGATGTAGCCACAAGTGCATTGGTCGGGCATGAACATCCAATCGAAGCTGTTCTTGATGAGGATGTCAGAGTCCATCAGCATGAAGCCTTCGGGTATCAGTTCCCAAAGTTTCTGCACACACATCATGTGCTTGTCGCTGCCGAACCAGCAACCCTTCGAGCATCCTATGCTTTCGTCACGGTCGGGGTATTTCTCCAACTCGCGGTCGAGGTCGATGATCTGCCCCTTGCGGTTGTTGTAAATCTTCACGCCGCCTTTACCCCAGGCCTTCGTGCCTTTGCGGATGGGCTTGAATGGGCGAGCCTTGCTCAGTTCGCCGTTGCGGTCTATCACGTCGGCGGAGTTGTCAAAGATGACTATCTTGTAGTCCTCGCCACCGTGCTTGCGGATGCTCATGATGAGGGCGTAGGTCAGTTCTGGCGTGTTGAAATGGATGATGGCGCAGGTCTTTTGCATCGGCTTTCCGTTTGCGTCGGTCTGTCGGTTATTTGTAGGCATCTGTTTTGCCGTTGCCGCTGGTGTTGTCACGCTGTTGCTCATTTTTCACCTCCTTCCTCTTCACCCTGGCCGGCGGGGGCAGCACCATCATTGCCTTGGGAGCCACCCGGCTCAGGATTCCCCCCGCCGTTGCCGCGCAGTTTCTCGCTGCCCAGCTCTGCCAGGTTGGTCGAAACATATACGATGTCGCCGCCTTCCACGGCTGGCATGTCGTATTGCTTCCTTATCTCGTTCACCGTCATGGCACCCGTCTGCAAGTTGCGCATGTCGATTTCTGATTGTCCCTTTTTGTCGAACATCATCAATGGCAATTCGCAAAGATGGATGCGTCGTTTGCTGAAATCTTCGGGCAGGAGCAACTTGCGCACCAACTCGTTTTCGAGCAGTCGGCGTTTCGGCTGGATGCAGTTCATGAGGAAGTCCAAGCGGTCGGCCTCGGGTGTCTTGTAACTGCTGTTGCTGCCATCCATCGCCAGCGAGCGGGGTGTGTCCATCACTCGGCAAATCTCCGCCACACCGAATTGGCGTTGGTCGAAGAGTTGCATGTCGGCTGCGCTCATGCTGATGTTTTGGATTTTGTCAAGCCCTCGCATCGCCACCACGTCGTTTTGGTAGAGTTTGTCTTGTATCTCCCCGGCGTACTTGTCCATCGCGCCCTTGTTGAACATACCATACGCCAAAGTACCGGCACCGCCAGCGGGTTTCTCCTCACCGATGAGCAGTTTCATTCTGCCACCCTTTGCCGCTGTCTCCAGTGCGTTCTTGTCGAGGGTGGATGAGAGGGTGAGCATCTCGCGGGCATACTGCAAAGTGGATATGCCGAGGATGCTGCCTTTGCGCTTGAACACGTTGGGAATGTGCAGCACGTCTCTCGCCTTCACCGTGACGGTCTTCTGCCCTCCTGGGGCGTTGTAGGTCAGGTCGAAGGTGTTGTCGATCATGTTGTAAGTGCCGGAGGTGGCGAGCCAAAACCGCTGTGGCCAGCCCGACAAGTCACGCTCTATCCATGCGAAGGCGTTGCCGTCGGCCACCGTGTTTATTTCCACCTGCCGCCAGAAGTCGAAAGCCGTGGTGAGGGGATTGGGCTCAACTTGCAGCAGGTAGTTGAGTGCGCCGAACATGCCGAAGTTGGTCTCCACGAAATTGCCGCCCTCCTTGTCAAGCCGCTGGTATTGGCAGGTGAGTTGCGCCATGGTGTTCGCACGAAGCGACAGGCAGCGGTAATAGGTGGCGATGCGCAGTGCCACCTCCTGACTCGTAACATAACTGATGTTCTCGGCGAACGTGCCGGAGTTTTCCCCCTGGTTCGTCGGGTGGCTCGGGTCGGTGGTGACGGGTATGCCCGCCTTCACCTGCTGGCTCTCCGTCAGGCTCTCCCTTTTCTGAAACATCCTCATGAAAAAATTGTCCATATATTTGGTTTGCTTGTTTGCCCGAATTTCTGATTACTCCGATTTCTCCGAGTATTCCGATACTTCAATAAACCCCCGCAATCCCTGCGGGGGTTTACCATCAACTTAAAAACACTTTTGCCAAATCAAAACAAATTATGAAAAAAACACTTCTAAATCTCCGATAATGATTCCGTGCTCACCGGTGCCAGTGCGCCGCTCCCTTGAAATTGAAAGGAGCCAGTGGCGAGGTTTCCGTTGGTCGCCGTAATCTTGCACACCTTTAGGATGGCCTGACCTGTGAGCGTGTTGGCATTGCTTGCCGACCTGCCTCCTATCTTCAGCGTGTAGGTGGTGCCTTGGTTGAGCAGTTCGAGCATGTCGCTGTCGGCGAGCAGCAGATAACTCACGTTCACCGACCAGTCGCTACGCCCTGCGATGTATTCCTTCCACTTTCCGCTTGTGCTGCTTGCCACCTCTATCAGGTCGCAATCCGCTTGGATGTCATTCGACTTCACCCCGGCGATGGCGGTGCCGTTGCGATACACTATTATATAATTTCCTGTCTTTGCCATTTGCTATCTCGTTTTTGTCTTAACATATTCGCCACGGCCAGTCCTCCGACCTCTGTTCTTCTCCACAAGTTCGATGTCCTCACCCGCGATGCGCCCTTTTATCTCGATAACTTGCGCCATGCCCCCGAGTTGGCTGGCTACATTCCCTTGTTGCGCTCTGTTGAGGATGAGTTCTCCATCGTTCACCATGACGGGCACATTATCCCCACTGAAATGGTGCCCAGCGAGCAAACCGTTTGCGGCGTGCGCGATGCCACCCCCTGCAAAGAATGGTATGACGCTTGTTGCGGTGTTGGCTATCATGGCCGTTGTCAATGCTCCCACCGCCACGGTGTTGGCGGTCACCGCTGCCGTGTTGAGTGCCTGGCTACCCGTCGAGAATATTGAAATAATGCTTTGCACACCCTCGATTACGGTTATCAATCCCTGCATCACCGAAATTCCCTTGTTGATGCTGTCGGGCACCTTTATGCCCATTTGGTTGAGTCCGCTGGATATTTGCCCCATTCCAGACACGGCTGTCTTGAACTTGTCAAAGGTCTTTTGGAAGGTGTTCTCTTCTTTGTCCTTTTTTGTCACGTTGCCGGTCTCCACGTCGATGGCGATGGGGTCGATGCCGAGGTCTTTTAGTTTCTCGTTGATTTGCTCGGCCAAGTCCTCCCAATAGTCATCGGGTATGTCTATTCTCTCGCCAAGGATTGCCCTTTGCAGGTTTTCGGAGTCGATGTCGATGCCTTCCAATCCGTTCTCGATTTGCACTCTTAGCAAATT